>Ga0192240_10448_pt1 | contig 17232 bp, 18 predicted proteins | sample Koala_Koa27_H3_FD_131237 | JGI IMG/M metagenome (GOLD analysis project Ga0192240, IMG submission 131237) | Enriched cells from koala feces incubated with labeled cellulose particles, San Francisco Zoo, California, United States - Koala_Koa2-7_H3 ...
CAGCTGGGAGAGCATCTGCCTTACAAGCAGAGGGTCACAGGTTCGAGCCCTGTAGGTCCCATTTTACAGCGCAGAGGATATTATTAGTATATAATTTTTTGAGCTGTAAAATGTGACGCCGCCTCACGGCAGATGCACACGATTTCTAGCGAAATCGGCGCGAGATAGCAACATAAACACATGGCGAGATGGCTCAACTGGCTAGAGCGTCCGGTTCATACCCGGGAGGTTGAGAGTTCGAGTCTCTCTCTCGCTACTAAGGAAACCCTTTAAAGTCCGCAGATTTTAAAGGGTTTTGTGCCAAATACCGGCACAATCGAAATGCGATATCTTTAGCATCATTCCACGGATTTTACTATGAAACTCAGCGAAGAATCGCCATGGGCGATACTGAGCGCGAAGTTTCATGTATACAGCGGCGCTTAGCAAGACGGAGCCACAGGCGAACGTCGAGCTTAGCAGAGTCGTTTATTCGGGGATGTACTGGTTTCGACGGGGTTTTAAAAGCCGGAGAAGCGAGCCGCATGGGATGCGTTAAATGCCAAACTTAAAAATAAACGCTGAAGATAGAAATTTAACATTAGCTGCCTAGTTGCGGCTTGTCTGACTTAAGGCACCTGCACTTTAAGACCCAGGCATCGATCCTGCAGGAAACGACATACATTAAGCTTTGCGTGTATGGGCGTATGATGAAGCTACTAAAGTCATAAACCCGTTGCCGGGTGTGTGATGGAGGGAATGTCAAAACGGCAACTACGCTCGTAGAAGTACGGTGGCTGGAATTTCGGACAGGGGTTCGATTCCCCTCATCTCCATCTGGAAACCCTTATTTTTCAAGGGTTTCCAGACATCTAACAGTCAGCAAGGTATCAAAAAAGGTATCAAAGGTATCAAACCGTACATTTATTACGAGAAAGGAAAACATACAGAAGTGCCATAAGTTAAGGGTATCTGAGAGAGATTCAGATACCCGTTTTTTCATCAACCCAAAGGATTTACACAAAATAGTTTTCACTACTGAGTCAACACTCTGCAATATAGTGCTACTCTCTCCATCAGTCTATTCTTTCAAACACCATTGTAGCCTGAATCCTGTCTGTTGCAGTGAGACTCTTGCCACCGATTGTCGCGGTTGAAATCGTGTGAAGCCTGTAACCTTTTGCCGCCTGCGCATTGATGATCTCCTCCAACTGCGTCAGATTCTTTGTTCCAGAACCAATCATTGACTCTTTCAACACGGCTTGTAAAACAACATACTTATTCATTTTCTTTCCCTCCTTGTATTTCGCTCATTATCCCGGCTGTGATGATACCGGACGGTAACGCTATGATTGCAACGCCTATAAAGGCAGACAAGATCGTGATTAGTTTACCTACGGATGAGACAGGTGTTATGTCTCCATACCCTATTGATGTTAAACTGATTGTTGCCCAGTAGATCGCATCAAAAAAATTATCAAAGATATCCGGCTCAATATTAAACATAATAAGTGCCGAGATTAACACATACCCGAAAGCCAGACCGAAAACCGTGATCAGTGATGCGCTCTGCTTTCTAATTACATTGATGATAATATCAATACTTTTAGAATATCTGAGAACCTTGAAAGACCTTAAAACTCTCAGTGTCCGCAGTAATCTTACAACTTTTAAAATGCGAAATCCGGACGCAAGGATTGAGAACGATGGAAGTATACAGAGCAAATCTATAATTGCCATTGGTGTAAACGGATGAATAGCAAACGATATTTTTCCCTTTTCGAGTCGCAAATCCGCAGTTACATAGCGCAGAACATAGTCAATAATAAATATTGTAACCGTGATACGATCTACAGAGTTCAATACTGTATTTGCACTTTTAAATGTCAGCGGGATAAGACTTGCCACGATGATAATCATCATAAAAAAATCATATACCTTACTTATCTTATCATCGTCTTTTCCCTGTTCAATTATTTCATACAGTCTTGTACGCATATGAATTTTTCTCCTGCACATTACGTCTTTCGAAATCATTTTTCTCGATATGCCACATGATGTGATTGTATGCTTTTGCTCTTTCCATTAGTCCACTTTTACTTGTTGCACCTTTTGACAAGGTCGGTTCAAACTTTGGTTATTTGTTTACGCCGTCCTCAAACAATGGTTTCTTCTCGTCAATTATCTGTTGAGCAATTTCATTATATCCATAAGCATAAGCAGCAATGATGCACACAACTTCTTTTGTCGTAAAATATTTGCGCTCACAAAACATATCGTCGCTTAGACGCTTTAAAAGCATGTCGATCATTTCCTCCTCGGTCATGTTCAGCTTGTACTCGATTTGGAGTACATTCTTAACCATCCGCGGCAATATCTCATGATACTTACTATTCAAATCCATAAAGATCACTACTGAAAGCATACACAGCGCATCCTTGTATCGTTTTTCCTCCAGAAGAAACAAGTACATGGTGTACTGCATATTCGATAATTTCCATAGTTTAGAACTTTGACATACTCCTGACTCAACCTATTAAATTCACTCCACAAGATATCTCTGAATGGTCTGTCGGGATTCCGGTTAACAAGGATGCTCATTTCTTCCATTGATATGTCGTAATTTTGGTGTCGGTGCATATAGAGCACATATTCATTCCTTTTTATCTCATCTCTACCTTTATCGGTCAATTTCCCATCACAGGCAAAACCGCGTTCTTCCAGAGATTTGATTAGTGTATCTGTTTCCTCTACACCATATTTCTGCTCCCAAAAACGGGCTGGTTCAGCGCCAGAAGAATATTTTTCCAAATATGACAACATGAGAATTTCATGTGGATACAGATCTTCCTCGTCCTTCTGGAAATTCCTGATTCTGCGTTGAGTGTCATTCTTAAACTGCTCTTTTATTTCTTCGGATGTTGGTTCGTGCGCCGTCATAGTAATGTTATATGGCGGTATTTCAACTTTGTTCCCTCTTTTCTTTTTTCTATCAAATAATCCCATAACTACCCCTTCATCTGCTAATTCAGATTTGATTATTAATTATAACAGGTAACTATTTATTATGCAATCTTGATAAATAGTCGTAGATATACATTCTTTACACAAATAAACGATCATAAATTTGGTTTTGCTTTACTGTTACGCGTCGAATTAATGTTCCCACCTACCGTATTTTAGTGGCAGATTGAATTCAGCATCTCCTTTATAACGTATATCGTATCGTGCTGTTTTTACATCAAAGAACGAATTATTTGCACAATCATGCATGCTATAAACGTCTTTACTTTGTTCACTTTTCACAAAGTTTTCGAATTATGTAAGTTTTAGTGTTCGCGATACAAAAAATACCATATTTCATCCGCCAACGTGATTGCAATACCTATTTTGTTATGCGTCTGGCAATAAAAATGAGGAGCCAGACGGATGACTAAAAAGACTATATCATTTCAGCAATTAACTGAAAGTATGACCAAAGTAGAGATTGAAGATTTTATTGAAAGTATTAAATATCATATAAATGCAAGAAAGGTTCAGGATTCAAACATTGGCAAAAACGATATGCAAATATATATAGTCAATTACTTTTATTATTATTTTCATGAGGATTTGGAACATGATAATGGTAGTGATAATATGACAATCATTTGTGATTTGATTGATATTATCGGTGAAGAAAGATATCAAAAAATAGCAGATAAATATCATGGCAAGTATGTATATATCTCTCTCGACAAATTAAATCGTGTAAAACGTGATATGGGAATCCTTCATGCACTCGAAAACACTAATCGATCATCCAACGATATAGGTAAAGATTATGGCATAACAGGAGATGCGGTTAGGATGATTAAAAATCGATACAAAAAGCGTAACCGTAACAAAAACTTGTAACTTTTTCAGCTCCAAAAATATTCCTGATACACTGTAATTAACAACATAATTCAGAAAGGAACAAAAGTTATGAGTTATAAGAAAAATAAGGTAATAAAATTAAAAAATCGTATTTTTATTCATCCAGACAATTGGATAATCCTAAATCCAGAGGATGCAAAGTCATCGAATGAAGTCATACTTATCACGGGTTATGACATGGTTGCCGTGTATTACAGCAATACACCAGCCTGTGACATATCAGCTGAGGAAGAGAAAGCGATTTTTACTCTGACAAATGATAAAGGATTACAAGGTGATATGCTGATGATCTTTGGTGCCATCCCAGAAAGTTTTACTGGTTCACAAATAAATGATTCATATTCACTGAAAGAAAAGGAAGGTGATAACAATGATTAAAAACAGTCAACGGTATGTAAGGCAGGTAATTGATATTGAGGACTTTTTACGAGACACAAATAACTGCTATACGTTAGTCTCGCAACGTCCTTATAAGGGTAAGACAACTGACAGCGGAGAAGTTATACTTGCTCCCGGAGTCAATGTCACATTACAGATATTAGAAGATCATTCTGAAACGGTGTACGACAAAAATGGGAATCCGCAGGATGATAACAGTCTGGAAACATTTGATGCGACGATTGTTGGGTGTGATTATCCTCTGCCATTAAAAAAAGGTACTAAAGTACGTTTGGGTGAGTTCCTGAGTAAGTACAGTTTTTATATTAACTACACTCTGATACTTCGCTTTTCGGACATTTTCAGTTCGGATGATGTGTAATGCAGACAAAATCGAGCCGTCAAAAGCGCACAATTATTACTGCGAGTATATTTTTGCTGTTTGGTGCAATCGGGTGTTTCGTGGGATGGCATATACAACATAACACCCAATATTTGCAGATGGGTATTTTTATGACCCTGTGTGCATTCTTAATCTTGTTCGGGTTGGGAGTACACGGTGCTTATAAGCACCGTGTACTCCCTTGGTCTTCAATACGCATGGATTCACTATCAGATAACCCGCTCTCTCAGTCAGGCATTATATGATTCAGGAATATATGTCGAACGCTCAGTTCTGTTAAGTAAATGTGCGGTTCTTCCGAAATTGGATATAAACATCGATGAATCCCTGCAAAGAGGAATCATCAAAATAGAAAACTGTATCAAATATGATCGCCGACTGGACGAGTTACCAATAGGGTCTGCTCTGCCAAATGAATATGTCTTAACATCATGTTATATATCAGATGACAGTAATGATTACATTTACGAATTTGAAGTTTTTAAGTTAGAACAGCTTGTGTTCAACAGTTATTCAGAATTTTCGGAAAGAGTTAAAAAGACAGATCAATACGATTTATTTTTAAATGATCGTCACATCCTGCCAATGTTTCATATTTTGTTAATCGGACAAACTGGCTCTGGAAAATCTTATGCACTTTACAATATTATCTTGCAGATGCTGACAAAAGAAAATCCATGGGAATTGTATATAGCAGACCCGAAGTACAGCGGAACATATGTTATCGGAAATACAATTTGTAAAGATCGAGTAGCATCCTCGACAAGCGATATTGTGAATCTCTTATCGTCTTTTCAAGTTCGGATGGAGCAACGCAAATTAGAAATGAATGATAATCTCTTATTGAGGTTAGACAGCGATTACAGAGACTTTAATCTGTTGCCGATCTGTCTCATTATAGATGAGTACAGTGCATTTCGAGCGTCACTTACAAGATATGATAAAAAGACAAGGGATTTTGTAGATGAGGTCTTGGGGAATGTGGTTCGGGAGGGAAGGCAATTAGGGTGCTTTCTCATTATTGCACAGCAACAGACAAATTCGACTAATTTGCCGACAGAGTTAAAGGAAAACATCCCTTGTAAGATTATTTTAGGCATGGCAGAAAGGCAGACATACATTACTGCATTGGGTATATATCCCGATGTTGCAAAACGACATTTTTGTGTCGGTCAGGGGCTTCTGGTTTATCCGGGCATAGCAACTCCGGAATTGCCAAGTGTAACAACTATACCCACATTGAATTTTGATATCTTAGACACTGTAAAAAGAATTTGTGAGGACAGAGCTGGGGTTATGTAATAACCCCAGCTCCATAAAAAATCACATATTTTTATTTTACAACAACTAACAATGAGATGCAGAACATATGAAGATTATTTTAGGAATTGACGAATTTACATTCACAATAATTCCAGACGATACACGCATGGAAATCGATGAATGGCATACAGAAGCAGAGGAAATTGTTGACATATTTTTTCAGGCTTCTAAAAGTGAATATATCTTTGATGGGGAAAAAGAACCCATGTTTGATAAAAAGCCCGCAGGTTACACACATAGTTACAATGTTGGGTCTAAGGATTACTACCTCGCAGTAGCCTATAATGACTGTCATCCGGATATGGGTATATGTGTCAGATTCAGCGCAAAAGCATGGGCAGTCTATCAGGCGAACTATCGCAGGAAATATGACCGGGAAATACTTCTTCCGGAATTATTGCGAACGATAGCATATGAAACAGAAGCAAAGATCAGATTGTCAAGAATTGATTTTACTGCTGATTATTTCGACAGCAATATTGACCTTAATAAGATTTACAAATCCATCAAAGACGACAAAATAGTCATCCATGATGCGGATGGACACAGACGTATTCGGACGTTAAATTGTAACGAAATTGATAAAAATGTTTCAACCATATATGCCGGGAGCAGAAAAGAAAATTCCAAAGGCTTCCTTCGCATTTACGATAAACGAAAAGAACAAATTCAAACGAATGGGTTCAGAAAGCAAGAAGCATTGGCATGTGCAGAATGGATTCGTTTTGAAGCAGTATTTAAAGGCACCTATGCACATCAGATAACAACAGAAATGTTGGAACAAGACATGAATGCTGCTGAACTGAGCAAATATATTGCCTACTGTATCGCATACAAATATCGCTTTTTTGACATTGATTCCGGAGAATATACGGATTTTACAAAAGCACTGATAGCATTGATTGAAGAAGCTGACTTTACCAACCTCAGATCAGAAAGTCCGCGTGATAATTCTCTCCATCAAAATATTAGTTACATAATGAACGGAAGCGGATTATTTCCGACGTTGTATAAGATCAAAGAATTATACGGTGTGGGTGCTGATCGTGAATTCTTGGAGCATTTATTTCGATGCTATCAGGAAAACGATTGGCAATCCCCCTCAAAAATGGCAGAACTGACATTATGGCTTAAAAAACATGATGATTTAAAACGGATAACGTTAAGTGATAACTACTGATTACAGTTTATCGAGAACATACCGACAGGAGATTTCTTTTGACAAATAACCCAGTTTCAAGTTCCGAATTGTTGAACTATGCCGCAGAAAATGGTATGATTGATCTGGCACTTTTGTATGAGCAGATTGAAATGCAGAATAACCAAAAGTATTTAGCAATGCACCCATACAAAATATGGCACGGAAAAGATGATCAATGGCATACTTATCTGCCAGACAAAGAAAAGGGGCGAGTTCCACGGCATAGAAAAACAGAAAAGGAATTAAAGCAAGTAATAATTGAATATTGGAGACAGGAAAGCGAAAACCCAACGGTCAAAGAAGTCTTTGAAGAATGGAACAATCGGAGACTGGAATTAAAGCAGATAGAACCTGCGACTTATGACCGGAATCAGAGGATATTTAATCGTCATTATACTGAGTTTGGAAAAAACAGGATAAAAGCGTTAGAACCGGAGGATATCGAGGAATTTCTGGAAGAACAGATTGCTGAGCATGATTTGACTGCAAAAGCCTTTGCCAATCTGAAAACCATTACCAGAGGATTTCTCAAACGGGCTAAGAAACGCAAGTTAATTCAATTTCAGGTTGAGCCGATCTTCGCGGAAATGGATTGGTCGGAGTCCAACTTCAAAAAAGTAATTAAAGAAGACTTTGAAGAAGTATTTGACGAAGAAGAAACAGATACCATGATATATTATCTGTTGCAAAATCTGGACACTCACAATATCGGTTTACTGTTAATATTTATTACTGGTTTGCGTGTGGGTGAATTAGCGACATTGAAACATGAGGATTTTGCAGAGAATGCAATTAAAATTCGACGAACCGAAACTAAGTATAAAGATGAAAACGGAACGGCAGTTTATGCAATCAAATCCTACCCCAAAACAAAAGCCGGTGTAAGGACAGTACTTATTCCAGACGATTATACATGGATTCTGACATGTATAGAACAGTTAAATCCGGATGGTGACTTTGTATTCGTAAACTCTAATGGTGAGCGAATGACTACAAATTGTTTCCGCAAGAGATTGGAACGCATTTGTGCAAAACTGGAAATATATCCGAAATCTCCGCATAAGATACGAAAAACCTATATCAGTATCCTTTTAGATAATCATGTAGACCGACGAATGGTAACTGATATTGCGGGACATACAGATATTAGAATTTCAGAAGATGCTTACCACAGGAACAGGCGTAGCTTGAACAACAGACAGAGAATCCTCAGCAACATACCGGATTTCAAAATGCCCGCAAACATAAAAATTGATACCTTAAGGTATCAAAAGGTATCAGAGCAAAATGCCGAAAAGCCTTGATTTTCCTAAGGTTTTGGCATTTCGAACGGGTGTTCGATTCCCCTCATCTCCATGGAAAAAGTGCTTGAAAATCGCGGTTTTTGAGCACTTTTTTATTAAAAAGAAGCAAATTTGCTCATTTCAGACCGTTTTGAACCGTTTCAGACCGTTTCGATTGGGGTCAAATTGGGGTCAGGATCATCGCCTTTGCCTCTTCTTCCTGGATCACGTGAATGTACTTGTTTTACGTGATTGTTATATTCGCATGGCCCATCAGTTTTGAGACAGGTGCAACGGATAATACATCATCTCAGGTACTCTTTTCAGAGTGTGTCGGGAGCTTTTCCGACCTTTGCGATTCATTTATGACAAAGACGGACAACCGAAGCTGTCCGCCACATATACAAATGGAATAGGTGGGTGACAATCCACATCTCCTAACAAAGGGTGACGGCCGCCTGTTCCGTCCTCAGATTCCATTTTATATAATTTATGTCTTTGTGGCTTAATTATACAGCGCTGAATTTATTTGTCAAGTTTTTTTAAAGTGCCTTTTCTGATGTAGCGCTCAGCGTTATACGTACTTAACAGATGTAGGGTTCTTGCATAGCAGATTCCCTTTTGCGTAGCCTTAACAGCAACACGAATGTATTCCCCATGCACTTCATACAACTTTACAAACATGATAGAATTATCTTTTGGACTCAAGCCAATATAATCTGGATTTTCTATAATATTTCCAATGTCACGGAAATAACATTCATATTCATACGGATGTCGATTTTTAATGTGTTCAATGTTTGACTCTCCGATATAAACAGGGGTATCAATTTCGAAATCAAGTTTTAATATATCAATGACTTTTTTGGAAATATACGCTATAGGTTTCATAAATAGTTTCTTGTATTTTATTTTTTGTTTTCCTGTCTGTTATCTATTTTACATCGCTCTGAGAAGCAATAGCTTTACCAAAAATATTTAGACCCGGGACTAATTCAGATATAAAACGGTTCCATATTAAATCAGCGGCAACAGCTCCGCCTTTTTGCTCTGGAATTCCTGTTCTATGATAATTCCATGCCTAAAAGCTTTTTGCCGGAAATTACCTTTAATGTGATTTTTGCTCTATTTCTCCGGCAGGTGGAACGGCGTTACAAACTTTCCGGTCTGATCGAATTCCGCACACAGCACAATCTCCGAATCATTTTCCATTCCAAACCCGTCGTCATCCGCCCAGTACCGCCCATCCGGCTGCACCATCCAGAAGAATTCTGCCAGCCCATTATCCCTGAATTTGTTGTAATGAATCGTAAATCGGACAATCGGCCGGAACGGGAACCGCAGTTCTTCTTCCCATTTTCCGTGCAATATGCCCGGAAAATTCAGGAACTGTCCGTTCTCATCCGTAATCTGCCGGATCAGCCTTTCGTCCTTGTACAGGCCGGTATTGACAGTCGCGTATCCCCCAAGTCCATTCGGCTTTTGCTCGGATGCCAGGAAATAGCCATCGCCCAGTTCGTAGTCAATCGGCGGGATCGCGGGCTTTCCTTTTTTGTGTTCTGTTTTCCTCTTGTTTCCTGACAGTTTTTTCGGAAGTTTCATATCATACTCCTTTGTCCTTTGTACCATAATGATGTAGGGGGGTCAAAATCCCTTACTGATGATGATACTGCTTTGTCGGTGTCAAAATACTGTGGATTCCCGGGTGTTTCTTTCCGGGTTCGTTCAACGTTTCCGGTTTTTTTATTCCGCCCGCAGGCACAGGCGGTCCACGCTGCCCCATCCGTACGCGTCAAACACGATCCCGATCTGCAGATATACAGTAGTATCCTCGGAAAGCGTGAATGTCATGGCCGGCTCAGACCAGTCGCTTTCCGACTCGCTCCATCCGGTCAGAACAGCCGCATTGCCCGCTGCGATTACCGATCCGCCCTCGTCCAGCACATACAGCGTCACACGGTCTCCCTCCGCGCCCATGGCGAGCGCGCTGAATTCGTAAGTCCCGGCTTCCAGCGCGATGCCGTCGTTCAGCGTCACGGTACTTGAAATATCCACTTCATCGTACCAGTGCATGCTGTAGCTGCCATCCAGGACGTCCTCCTCGCTCGGGATTGTAATTCCGTCCCCGTCAATCGTATAAGGGGAAGCGCTCTCAAACCCTCTGGCAGATTCCGGAATCAGGTTTTCATCCGAACTGCCGCCGGAGCCTGCGTCTTCCTCCGAATTACCGTCATCTGCGTCAACAGCGGTTCCGCTGTCCGACGTTTCGTCCGTATCATCTCCGCTTTCGTCTTCCTGCCATCCTGTTCGCGCCGCCGTAAATACGCGCAGGCTTGCCAGTGCGCTCCCGTCCGGTGCAAATAGCGCAACATTTTCCACACCGGTTCCGCCGTAATCGTCACCCACATATTCCGGATCATAGATACTGGCTGCTGCGGTCGCCCATCCGGAGCCATAGGTATTCCATAACGCTTCATTCTCAGCCATCTGTTCTTCAAGTGCCGTACCTGTCAGACCTGTTGTATCCCCGACGGTAATCCACGCCGGCTCCCAGTAGAACAGCCCCGTGCCGCCCGCATTGCTGATTGTTTCGATCAGATCGCGCAGATATTGTGCCTGCCCGTCCACGGAAAATTCGTACCCGTAGCTCTCCCAGTCATCGTTGTTTCCCTCCGCAATGACCTGCCCGGCATTGCCATCCGAGTCCTCCAGCGTGTACGCATAATATGTCTCCGCGACGAAAACCTCCTTGCCATATTGCTCCTGTACCTGCGTCAGCTGGTCTGCGAGATTCTCCATGTCCGCATGCCAGAACGGATAATAAGAAGTCGCCAGAATATCATAATCCACACCGTAATCTTCCAGATAGCCCGCCCAAAGCGTCATGTTTTGTTCTTCCGGGTTCGTTACGTGGATCACCACGCGGATATCGGAATCAAATGCGCGGACCGCTGCAGAACCTGCGCTCAGTAATGCACAGATATTTTCCACAGAATCTTCTCCCACAAGGCCTGCTGTCGTCTCATTTCCGACCTGCACCATGGATATCGTCACGCCCGTATTTGCGATCGCATCAAGCGCTTCCGCGGTAAACTCTGCCAGGGCTTCCTCTTTTTCCTCCAGCGTATAATCTGACCACGCTTTCGGCACCAGCTGCCGGCTCGGATCTGCCCAGAAATCCGAATAGTGGAAATCCGCGAAAAGCCGAATCCCTGCCGCAGCGCAGGATTCGGCAACTGTCACGGCATGATCCACATCACAGTTTCCGCCGCCATAGCAGTTCCCATCCTCATCATACGGGTCATTCCAGATGCGCACGCGCACATCCGTAATCCCGCAATCCTCTGCCAGGAATGCGCAGAAATCCGTCAGATTGTCAATCGTATTCCCATTAAAATCTTTATATGTCACACCGCTTTCAAACTCAGATACGATAGAAGAGATATCCATGCCCATCATGAAATCATCCGAAAGCCCGTCGACTTTCTCAATCGCAACCGTTTCGGAAGCATAATCTGAAGTCTCCTCATCCTGAGAGTCCGCTTGCGTATCCGCATCCTCAGCATCGTCAGACTCTGTCGGCTCATCACTCTGCACTTCCGTTTCCGCATTGCCGCCGGATGCGGCAGAATCATCCGCGCTGTTATTTCCGCATCCAACCGTCATAAACACCAGCGACAGTGCGATCAGAAGTGCCGCCAGACTCTTTGCATTTCTCATCATACGATCCAGCCTTCCTTTCTTTCTCTCTTTTCTTCTGCTAATAAGTTTTACAGGACTGCGTTTGGGCTATATCTCTTTCGTTTCCCCTGCCTGCACCTGATTCTGCTTGCGCCATTCTCGCGGCGGAATGCCGTATTGCTTTTTGAACGCGCGGGAAAAATGCAGCTGGTCCGCGTAACCGACCGCCTGGCTGATGTCCTGGATGGAGAGCCGGGTCAGCTTCAGCAGGTCACAGGCTTTGATCATGCGGTAGGTGATCAGAAATTCCTGCGGCGTCTTTCCGACGGCCTTTTTAAAAATCTTCCCGAAATAACTCCGGTTTAAACCGAGAAAGGCTGCGATTTCCTCGATGGAGATATCATTCTGAAAGTTCTGCTCAATGAATGCGATGCTTTCCTTCAGGTAAAAATCCTGCATCTTTCCGGTTTTGGAGAGGTGTGCGTCGGAGGAGGAGCGGGTCAGGTAGTCCAGAAACAGGTAGAGATGTCCGATCAGATGATAAGGAGATTCCTCCTTATGCCGTGCGATGTGCAGCATCTCGTCTTTCATCTGCTCCCGCAGATCGCCGAATCGGGCGTGATAAACAGGGTTACTTCTGGTTAGTCCGCAAATCTCCAGGGCTTCTTTGACCCGAAGTCCGTCAAATTCCAGCCAGACATATTCCCAGGGCAGTTCCGGGTCGGCTGTGTAGGTGGATACCTGGTTTGGAAACAGCATAAAGCCCTGACCGCTTTTGATTTTGCAGATGTGAGATTTCCCGGCGGCATCGATATAGTCTAAGGAGCCGGTTCCGGAGATGACATAGTGGAAAAGATAGTGCTTTCTGGCTGCCGGTCCGAACGTATGGGACGGTGCACAGCGCTCCCATCCGAACTGATATAAGCCCAGATCTACAAAAGTTTCATTCGGAAAGATAGAAAAAATCCAATTCTCCATGACTGCCTCCCTCCCGACTAAGTATATCTCATAATTTACCAAAATGCTACCTCTTTTCAACCATTGTGGCATATAATGTGCCGCAGCCCTTGCGCTCGTAAAGAAAGTATGGGCAGAAAGTGAGTGAAGCTGAGAAGTCGCGCTGCTGATGTTTCAAAATTTATAACAGAAATGAGGTCTTTTGCCTGTGCAGGTTGTACAGACAGAGAGCCTCATTTTTTGTGAACCTTTTTCCCTGTTTTCTCTTGCTTCCCGCTGAGGCGGATGTTATACTTCAGATTACCAGTCAGGACAGTTTTAATTTCTGAACATTCTGCTGTCTGATTTGGGCGTCAGTGGCGGCGCACCATCTGATTTTTCACGGCGTAATCGTCAAAAATCAGTCTTTACATGCAGTTATATTTTTTTTATAATTAAGGAGGAGAAGAAATGAAGAAAAAAGACGATGGCTTTATCATGCTGCCCACGGTAGATTTCTGCTTTAAGGAGCTGATGCAGAACGCGAAAGTCAGGCAGGGATTTATTGCAGCATTGCTTGCGGTAGAGCCGGAGCTTGTGGAAGAGACGGAGCTGATGCCGACGTTTTTGTCACAGGAGAGTGCTGATGATAAGCTGGGGATCCTGGATGTCCGAGTAAAGCTGTCTGACGGAACCCAGATGGATTTTGAGATGCAGGTGGCTTCTTTTGATTATTGGGAGAACAGGATTATTTTCTACCTCAGTAAGATGTGCACGGAACAGGTGAAAAAGGGCGAATTGTATGAAAAGATGAAAAAGTGCATCCATGTCAGCATCTTAAATTTTATTCATTTTCCGGAAGACGACCGGTGTTATCGGACGATTTCTTTCTGTGATATGGAGACCGGTGAGCTTTACAGTGACCTGATGGAGATCAAGATTCTGGAGCTGAAGAAATTACAGAAAGATATATCTGATAAACGTGGTGTTTATGACTGGATGCGGTTCTTCAGCGGGAAAAGCAGGAAGGAGTTCGAGGATATGGCACATACGGATGAGTATATCGGTGAAGCCTGTGAGGAATTAAAAAAGCTGAGCGCGGATGAGAGGAAACGTCTGGAATATGAGGCGCGGGAGAAAGCGCTGCGTGATTATAATTCACAGGTGAAAAGCTACTATGACCGGGGACGGGAAGATGGTCGAGAAGAAGGTCGTGAAGAAAGTCGGGAAAGGATTAACTCTCTGAATCTTAAACTTGCGGAACTTGGAAGGACGGACGATATTACGCGTGCCGCTGCGGACGGCGTATATCAGGAAAAGCTGTTGCGGGAATTTGGTTTATGAGTATTTATATACATTTTAAGAACCAGACATGGGCCGATCAGAAAGCAGTTTCCCACGACGCACCGAATGGGCGTGTTTTTATCGGGGCCGGTTATGCATGCAAATTACGTAATACCTTAGACTGCTCTGCTTTATTGCAATCAGCCATATCTTGAACAGAATATTGAATTTTAGTGCAACGCAAATTCAGGAGTGTATTTATGCTCCCTGAGTTTGCGTTGTTTTTTGTGTGCAAAAATATTTGTCACAGCCTGTAGAATCACAATCGCCCGAGACCGGGAATGAGCGGTCGCTGCGCAGGAAAAATGCAAGCATGACATGTCTGCCCATCTGCACTCTGCTGCACGGCTCATTATATCGCAGAATATACCAAAATGCCACCTCTTTTTCAATCACCAAAAAAGTATCGCATAATGGCATAAAACATGCAAAACCAGAGAATTTACAGAATGACCATGAGAGTGATATGATTTTCGTAAATAAGCCGGTTTATTCTATCATAGGAGTGTTTTTGTTCGTGCAATGTGCGAAAATGCGCTTTTTCCTTTGATAGACTTTAATTATGAGAAAGGAGAGTAAGAGGAAGTGAAAACGAAAAAAACAAGGTTTTTTTCCATATTCCTGCAAGTCGTGTTGGTGGTGTCTATGGCATTTGCGCTGGCCGGCTGCGGCAACAGTCAGGCGGAGGGGAAGATTGAGATTGAACTGGTCCAGTACAAGCCCGAGGCCGTGGATGTGTTTGAAGAACTGGAAGAAGAATTTAACGCGACCCATGACAACATTGTGCTGACGATCGAGTCCCCCAATGATGCTACGACGATCTTAAAAACCCGGTTTATACGGGAGGATTATCCGGATATTATCGGAATCGGAGGGGACGTCAATTACTCCAATTTCGTGGATTCGGACATTCTTGCGGATGTGTCGGATTACGAGGGACTTGAGAAGATCAATGACGCCTATCTTGACATTCTGGAGGAGCTGGAGTTTGTCCCGACAGAGGGAACCTACGGCGTGCCGTATGTGGCGAACGCTGCGGGTGTCCTGTACAACGAGGATATGTTTGAGGAATACGGCTGGGAAGTCCCCACGACCTGGGATGAGTTTATTGCGCTGTGTGAGCAGATTGAGGCAGATGGAGTGCTGCCGCTGTATTTCGGATTTAAGGATACCTGGACCTGCCTGGCGCCCTGGAATGCCCTTGCCGTCGATCTGGCGGATTATGACATTTGCAGACAGGTGAATTCGGGTACCGCCACATTTACGGATGCTTACCGCGAGGTCGCCGAGAAGATGCTGGAGATCCTGCCCTACGGGGAGGACGGCCCGTTCGCTTACGGATATAACGATGCGTGCACGGCATTTGCCAACGGGGAATCAGCGATGTATACGATCGGAAGCTACGCGATTCCGCAGATCCTTTCGGTAAATCCTGATATGAATATCAATTCGTTTGTGATGCCGGGCAGCAATAATGCAGAGGATAATGTCCTTAACTCCGGCGTGGATCTGATGTTCTGTGTGACGGAAGCCTGCGAAAATAAGGAAGCAGCCTATGAAGTGATCGATTTCCTCCTGGAGCAGGATAATGTGCAGTTGTATCTGGACGACCAGAACGCGGTTCCCTGTGTGGAGGGAGAATTTGAACTCGCTGAGGAGCTCGAGGGGATGGAAGAATATATCAATGAGGGAATCATGAGCGATTATCAGGATCACTATTATCCCTCTGAGATGTCGGTGGATGCTCTGATCCAGACTTTCCTGATTGAGCAGGACGTGGACGATTTCCTGGAGACCTTTGATACCAACTGGGTGAGATACAACAGAGATATCATCCGTATGGTGGAAGAATATGAAGCCGGGCAGTAAACCGGCCGGAAAGGGGATGCATTATGGAAAAGAAAAAATTAGGCAATGAGAAGCGAACCTATCTGCTGATGACGATACCGATTCTCGTGCTGTTTTTCCTGTTTAACACGCTGCCGCTGATCAAGGGCGCGGTTTACAGTTTTACGAATTTTAAGGGATACGGCGATTTTGACTGGGTAGGGTTCCGGAACTATATCGATCTGTTTACTGACGCGAGAGTCGGAAAATCCTATCTGTTCACCTTTAAACTCGCGATTGTGTCCACGGTTGTGGTCAATGTGCTCAGCCTGATCATGGCGCTGGGATTAAACAGCAATATCAAATTTAAAAGCGCGCTGCGCGGGCTGTACTTTATACCGAATATCCTGGGCGCATTGGTCGTCGGTTATATTTTCAACTACTTTTTTACCTACATACTTCCGGCCATCTCAAACATGCTGGGCGGAAACGGAACAAGCATGCTGGCGAGCACCCGATGGGCCTGGTTCGCGATCATGATCGTCTGCGCCTGGCAGTCGATCGCGATGAACACGATCATCTATATTTCCGGCCTGCAGACGGTGCCGGAGGATGTCTATGAGGCTGCGTCGCTGGACGGCGCGGCGGGCTGGGCGAAGTTTAAGAGTATCACGCTGCCGCTGATTTTCCCCTTTGTGACGATTAACATGGTGCTGTGTATGAAAAACTTCCTGATGGTCTTCGATCAGATCGTGGCATTGACGCAGGGCGGACCGGCACAGAGCACGGAGTCTATCTCCTACCTGATCTACAATAACGGTATGTCCGGCGGACAGTTCGGATTCCAGAGCGCGAACGCGGTTATCTTCTTTATCGTGATTGTTGTGATCTCTGTGTCGCAGATGAAATTTATGGGTTCGAAGGAGGAGCAGCTGTGATGAGGAAAAAAGACGAGATAA
>Ga0192240_10450_pt1 | contig 17165 bp, 11 predicted proteins | sample Koala_Koa27_H3_FD_131237 | JGI IMG/M metagenome (GOLD analysis project Ga0192240, IMG submission 131237) | Enriched cells from koala feces incubated with labeled cellulose particles, San Francisco Zoo, California, United States - Koala_Koa2-7_H3 ...
GAGCCTAACGGGTCACCTTCTACTACTCTGTATGCATAATTTCCATTACCAAAAGAGTAATTTTCATCTTTCTTATTTTCTGCCAATTCCAAGACTTCATTTCTATTTTGTGATACATTGAAGGAGAAATTAAATCTCCAATCTTTGGTACGAAGTACCTCATAATCCACATTCAACTCCCAACCCTTGTTTGACATTTTACCGGAATTATAAAAAGCTACTTTTGAATAACCGGTTGAAGTAGGAACTTTCATGTCTTTATGCAACATATTTTTAGTGATTTTTTTATAAAGATCTAAGGTTACATTTAATTTGTAATCGAATAATCCAAAATCAAATCCCAGGTTAGTCTGATCAATAATTTCATATTTCAAATGGGTCAAATCCGGTTTTTCCGGCTGAATTGCAGTCATGTTTCCGTACCCATCAGAAATAGCTTTAAATGTTCCAATGTAGGGAGAGGTTCCCGATGGAGCATTCCCTGATTGTCCCCAGTTAAATCTTATTTTAGCTAATGATAAGAAATCAAAGTTTTTCATAAAATTCTCATCTCCCAATTGCCATGCGGCTCCAACCAATGGGAAAGCTCCCCAACGACCACTGGCATCCATACTGGAAGTAGCTTCCACACGATAACCTCCACTGACAAGGTATTTATCAAACAGGGTATAATGAACATTTAACGTTCCCCCCATATCCCTATAAATAGATTTTCCTGATTTTCCTGACATCACATTCGCTCCCGCACTCGGATTACTTATACCGGAAGATGGAGAGGTCATTACCCTACTCATGTAACTGGTAGTGGTTTTATCACTTGTTTGCCAAAGAGCGGTCATAATGAACCGGTGTGCATCTGTAAAAGATTTAATCCAATTAACGCGATTTTCCGTAGTCAGATAAAGCACATCGCTTCCGATAAATGCACTTTGACCAGCGAATTCATCAATAAAAGAGACTCCTGTTACACTTTGAGGCAGGAAGCGATCTGTTTTATTGTGTTTTCCCTGGAAACCAAATGTACCAAAGTAATCTAATCCACTCATAAAACGATAATGTAAAACCAGATTCATACGATTCTCTGTTGCTGTAGTACGATTTACAGCTTCATTTACCATCGCAACCGGATTATATACTTTATCAGAGTTGAAAGTTCCCTGAAAATAAGTATAAGGAGTAAAATATTCGCCCGTACGTTCACCATCGTTACCAATTACATAAGGACTCATATTAGGCATTTTTGTTAATGCATGTCCCCTGGCACTTGCTTTTTTAAGCTGATCACTGTCATCTTTATATTGTGCATCGGTAACACCACGTATGAAGTTATACCTGATAGAAATATCCAGGTTATCCGAGAACTTATAGTTGGTATTAAAAGAGGTACTGAAACGATCATATCCTGTACCTTTAGTAGTTCCGGTTTCTGTCAAATAATTCAAAGACAAATAATAATCGGCTTTATCACCCCCACCTGAGACAGAGAAACCATTTTCCCAGGCCTGTCCCCGTTGAGTAATTTCATCCAACCAATCCGTATCCTGGTTATATTCTTTAAAATATTCCCAATCCGGGTCAAACTCAATTTCTTTTGTATTATAAAGTAAATCCAGGTATTCTACTGATTTTGTACCGGTAGTACCTAAATCCGATACCGTATTCCAGATAGCATCCTGAATCATGGAAACATATTGATTCGCATTTAACAACGGATACGAATTTCTTTCATGACGGGTTTCATAACGTGTATTATAAGAGAACTGTAAACGTCCTTTGCTACCTCTTTTCGTTTTAATAAGTAATACCCCATTTGCTCCTTTAGATCCCCACATGGCTGTGGCAGCAGCATCTTTCAATACTTCTATGGATTCTATATCTGTCGGAGAAATATTTAACAGCGTTCCATAATCTTCCGCACTTGCCGATGCAAAACTAAAATCACTTTCAAGGTCAACTGTAGGCAAAGGAATACCGTCTACCACGAATAAGGGTTCATTGGAAGCATTCAAAGAAGATGTACCACGAATACGTATTGAACTTCCTGAGCCAGGGTCTCCACTTGTTAAGATATCCACGTTTGCCATTGCACCCTGAAGGGCTTCCGTTACGGAAGTTACCGGAGCAGAATCTATATTGCCCAACGTAACCTTCTGGGAAGCAGTAATAAGCTCTTTAGGGGCTTGTCCCATTGCATTACGCTCTATACGTTTAGCAGTAATTTCTACTGCATCCATTACCATTCCCTCTTCTTCGAGTTTCACATTTATAACCGTTTGTCCGGTATATTTAACTGTGTGAGTTTTATATCCTATAAACGAGAATACGATAGACAAACCTTGTTGATTGGGCACTGACAAACGATATTCACCATTTATATCAACAATACTTCCTCCTATGGAGCGATTGTTTGCATTCATTATATACACATTCGCTCCAATTAAAGGATCATCTAATGTTTTGTCCATCACAGTTCCTGTGAGCACGGTTTGTGCCAGGACACCCTGAAAGCAAAAGAGTGCCCCTATTATCAATAATATATATCGACTTTGTTTCATATTGATTATTTTTTCTTTCATCTATTCAATAAATTGAGTGCCTTATCTATTACATACACCGCTCCGTCAAGAAACATGTAGGGAAAAACAGAAATAACATTGGCCTCATTACCCTGCATATCACGAACCACTAATTGATCTCCTTTATCGATGAGTGTAACAGTTATATTTTGTGCCTCTGAATCTTCTCCGGTGAGTGTTAAAAAAGTAGTCAATGTAGTTTCTGTTCGCGCCATAGTACCCGGGAAAGGATAACTATACAGGTTATTTTCATCTAAGTTAACAAATAGGCCTTGTACATAATTATCACACGCCACCATTCCTGCTACTGATGTATCAGTTATCGGATAATAACCATTTCCAGCCACATCTGCCTGTAAAGCCTCAAAGCTAGGAACAAATGCAATAAAACGCTCACCTTGCAAAAAACTGAGTGCAGGGTCCTGCATAGAATTTGTACTGGAGAAATATGAGAATCCTCTTAACGCATCCGGTCTTGTGACAACCATACTGGTTATATAGTCACCGAAGAAACGTTCTTCAGGAGTTAATGCTGAAGCCCCTTCTTCTTCACCTTTTAAAATCCACGCAGTTCCGTTAAAGAAATCACCTGCTTTTTCTATTTCCGGAATAACCAAATCTTCTTCTCCATTATTCCAGATAGCAGAACTATAAATCTTATTACCTTTACGATATAAGTATTCAAAATCATTCAATGTGGAATAAATAATTTCTTCTTCCCCTCCTGAATTACGACTATAAACGATATCATCTACAATATGAGCACCTATTAAACCTGCCATTTCATAGGTATACATACTTCTCATACCATCACTTCCTTCAATCTGTACAGATTCACTTCCAAACTCATATTTGTTTCCCTGACGATATTGCAATACACGTCCTTCATACGTAGTATTATTCAACAGCATATTGTCTGAGGGATAAAATACATCAAATGATCTTCCATAACTATAATTAAAATAGTTAGAATATGTATAGGTAAGCATTATCAGCATCATATTATATTTCGGGTCTTTCAATGCTAACCCTATAACAGATTCAAACAAATCGGGGGTCAGGATATTATTCCTCAGACCATATAGCATCCCATTATTACACACTTTAATAAGGTCCATATCCGCACTTGCATTTCCATCCACAAAATCGCTGTTGGCTATCATGGCCGGAACTATATTAGGTAATAAAAAACGAATCGTGTTTGCTCCGGTTGAAGAAGTAGCATATACATGATTATTCATTAAATAATAAAGCGGGAAAATATTTACATCATCAATACTGGAATAATAGGGAGCCCAGTTTTTCTGGAAAAATTCCTCAACCGAGTTATCATCAGGTGCAATTACATTATATGCTAAACTGCTTAATGCTGCCATCTGTGCATAATCGGGCACAGTCATGGAATAAGTACTCGTCCACTCCGATGCAATAGAAGGAAGTGGATAATGACCATGCACATAGAGTGAATCGCCTTCGTCAGCGTAAGCTTTTGTGGCATCGGGATCATATTCATAGGTAGCAAACCGATCATAGAGCTGAGCAAACTTCGTATACCCGGAACGCTCTAATTCCGCATAAATAGTTTCCAAAGGTTCAATTACCTGATCGAGATAATAGAGGTATCCGTTATCGGTAACAATCTGATATTCCAATACAGAGGCATTAGCGACATTAAATCCACCCTGACCTGTCCATTTCGAGTCCGGATACAGCGTTTCATACTCTGTGGCCGGGTCCGAACCACTATTGGTAAAAAAGCTTTCACTAAAAACCGGTAAAAACCGATCTTTATGTACCACTTTTCTCACTGCATTGTCATTTGCCTTATCTATTGCAGTAGTAATGGCTTCTCTACTTTTTGTACGGAATTTAAAATAAGTACCCGGAGCCAGGTTTTCCGACTCAACTCCATCAGGTTTGTAATCCATAAAGTCTTGTGTAGAGAATGAATAATAGACTAAATGCATCCCTACTAAACTATTTATTTCCGTTAAAGTCAGGTCATCCACCGAATTAAGTCCTTTTTCGGATAAATATGTCCTGAAAGCTTCATCTGTAGGAGCCATTACCGTAATGATTCCCTTTCCTTTTACCAATTCCGTAAAATCACTTTTATCTACCGCCGATAAAAACAAAGTAAAATTACCTTCTTGTTCCAGGACTTCATAAGCACTTCCCTTTAACCAGTCAGGAACCTTAAAATACTTATCCATCTCTGTTTCGCAACCGGCAAACAATATCAGGATAAATATCCATAAGAAATTACACTTCTTCATTGCATTGATTAGTATTAGATAATAATTATTTAAATTAATATTTCACAAAATAACAGTTAGTTCTCGTTATGTAGTATTATGTTTTCATAGTAATAAAAATTTCACAGTATATTATTAAAAAGGTCACAAACGTCACTAATTTGCAAAATAATCAAAAAATAGTTAGTAGGATGTTATTTTAAATGATAGTATAACTGTCATTTTTGATTGTATTGGTACTTCATATACTTTTTTAAAGCACATTTTTTCTGTTTACCAATTAATTCCGCCACACTTTTTGCATTAAGCATAGCACCTGTTAAAGAGGTATGAGTATGATCTTCACTAAAGTAATCTTTAACAATTACTTCGCCCAGTATAGTATAAATATCTCCTACATACTTATTTAAATCCAGAAAATAAACTTTTTCCCGGGTGGCAACCTGTTTGGCCCAGACAGCATGTTTTTCATCCCTGATAAGTGTTCCGTTTTCCCAACGATTGCGTGGAACCAGCGAGCAAATAATTGGGGTAGCTCCTTTCTGTTTTACATCTTTAATGTATTTACGCAAATAATATCCATATGTAAAAACCCGGTCACTTTTTCCTTCCAGGTCTTTATCGTCTGCATTTTCATAGACAATATCTTTAAAATCATCTCCAATACCGCTTAAACTTGCACGGGCACGGCCCGAATTTAGTTCTCCTCCATCGTTGTGTCCGAACTGTATAATTACATAATCGCCTTTTTTTACTAAAGCGAGAACATTATCCCATCTTCCTTCCCTGATAAAAGAACGGCTACTTCTCCCTCCAATTGCATGATTTTCAAAAGAAATTTTATCTGTATCAAACCAAAGGGGTAAAAAGTGTCCCCATCCCCATTGTCCCCGGTCGCCTTTATCTTGTCCGTTTTTTACCGTAGAATCCCCGATGATGTATACTACCGGTGTATTCGTTTTATCAATATTTTGGGCAAAGACTCCTAAAGTGCTTACAACAAATAAAAAAACAGAAATAAAAGTAGAAATATTCTTCATAGTATGTATCTATTCTATATAAAAAAGCCGGAAGTAACTTTTTACAAGATCTCCTTCCGGCTATTTTAAGTTATTAATTAGTTTCCGATTATTTCACAACTTTTGCTGTTACTGATTTACTTTGATATACAATATTGCATATGTAATAACCCCTTGGTAAAGTATCTAAATTAGAAACTACAATTTTTCCATTCTCTGCAATTGCATTTTCTGCCCAAACCATTTGTCCTGCTGTATTCAGAATCTGTATGCTGGCACTACCTGTATACACATCATTAAGCTGAATCTTTAATTCGTCAGTGAAAGGAATCGGATGAACTTCCACACTTTCCCTCTCTACATATTGGTTCTGTTCAATTCCTACTCTTGCTTCCATTTCACGTAGACCTAATATGTAATTTGCAGAGGCCTCCCCATCTGTCAATGCTCCTTCATAAATAACAATATTATCTATTAATCCTTCAAAAGCATTCGTATAATCACTGTTACAGTTACCAATGGCCATATCTTCATCCGTACCAATATCATAGGTTATGGAACTTGTAGTACCGACTAACTCTCCATTCAGGTACATTCTGATTTCACCTTGCTCTGATTCTCCGGCATCTATATCCCTTACACCCACAAAGTGTACCCACTCATCTTTAAAATAATTGGCAGCCGTAGCATCTACTACTGTTTTTCCATAAGTTTTATCATCTCCATCGGAGTCTACTCCCCAGGTTAAACGATTATTACTACCTGTAGTATTATATTGTACCCCAAACCATTTTCCGGTAGTACCTTTACTGGTATCTTTCACATGGCTACCTTTATGAATCAGGTACCAATCTTTTCCACTACCACCGGCAGATTTAAACCAGAATTCTACAGAGAAAGATTCCTCACTAATTTTATCTAATTCCTCATAGTGTTCCTGAACAAAAGCAGCTCCATTTTCACCACTGAAACTAATCGCATTTCCGGAAACTCCTTCATCTTCTATCCAAACCGGTGACATATCTTTTACCACTGCATCAGGACCAAATTCATTAACCAGATAATTACCGTCTATATGAGAGTAATAAGCTAACGTATCACGTTCCGGTCTTTCTGCTGTTGTAAATGAGAATATTTCACTTTCAGCAGACCCTGCTGTATTTTTGTTTATGACTTGCCAATAATAAGTGGTTCCGGGTTGTAAGTCAACCGGAAGGGTTTTTGAATTCAATCCGCCTTTTTCCAGTTTTAAATTATCTGGATCAGTACCTAAATACACATCATAGGTAATTTCTCCCATGATAGTCATTGAAACATCCCTCCAAGCCAGCGTTGTAGCAATCATATCACTAATAAACTCACCATCTTCCGGAGTTGGATCATAAGGTTGTCCGGGAGCTCCCCATGGGTCAGGACATGGAACCATTACCGTACTGGAATATTTGGAAGTTAAATCTCCTTTTACAGTATACAGACGGAAATAATAAGCAGTACCCATAGTAACTTCCACACCATAAGCTTCTACATCGCCTAATGAATAGGTTTGCGTATTATTTTCAGAAAAGTTTTTATCTGTAGAAACTTCTAAATAAAGTCCATCTGCATTTTCTTCATTATTAGTCCAGAATAGTTTAACTTCATATTTTTCGTTTCCAATAAAAGTACTTCCGCCCAACTGAAAGTTAGAAGGATACTTAACATAAGGTGCTGGTCCATCAATGCTATTTACATAATGCTCTATCCACAAATAACCATCGGGCGCATATTGAAGGGCATCACTATCATCATTAGGGTTTAAACCGTTTTCAATTTCCCACCAATCCGGAATTCCATCTCCATCTGTATCTTCATAGGGATTTCCATCAAATAAAATACCTCTTTTTTGTGGAAGTTTTAATGCATATTCATTAACCGGTATATCTCCTTTGGTTCCTAAAGAGACTAATTCATCAATCATATAGGCATCTACCATATCCCTTGCAGGTAAAGAAGCACCAGCTCCCTCTACGATTTTTGCATAGGCCTCTTCAGGAGTTAGCATCATATGATCTAAATTTGGAAACGGATAATCCAGTCCAGTTATCTCATCATAAGAATTCACAAAAGTCGGATTACCTCTCTTTGAATTTACATGTACATCTGCAGATGTCATATCTCTTCCGTCCAAATCCCCATTTCTATTTGTATCCCACTTATTTCCTTTTAAATGAATCTGATAAGAAGCACCGGCATCTTTAACCGGATATCCGCTACTCTTTGGACCATTAATAAAATAATTATTCTGCATATCTATAAATGAGGTCTGGTCGGTATCTAAGTGTACACAACTTCCGGAACCCCAGTTATAAACTACATTATTTACATATTGACTAAGCCCCTGTAATTTAGGATTACGGCTTTTATTATCTATATACAATGTTCCAATAATACTGATACCACCGGCACCTGTAATACGAATTAATCCACCACAAGAGTGTCCGATACCCTGACCAATCAAGCTATTCATAATAGTGATATTAAAGATACCGCTTCCTTTACCGTCTGAATAGAAAGAAAAATTTTCATCTGTAGCCCAGCTGGTCGAAATATGGTCAAAAATCATATCACGTCCGTTTGCTGCTCCTAATGCATCGGCACCACTAACTGCAGATCCTACCCGGAAACGCATATAACGCATAATAATATCATGAGAGCCGGAAGCAGTTACCTGATTTCCCATGATTACCACCCCTTCACCCGGAGCTGTTTGCCCGGCAATGGTGATATTACTTTTTATATTTAACTTACTTTTTAACCAGATTTCTCCTGATACATCAAATATAACAAAGTTACCTTCTGTCTGAACAGCCTCACGAAAAGAACCCGGTCCACTATCTGCCAGGGTAGTAACCCGATATAATTTAGGCTGCGCAGCCCCACGTGCACCTTTTGCAAATCTTCCATAGCCTTCTGCACCAGGGAAAGCTACAAGATCCTGTGCCTTTATTGAGAAAGCAAAAAGGCAAAGACATACTAGAATAAAAGCCTTTCTCATGTTTTATAGTATTAAATTTTGATTATTCATTCCTTCTTCTTTCAAAAAAAAGGACTACATATTTTTTTTATACGGATAAAGTGAGTTTATACAAACTCACTTTATCCGTAAATTCATTTTTATTTGCCGATAACCAACTTCTTAATAACGTTACCTTTTGTAGAACTTATTTTTGCAAAATAGATTCCGTCAGTTAATCCGTTTAAGTTTAATTGTGCAGAAGCAGCATTTACATTTTCAACGTAAACAGTCTGTCCCTGGCTATTTAACACTTCTATTTTCTCTATCTCAGCCCCCACAATGTTAAATTCACCATTCGATGGGTTTGGATATACTGCAATCTCATCTTGTATAGAATTTTCTTTCACTGAAACAAAACCATTTTCAGCAACTAAATAAAGTTTATATCCTTCCTCTTCATCAATATCTGCTTCAGGTTTCCATACCCAACCATCAGCAGCATTTTCATCGTAGATAATTTCCGGTAGTTCAACACTACTATTTGCGTGTAAACCTTTTGCCGCATGTAAAACTAATATTCTATCACCTGCATTTACTTCGGTCGTTTTGATATATTTTACACGTACTGAAGGTTTACCTCCGTTTGCTCCGGTTTCCCAACTGATATAATCATCAATTAAAATTGCATCATGGTTTGCAGCATTTTCCACTTCGATATCTATAATACCACCTTGTATATGTAAGTTTGCCTGTACGGTATAAGGATTATCAGAAAGTCTATCCAAATAACCGCTAAATGTAAGAGTACCAATACCATTGCTTCCCGGTTCCAACACTCCTCCTTCATAAACTTCAGTATCTCCGGAGATAATTCCAAATCCACCCGCTGCTGCTCCATTTCTTACTCTTAAAACAGGACCTGCATCTCCTCTGCTATCACCGGTTGAGCCTCTGTAACCAGTACCAGAACTTCCGCGAATTGGCTCATTATTAATTAAAACTTTTCCTTCTCTTACATCAATTGCACCTGTTATAAAGTTGTTACCATTGGTTAATGTATAAGTTCCTGTTCCAACTTTTATCAATCCTACAAACATTTTACGGTAATAATTAAACGGATGAATTTTTGCTTTGATTACAGCATCCGTATTTGAGCCACCTACCCAGTAAATTGCCCAGTTATTGTCAGATTGTCTCCAAAAACCACTTATTGAAGCATTTTCAGAATCAGAACTCAGTTCACCAACTGCATAAATCCGATTATCAGACCGAGATGCTAAAAATCCATTATCAGCCATTATCAGTTTATTATTCCAGAAAGTAGAATCCAGACTGCTTATTAAACTTTCTTCATTATCAAGATTCCATAAATCGTCCAGGGCAAAATTTTTGGTAGTACATAGTATCAGACCACCAAAAGCAGAATTATCTGCAGCAACACCGGTAGGCTCGTCATGAATATATATCGTACCTGAAAAATCACGCCAGTTCGCAGGATTAGCCTCTTCCCCAAGATACGTTCTTTCACCACAACTATACAGATGGAATTCACCTGCACCGAAAAGATCGCCCAGATAAGTATAACGATTTGCTATAAATGTTCCGGTTTGTCCTTCTTCAACATATATAGGTGCCTTTACCTCTATATAACTTTTATCTGAATTTACTCCACCAAAATTATACACACTGGCTATACCACCATCTTCAAGAACGATTTTCGACCCAAACACGTCCTGAACAGTTGTGTTGGGCATAATTACACGACCTCCTCTTATGATAGTTCCACCTGTCATTTCGTTGAAAACCTGCATTCTCAAGTCTCCATCCCCCTCTTTAATCAAAACACCATCCCCAACCAACCGGTCAATATCCAATTCTCCTTCTTCTGAAAACGTATAATCCCGATCTCCACTTACTCTTATTTCAGACGGAGAAATGTCACCTCTCACAGATACTCTCTCTGTTGCACCATCTGCTGCAGCCCCGCCCCCATCAAAAACGGCAACATTTCCATTCGCCCAGGCAGTACGCAGAGCTACCCCGAGTTCAGGATTATAATTTAAGAAATTCTGAACTTGTGTTGACCAACGGTTTTCATCTTCCCCTCCCAACCAGGTATATATACTAGGATCCTGATCCTGGGCATTTAAGTAGAAAGCACCACAAAGTGCCGCAAGTAGTAAAGTACTTTTTTTCATGGTAAAAAAATTTTTAAGTATAACAATATTTATTAGTTTCTAATTCACAAATCTCCCATAAACAATTCTCAAGATGCAAAGAAACATGAAATGAAAATAAATCTAAATAACCTTTTTGATTTCATTACTAATCAATTTGATTTTTAAAATTCCATTAAATTTTAGTTTTATTATGGTTTTTACTCTTCAAGGTATACGAAAAATGCCTGAAAATCTTTGTGGATAAGCATTTGCTATGATTTTTTATGTTAATTAATCCCTATAACCCGAAAGGTTTAATTATATTTGCATTGAACTAATTATGAATAAACACAATTCTCAAGTATGCATTTTAATGATTTAGGTGTCGATTTCAAATACCTTATTGTAAACGAAAAGGATTTGAAATTTGGAATCTCTGTCAATACGGTAGGATTTCAATCGATTGCTCCCAATAGCCCTTATCCTTTGAAAGATCATCCCTCGGGATATTTTTTCAATGCGCAAAAAGGAAGGGTACTCAAAGAATATCAGCTTCTTTATATCACGAAAGGAGGAGGAAGGTTTGCCTCAGAAAATACCCCCGAAACGAATGTTACCAAAGGACAGGTTATCATTTTATTTCCCGACCAGTGGCATACGTATGCTCCCTCCCAGAAAACGGGTTGGAACGAATACTATATTGGTTTTGAAGGAGAGATGATAGATAGTTTAATGAAAAACGGATTCATCCGGAAAAATAATCAGATTCTGGATGTAGCTTTAAATGAAGAATTGGTAAACCTCTATTCGCGTGCCCTGGAAATAGCAGAAACAGACAAAGCGGGTGCCCAACAATATCTTTCGGGTATTGTGATGCACATTCTGGGAATGATTATCTCTATCTCCCAAAATAAGATTTATGAATTGGGAAATGTGGACCAGAAAATAGAAACTGCTAAAATTATCATGCACGAAAATGTTTTTAAAGATATTGATGTAGAAGCCCTGGCCACTAAACTCAATATCAGTTATTCCTGGTTTAGAAAAGTTTTCAAAGATTACACCGGCTATGCGCCGGCTAAATATTTTCAGGAATTGAAATTAAGAAAAGCAAAACAGTTATTGATTGAAACCTCTCAATCCGTAAAAGAGATTGCTTACTTGCTAAACTATACCTCTACCGAACATTTCTTTTCCTTATTCAAGAAAAGAACCGGATTCACACCCATTGAGTTCAGGAACTTTAGCCGCGAAGTAGACCCCGGGTTCACAGAAAAGAAAGAAGAGAAAAAATATCTTAGTAAATAAGAGTAGTTTTTAAAAGCTTCCGGAAGAATAAAAAAACCGCTATTGTAAAAAGCAAAAAAATGTAGTAGTCATTTTTCTTTTTACAATAGCGTTTTTTATAAACTTATCCTAAATGCTCTCCTCCGGTTACTCCGTAAATCTCAGCAGTTACATAGCTGGATTCTTCCGAAGCAAGAAATACATATACTCCAGCCAATTCTACCGGTTGTCCGGCTCTCTTAAGCGGAGTTTTTTGTCCGAATTCAGGCAATTTTTCCTGTGGCTGACCGCCGGATACCTGTAAAGGCGTCCAGATAGGTCCCGGCCCTACACTGTTTACACGAATGCCTTTTTCTGCCACCTGTTTGGCCAATGCACGGGTAAATGCCAGAATAGCACTTTTACTTGCCGCATAATCCAATAGCGTAGGACTAGGCTGATAGGCCTGGATAGAAGAAGTGGTAATGATGGTAGCCCCCGGGGGTAACAAAGGCAATGCCTCTTTTATAGTCCAGAACAGGGAAAAGACATTGGTTTTAAATGTACTTTCCAGTTGCTCGGTAGTGATATCCGCAATCTCTTTCTGAGCTGCCTGTTTCCCGGCCACTAAGGTAAGGTTATCGAGTCCTCCTAATTTTTCATACGCTTCTTTCACCATTTTCCGGTTAAATGCTTCATCGGTCAGGTCACCCGGTATCAATACAACCTTGCGTCCTTCTTTTTCAAGTAACCGGGCAACATTCTCTGCATCTTCCTGTTCAGAAGGCAAATAATTAATGGCTATATCGGCTCCTTCACGCGCATAAGCAATTGCCGCAGCTCTACCAATACCGGAATCTCCTCCGGTGATTAACATCTTTCTTCCTTCCAATCTTCCGCTGCCTACATAACTTTCTTCACCACAATCCGGAGTAGGTGTCATTTCTGCCTGCACTCCGGGTGCTTTCTGTAACTGTTCGGGATATTTTCCCCTGTAATATTCAGTTACCGGATTAATTAATTTACTTTTTTCTTTATTGTTCATAATACATTTATTTTAATATAGAAACAATTTATTTATCTTTCAAAGCCAAAAACAGGCTCTCTCTCGTCTGTAATGCCTAACAGTTTATTTCTTATAAGCTGAGCAGCAATCATGCTAAATGTGATTCCATTTCCTCCATATCCCAACGTATAAAACATATTTTCTTGTCCCGGCCACTCTCCAATGAAAGGAAGCCCGTCGGGGGTAGAGCTAAAAGTTCCACACCAAACCATATCCGTAATAAAAGGAATAGAAGGAAATAGTTTATGAAATTTCTTTTCCAGGATTTTTACTTTCCTACGTAAAAGCGCATCCCTTATTTCAGGAGATTTAAACTTAATATCTTCCCCGCCTACCATAATCCTGTTATGAGTAGCAGTGCGGATATATAAATAGGGGTCTTTGGTTTCCCATAGCAAACTATGGTCTTTCCATATATATTTCTCATCCAAGGGTTGGGATATAATGGCATAGGTAGAAGTGAGTTTCATAACTTTTTCAGGCAAAAACTTTCCGGCTTCAAACCCTGCCGCGATTACCACATATTTTGCCTTTACCTTATTCCCGGTTGATGTATATAATTCACAGCCTTTACCTTGTGACTTATACCTACTGATTTCGGTATGAGTATATACATCCAGCCTGCTGTTTTTTTTGTGATAATCTATCAGGTGAGTTGCCGCGGCATAAGCATCTACCTGAGCAGATACCTGGTTTTCTAATGCGCCGCCTGCTTTAAAACCATATTTTTCTGCTAATTCGCGTTTATTTAAATAAGTTACCGGAAGGTTATGCTTTCTACGGATAATGTATTCTTTTTTAATTAAGTTGACCCCCTTTTTATTACTGGCATAAAATACACTGGGCACCCTGCTGTAATCCGGGTTATAATTTATTGTTTCAAATACTTTCTCCAGATCAGTAATGGATTGCAGACAAGCTTTATAGGCACTTACCGCATTTTTCTCACCGATTATTTTTACCAGTTCACATAAAGGGGTATCTATTTCATATTGCAATAAAGCCGTAGTAGCTATTGTACTACCATTGGCAATACTCCTTTTATCCAGTATGGCACATTGAATTCCCGCTTCACACAATTCATGGGCTACCAGTGCACCTGTTATACCACTGCCAATAATAAGCACTTCTACAGAAATATCTTTTTTTAATGGATGGTAATAATTATAAAGTGGATTTTTAGCTATCCAATAAGGTAAACCGGCATGCAATTCCATAACTTAATTGTGTAATTAATATTAACCTACTAGTATTCCTGAATATATATTCTCTATAATGATCTTTTTAATGGACGGATACTTTCCATAAAAAGAGTTTTTACAACCAACTGCCATTAATCTTCCATAAAGGATATGCCTATTAAATTTATAGTCAAAAAACGTACGTACATTTTTTGACTATAAATTATAAAAGCATTTTTTTAAGTATCTCCCTATCAATAGGAAGTTTTCTTATTGATTGCTTCTTTGCCTTTAGCAATTCCTTTATCTACCTTATATCCTGCACGGTCTTTCACATATTCTACTTCATTAACACCTGCATCTATTGTATCTTTAATTTTTTTCTTTGTTTTACTTGTAAAGTCATTTACTTCGTCTGCCAATTTATCTAATTGACCATTTTCTTTCATATGATGATATACATATGCTGCTCCTACCCCTAAAAGGGTTCCTAAAACTACTTTTTTCATAATTATTATTTTAATTTTTTAGTAAGAATTGATTAATTCGAAATTAGTGCATTGTAAAGTGTATTACCTGTCAGACCCTTTTGAACAGGGAGACAATCCAGATTAATACCACAGCTCCAATAACAGACATTAATAAAACACCTAATATACTATCTGTGTGGAAACCAAAAAGTCCGTATATCCATCCTCCTAAAAGACTACCTACAAGTCCTACTATCAGATTTACAATCAGACCAAATCCACGTCCTTTCATTAACCAACCGGCTATTGCTCCGGCTAGTATCCCAATAATTATTGACCATAAAATTCCTAAGCCCATATTATTCTTTTTTTAATAAAACATTTATACAATAAATTTATCTTCTTTTTTCTCTGAATTCCTTTTATATTTTAATGCGATAAAGAGAAATATTTTCTGTAATTGTAACATACAAGCACTCTTTTTGTTCATAACCATATTGATTTTGAACAGTTTAATACTTTATTAAAAAATTGAATAAATTATTAATGGATAAGATTACATAGCCTTTCAGAATCAAACAAGCATCTTTAAAGTAAGATAAGACACCAGCAATGGTTTAGAATCCATAACTGAAGAAGAGTATATCTACAAAAATTAAATATTCTTTTCCTTACTGAAGAAGAAAAGAGGTTTAAAACAGAAAACAAACTACATTAATTTTATAATAATCTATAAAAGCCAGTTTCATTTATAAGAGTGAAACCAGATATTCCGCTTCGGAAAGATAGCTCTTGCCGAACAAATTCAGATGATTTAACACATGATATAATTTATAAAGAGGCTCCCGCTCTTGCCATCCTTCCGCTAAAGGATACTCTTCCTGATAAGCCTTATAAAACCCTTCCGGAAAACCGCCGAATAATTTAGTCATAGCTAAATCGGTTTCACGATGCCCGTAATAAACAGCGGGATCAATTAAAACCACTTCTCCCTGTATATTACAGAGATAATTACCCGACCACAAATCACCGTGTAATAAAGAGGGACTTTCATGAACCTGATTTAATAACCGGTCGACCTTTTTACCTATCTCTGAAAAACCATTTTTAAGAGCCTTTGAAACATATCCTTTCTTTTCTGCCAGCTGATACTGATACATTAAACGCTTATTGAAATAAAACTCCCTCCAGTTATTTTGTTCTTCACCACCTGCTACATTTAACTGCCTATTCCCTCCAATATAGTTATCCTCATAAAATCCATAACTTGTTGCTACCTGCTTATGCAGTAATGCTAATTTACGTCCAAAATCCCGGTAAAAACCCGTCGGGATTTTCCCTCTTTCTATATATTGAGTAAGAATATAATTATCTCCTACGGAAATAACTTCAGGAAGCAAAAAAATATTGGTTTTTCTCAACTCATTCAAACCATGGGCTTCACATTGGTACGCAACAGAAAAATCTCCTGTTTTTAAAAAGTAGTTTTTGCCGGAAACCGTTTCTACTTTTCCCGTATGGTATATTTCATTCTTCAATGGTTCCCGAAGAACGGATTCAATTATTTGTCTAAGAGAAGTATACATTTTAAATGGCCGTGTTTACAAAGATAAATAAAAGTTTACCAAAACCCTTATTCAATCCATTTTGTGCCGGAAAATAAAAAAGCATCTATTATTTCCCTGCTAAATCCTTAATCAGCCAGGTCCTGCAAATGCAATTTAACCACAAATTCCCCATCCCAGGGTTCACCTGCCATCATATCTTCATGCAAGGCCAGTTGATACTCTCCATCCTGATTTAAATGATAGGTAAATTCCCTTCCAAAAGGTCCATCCATTGTTCCGGTAGGAAAAATAATTTGCGAAAACCTTACATTCGCATTGGAGTCCAAAGGTATGATCTGGGCTGTTAGCTCTTCATCGCCTTCGGAGTCAAAAGTAAGATAAATAATCTGGTCTTCACGTTTCCTTATGATGTAATTCCCCTCTCCGTTATTGAGGGTAACATTTATTACCCCGGATTCAGGAGGTATTATTACCGTATTGGAAATTGAATGAGATAGGGTATCCGTAGAGGTTCCTTTATTTTCTCTTTCGGATGAAGAGGAAGTACACGCAAACACAGACAAAACAAGCACTAAATTAAATAACACTGAGTGGTTTTTCATTAAAAAAG
>Ga0192240_10453_pt1 | contig 17073 bp, 11 predicted proteins | sample Koala_Koa27_H3_FD_131237 | JGI IMG/M metagenome (GOLD analysis project Ga0192240, IMG submission 131237) | Enriched cells from koala feces incubated with labeled cellulose particles, San Francisco Zoo, California, United States - Koala_Koa2-7_H3 ...
CAGCTTATACAGCTCCCAGTATTCCTTCTTGGCCGGCTCTATGACCAGGAAGGGCCGCCGGGACTGGCGGGTCATGCCGCATATCAGGCTTTTTACTGTGTTTGTCTTGCCGGAGCCGGTCAGACCCACCACCAGGCAGTGGCGGTTGAACTGTCCGACGTCGATGCTGTACGGGTTAGGAGTGACGCGCCCGGCGTCCAGGATATGGCCGATCTCCAGATCGCCGCCGGATCGCTGGTGCACGTCGAAGGACACGTCGTCTGTAACGGCGATGCCGCTGGTGTCCGCTGTGGGAAAGGCTGCGAAGACCGCCAGGGCCCGGCTGCTGACATAGGAGGCATAGCGGGGGAAGGGGATATCCTGCCCCATGAAGGCGGTATGCCGGAATTCCTCTCCGTCCACCAGAGGTGCGTTTTCCCGGTCCGGTGCGGAAGATGGCGTGGACCGGCTCCGGCTCGGACTCCTCCCCATAAAAGGCCGCTGTCAGCAGGCCACCCAGCAGCCGGACATCCTGCTCCGAGGCGGCGGAAAAATTAAAGGACAGGCACCACTCGCCCAGGGAAAGGGCCTCCAGCGCCCGCTGGCAGAAGCCGTCCACCTTTTTGACATATTGCTCGCCCTCGTAATAGGACTGCCGGTAGGTGGTGTTTTCCGCATTGTCCGTGCTGGAATAGGTGATCTGGGTCAGTGTGCTGCAAAGGGTGGCATAGTGGAGCCAGTGCTGCTGGCGGGTGAGAGTGGAGGCCTTTTTGACCGGCTGGGCAAAAAGAGCAAGCGTCCAGGGCCTTCCGGCCATGGCCTGGATGACGGCGTCTATCTGAAAGGGCGCCAGAAAATTTTCCGACCCTGTGGGATCGCCCTTTAAAAAGCCGCCGCAGGGAAGCTGCCTGCCGGCCGCCTGGGCATAGGAAAACAGCTGGATGCCGCTGTCCGTCTCGCTCCAGCGTATGCGGGGAAAGACGCCCCGGAGCATGGCGGGAAGGGACTCGATATGCCTCTGGGACGCGCCTATGTATACGGAGACGGCGTTCCCATCGCTGGAAAAGACCAGGGAGACAGGCGCGGCCATGGCGTAAAGGCCGATGAACAGCTCCTCCATCAGCTTCCACACAGGCTGCGCCTCTGTGACCCAGCGGCGGGAGAGCTCTGTAATCCTCAGGTACAGGAGCTCATCCGGCCCCCGGCGCGGGACAACAGGGCCGTCCGTCTGATGCAGGCTCATTTCCTGGAGCATGCAGGCGTATTGTCTGGTGACGCGGCCGCTGAGATTTTTCAGTTCGTTCCGATCCATGATTGGCCTCCTTTACAGCCCTATCACCTTCAAAAGCAGCACGATTCCTATAATGACCAGAATCAGCGGGAGCAAGCCGGAGAGAAGCGCGGAAAGAACGGCGGCGAAGCTGGTCCCCGTGCCGAACACGCCCACGAACAGAAGCGCCAGCAGAAGGGAGATCAGCAGGATGCCCAGGAAGGGCGATCGCTTTTCCTTGCGGGAGGACATACGCATAAACAGGCCGATGCGGGAGAAGCTGAATATGGCGTATACCAGTAGCATCAGCCCGGCCATGATCAGCCAGGTGCAGAGGAAATAGCCGATATTGTCAAAGAAGCTCCCGCCGTCGCTGACCCCGACAAAGATCAGCATGGCCGCCACGACTGCGAGCAGGATGACGTAAAAAATGGAGGAGGCGGAGTGCTGGAGACGGACGGTGGTCTTATAGCCGTTATTCAGGATATCGATGTGTCTTGCCATCAGTACGCCGTTGCGGTAGCGGCCGGAAACCTCCACCACGGCGTTGTCCGTCAGCTGCATTCCGCCGGCGATGATGCCGTGGACGTTTACAGGAATGTTGGTATAATCCCCGCCGCCGGATTCCACCCGCACCTGAAAGCGGTGGAGCACATCGTCTGTTCGCTGGCCGTAGGCTATGGCGTCCCAGAGCTTCTGAAACCAGAAGCGCCGGTAATGATAATTGGCGTCGCCCTCCCTGCCTGTGTTGGAGTATTCGGAGATACGGCCGCGGATAACAGTGTCCATATTTTTGGCGGTGGCGTATTCCTCCCGGGGCGGCGTGTCAGTAAAAATGCTGTCCGGCGGGTCCGCTATGCCGCGCGGGGGGATGATCTCCGGCTCGGGCCGGCTGCCGGTGTCCATCGGGGACGTTTTCTGCTCTGTATTGTCAAAGGAAGGCCATTCCGGCGTCTTCGGCGGCCAGACATCTGTGCCGCCTCCCGTGCCGAAGGGGTCGTCAAAGGCCGGAGCGGAGGCCGGCAGCGTGGCCCGCGTGCGGAGCGCGTCATCCGAGACCAGCTCGGTCTGCAGCAGGCTCCCGCATATGGGGCAGCCGGTCATAAACGGGTCGGTCGTATAGGGCCGACCGCTGCACTGGGGACAGAATTTAACGATCATATGTCTGTGCTCCCTATCCAGAATGATTACTTATTGTGCCCGAAGGGGTCGTTACCGGCGGAGAAGGGATCGGCGCTACCGAAGGAATCGCTGCTGGGGGCGCTTTTGCTGCCGAAGGGGTCGCTGCCCAGAGGGCTGCCTCCGGTGGAAAAGGGATCGCTGTTCGATGGGAAGGGGTCGCTGCCCGAGGCGAAGGGGTCTTTGTTCTGCTGGAACGGGTCGGTATCAGCCTCGAAGGGCTTTACCGGCGCGGAGGTGCTGCTGATGGAGCGGCCCTGCTGAGCCTCTGTTTCTTTGCTGCGAGAGAGGGAGCTTTCTGTTCCGTTGCCGGTCCCGCCGTGCTGCTCCTCCATCCCCGGGATGGGGTCAAATTCGTATGCTTTCTTGGGCGGGCGCTGTTTCTTGTGGCCGGGGGTGACGGCCCAGAGCAGACAGAAGACCAGCCGCGTCAGGGCGATGGAGCCCATGTCGGCGCAGAATTCCATGAGCAGGGCGGCGCAAACGCAAAGGCCTATAGACAGCAGCAGCGCGGTGTGCCGGAAGTCCGCCTCCTCCCACAGGGCTCTTGTTTTCATAAAGGACCAGATAACGCCCAGCAAACACAGAAACAGTATTCGCAAAAAGGCGTACAGCCCGTCGTGAGTGAACGTCACCCGCTGGGACAGCAGGTTCCGGTCCGTGTCCGTGGCGATGGCAGCGGCCAGGCTGGCGGAGAGATCGGACGCATCCGTGCAGTAGACGTAGACGCCGCCGGTCAGGGAGGCGATCTGCTGCAAAAAGCTCTCGTCGCAGTTGCCCATGCCGGCCGTGCTTACACTGACAGAGGCTCTGCGGCAGCTTTTTGTAACGTTCTTCAGGCCGATATGGAAGCTGGCGCCGTCGCTGAGCAGCAGGATCTTGGGATAGGCCCCGGCTCCGGACAGAACGCCGGAGGACAGGTCATTCAGCACGTCTGCGATGGAGGACAGGATGCTTGTGCCGCCATAGGAGGAGAAGATGAAGTTTTCCTCATCTCCTTCGGCATAATAGCCCATGCCCTGCAAAAGCGTCGCGTTGGCGGTGAAGCTGTAGACGGCGTAGGGAACGGTGGTATCGGAGGAGGCCATGATGTCCCGTATGGCCGTGACCCGGTCTGCCTCTGTGCCGTCCATGGAGCCGGAATCGTCGATCAGGAAGATATAGGAGGTGGGCTCCGGAATGGTATCGTCTCCCAGCTCATAGAGCAGCTCAAACACAAAGGAGAACACCAGCAGCACGGCCAGGCAAATAGCCAGCAGCTGAAGATCGGACTTCCGGTTCCGGCCGTTGGCAGGATTGGAAAAATCCGCATTGGACCAGGACGCGATGACAAGCGTTATGGCGATGATAACGGAGAATATAAGAAAATACAGGGCGATGCCAAGGGGCGTATAGAGCTTTTCTGTCAGCGCCGGGAAAAGGGCCTCTCCCAGTATCCAGAAGATCAGCCCGGCAACGGCGGTCAGAATCAGGTGGAGCATAAGCTCCCTGCCGTGGCCGCTGCGGGATTTTGTGGTCGTTTTTCTTTTCATCATTCGCGCCTCCGGTGTTTTCTCGTATTATGACCGAAAGGGGGCTACGGCTTGCCGCAGCCCCGCATATCGGAAGTTTATGGGATTAAAGTCCCAGGAACCTGTCCAGCTCCTCCAGGCAGGAGATGAACTGCTTCAGGTTGAAGATCAGGGTCTCCGGTCCGGTATATTTTTTGGGGAAGGAGTAATATTCCTTGTAGTTGGAGTTTGCATAGCAGCGCTTCAGCTCATTGTCCCGGGCGGTCAGGTCTCTGGCGCGGAACACAGGCAGGTTCAGGGCGTCTTTCATCTCCTTGAGGATATGGGCGCAGGAGGCAGGGGGCTCTGTACCAACCTCCTCGGCGGCGGAGGTGAAGGCCCGGATGCCCTCGGCCACCTTTTCATCCCCGGCGATGCGGGAGAAGGCGGAGAACACCAGATACCACTGGAAGGCGTCGTCGAAGCCGGGGATCATGCGCTTTGTGTCGCTGAAGAAGGGGATGGGCGCGTCGTAGGGGCTGTCGCTGTAGGTGCATATCCAGCCCTGCTTCTCCGAATGGGTGAGCAGGCCGTATTTATAGGCCTGGATGAACAGCTTCGCCACCTCGCCGCAGGCGGACATGTTGTCCATGTTATAGAAGAAATCCTTTTCCTCGAAGAATTCCCGCATCTCGATGACCCGGTGGGCGCTGCCCATGTCGGCCCGTACCAGACGGTAGACGTTTTTCAGCTCAAAGCTGTTGTCCGGGCTGAGATGCTGCCGGTCCTTCAGTCCGCCGGTCTCGAAGCGGGCGTCCAGGGCGACCAGCTTGTGCTTGGAGAAGTGAAGGTCCTCCTCGATCTTCCGCAGCGCGTCCAGCCAGGTCGCGCCGGGATTAACCACCCGCATATCGATCAGCGTGGACTCGATCTGCCCGATGAACGCGTCGGAGCGGTCGCTCAGGACCAGAAGCTGATATTTCTGTGCGGTGTCCAGGAAGATATAGCCGTGCTCGATGCCGTAATCCACCGCCTCCCGGATGCGGGCGTACTGCTCCCGGTCGGTGTTTTTCACTGTGTGGTCCTCGTTCCGCTTCCGCCTGTCGTCGGGGACCTGAACGGCGTCGTTATGCCACATGTTCAGGAAATACTCCTCCGCGTCCACGCCGAAAAGCTCCGGCAGATAGTCCTGCCACATCTCGGTCCGCTCATCCAGATGGCGGCCGACGGAGGAGGCGACGCCGATCTCAGAGCCATAATATTCTGCGGCGTATTTGCTCATGTTCCTTATCAGAGGCAGGGCGAAGCAGCTGCAGCTCATGGACATAGTGATCACGGTCTTGTATTCGCAGGTAGTCCCGTCGCCCACGGTGTAAATGCCTACGTTGTCGCCATAGGTGCCCTGGAGCACCTGGGTGATGGCGGCGTTCAGATTGGGAGTCTCTGCCAGCAGGCGCACGGAGCAGGAGCGGGAGAAGCTGTTTGTGGCGTTATCGGGGATGGAGAAGGAGATCATCAGGCTTTCGGCCAGGGTGTTCACGATATTCTGGGCAGCGGAGTGGAGCGCGTTGGTCCGCAGGTCGTTATTGTTCCATATTCTGTTTACATCCGCCACGGTGATGGCGGTACGGTGCTCCGTGGCATCGGCAATGGAATCGGGGCTTCCGTAGACGACGACGATGAACTTCTCCAGCATGTTGGAGATCAGGGGTGCGGTGATGCCGCTGAACAGACGGCGTATCTCGTCGGCCAGGGCTGCGGGATTGCCCATGAAGTCTTTCCACCGGGCCCGGCTGTCCGGGTTCATGAACAGGCTGTTGACAAAATCCGTGGCCACCTGGTTTGCCATATTCAAATCCGCATAGCCGTCGAAAATGCTCTCGAACTGATGGTTCATGGTGAGGGCGTTGTTCAGATCGTAGGCGTTCAGCTCATAAACCGTGCGGCCGCCCTGATGGTGCAGGGTCCCCTCGGCGAAGGCGGCGGCGTCCTGATTCAGAATATCCTTGATGGCGTCGATGACGGGAACATAGATGTCGAAGGTCTCGTTGTTATAGGCATTCAGGCGGGCGCCGATGGACTGGAGGACGGCGCCCATGTAAAGGCGGTAGAACGCCTCCTCGAAGTAAGCCTCGGAATAGTTCTGGCAGGCGGTGATGAACACCTCGATCTCGTCGTCATGAGGAGAGGTATCTCTGGCCAGCGTGTCCCTTGCCAGCTTGACCTGGTTCTGGGCATTCGCCAGAGCCTCCTGCTTGTTGGCAATTTCCTGCCGCAGCCGTGCGCTCAGAAGGGCTATATGGCCGATAAAGCCGTGTATACCGGCGCCCTCATTGCCGTTGAGCAGCACCAGACCGCCATAGGGCCCGTAATTGCGCAAAAAGACAGGGCTTTCTACATTGCTTTTTACTGTAGTCAAAATGGCGTCAGCTACGGTCGCGTTCAGATTCAGTGCATTCAGTCGGCGCTGAGCCTTGGCTGTTGCGGCAGAGATGGTCTTGTCCAGCCCGGCCATGCGCCCCAGGACAGCCGTGCCTCTGCGGGTGGGATAGCTGTCCTCTTCCGGCTTGATGCGCAGGGCGGCGGGATCGAAATTCACGGTCTGGCATACGCCCTTGTAGATAGCGTCCAGACTGCCGATGCCGCAGGCGGCGGCGGCGTTGTCGATGAATTTCTGGTCGAAGGAAAAGGCCCGCTTCCAGACATCGTAGACCATGGTGAAGGCCTTGTTGGCGCAGTAGGCCACCATTTCGTTCCGGGGGAAATAGATGGAGCGATAGCCGAAGGTGGCGAAATTGTAGTTCATAAATGCGGGGAAGGGGCAGTTCTTGATGCCGCAGGGGTCGAGGGCCAGATTGTTGCCGGGAGCGCCCACATGCTGGGTCACCCAGGAGTCGCGGGTGGCGATCACATTGGACAGCGTGCTCAGAACGGACTGAGAGGCATTATTGGCGTCGGCGGCTGTCCCGGTCTGGAACATATTCAGCAGGCTGGAGGCGGTCATGTTGATGATATCCTCGCACTGGCTGATGCCGGCGGAGGCGGAGACCATAAAGACCTTGTTGGGGGTCAGGATAGGCTCGCTGGTCTTGTAGGTGCTGCCGTTGGGCAGGGTGATGGAATAGGTGCTCTCGGTCCCTGCGCGCTGGCTGCCCAGATTCACGAAATAATCCAGCTCCTTCATGGCGGCGTAGCCGTTGCGCTGGAGGTTCGACCATTTGGACTCGTCCCCGGCAATCTCCGGGATGGAGTGCTGCACGTCAGGGGTATAGAAAACGCCGTAGAAGTCGGAGCTGATATGCTGGTCGTTGCTCTTTTCGGTCAGGAGCATGCGGATCATATAGCCCACGTCGATGAAGGTGCCGCTGCCGGTGCCGCCGGAGATGCCGGCCACCAGAACCACGGTGACAGGGTTATGGGCCGGACCGGACAGTTTGTCGATCAGACCGGAGAGCATAGCGCGGAGCGCCTCGTATTTGTTGGTGCCGCAAAGCATTACACGGCCGATGGCCCGGGTCTGCTGTGCGCCGTCGTTGCGGATGTTCACGGCGGGCACGTCCCTGCTCAGCCACTGCTCCACCACCGGCGGACGCTGGATCAGCAGGTGGGCGGCCTCCGGGGAATAAAGGGGGAAGGTCTCATCGGCGGAGATATAGCCGCCGTGGGTCACGTTCACCTCGTTCAGTGCGCCCTGGTCTGTATCCACCGCCACGAATTTCACCTGGGGGGTGGGCATAAACTCCTGGGTATATATGCGCTTGATGGCGTTCACAGACTTGCAGCCCATGCCGCCCAGGCCGACGAACAGCACATAGGAGTTGCTGTTTATCTGCGACTTGACCGTTCTTTTCACCAGGCTGCCGCCGCCGCTGGCGGACAGCTCGTTCAGCTGGGAGCGAATGAGATCTCTGTCGATAGGCATGATGTTGTTCTCCTTACTTCTTAATTTATAGTGTATCAGGTGTTCTTGGAATACTCGATCTCGATATGGGCGCAGGGCCGGTCTCCGGTCTTTTCATCCCGCTCGCCGGTGAATACGGATACGGACAGGCGGACAGGCCGCTGCTTGGGATTCATGGAGGCCTTGTTTTTGAGGATGGTGGGGTTGTGGACCTTGACGGCAGACTTCAGAAGCTGCTTGTCTATTTGCAGCACCACGCCGAATTTGCCATAGGTGGTGCCCCTCAGATGGAACCGGGCGAAGACGCCCATCAGGTTCTGCTCCACGAAGGAGCGCACCTGCCGGTACATAGGGCTGTCCGGGTTCTGGAAGGTCATGAATTCCCCGTAATACTCCAGGAAGGAGTGGAGGACCTTATCCATGTTCTTTTTCTTGACCCGGCCCAGCATGATCTTTTCATCGAAGCTCTGACTGCGGGTCAGCTCCCCCTTGTCGGCCGGGGCTTCCTCTGTCGCCTGGGCGGTGCCGAAGCCGGGGAAATCGCCGAAGCCGCCGTCTGTCGCGCCGAAGTCAAGGCCATTGGTGCTGCCGCTTTCAGAAGTGCCGCCGAAGTCTCCGAAGCCGTTATCGGAGCCAAGAGTGCCGCCGGAGGTGAAGGGGTCACTGGCGGAACCGAAGGGATTGCTGCCGGAGCCGAAGGGATCACCGGCAGAGCCGAAAGAATCGCTGCCGGCGCCAAAGGGGTCGCCGGCGGGGGAGGCGCTGCTGCCGGAGCCAAAGGGATTGCCGGCGGTACCGAAGGGGCTTCCGGTAGTGTCGAAGGGGTTGCCGGTGGAGTTGAAGGACCCGGTCCCGCCAAGGAGATCATCGGCAGATCGGCTCGATGCGGACTCTGCCTCAAAAGCGGTGTCATGGTCGATGTTGGGATTTTCGTAAATGATCTCCTGACTGGTATATTTGTCCTGCCGGTCCAACTTGCCCCGGGCGATGAAGATCACCTTCATCCCGCCGGAGAGGCGGTTCGTGGCCTTTTTCAGCAGTATCAGCACCAGAATGACCGCCAGGGCGATCAGCAGGATGGTGCCTCCCGCATAGACATAGACCCACGGGTTGTGAACGGTCAGCTTGAAGGAGGTCTCCACCGTGTTGCCCTGGGCGTCCGTATACTGGACGGTGACGATGGTGGAGGTCATTTTCAGACCGGTCACCTCAATGGTGTCCCCGTTCAGGACGATATCCGCCGCGTCCGGATTGGTGTTGCCGGTGATGGCGGCGGTGATGGCGTCGCCCTCGTCGTCATAGACGTATTGGTATATGTAATCGATAATGGTGGATTTGCCCTTGTTGACCTCCACATCCTCTATGCCGGATAGGAGGGTCAAGGGCTTGTTGCTGGACATGACGGTCAGCTGGTCCTCCCGGTACACGGTATCCCAGTCCAGGCGGATGTATATATCGTAGTAGCTGTCCTCCGGTATAACGAAGCTGCCGGTGAAGGCGTTGCCGTCCCGTGTCAGGTTCACGGTGATCTGGTCGTCCGGGTCGGCCCGGGATACGCATACCGCCACGGCGGAGGTGACGGAGTCATAAAGGGCGCTGTCCGTCAGGTCCTCCCCGTCATAGGTCAGCCAGGTTTTGATGCCGATGGTATCGTTCGTATAGGCGACGCCGGTGGGGTTTCCTTCCGGGAAGGTAAGCTGACTGGTCAGATTCATCTTGAAGTGCTCCAGCAGGCCCACCTGGATATCATCGCCGGTGATGCCGTCCACGGTCAGAAGCCAGTCTCCGGACTGGGGCAGGATGACCTTGATGCTGGCCGCCGTGGCGTCCGTGTCGAAGCGGACGTTGCCGGAGTTTGTCAGCTCCACCTCGTCCCCGTTCGGGTCGTAAAGATGGATGCTGCCGTTGGCTATGGCATTTTCGTCCCCGCCGGCGATGCGGATGTTGGCCTCTATCACGCTGGCGCTCACGGGGATGATGCACTCATGATAGCCGCCGTCTCCGGGGATGGTCTCAACGATCTTGTAGTTCAGGTCGCACACATCCGCCAGGAAGGTGATAAGCATATCCTCGATCTCGTCGATGGTGCTGATGGCCTGAAACATACCCCCGGTGCTATCCGCAATATTTTGCAGCTTGAGCAGGCCCTCTCCGTTCTCGCCCATGGAGCTTGCGCCGGAGGAGGTGATGTAGTCATAACCTACGCAGTAGACGACGCAGTCGTTTTCCTTGGCCCATTGAATGGCGGTGGCCTCGTTCTCGTCGCACTGAGCCAGGGCGATCTGGTCGGAGCCGAAGTCATTGACGCCGTCGGTGAACAGGATGATGGCCTGGGTGTGATCCTCGTCCGACTGGGCGGCCAGCAGCTCTGTGGCCGCATACAGGGCGTTGCCGATGCCGGTGTCCCCGTGGTATACGATCTGGGCTACGGCCTCGCGGACGGTTTCTACCCCGGTGAAGTTGGCAAGGCTTATCAGCGAGGCGTTCCCGGAGGTGTCCTCCGTCCAGACGGTAGCGCTGGTGTTGAAGCCGATGATACCCACGCGGCTGTCCTCCGCGGGCATCAGTTCACCAGCATACGCACGGCGTCCAGCGCTGTCTTGTTGGGGTCAGAGGAGGTCATGGAACCGCTGGAGTCGACGACCACCACCAGGTCCAGAGGCTTATAGGTCTTCTCGCTCTCGATCTCCTCTCCGAAGCAGGAGCCGGCCAGTGCCAGCAGCAGCGCCAGGCACAGCGCCATGGATACACACAGTCGCATTACGGGGGAACGGCCCCCGCCGGTCAGGTGTTTCATGTTTGTCCCTCTCTTTCTTTGCCGGTCATAAAAACAGCATAAAAATGGTCTGCACATTCGTTTGTCCCGGGATGGGCAGATGATTTTTATTTAATTAAGTATATGTGTACATTTTACAGTGCGTGTAAGTCTCTGTCAAGGGAAAATAGAACGGTCGGAGGGCATGGGCGGATAGCCGTTTGCGGCTGGCGTGCAGGGCCCGGTCACAGTGCATCCGGCAGCTCCCGGGGGCTTACGGCTGCCACTTGGCTTCCGGCGAAGGACTCCGGCCTGTCCGTGACGATATGGTCCGCGCCGATGCGGGCAGCGACTGCGCCTTGTATGGCGGCCTCGAAGTCCCGGAAGTCCGTGCCGGCGGCCTTTTTCAGATCGCCGGGCTTCAGCTCCGTGATCTCAAATATCAGGGCCAGGGCCTCCAGGACCCTGCGGATGCTTTCAGGGTCCAGCTCCCGCTGCATGAGGCAGGCGATATGGGAGATGGACAGCGCGGAGATCACGCCGGTCATTTTCTTTATCTCGCAGAGCTTGAAAAGCCGTTCGGCTCCCTCCCGCCGTCCGGGCCTGTTGCAGAGGACATCCAGGATGATGTCTGTATCGATCAGCACCTTCATTTTTCAGACCTCCCTATATCCCTGTGTCCCGGTTATTTATCGCCTTTTTCAGAGGGAATGTAATTTTGCAGCTGCTCGTTATCGGCGATACCGGCGCCATAGTCGTTTTTCAGCACGCCGACGAGGGAATCCGTCAGGTAGGATACGCTTTTTTCATAGGAGACCAGGCGCGCTACCTCTTTTCCGTTTTTCAGCACCACCACTTCGCCGCCCTCCTGGGCCAGCTGAAGATATTTGCCGAAATTGTTCTGTATTTCTGTTGCGGTCGCGGTCAACATGGGACTGCCTCCTTTATGGATATAAAAAACACGGCCACTTCCGGGGGGGCAGAGTGGACGCTGACTTTAGCTAAAATTATTATAGAATATTTTAGCTAAAATGTCAACGGCGTACATGGATATAAATATATTATGTTTCGATAAAAAAAGAGTGAAATGAGAATAACAAAACGACTTTATCAAGATGACAGCCTTTTTTTGGTTATTATATTCTCAACCGCATGGATATTATACTTCTCCCATTCAGAGCCGTTTATCTTTTTCATTTCCTGGAATACGTCCTTGGCGCTGATCGTGCCTCCAGGCTGTTCATATGCCAGAAGCTGTTCGATCTCTTTCTCCGTTGTCAGGAGCGGGAGATATTTTGCGGAAACGTCCGGCGTGGGAAAATCGTATTTTTTCACGTCCTTTACCAGTTTTTCCAGTTCCTTGCCGGCTTTGTTTTTGCGATCGTTTTTAATAAGCTCGCGGTCTGTCCGCAAAAGGGAGATAAGGTCCAGCAGGTCATAGGAGGATTCCCCATTGGCTTTTTTGTCCCCTTCATTCCAGGAAAGAAAGAGCTTGCCGTCCTTCTCCTGTACTATATTGCCTGACGGTCCAACGCCTGTTGTATCGCATTCCACAAGGCAGGGATGCAGCCGGAGAGATACGTCCTTATAGGCGAACAGACGGTCGGGGCCGCTTTCGGTATTCAGTTCTTTCAGCGCAGCTTGGATGTCCGCAAGGGTGGAGAAGGGGCGGGAAAAGCCCTGGGCCCGCAGAAAGGCGTTCCAGCGCCGGTGTTCCAGCCAGGCCAGCCGCTGCGTAATGGGAAAGGGTTCATCATAACGACAATTTACCAGATTGTAGTACTCTCGCTTGCCTTCAACGGACTGATACAGCGGGTTATTTTCCTTTTCAACGATGCGGCAGGGGTCCATGCCGGCGGAATACATCCGATAGGGCTGGTGGAAAATCCGCCCGGCTTTGGCCCAGTCGTCATAGAGGGAATCGTCGGGGGCGTTGATATCCGCGAAGCCGTGCTCGGCGGAGGTGTCGGGGCCGCCCCGGGCCAGATAGGCCTGATCCATGGAGATGCTTTTCCAGGTGTACCGGCTTTTCAGATCGCCAAAGGGATAGACGACCGGATTATTGAGGGAGGCCTTCGAGGGGTCATAGCTGTACGCGGAAAACCGGTCTTTTGCGATGGAAAAAAGCGCCTGCTCCTCCACGGTCAGGGCGATCACCGGCGGACCGGGATTTTTCCGGTTGCTGCCCCCGGTGAGCCGGAAGCAGGTCAGGGCGCTGATAAGCTCATCCGCCAGACGGATGTTCCGCTGTCCGGAGGGGCCGGCGATCAGAAAATAGTCATATTCTGCCAGACGGTATGACTCATCAGGGCAGCGTTCGTAGGGCCGGCCGTCCTTATCCAGCAGCGCCCGGATGCTGACGGCCTCTGTATCATCCTCCAGGAAGGACAGGGTGCAGTACGGATCGGCAAAGGCGTCTTCCCCGTCGCCGGGATATATGCGGAGGCATTCCGGTCTGCTCCCGCTTTCGGTCACCCAGGCGCAGCTGTCCATCAGCTCCGGACACTGCCGGTCAAGGCGGCGGCGCATATCGCCTGGGCCGATGACTGTGATATATAGTCTGGTGTTCCACATCTGACCGCCCCAGTAAACGGTCCTGAAAAGCTCCTCTGCGAAGGGACCGTTGCCGAAGATCGCCACCCGCAGGGACCGCTGCGGCGGCTCGCATGGCTTTTTCTCATCGGGAGAGGGACCTGCCAGTGGTATATACAGGGGCATATCCCACAGAAGGAAAAGGGCGGTCTGCGCCCAATCCCGGATGACCTTTACCCGGAACTGACGGGTGTTCTTTTTGTTTTTATGCCTTTCGTCATAGGCTCTTTTGACGGCCCGAACGCTCTCTATGGCGCCGCTGTCGTTGGAGAAAACGAATATATCGCACTCGCCGTTCAGAATCGGTCCGGCCGGCTCCTGGGAGGCGGCCTGGTCAGGAGACCCGAGGAGGCCGCAGAGAACGGCCAGATTTCCGGCGTCGTCGAAATCGCCGTCCGGTCCTTCATCCAGCAGGAAAAGGAAGGCGTGCCGGAATCTGCGGAAGTGGCCGCAATGAAGCATATCGTCCCGGATGCATATGGCGCCCAGGGCCTTGGCCCGCATGAGAAGCTCGGACTCCCGTTCCTGCTCGTCGTCCACATAGGCGTCGGTGAATACGATGGTCGCCGGGCCGTCCAGGGGCTTCCGGGCCAGGATATCCTCCGCCAGGAGGACGGCCTTCTCATTCAGTGCGGAAAAAATATATATCACCCCCCGCCGGGAAAGAGCCAGGCGGATATAGGGGGAAAAGCCGGCCAGCACGTCGTAAACAATGGCGCCGCCGGCGATGGGGGCGGAGGTATAGAGCACTGCCAGATAGACGATCACCAGGGTGTTGAGGAGGGGAGCGGAAAACAGCGCCGGTCCGGAGATGACTGAGCTATAGTCCGCATCCAGGCTGAACGCCTGCATGATGTCTATCAGCACGGAAGGGGTCAGGGCTGTGCCGGCGGTGGCAAAGCAGCATTTCGCCAGGAAAATGGCCCCGATGATGGAGCAGGTGAAAACGAGCAGGCGCGCCGTCAGCGGGCGCTGCTGCTTGCGGAGAAAAACATAGGTGAGGCCGGCGATAAACAGGACGGCGGACGCCGCCAGTAAAACAGCTCTCAGGCAAGTCATTGATCTGTCTCCTTTCCATGGCCCTCTGACGCATCGGGCTCCGCCGCGATGAGGGTATATGCGGTATCGAACTCATCTCCGGCCACGAAGTTGAATCGTGCGTCCGTCAGATCGCCGCAGGGGCTTCGTTCGAGGTTATAAAACAGCAGGGCGGCATCTGAGGCTGCGCTCAGGTCGGTGTCCCACAGGCGGGCCTGAAAATATTGGGTCCTGTCCCCCGGATGGAGGGACAGGCGGCCGGTATCCAGCAGAAACCGAAGCTCCTCCCTTATGGGCAGGCCGGCCTTCCAGAACAGCAGGGGTACCGGACGCTGATAAAGCGCCCCGTCCGCCCCTTGAAAATGGTTCCGCTCAAACCAGTCCCGGCGGACGGGATAGGGGCTGCCGCTGCTGTCCAGCTTGATATAGTCACCCGCCCGGGCCCGTTCTCCGCAGCGCCCGTCGGTCTCCCGGGAGAATACCAGCCAGGAGTCCTCCGGCCCTTGCTTCAGGAGCCCCCGGCCGATGAGCTGCCGCTCCGGTTCGGAGCCGTCCCCCAGCCGAAAGGCGGTGACGGGCCGTCCCGTCTTTTTTACCGCCCGGAGCCATCCGGCCAGATAAAACAGGGGATACATGGCATAGGCGTCAGGCGCGAGCCGGTATGGCGCCGCCTCCGGCCAGGTCTGCGCTGCGCTGTTATCCCGGCCATAAGACAGCAAAAGCAGCGCCTCCCGCTCCGTCAGACAGGGGAGAGCGGAGAGCTCCTTCCTGTCAGCCAGGGATGCGGTCAGGAGGGCCGCTTTTTGCCGCAGTGCGGGCATATATTCCATCATGAAAATATCTCCTACAGACGAGCATAGCGTATCCCGCGTCCGGATATTCTGCCCTCAGCTGATAAGCTGCCGGAGCCGCTTGGAAAAGGCGGCCTGGTCCATGTCCTGCACGTCGCTGATGAGCTCGATGTCCATGCTTTTGGCCCGGTCGATGAAGTAGGCCGGATTGCCCAGGGCCTTTTCCAGACTGGCGCATACCAGGACCTTTTTCCCGAAGCCCCTGCCGAAGTGGTCTGCCACGGCGGACAGCTTATACAGCTCGTCTATGCCGACGTTCCCGTTTTTGCAGGATATGAATATGGGCATCAGGCCACGCATCAGGATTACGTCTATCTCGTTTTGTGTGTCCACCTGGCCGTCTCCCGGCTCGTGGACGATATCGTCCCAGTCGATATATACGCCGGACAGCGTGTCGGTGAAGACGGGGGCGCCGTCCTTTTCCCGCAGCTCATCGGCCAGACACCGGGTGACCAGCTCCAGCACGGTGCCGGCCTTGGCCAGACAGCGCTTGACCTGCGCGTTTTTATATCCCAGGCGGAACCGGCCGCCGGAGCAGTCATAGAAGGTGAGGAGCCTCGCCTCCGTCAACGCGGGGAAGATGCCGCCCAGATCCAGGGTGATATCGTGGGTTTCCGCAAAGCTGACGGCCTGGGCGATGTCCACGTCCAGCGCAAGAGCCCCGGCGGTGCTGTACCTTTCCAGATTCGCCAGCATGGTCAGCTGGAAATTCCACAGGCCGCAGTTCCGGCGGCAGATCTCCCACATGGTTTTGATATCCCGGACGAACTCCGGCGTCAGATCCCATTGATGGGTACCGAGGGGGTGGATGTCGTCATAGACCACCAGACCGCCGTGCAGCAGGATGTTGTCGTCTACGGAGAGGGAGGGGGGCGCGTCCTGGTAAAGGGGCTGCCCCTGGCCCCAGTCCGCTATCCGGCCTGTGCGCAGGTTGAACCACTGCATATGGATATTTTCGGCCTGGTATTTGGCGTATACCTGCCCGGCGGCGAACAGAGCCAGATCCTCGCCGCCGGTCAGGTCGAAAATGCAGCCGTCGCTGGTCTCCACAATATCAGACAGGACGGAGAGAATGCTGTCGATGCTGTTGCGCCGGATGGGCGCATACCGGATCGGTCCGTCAAAGCCGTGATAGGACAGGATGTTATTCAGCGGCTCCCGGGCCTTTTCCATGGCCCGCTGCTCGCCTACGAAAACGATCTCATCCGCCTTGGCGGAAAGGCACCCGGTCAGATTTTTTACCGGCGACCGGTCAAAAAATTCGATCAGCGTCATGTCAGGTGCTCTGAGGCATGGTCAGGCTGTTTTTGGCGAAGAAGCTCTCCAGGCTGGCCTGATCCAGGCATTTTTCGGTGACAAGCAGGTGGGCCAGCGCATCCAGACACTGCCGGTTCGCGGTCAGTATGGCCCTGGCGCGGCTGAACTGCTCCTGCATCAGGGCCTCTCCCGCCTCTGTGGTCTTTTGGGTATAGAGGGTGTCGCCCATGCCGTAGTCCGTCAGGCAGGCCTTGACCAGGTGGCGGGCCTGCCGGATATCGGAGCTGGCTCCGGTGTTCAGACCCAGGTGCTCGCCGTAGACCTCTATCTCTGCGGCCCGTCCGGCCAGACACCGGCATACGATGTCCTTCATCTCGTCATAGGTATAGGTCCCCTTGCCCTCGCTGGAGGTCTCCATATAGCCGCCGTAATTGTTTCTGGATATGATGGTCAGGAACAGAGGCTTCACGCCGCTGGCCCAGCAGACCAAGGTATGGCCGGCCTCGTGATAGGCGGTCTGGAGCAGATCGTCCGGGTCGTGCTTTTTCACCTCGCCGAAGCGGAACTCGTCCAGGGTATCCATAAAGCCGGAGCCGGTGGGAGGCTCGTCCTTCAGAGAGCGGACGTACATCTCCACCATCATCTCGATATCGCCGCTGCACATCCCGCCGGAGCGCTGGGCCATGCCGTGGACGATGGAATCATGATCGGGGCCGAAGTCCAGGCTGTGACGCTTCAGACAGCGCCGGAAAAGCTCCTCC
>Ga0192240_10454_pt1 | contig 17051 bp, 20 predicted proteins | sample Koala_Koa27_H3_FD_131237 | JGI IMG/M metagenome (GOLD analysis project Ga0192240, IMG submission 131237) | Enriched cells from koala feces incubated with labeled cellulose particles, San Francisco Zoo, California, United States - Koala_Koa2-7_H3 ...
GCTTGAAGCATTTTGGGAAGCTCAGGCCAAAAGCAGGGCGATTGATTCCAACTATCAGCAGTCGCTTGCAACAGCCTTGCAGATTATACCTGCGGCGATTAATACCGCATCCCCGGCTGACCTAAAGGCCCGCCTGTCCGCATTTTCTGATGACCCGCTCGCCATTGCAGCGCTGCATGGGGTGCTTGCAGCTCAGGGTGGGAACGACAAAACGCACCTCATCAACGGGATGGAATATAATTACATCCTCCCGACTGATACCCGCCAGGAGCGAAAGGAAACGCTCCTGCGCCTTACCAAGACCGTTGTGGGCCTGCTGGAGGAAATGAAGATTCAGGTCAAAATGCCCCCCAACTACGCCGTGGAAAATGTGAGGCTTCACGACTTTAGAATCATCTCCGGCCCGCCTCCCATTCAATCAACGCTGGACTATATCGCCGCCTGCACGGATGATTGCACGGTTTATGATCGGACGGAACACCATTCTAATCAATGGTATTTCGGCCCGCGGGCTATTCAATGGGACTATGGCAACGTCTACGGGCGGGGCTAATCAGGCTCTATATTTTGCGGTGGAATCATACAACCCCGCTGCTGATTCTGCCGCAAAATATCTAATCATATTGGAGGCATACATATGTCAGGTATATCATTCAATTTGAAACTGAATTACGCCAATATATACGCGAAACGTGATTCACGATGTATTTTATAAAGGGCAATTTACTAAGCTGCCCGAAAATACATCATGACTGCGGCTCGTTTGTGGTGAATGAATAGCAGTTATGAAGATTGGGGGTGATAATCCCGGAATCACCGTAGCTGCAAACAAATCCATCACAGAAGGGAGCCTCAAATGGACATCACTTACACAAAATGCGGGGACTATTACCTCCCCAACATCGCACTTTCTGACACCACACACTATCACATCGGAAAATACGGAAGGATGCGCCGGGCATTTCTCCAGGAACACCGCCCTATTCAGTACAGTGACCTGGTGCTGACGGAGAAGCTGTTCCCCCACCTGGCAGAGATCAACGAGGCCTGCCACCAGCGGCTGGAGGTCATGATCCCAGCTATGGCTGCGCAGGAAGGTGTAACTGCCGCCCTGAAAAGGGCTGACCAAATGGAATGGGTGCGCCGTATGAATAGCATCAAGGCCAGGGCTGAGGAGATTGTTCTGGCGGAGTTGGTTTATGCCGATTAAAAGGAACGGCGGGTAAATGTAGAGGCGGTAGTAAATCCTGAAAAAGAGGATTTACTACCGCCAGGTGCAGACTTGTCAAGCATGGGTTTCAAGTTATGGTTTTCGTAACTTGAAACCCGTTTCATATGGAAACGGGGATGCCATTTTACGAAGCGATTATAGCAAGGGCTCACCACTTAGCGAAATTTCATGTTGTAGACTGCACTGGCTTCTCTATCCAGCGATTCTCTATTCTGTGTTCTGCCTACGCTACTATATAAGAAATCACACCAGACAAAATATAAACGCTGAAATCAGCGAAATGGAACATCGAACGTATGTAGAGAACATCGACTGTGATTGATGGAATCGCCTTTAAACGTGTTTACCGTTTCTATTCATGGTCTGGGGCAGCAAAAGGGGCGTTCTGTTAGAACAAGGCGGCCCGTAGCAATTTCGGTAGCCGCTACCGAAAATAAATACACTGCTGATTCACTTTCACATATTAAAGTAGCACTGGACATTTCGTCCGGTGCTACTTTTGCTATGCCTGTGCTTATTTATCATTTTGTAGGTTATCCATAAGGAGGTCACTCAGCCCCTGTGACAGCGCCCTGGTTCGTAACTGAGTGTTGTCCAGTTCGGGATAGTGGTACCGCCATCGGTCATAGTCCTCTTTGGTGATTTCCCCAGCCTCCAGCTTTGCGGACTGCTCCTGCCATGCACAGAGCATCCGGTGCAGCTCATCGGCCTCCCGGCTCTGTCTTACATCGACATGGAGAACAATCTGACCGTCCAATTCCGCAACCTTCAGACCATAGACGTCCTCTAACGTGAACAGTGTGTGCATCAGACCGGTGTAGCTGTCAATGTCCGGGACGGTCAGAGCCTGGGGCGAGACATCCAGCACTTTTGCCAGACGGTTCGTGATGTCGATCTTTGGCGTTCTGCTGCCCGATTCATACTGCGCCATGCGCACATCAGCGTTGCTCTCCGGAAACCCAACGGCTTGCCCCAACTGTTTTAGTTTCATACCCCGCATTTTGCGGTAAAAGTGTATCCGTTCTCCGATTGCCATTGCTGCCTTGCTCCCTCGTTTATGATTTCCTAGTATAGCGTACTTGTTTATGAAAGTCAACGCGAATTAAATGAATCTGCTTAAATATTCTCTCAATGGCGCTTGACTTAAACGGAATTGCGTAGTACAATCATAATAGCTAAACCAATGCGCTTAATTTGCAACTGAATGATCGTCCGACAGATATTTTCTCCGGGGAAGCAGGCCATGACAATAGGGCTCCCGAAAAGTCGTAAGACTTTTTGGGAAGAGGAGGAGCAGCGAAATGAGCGAGACCTGCCGCTTGCGGCGGGGCGAGGGATATGGAGCTTGCGACGACGATAGAGCGTGCCAAGGGGAGAACCAAACGACACAGCGGCCGAACAGGGCTTGCCTGCCAGAGTCTGAGCGGGGAACCGGCAAAGGAGAGGTATGTGGACAAAATGTCCACTTAGCAGAAACTTCAGGAATATGGGGTGGTGGACAAATTGTCCACCACCAACGACAAAATCAATGTACGCGATTTCGGTAGCCGCCGTGAAGCAAGTTACGAAAGAAGAACTTGATTTCGCTATTTTCCTTGCCTGACCTGAGGTCATTCCCTCAAAATGAAGAATTGACCAACAACTTAGGCCACAGTTTCTATGAAACTTTTTACCGAAAAATGGTTTTCGGTAGCCGCTACCGAAATTTATACACTGAAGTCCTTTCCCTCTTCCGAACATAGCCAAAGAACATACATAGCAGGAAAGGAGGCTATGAAGCAGATGGAAGAATTATGTTTGTTCGGATACAGTGCCTGGTGCTGCTGGTGCTGTATGAGGGGAAGGAGGACTGATCGCATTAACAACAGCTTTTGCATGACCCGGCACATCGGGTCAACCACCTACAAGGTGACGGTGGTTCTGGAAGAAAACGGGAACGAATCGATGGCGGAGAAAATTTTGCGAATGATGCGCAATGAAATGTTGGAATCGGTGACAGACTGTGCTATAATCAATCTACCACAAGCGAGCCGTCAGTCTGGAAGGAGCGCCTAACTATGGCAACCAGAAAGACGGAAGAAAAAATAACTGCGCTCTATGAGCGTCTCTCCCGTGACGATGAACTCATCGGGGACAGTAACTCCATTCTGAATCAGAAAAAATACCTTGAGGATTATGCAGCTTCTCATGGGCTGGCCAACTGCCGCCATTATACGGATGACGGCTGGTCTGGCGGCAACTTTGAGCGGCCTGCCTGGAAACAGATGATCGCTGATATTGAGGCCGGAATGGTCGGGACTGTGCTGGTCAAAGACCTTTCCAGGGCCGGACGTGATTATCTGCAAACCGGCTTTTACACCGAGGTGTTTTTTCGTCAGCATGGGGTTCATTTTATTGCCATCGCCAACAACGTGGACAGCGATGACCAGAACAGCAGCGAGTTTGCGCCGTTTCTTAATATCATGAATGTCATTTTTAAGCCTGTGGCTTCACTTCAGGCTCCAATCGTTCCAGAATGGTAGGAATCAACGAATTATGGTTGTTACGGTTCCATGTGAGGTAAAGGTCGCCGTTCAAAGCGTTTCGCCCGGTCTCCAAAGGAAGCTCAGAGGCATCAATAGGAATCGCTTTCAGGTCTGGACAGGTGAACGGATCCGGAGAAACGCTGGAGATGGTAAGGGCTTTGCCAGACCCAATTAACATATACAGCGTGTCAAAATTATCGGCACGCTTCACGATTTTCGGATAAAAGCCCACACAGTTGCAAAGAGTGATCACCACATCATAGGAATGGGGCGTGACAAGCCGATTCATGATTGTGAACGCCTCATCTCTGAGCTGACTGATTTGAAGCTGCGCCGCGCTGGCCAGTGGATGCCGTTCAGAAAGAATGATGTGCCGCTTCCGCCGCAAAAGAAGCATACTGCGAAAATCAGGGTCGTTGCCCACGGTGGCTTTTGTTGCGATAACAAAATCCAGCGCCCCTTTGTGCAGGCTCTGACCCAGCGCTGTCAAGGGCATACACTGAATATCAAGGTTGATCGTATCCATCATATCCGGGAACATATTCAGAAACAAATTGAGATACTGGTGTCCGTAATGTCCATAGTGAGAGGAAACGCCCACCGCAAGTCCCCCTTGCTTGACCTCATTTCCAGAGGAGGCAAGCATTTTAAGGTAATTGCACTCCATCAAAAAGGTGTTCGCGCTGGTCAGAAATGATTTGCCTGCGGGCGTTAACTCCAAGGCTCTCTTTCCCCGGGTGAATAATGGAAATCCCAGCTCTGCTTCCATTTTAGCAATACTTTTGCTCAGACCAGACTGAGTAATAAATAATTGATTGGCCGCAGATGTGAAATTCAAATGCTCTGCGGTGGTCACAAAATATAAAAGCTCCTGCATAAACATCTTCGTCACCTCTTTGACTGTTCCTGATAGATCTGCCGTAAGGATTGAGACCCTTCCCTTCAGGATAATCATACCTCTAAAGCCTCGGTTTTGCAAGGAAATTGTATATGCAACTTCTTGACTCTTTTCATTGACAAAATATAAAGATTTCGATATTATAAAGGTTAACATAAGTAACTTTCTAGACCACTATTAACCTACAATTAAACTGCAATAACTCTAGAGGATTGAGAAACCAATCATGTCCTAGACATAAATTTATTAGAACGGAGACAAGCTATGAGCCAGAAAGAGTATCTTAACAAATATCTCGGTGATGGCGATCGGGCCAGCCGACTGTTTTTTTCAAAGAAGATGGCACCCTATGATATGACCAGCAGTCGATTTATCTTTTTTGTGTCTATCAATCGGCATCCCGGCATCACGCAGGCGGAGATCGTTCGGATTACAGTATTTGAAAAGTCCACCGTGGCCCGTGGGATTGCCTCCCTGGAACGAGATGGATTTATTTATCGCGTTGCTGAACCAGACAACCGTCATATTTCACACTGTTATGCCACGGAAAAGGGAAAAGAGACATATCAGCACATAGATCAGATTATCACTGACTGGAACGAAAAAATATATGCCAAACTTTCTGTTCCCAAAGACACGGCCATGGCTTTGTTGAGCGAAATATCGTCCATCGCTCGGGATATTCTGCTGGAGGAGATCGGAGTAGATTACAGGATAGACAAAGATTAAGGGCATGGCGGCATTTCATACATATTAAGAATAATTTGTGCAAATTAAACAAATAAAAAGCATGAGATAGCCTTTTTTTTGGTCATCTCATGCTTTTTTGGACTAGTTTTTAACATAACAAGTCCATTTTCTCTCTTTACAAAAGTTTCATTTTCAACTAAAATGAACGCCTAGGAAAGAAGTTGCATTTACATCTTTAAACGCGATAAAACTGAAAAGGAGTCGTAGTCATGAGCGAAAACTATGTTGACCTTGGCATTGACCTGGCCAAACACATCGGATTTGATTTTGCCCACTATGATGCTGCCCGGCTGCCGAAGCTGTCCCCAGAGGATGATGCAAAATGGTACGCAAAATTTTATTATAAGGGGCGCACGGAGCTGCCCGAAAGCATGATCCACTGTGTTCAGCCGGGTGTCTATATGGATCCACAAAATGCAATTCTTCCCGGCGCGGGAGGAATTGACAAGCTGATGGAGCCTGGGCTTATCCCGGGGGACAATGGCTATTGTCTCCTGCCCAACGGCTGCGGATATGCGGCAGTACGCTCGGAATTGCCCGGCGTGACCCTGGAAATGAATAACTGGTATAAAAAGCTTCGCATGGTAGACAAGCTGGGTTACATGATCTGGTATCCCGGGTCCCATTACAGCGAGTTGAACGGCATTTGCCATGAGGACATTGGCTTAGGGTTGGAGCGTAATGATGTGGAAAGCCCTGCGAATATCAAAAATCTTGGATTCAGCTGCCATCCCGCGCAGAAGGATCCTATGTTCTTGGCACTTGTGGGCGGCAACGGCTGGTGGAACAATCAGGAATATCCGGAAATCAAGCCGCGCGCCATGACGCTGTTCCATTACATTCGCAAGCTGCCCGATGGCAATGGGATCGAGTTCCGCACCCATATCTATGTGGGTATGTTCGCTGAAAACGGCCAAGCCGTCAAGAAGCAGAACATTCAGCCTGAAATCTGCCTGGAGGCAACAAGGAAAATGGCTGAACATGCCATCTATGAAAGGGAGAATGTATGTTCTTTCCTTCCTGAGTTGTTTGAGAAAATGCAAGATGTGGATTTGACCCCCAAGGGCGAAGTGAAGGAGTCTTGGGTGATGGAAACGGCGCCGAGCGCCTAAAGCATGGGCCTTTTCCTGGCTCCGTCGCCGATTTTGTTCCGCAGGGTCCGGAACCTGTGGGACGGTCGGTGATGGAGCGAGGTTTTGATTGCATAATTCCCAGCACCAAAAAATACACATTAGAAAAGAGGTACTTTAGAAAAGAGGTACTTTAATGGAAGGCGTTAATTCTCCAGTAATTATTTGCTGTCTTATCGCCATTGTAGTTTCATTGGCCATTACATTCATACGCGGCACAAATGTTGGCTATATTGCATTCCCTCTGGCGTTCCTGATTGGCGGTATCGGCATGGGAACGTCCGCCACAACCGTTATATCTTATTTCCCTATTTCCCTGTTTGTTCAAATCGTTCTGATGACAGTTTTCTTTGGTTACGCCATTGAAAACGGCACGCTGCAGCTCATTGCTAACAGAGTAGTATATTGGTTCAGAGGTGCGACTGCGTTGCTCCCCATCGTTTTGTTTCTCATCTCCTTCGTTATTTGCGCGGTCGGCTGTGCTCCTCAGGCAATCGGTGCGGCACTGGCTGCTATCGCGTTCGGCGTTCACAAAAAGACTGGCCTAAATTATTATGTTTGTGTTGCCGCTGCCTGTTGGGGCGGAATGACCGGCGGCTTCTGTCCAACCAATGGCTTGTTCTATACAGTAATCCGCAATCTGCTGATGAATATCGGTCAGTTGGATGCCGTCAGCGCTGCATCAATTTGCCACACACTCTTTTGGTCACAGCTGGCAATTCAGTTGATTTCTCTGGGCATCGTCTATTTCTGGTTCAAAGCCTACAAGGGCGCGGATAGGAGCCAGATCGAGGACGCTTCCGGTTTTGAAAAGCCGGAGCCGATGAATAAAACGCAGAAAACCACTACAATTATTGTGCTGGCCTGCGTTGCCGTCGCTATCATTGTTCCCATCTTGAAAACTATCGGCATCCCCCTGTTTGTTTCTATGAACAACTATATTACGATGGCTTCCGTTTCCACCATCGGCGCGGCACTGTGTTCTATCCTGCATCTGGCAGATGACCGCAAGGTTGTAAAAGAACGCGTCCCCTGGAGTATGCTTTTGATGATCGCCGGCATGACCGCTTTGATTTCCGTCATGACCAGCGCTGGTCTGACCGAATGGATCGCCGGTATTTTCGACAATGCTGGGATTCCGACGATTCTTCTTCCGCTTCTTGTCTGCCTGCTGGCTGGCATTGTGTCTATCTTCTCCGATGCAACTTCTGTTGTTATCCCTCTGTTTATTCCTATTTGTATTGCGATTAGCTCCGTGACTGACTGCTCTCTGATGCTGTTGATTACCTGCGCTATCATTGGCACCTTTACCACTGGCAAGAGTCCTATGTCTACCGGCGGTGCCATGTTGGTTATGTTTGCTCCAGAGGATCGTTATCAGCACTGGTTTAACTTTACCCTTGGCTACTCTTTGGGCCTCCTGCTTCTATTCAGTGTCCTGAGTCTGATTCTGGGCCTGTTCCCTTGGTGATATTTGTTCATGCGCCTAAGCCCATTGGGGAAGCGATCCAATGCTCGCTTCCCTGAGCGAAAAGGAGAATTATTATGAGTTACGACACATTAGGTATTCAGCTGTCTGTTCACCGCAGCAGTTTCGATTTGGATAAATATGACTTGTCCAAGCTGCCAAAGCTCTCCCCAGAAATGGAGGAGAAATGGTATTCCAAGTACTACTACATGGGCAGAAAGCAGAGCGATGCCGCCGCATTGATTCGTCCAATGGATCCCGCCTGTGCGCTTATGCCAGGCAACGTAGATCAATGGACAAAGCCTGAGATCGATGATGCGGAATTGGGTTATTGCATCCTGCCGAACGGTTGCGGCTATTGCGCAGCTGACACCATGCTGCCCAGCGTCAGCTTTGATATGTTTCGGTGGTATCGGAAGCTGCGGACATTTGACGAATTGGCGTTTATGCTTTGGTATCCAGGCTCTCACCTCTCCGATAAGGAGGGTGCCTGCGTTGAGGATCTAGGTCTTGGCGGAACCCACTGTGACGTAGATCATCCCGTCAAAATCGCCGATTTTGGTTTTTCCGCTCCCCCCTCTGAGCTTGACCCAGATTTTGTGGGATTGGTCGGCGGCGGCGGTTGGGCGCATAACCTGGAACATTCCGAAGTGAGACCTTACTATATTACAACTTCCCATTATATCCGCAAGCATGGAGAAAAGGGCATTGAGTTCCGCACCAGAGGTTATATTGGGATGCGCCCGGAAAACGGAAAGGCCGTGGTTTTGCAGGACAATATTGAACCAAACATCTTGATGGAGCTTTGCCGTCAGTTGACAGGTCATTATGTTTACGAGCGGGAAACCATGGAACAATTTCTGCCGGAAGTGTACGAAAAAATGAAGGACATGGATATGTCTCAGGCTAGTACCAATCGTGAGGCCTGGAGTATCGAGGCCAAATAAAACCCCTTCCTCAAAAGGTTCTTTGCCATCTTGCAAAGGGCCTTTTGAAATACAAAGCCCAGCATCTTATCAGCCATTAAATTAAAATCAAGAAGGATATTATATTATGATTACCAAAACTGCTGTTATCATTGACGGATGCCGTACCGCAGTCGGTTCTTTCGGCGGCTCCTTAAAACCACTATCCGCCACGGATCTAGCCTGCGCTGTATTAAAGGGCGAGCTGGATCGCACGGGGATTGACCCGAAAGAGATCGATGAAGTCATTATGGGGCAGTGTCGTCAAAGCTCTGATGAGCCAAATCTTGCCAGGATTGCCGCTCTCCGCGTCGGCATTCCCGAAACCTGCTCCGCGCAGACTGTGATGCGTCAGTGCGCGTCAGGCATGACCGCTGTGCATACAGCTGTTATGCAGGTTATGCTGGGACTATCAAATGTGGTCTTGGCGGGCGGTTCAGAGAGTATGAGCAACAGCATCCACTATATCCGTAACGCCCGTTATGGGGTGGGCACCGGCAATACTGAGCTGATAGATGCTGTAACGGAGGCCCAATTTCAAAGCCAGCCGCAGGAAATTTTTGGCCATTTTAATATGGGGGCCACCGCAGAGAAAATTGCCGAGGTATTGGGCATTTCTCGCGAGGAGCAGGAAGCTTTTTCGCTGGCATCTCAGCGCAAAGCGGTGGCAGCCATTGCTGCGGGCAGATTCCGGGATGAGATTGTTCCTGTCACAGTTCCCCAAGGCAGAAAAAAGCCACCGATCATATTTGACACCGACGAATTTCCCAAACCCGACACCAGCGCAGAAAAAATGGCTCGACTGAAGCCCTGTTTCAGTATTCGCACGGACGATGACGGAAAAGTGTTCAACTCGTCCGAAACCATCGGAACCGGCACCGCCGCGACTTCCTCTGGTCGGAACGATGGCGCATCCTGTATGTTGATTGCCAGTGAGGAGGCGGCGAACCGCCTGGGGCTCAAGCCTATGGCAAAGATTATTGGCATGGGAACTGCTGGCTGTGACCCGCGCACAATGGGCCTGGGGCCTGTTTACGCCATACCAAAAGCGCTGGAAAACGCCGGATTGACCCTAGATGACATCCAGCTTATTGAATTAAATGAGGCTTTCGCCGCACAAGCGCTTGGCTGCATTAAGCTGTTGGGTCTGGAGAATCGTATGGACATAATCAACGTCTGCGGCGGCGCTATAGCCTTGGGACATCCGGTCGGTTCTTCTGGTAGCAGAATTATCATCACCCTGATGCACGAAATGAAAAAACGCGGATTGAAGTATGGCCTTGCATCTTTGTGCATCGCCGGAGGCATGGGCCAAGCTACGGTTATTGAAATGTGTGACTAAATTTCTGAGAAAGCCCATTGAACAACACATAATCGGGAAAGGAGAACAGTATCTGTGAAAAAAGTTGATTTTGAAGGCCATGTACTCTCTCGGGATTTGCTGGATGTTTTATCTGTCCGCACATCTGCTCCCCGATATGATTCCGCCAGTCATCTTCTCTGGCATACGCCCGAATTTAGTGTGAATCTTGACCGCTTTGGGCCTGAAGGCGAAGCCTTTCAAGATGCTGGAGATAACCGTCTTGCCATCATGGATCGGAATGAGGTTGATGTCCAGATTTTCAGCATGGGGGATTGCCTGTGTCCGCTTCCGGCTGAAATCGGGATGCCGCTGACAAGAACGATCAATGAAGCGAAATATGAGTTTATCCAAAAGCATCCGGATCGCTTTCTGGGTTATGTGGATTTGAATCCCTATGATGTAGATGCCGCTTGCCGGGAGATGGAACGCTGCGCAAAGGAATTTGGATTCGTCGCCTGGCTAACCATGTCCAACTTTGGCCCAAAGCATTTGGACGATGATGAATTTTTCCCGTTATTGCAGACTGCCGCAGAACTTCACCTGCCAGTTTATATCCATCCCGATGCGCCGTATGATGGCAGAATGACGGGCTTGGGTCAACAGCTGGCCGGAGCAGTCGCTGGCTTTGGAAACGATGTGATAGCCACACTTCTGCGGCTGTTATTCAAGGGCGTTATGGATCGGCTTCCTGATTTGGTTTTCATTATTGGACATTTGGGCGAGGGGCTTCCCTTCACGTTTGACCGCATTGAAAACAAATGCAGTCGCCCCGCTTCCGCGCCTGCGGTAAGCAAGCGGCCATTGGCCGAGTATTTTGAAAATATCTATTTTACTACCAGCGGTGTGTTCTCTGTCCCCGCTTTCGATTGCACACGAAGTGTGATGGGAATTGATCATATTCTCTTTGGTACAGACTATCCCTTTGAACCGCTTGAAAAGACGATGGCCTGGCATGACAGTCTCAGCTTGACGGAAGAGGAACGCTGCGCGCTTTTTGAAGGAAACGCGAAAAAGCTTCTGCGCAGCTTCTGATTTGTCCAAACGCTGTTCACCGCGCGAAGTGCAACGCCTCCGCTGTTACTGATAAGGGCCGAACAGAAAGGCAGCTTTCATGCAAAATGACTTTTCCAAGGGCAGCATACCCCGCACAATTATTCGGCTTGCGATTCCTTTGATTATTGCACAGCTGGTCAACGCCCTATATTCCATCGTGGATCGGATTTACATCGGTCATATGCCAAATGTAGGTCAGATGGCGCTGACCGGCATAGGTCTTTGCTTTCCTATTACGATGTCCATTACAGCGTTTACCTACCTCATTGGAAACGGCGGCGCGCCTTTAAGCGCCATCCTGCGCGGAAAGAAGGACATGGACGGAGCGGAAGAAGTGCTGGGAAACTCTGTGACCATGCTGATTCTTCTGGGCACGGTGATTCCATTGCTCTGCTATGCGCTCCGACAGCCGATTCTCTATTTGTTTGGGGCCAGTGATGCAACATATCCTTATGCTGATGCCTATATCCGTATTTATCTCTGTGGAAGTCTGCCAGTTATGCTGACGATGGGCCTGAATCCCTTCATCAATGCCCAAGGTTTTGCCCGCCAGGGTATGATTACAGTCAGCATCGGAGCGGTGCTGAATTTGGTTCTTGACCCAATTTTTATTTTTACCCTGCATATGGGCATAGCGGGCGCTGCCGTCGCTACAGTGATCTCTCAAACAGTATCATGCGTTTGGGTGTTGTCATTTTTGTTGGGTAAGCGAACTCAGCTGCATATTCGGCGCAAAAATCTTCGTCTGAAAGCCCCTGTAGTCAAAAAGATCACGGGCCTTGGAACCTCTGGATTTATTATGGCCATAACAGAAAGCATGACTTCCGCCGCATTCACCTCCAACGCTCAGCTCTTTGGCGGCGATATTTACGTCACCGCAGTAACTGTGGCCGCCTCTATCGGCCAGATGTCTTTTTTGGTGGCCAACGGTTTTGCCCAAGGCGCACAACCCGTTACCAGCTTCAATTATGGCGCGAAGGCATATGCCCGGGTGCGGGAATGTTATCGATTTTTGTTAATAGCCTGCTTTGCCTGTACCTGCATCATCTGGTTGCTGCTGCAACTTTTCATGCCGCAAATTATTTCCATTTTCAATTCCGATCCCGAGTTAATCGCCATCGGGACACCTATGCTGCGAATCTACTTTCTCTGCTCGTTCGGTTCCGGGCTGCGATGCGCCTCTCAGAACAGTTTTATTGCCCTTGATGAACCCCGCAAAGCGACCTTCTTTGCTCTGTTCCGCAAGGTGATCCTGCTCATTCCACTCATTTTCATCCTTCCCAGAGTAGGATATGGTATCGTAGGCATTTTTGCTGCCGATCCAATTGCAGATATTGTCTCCGCAGTGTCCTGCACCGCTGTTTTTCTGGCCACAACTTATCGCAAATTGAAGCAAAAGGAGCTGGAACAGCTAGCATATCCAATGAATAGCGAAATGCATGGTAGTATATAAGCAAAAAATGGCAGACAGCATATAAGCCACAAACGGCGAAATGAAAGTTCCCTTCGCCCTATTTCCTGCGCATGGCCATATTCCAAACTGATCCTTTTTCTTCATTGTTCTTTCAATCTCCTCTTTCGTAGTTAGTCTCCTATCCAAGCCATGCGCACACCCCCAGCCTAGTGATTCATAGAATCGCAGGTCTGGGGGACTTTGTTTGCGATTAAAATGTGGAGTAGCATACAGCCGGTTCATCAGTTTGACGATCAAACGTATACATAGGACAGGGCAATGCAGCTTTTTCCTTGTGCAATACCTCTTTTTACTCAAACATTCATCCAAGCGGAGTGTAAATTACCCTTGACAAATCTCGTAGCAGCTGTGAAAAAAGCCCAAATGTTTGTTGACTCGGAGGTCTTGCGCTTATGTAGTCCCCTGGTGCCGCTCGATACCGGCACCCTTGAAAATTCTGGCAAGCTGGGAACAACAGTAGGCAGCGGCGTTGTCAGCTACATCGTCCCATACGCCCGCTATCAGTATGGAACAGCCGAAAGCAGAAGCAAGGACTCCAAACGGGGCGGCAAATGGTTCGAGCGCATGAAAGCGGACAACATGGAGAATGTTCTTGACGGCGCACAAAAAAGAATGACCGGGAAACCGGCCTCATACTACAAGAAATAGCGGAGGATACCACAGCCGACGCAATTCCAAAGGGAAGGAGGAAAACTCTATGGCAATCGACTTTTCAAAATATTTGCCCGTCGGGGAGGCCTGCGCTGTGCCGGCTGAACAGCTTGTGCGAACGCTCCGGCTCGGCGATAAAAGGACTCTGCGTAAAGCTGTAGCCGCCGCTCGTGCTGAAGGGCAAGTCATCTGCACTGTAGGAGGGCCAGACGGCGGCTACTTTCTGCCGAAGAACAGGGCGGAAATTCTCGCATGGACTGCGACCATGAGCCGAAAAGCTGCATCCACTTTTGCGGCGCTGAAATCGGCTCGCGCTGCACTGGAGCAGATGGACGGTCAAATGCAGCTTATTGAAGAAGAAAGGCCAGCGCCAAATGACGCTGACCTTCCATCAAAATGAGGAGAATGTATAACAAGGCACCACAGCCGCCACAACAGCAGATTGGGCGGCGGGCGAGGAACTATCCGCAGAACACCAAAAAACGCTGCACGAGCGCGACAGGGGCGCACAAGGCTCTTTATATAGCTGTCCCGTCTGGGAACTCAAAGCGGGCGACCCATTTACCGCCTAGAGCCTCTGCAATTCGCTCCATCTCGTCAGGAGTGAAGGTGTCCCGCTTAAGCTTCTGACTAAAGTTGCTGGGCGACATCCCAATCGACCGGGCGATCTCTGCCTGACTCATGCCAGAGTATGCAGCAGCCATCTTAATTTTACGTTCAGTAACCGTCATTATAAAGGCCCCTCTCTTGCCTGATAAACTGCTTTCAATTATAAGGCAAAAGCTGAAAAACGTCAAGAGAATACAGGCGGTTGGATAGCAAATTCTAAATGTTCTCCACATATTAGTTAATAAAATAGTTGACAACGTTTAGAAAATGCTTTACAATAAAAATGCCCCCGCCAGAGCTGCAACCTCCAGCGAGGACAGTACGACACCTATCCATCACGAAAAGGGCGCAGATACATTATAGCTATCTTTGCGCCCCCTGTAAAGGAGGAAAATCTACCATGAGCAAAAATGAACTTCTTGAAATTCTGTTTCAGACCCACAAAGAGCGGAAAATTGACCCGTCGGATGTACTGCAGGGCAAGCTAAAGGTGGAGCTTGATTTGCTCCAAAAGCTGCTGAACAGTCTTGAGGATGTGGACACCGCCCTTTATAACGGACAGATCGATGCGGTCTGCTATCTGCGGGAGGAAATCGCGTACCGCGCAGGGTTTGATACTGCAATGGCTCTGATTAAGGGCTGACCGCTGGAGGGGGCTGCCAATGCTGGCGGCTCCCTCTGTTCATACCAAAGAAAGCGAGGAAAAACCATGGCAGAAAAACGCAAAGACCCCAAAGGCCGCAACCTGAAGGACGGGGAAAACCTCATGCCGGACGGGCGATATAGATTCAGGTACACAGACAGGAACGGCAACCGCCAGGCAGTTTATTCATGGAGGCTGGTGCCTACGGATAAGACACCGGCGGGCAAACGGGACGGCCTGAGCCTCAGGGAGAAGGAGAAGGCCATAGAAAACGACCTCCGGGACGGCATCGACGGCAAAAGGGCTGCAAAGGTTACTTTGAATGACTTGTTCGACCTGTATATGACTACCAAGAGCGACCTCAAACAAAGCACAGCCACAAATTACCGCTATATGTATTCGCATTATGTATCGGAGGATTTAGGCCGGAAAAAGATTGATTCAATCAAATTCTCGGACATTCGGCGGTTTTATAACTCCCTGATTCATGAAAAAGGTCTCAAGCCGAACACGATTGAAAACATTCAAACGGTTCTGCATCCGATCTTCACGCTGGCTGTCCGGGATGGCTACATCCGCACCAATCCCACAGATGGGGCCATTGTGGAACTCAAAAAGGGGGCAAGCTGGGAGAAGCCGAAGCGCCACGCCCTCACCATTGAGGAACAGGAGGCTTTTATTGACTTCCTGTCCACGTCCGAAATGTATGCCCATTGGCTCCCGCTCTTTACGACGTTTCTCGGAACCGGCTGCCGGGTGGGGGAGCTTATCGGGCTGCGCTGGTGCGACTGCGATTTCGAGCGGGGAACGATCAGCATCAATCATAATCTGATTTACCGTATGCAGGATGACGGGCATTGTGAAATGCACATTACCACGCCCAAAACGAGCGCAGGGTGTCGCACAATTCCAATGCTGGATGAAGTCCGCCGGGCATTGCTCCAGGAGCGGCGGCGTCAAATGGTAGAGGGCTGCTGCAAATCGGTGATTGACGGCTACTCAGGATTCTGCTTCGTGAATCGGTTTAATGCAGTTTTTAGTCCGGCCTCCATCAACCGGGCCATTGTAAGGATATACACAGCTTACAACGAGCAGGAGCAGGAGCGGGCCAGGAGGGAACGCCGGGAACCTGTACTGATTCGGCATTTCTCCGTTCACAATCTCCGCCATACATTTTGTACACGCTTTTGCGAGAATGAAACCAACGTTAAGGTCATTCAGGAAATTATGGGTCATAGCGACGTTTCTACAACGATGAACATCTATGCCGAAGCCTCAGAGACTGCAAAGCAGGATTCGTTCTCCAGGCTGGAGGGCAAAATCAAAATCTCATAAGCATACAGCAGCATTGCAAAATCCCGGTGTTACAGCCAGGATCTTGTGCCTCCAATCGTAACCCACAATTTAACCCATTCTCAAAAATGTCCAGCGCGCCGGCAACCCAGAAGTCGTTCGTCTCAATGACATAGTGAATGTCCTCATCGTCCGCCAGCAGCTGCGCCGCGGAACGGATACCGCTGGTGTCAGACTGGCCGTCCTGCACCACGACCTCAATGGTGTAGGTGGTGTCCCCGATGGTGATGCCGCCCTGGTTGTTGTAGTAATCGGCCAAGCACTGCATCTCAAGGGCATTGTTGTAATCATAGGTAGCGAACCAGCCTGTCTGGTTGACCAGTCCACCAATCTTCAGAATGGCTGTGTCACCAGAGACCGCCTCGGTCTCCTCTCCTTCTGCGTCAGCATCGGCATTGGTCGAAGCATCCACCGCTCCACTCGATGACTCGTCGTCAGAGCCGGAGCTTCCGCAGGCTGCCAGACTCAGAAGCATGACCAGAGCCATAAGCAGTGCAATTATCTTTTTCATCGTTTTACCTCCTTGGTTCCTTGAAACAGAACCGTTCCCTTATCAGATTATGTGCAAAAAGAACTCTGTCCCGAGTCTCCCTGCCCATTTATAGATAAAGCCTAACTGCCCTGAATGATGAGTTAGCTCCGGTACGGACCAAAGAACCTACGAGGTCGCAAAGCGCTGTTCCCCTGATTTCGACCTGACTGTCTGACAGAAGCTGACTGTTTGGAGCAAAAAAGAGCACTCCTCAGATGCCTCCAAGAAGTGCTCACAGGTCTTGCCTGACCCTTATGCAGTTTCGTCTGAAATACACAACGCTTCATAACGATGCGTCATTCTTCAAAATTTTGCTGTCAAATTGCTGTCTATACGGGGATGACGTCAGAGATATAACGCAATATATAGCAAGTTTCTTTGAATCATCATACAATATATTGCGGTT
>Ga0192240_10460_pt1 | contig 16898 bp, 13 predicted proteins | sample Koala_Koa27_H3_FD_131237 | JGI IMG/M metagenome (GOLD analysis project Ga0192240, IMG submission 131237) | Enriched cells from koala feces incubated with labeled cellulose particles, San Francisco Zoo, California, United States - Koala_Koa2-7_H3 ...
GGTGACAATAATTGGGTATTGTGTACATAAAAAGGTCTGTATTTCAATCCACACCACCACGCAGGTGGTGACCCTTAGGCCATTAACGCTACCGTAACTCTTGTGATTTCAATCCACACCACCACGCAGGTGGTGACGTGGGATGACCTGGAGGAAATCAAAGAGAAATTGGATTTCAATCCACACCACCACGCAGGTGGTGACCATATCATCTCCCGCCCCGGAGGATACGAGGGCAATTTCAATCCACACCACCACGCAGGTGGTGACCCTGCAGTACAGAAATATCTTAGCAAGCTGCTAATTTCAATCCACACCACCACGCAGGTGGTGACATTTGGCCAGAATGACATCAACGCCATCACGGGCATTTCAATCCACACCACCACGCAGGTGGTGACATCCAGGATCCCCACGGCATCCTGCGTTTCCACGATTTCAATCCACACCACCACGCAGGTGGTGACCTTACATATACTTTTGCGGAATTCGATACTATCTAGATTTCAATCCACACCACCACGCAGGTGGTGACGGCACGGGTAATCAAACCATAGGTTGACTGCAGGATTTCAATCCACACCACCACGCAGGTGGTGACTAAATGCTAATTTTATGGTTTAAAATAGCAATCTATTTCAATCCACACCACCACGCAGGTGGTGACTATTAAGCCACATATAATAGTGGCATAGAGACAAATTTCAATCCACACCACCACGCAGGTGGTGACTGGCCGTACCGGAGCATGTTCTTTTTGCGATTATATTTCAATCCACACCACCACGCAGGTGGTGACATCCTTCCGATATTCGGATGGGTCGGTGCAATCTGATTTCAATCCACACCACCACGCAGGTGGTGACACATTCGGGATGCAAAGATGTTCCAATATTCAAGGATTTCAATCCACACCACCACGCAGGTGGTGACGTTCATGTCTGCCATGTCTGTTTACCTCCTAATTATTTCAATCCACACCACCACGCAGGTGGTGACAATAAAAAAGGGAGGTAAGCTAAATTTTAATATATTTCAATCCACACCACCACGCAGGTGGTGACGCATTTGCAATCATGGGATTGACCTTGTTTGCAATTTCAATCCACACCACCACGCAGGTGGTGACTTATACCGCGCCGCCAGGCTGTTCATGACCCTATAATTTCAATCCACACCACCACGCAGGTGGTGACTACTCAGCATAAATACCGTCGCCACTAACCGAAGTTATTTCAATCCACACCACCACGCAGGTGGTGACAAAACGCCTCCTTTTCTTTTGATTATACATCTGGAATTTCAATCCACACCACCACGCAGGTGGTGACGGAGCAGCAGGAAAACCACAGGGAGCTGTCAGGATTTCAATCCACACCACCACGCAGGTGGTGACCACAGATGTTCGGCGTCCCGGTGGAGCGGATTGTATTTCAATCCACACCACCACGCAGGTGGTGACATGCCGTTCAGCTTTCCTCCCGTCAATGTATTCAGATTTCAATCCACACCACCACGCAGGTGGTGACTGATAGGGCCTGGGTTAAGTTGGAAATTTTGTTCATTTCAATCCACACCACCACGCAGGTGGTGACGGCGTTGACCGAAAAGCGGTTCCAGGCATTGGAATTTCAATCCACACCACCACGCAGGTGGTGACGTCAGGCCCTGTTTCAGGGCCCCCATGGCAATCAGGATTTCAATCCACACCACCACGCAGGTGGTGACGGTCATCCAGGCTCACCTCCTTGTGTCAGGTAAAATTTCAATCCACACCACCACGCAGGTGGTGACCCAATCACTATCAGTCCGCCCAACTACTTCCAGATTTCAATCCACACCACCACGCAGGTGGTGACATGATTCTTACCTTTCTTTGTATCGCTATATTGATTTCAATCCACACCACCACGCAGGTGGTGACCATCTCATCAAGTAATTGCTTCTGGTGTGCGTAAATATTTCAATCCACACCACCACGCAGGTGGTGACAGACAGTCCAATATATTTGAACCCAAGCTACTGCATTTCAATCCACACCACCACGCAGGTGGTGACTATACAAGATGGGACAGACTGAGAGTCAGCCAGAGATTTCAATCCACACCACCACGCAGGTGGTGACCCGGAAAATGCTAATATTGCTTATCTCAGTTTAGCATTTCAATCCACACCACCACGCAGGTGGTGACTTAAAGCGATTCGGGAAGATTAGGATTTCAGGGAATTTCAATCCACACCACCACGCAGGTGGTGACTTATAATCTTCTCCTGGTTGTTCTGTACCGCCCGATTTCAATCCACACCACCACGCAGGTGGTGACTAGAGTTGGGAGCGCAAACACGTATTTAGCGGAGATTTCAATCCACACCACCACGCAGGTGGTGACCAAAATAGCTGTTCCATTCATCCTCGGTATAATTTATTTCAATCCACACCACCACGCAGGTGGTGACTACGCAATCCAGCAGTCGAGTGCGGCTGGCAGGGATTTCAATCCACACCACCACGCAGGTGGTGACGTCCAGGAAGGTCTCCTTTACGTAGGTCCGTTTAAGATTTCAATCCACACCACCACGCAGGTGGTGACACGCTGCGGCTGCTGAAGGAAAACGGAGAAACGGATATTTCAATCCACACCACCACGCAGGTGGTGACATCTGCCGGAAGGGGTCCCCGGCGTCCGCTTCCTTATTTCAATCCACACCACCACGCAGGTGGTGACGGAAAACGGATACAGATGCGATTGTGGGCTGGTAATTTCAATCCACACCACCACGCAGGTGGTGACTTGGGATGACGTGCTGCACACTCGCCAAGATTCTGATTTCAATCCACACCACCACGCAGGTGGTGACGCCTGGCTCCCCGGGGTGGCGGAATTCTCCATCACATTTCAATCCACACCACCACGCAGGTGGTGACGGGATTCCGCCGTCACCAGCCCGTGCGTATGCCCGATTTCAATCCACACCACCACGCAGGTGGTGACCCCTGCTTGGAAGTGCGGCCCAAGGACTGGGGATTATTTCAATCCACACCACCACGCAGGTGGTGACGGATATGCAGGCGGTGGAGCGCAGACTGAAAGAAATTTCAATCCACACCACCACGCAGGTGGTGACAAAACATCATCATCTTCCAACACCTTTCCTACCTCAATTTCAATCCACACCACCACGCAGGTGGTGACCCTGGGGGCAACCTAAACAGGCGGAATATCGTCTATTTCAATCCACACCACCACGCAGGTGGTGACCCAAACCCTTTTACAATAAGTTCCACCAGGCCAAATTTCAATCCACACCCCCACGCAGGTGGTGACTTAAAACAAAAGATTTGGGTGATGGTGCAATTTATTTCAATCCACACCACCACGCAGGTGGTGACGTGTGACCATGAGGGAGGGGATGGAGAAGATAGTATTTCAATCCACACCACCACGCAGGTGGTGACGTGAGGTTGGGTATTGGATTGAGTACCAGAAAGGTATTTCAATCCACACCACCACGCAGGTGGTGACGACAACCGAAAAAACCATTGAACATGATGGGGTAATTTCAATCCACACCACCACGCAGGTGGTGACATTGTACTGCGTGCTCGGGAACTGCCATACACCGATTTCAATCCACACCACCACGCAGGTGGTGACGCCTTATCAGTTTGACCCAGCCGTAGCTGAATCTATTTCAATCCACACCACCACGCAGGTGGTGACCAATATCTCACTATCTGATACCGCCTCCCATCCAGATTTCAATCCACACCACCACGCAGGTGGTGACTGTCATCAATGGATATCTGAGTTAAATCAGGAAAATTTCAATCCACACCACCACGCAGGTGGTGACAGCAAATCTACACAACTATTCATACTTATATCCGTCAATTTTCATATAAATCTTTTACTGCAACCACTTACCACCTCCAAACCCTCCAAATCCATCCCAAAAACACCAACTATTCCTGATTCCCCAGGTGCGAACCTCCCAGGGGTTTCATGGGTACTTCCCATTCGCACGGGCGTATCTGAAAATTAAAAGTTATACAAAACATATGTTTCACACCCCCCCTATTTATGGATTCTATCATTGTAAAAGCCCACCAGCATAATGTCGGAGCAGAAAAGGGGACCATCAAGTCTAATTGGCCATAGTTGAGGCGGAGCAAGCACAAAAATACATACAATTGGCAATCCTCTCCAGAAAGAAACCAGGGTTAATTGTTACTGTCATTGGCTGCTTTAAATGAAAAGACATTAAGTAGAATACCTTCTCCTAAAAGTAAAGGCCTATCGACAATTACATCTCGTTATAATAAACTGACCAGCAACTATCTGTGGTTCATACGAATTGCTCCAATGTTAATTTTGTAAAAATAATTAATTATATATAACTGTCAAACATGCTCTGGTGCGTATTTGATAATCCACTCCCGCTATCTATCCTAAGGAATCCACCAGAGGTATCCCCTTAGGACAAAGCAGGCCCCACTTTGTGGGACGCACAGCTGACGGAAAGCAATTTTCAAACACACCCTAGAAAATCAAAGGTCCATCAACCTTAATTCCTTTGCCAACTCCTATCTGCTCCACCTTTGCTTTATTTTGATTCCCAAGATAATAAAACCTCAGGCTGTCCACACTTTCATCTATGATATCCGTCAGTACTGACTTCAGCATCAGACATTGACCAGGGTCCAATATACATTCAAATACGGAATTCTGAACCCTGGTTCCGTAGTTGACGCATTGTTTTGCCACTTTCCTCAGCCTGGTCTTTCCTGCTGCTGTTTCCGTATTCACGTCATAGGTAATCAGAATCAGCATATCCCCTCCTACTTCCAGAAAAACGGCGGATATTCGTCGATATCTCCTCTCAAGAACCTGGCCATCAGCATAGCCTGAACAAATGGTATCATCCCCCACTCCACCTTCTCCCCCAGATAAGGGTGGGTGATGACGTCTTTTTTCCTATTCTGCCACTCTGTCAGAAGATTCTTTCTTGCTTTATCGCTCATTAACACCACGCCGTCTTCTTTTTTGGTAAAATCCTTGCCAGTAATCATCTTCCTGTTAATCAATGCCAGTACAAAACGGTCAGCTAAAACTGGTCTTAATTCCTCAATCAAGTCCAATGCCAACGAGACACGTCCCGGTCTGTCCGTATGCATGAATCCCACATACGGATCCAGGCCCACGGTCTCCAGCGCAGAGGCAACCATACCAGTCAGCAGCGTGTAAACAAATGATAACATTGCATTCACATTATCCAGCGGCGGCCGTTTATTCCTGCCCGAAAACACAAAATCTTTTTTCTGCTGCAGGATCATCTGATTGAACACGCCAAAATAGACGCTGGCCGCCTCTCCTTCATACCCTCTTAATTGCGCCATATCCGTACATGTTTCTATGTATCCCAACGAATCCTTTAAAAATCCGGAGGCCCGTTTCATCTGTTCAACATCCACTTGAAGTCCATGGTCCCTGGTTGCCCGTTCCAGCACCCAGCGCGAGTTGTATACCTTACCCAGAATACAGTTTCTGGCTATGCCAAGGGATATATCAGAATCAATGGATGCTTCATACTGGCGTTTCCTAAGGATTACATTGCCTTTAACACTTCCCGTAACCCTTGCCAGGAATTTCCCCTGTGGCGTCAAAAAGCACAGGGAAATATTCCGGCCTGCACATCCGCCCATAAGTGCCGGGCTGGCTCCCCGATAGCCAAAAGACACGATTGCTTCCAGATTATGCAGTGGTATCCGCCCCATTTCCTGGGTCTGGTTGAAAATCACCACGTTTTCCCCATCCAGTGAAAGATAACTGTCCTCGGACGTCACATACAAGGTATTCAGCAATTTTTTCATCTGCAATCCTCCGTTATGGTCTTTTGAATATATCCTTTAACAGAAGGCGCCTTCCCTAGTTTAGGCAGGCAGATATCCTTCAGGGAGCAGGCATTACAGCTTTTGGACCATTTCACCTTAGGCGTATACCGCCTGTCATACATCTGATGCATTTCTGCAAAACTTAACCTTACCTGCTCTTTAAGTTCCTTTGAGAAGATAACAATCTGTCTGCGCCGTGTTTCCCCATAAAAGACAGCTCCCTCCTGAATGTCGGTCGAAAGCATCTCCTCCAGGCACATGGCCTGCGCTGTAAGCTGCAATATATCGACTTCCGTATCTTTAGGGCTGCCCTTCTTATACTCAATTGGATAGACTTTATAAAGTCCTCTATGCCCATGGATGGAAATCCCGTCATCCGACTTCCTGAATTCCACAATATCGCACTCACCGCTGATTCCCATGGTTCTTGAAAATACAGGCATTGACCTGCTGACTTTGACATCCTTCCTCTTCTCATTGAAAAATGGGTCATGGGCATTTTTATGAAGCAGTTCCCCTGCCACCGTGTATTCATTTTCCTGCCACTGCTGCTCGATGTGGATTAAAGCCCACTGTCTTCTGCAGAATGCAAAATGCTGGATTCCTGAAAGCATCAAAAAATCCTCTTCCCTATATTCCATCATATCTTCCTTGAAATCTCCACGGATTGAGGAATCTGCCCTTCATGAATGGTTACGGAATAATCTCTATATTGTCTTGGATAGAGGACGTCATCCTGTTTTTTCACCTCAACCGCATCAAACAGTTTATACGCCGGACAATCTCCCAATTCCTTACTGTGTTTAAATACAATCAGTTCCCTTACTGCCATCTTGCCTCTGGCCGCCGAATGGTCAATCTCAAACATGTTGATGATGGCCTCCCACAGCAAATCAAGGTCTTCCTCAGAAAAACCAGTAACTTTTCTTGCCAGATTGGCAGAAATATAACCTTCCGCACGGTAGAGGGCATAGGGGACAATGTTCTTCCTTCCCATCTCCGTGCTTTTATTCTCCGCATCTTTCTCTGTGGTGATTGCTACACGGGTAATGGTCACTTCCTGGCTTACGATTGGGTCAATACTTCTGGCAAATCCCAACTGTACCGGCCCCCGAACCTGCCCGCAGTTCAGTGCTGCCTTTACAAACGTGGTCATGACAGCCCCAAAAGTCCTGATATCGAAATAGTTCCGGCACATGAAGTCCCTGATTTTCCGGTCTACATCAGGATCTTTCTTCTTTAACTCCTTGATGTCCTTCTCATTAGTATGTAAGTATTCATACGCCAGGTTGTCACTTCTGTTTAATGGCACATCCTCTTTTATGTAAACCTTGTATCCAGTTTCATCTTCCTTTACAGTCTCTACATAGTTGCGGATTTTACGTTTTAAACACACATCGGTCACAATCCCATATCCGCTTTCCGGGTCAATCCTTGGCAAGTTTCCTGCGTCTGGATCTCCGTTGGGATTTCCGTTCTCCACATCAAACAATATAACAAATTCATACCTGTTTTTAATTGCTTCCCCCATCTTAATCTTCCTCCTTTGCTTTTTTCTCAAATCTCTTCTGTGTCTGGCAATAATAACCCAGGTTAAAAATCCCCTGCTCCTCTAAAGATAACCGCTTAGGATAACTTGGAACGCCCTCACATGCCTCTACGATTATATTCTGAAGTTCCACCAGAATTTTTTCATAATAAATCTCCTTGCCCTTGTTATTCATTTTCCTGATGTGGCTGTTCTTCAGCTTAAACAGAATAGGAAAAATCGATGCCGGTGTGGCACAAGCGGCGTTAAAATAACGGTCCTTAATCGTTGCATTTATTCCTGGATTGGCCTCCTGCTGAACCGCTTCCAGCACAGCAAATTCCCGTCCCAGGGTATAAGCCACATTCTTACTGTTCTCATTCAGTCCCACTGTCAATACCTCCTTATCGCAAGTTCCGTTCCTCAATAAAAATGCCTTAATAATTGCTGCCCTGCCTCTTGTTATCTTATATATCCCATTGTCACCGTCATCCTGTTCTGCCCGTATCCGCCCCAGGACCGCCATGTACAGGGAATTGGGATACCTGTCACCGGATATGATGGAGCGGTACACGGCACCTGCCATATTGGGTGCCGGCTTCTTGTCCCTTGACTTCTTATTCACCGTCTCCATCAGCATGCGCCATACCCCCAGATATTGAATGCTATCTTTGGCAGGCCGGACTATTTCCATCCGGTCATAATGCTCTTTAATATGTCTTAAGATATTTCCAAAACTATCCTGATAAAAGAAGCGGACCGCAATCCTGGCCGCATTTGGCGCCAGGCCTAAAATAAAAAACCGTTGTTCCAGGGAAATGCTTTCTTCAACCCCCTGTATATGAATTACTTTCCCGGCTTCCAGCTTCTTAAAGACCCCGTCTACAATCTCAAAGTTTTCAATGGTTGGCTCCGCTACCCCTGAAAAAACATTCTGACATACTTCATTTCCATCCTCAGACCAATAGACAATGGTAACATCCCCAATGGTGGTCACATGCTTTTTATCTGCCAGCAGATGGTTCAACGCCGTGGTATAGGCATAGGCCGCATATTCTCCTACAGGAGCATTGTAACTCTGTTCCTTTCCATAAGACTCAAATGCCGGCGCATTAAATGATACCAGGGCGGCTCCGCTTGACTGCGCCCCCTGTACGCCCTTAATGGTTCCATGAATCCGGGAAATCCCGGTTTTTTTGCCTGTAACCAGGCAAATTCCTTCCGGTCCGGCCGATGTGTCGGCCCTGTAAGCCTCCCATGCTGATATAATGGAACCATCCAACTGCGCATACTCATTGTCCACGTAAAATACAAGGTTAGCCCCCGCCATTATCTCTTCCAATACCTCCGACAACACAGATTCATCCTGCGCTGTTTCAGGATTCCAGGTTTCAAAGTACTGGATGATTGCTTTTGCTGTGCGTGAGCCTACGCCCTGAAGAATTTTGATATGCTTCTCTTTTGCACATTGAAAACATTCCTTTGAACGTTCCGGTTTTCCTTTATTATCTATGCCCAAAAGATAACTGGAATTGTCACATAAAAAGTTAGAGGCAACACCCGAGGATCTGGTAACCATCTGAGGAACCTTCATGGACTGGGGCTCTAATACAATCTTCTTTCCTCTCTCTTTCTCCACTTTCAGCGGAATGACCCGCTTCAGTTTCCCTTCACCGGATAATTCAAGCGCAAATGAGACTTTTGCCGTGCACCATCCGGGACTGCTTATCTTCCCCTTCTGTTCCAGAGTCTCATAATATTGAACCAGCGACTGCAAAATCATCGAATCACCTCGCAATCCCTTACGTCCAAAATGCCATTTGTTAATACGGCCCTGAAAAACATGGGCTGTATGTCTTCCGGATTTGAATAATCAAAGTCATACAGCATATAACCTAAATCTTTTTCTTCCCCAACATATGCCGTATCTACATTCTCCTGCTCAAACAATTCAAAGTTTGCCGGAAATTCCCTACACCCAAAATATGGCATATGATAGCACTCACCACGCCTTAACCGCCTCATGACTATGTCCTTAAATTTTCCCGAATTATCACATGGGCCTGCATTATCCGTCATCTCAAAATGTGCCTCAATCACATAGTCCACATCCCGCAGCAAAACAGCGGCACGCTGGACAATATCTTCCTTACTGCTGATAAACAATGGCTTGTCCCCTCCATTCATGACAGACAGCACATTGTTTGCCGAAATCTTGCTCTTTACTTCGTTTCTTCGTATACTGGTAAACCGAACCGGTTTTCTCAAATAAATCCGATCGACAATCCACCGCATTCCTGGATGCCAGTAAATTGCTTCCAGAATTCCTCTGGCCGCCGATGGTGTCATCATATCATAGCTGCATCGCTCTACCTTCATCTCCGGTCTGGAAAAAAGGGCTAAATCACCCCAAACCCGGACCTTTACTCCTTTCCCCATGAATCGAAGTCCCTCCTTTCCTGTATGCGCCCTTATAACTGGTCAGGCAAATACTGCTTCACCTCTTTCTACCTGAATTTCCAAGCCAGTCTCCTCCGTATACTGCTCCTTGTTTCTTAAAATATAAAGCTCCATTGGAATTGTTTCCAGTCTCCCGGCACCATTTAGCTTTTCAAAATCCTCCTCATAAATATTGACACAATATTGTCCTGCATCCCGCATCAACTGACGGGAATGCTCTCCTCTGCGGATTCTATCCACAATTTCTTTTGCTTCCGGCTCTTTATCAATCAGAATCGTCCTGGTATCATTTTCAATCAATCTGAACTGTTTCGCAACGGACGCAAAGGGAAAAAGATAGGTCCGTCGTCCGTCTTCCAGCTGCCCGACAATCTTCTTAGCATCAAGTCCTTCTCCTTTGAAATGATAAAGCCTTGAAAAATAGGATTCGATTGCTTCCAAGGAGGTAATATCTTCATATTCCTCAACAATCTGCTCCGCTACCTTGATGGGCAATTTCAACGTTGACGGATTATGAATCCCCTCATTCTTTTCCAAGGTGAAAATAATTGTACGGCAGTCCTCCCTATGCCGCTTACCCTCTCTGTTGCAGCGGCCAGCGGCCTGGATGACAGAATCCACACCCGCCAGTTCCCGGTAAACCGTCTGAAAATCAAAGTCTACCCCCGCCTCGACCAGACTTGTAGATATAAGCCTGCAAGGCATCCCATTCTTTAGCCGCTCCCTTATGATTTTCAGTAAATGTTTCCGATGCTTTGGATACATGAAAGTAGATAGATGGATTGCTTCCCCTTTATCCTTTAATGCCTGATACACCTCTTGAACACGCCTTCTGCTGTTCAGGATACAAAGTACCTGTTTCTCTTTTCTTAACCTTTGTACCAACTGTTCTTCTGATAATTCCCCAGCATTTTCCAAAACCATGCGCCGGAAAAATTCATATTGACCTTTTACCTCGGGACATATTTCTTTTATTTTTATCTGCTGAGGAAATAAAGCTTTCAGGGATGGCTGTGTCGCTGTGCAGAGGACAGCCGTACTCCGGTAATTATAGACTAACTCACTGATTGCTTTAATACATGGTTCAAGATAATTGACCGGGAGCATCTGTGCCTCATCGAATATGATAACGCTATTGGCGATATTATGCAGCTTCCGGCATTTTGAGGTTTTATTGGCAAATAAAGATTCAAAAAACTGGACATTGGTGGTCACAACAATAGGGCAATCCCAATTTTCAGATGCGAGTTGTATGGGTTTCAATTCCACAGAATCTTTAAAAACCACATTACAATGGTCTTCCAAAACATTTGCCTCTCCTAAAATATCTTTAAATATCTGAGCATTCTGTTCAATGATGGATGTGTACGGAATCACATATATGATACGGTCCATGTTATGTTTTTTTGCATGCAGAAGTCCAAAGGCAAGTGACGAAATGGTTTTTCCTCCACCCGTTGGAACTGTCAGCTGATAGAGTCCTCGACTCCACGTCCCGGCCTCAAGACACGCCTTTAAAATCATAGTCCTTCTTCCATTTACAGTTTCGGTATCTTCATTTTCAAGCCAAGTTTTTACGTGTCCGAACAAACGTTCATACAAAGAACTGATTGAATCAAAACCACTTCTCTTTATAGACTCACCATGCATGAATTGTTCTGTATTAAGATAATCCGCATCTACCAGACATGAAAAAAGCATACGGACAAAAAATGACAGGCTAAATCCCCCTTCACCTATTGGCTTCAAAGGTATTGCCGGAAATTCAGGTATCCGGATTTCTGATTGGAAGGCCTTATAGTCTTCAAGCGTTTTATTCATACGTCCTTTAAGGGTAGCCTCTCCGCCGATATCAGCAGAACTCCCTCCATCCAAAAGCCCCGAGTGGTGCCCTGATATGACATATGCACCAATGTAATTCTTTCTGTCATATAATTCCCGCGCTCCCGCTGTGGCATGGTCTGTCATAGCTCCACCGCGAAGGCGCTGCTGGAACTTATCCGAATACTTGCCAATATCATGAAGATATCCGCATCCATATCCCCATTCCCTGCACGCAAATGCCTGGGCAAAGTCCCCTGCTAATTGGGCGGTCTCGGTAAGATGTGCCGCGATGCCCTGCTCCTTTGTTTTGTCTTCCGTTATGTGCGCTAGATAGATAATACAGACCTCCTCTCTCTGCATTCTCATTGTAGATATCCAATACATACAATAATGATTGTATCTAAGGGAAACTTAATTACGGCTATTTGTAGGTAAGTTTTGCACTGGGACAATGCCGTAGTTATCAATCATGGTTTTGCTTGATTATGGACCGTGTAGTTAGTCCCCCATGGATAGCTATATTTTCGGGTATAGTATCATGGCAGAGGCTGACCCGATAATGAGATATCGCAGTTTGACCATATCCTATATCAATTCACAGCTCAATCGCAGAGGCTGACCCTGGGCCGTATCCACGTTCTTCAGTATCTCCACCAATTTCAATCCACAGCCCCATCGCAGAGGCTGACGCCATGAACTACATGGCAATGGCAGGCTGGAAGACATTTCAATCCACAGCCCCATCGCAGAGGCTGACGTATTGCCATGATTGATTTCCTGACAGCTTTTTCTATTTCAATCCACAGCCCCATCGCAGAGGCTGACCTGTCCAGATTAGTCCCTGATTGTGTAATATTTTATTTCAATCCACAGCCCCATCGCAGAGGCTGACATGGCCTCCTTGGCACCTTCCTTCGGTGTCCAGATTTCAATCCACAGCCCCATCGCAGAGGCTGACCCCTCCTTTCTGATTTTCCTGGTTAACGTGACCGATTTCAATCCACAGCCCCATCGCAGAGGCTGACAGACTACAGTTCGTGGTAAGCAATATAATGTACAATTTCAATCCACAGCCCCATCGCAGAGGCTGACTTCCTGCCTTTGTTGCGGCTTCCTTTCTGCTTGATTTCAATCCACAGCCCCATCGCAGAGGCTGACGGAAAAGTGATGTCAAGATTGGTCACTATGGCAGATTTCAATCCACAGCCCCATCGCAGAGGCTGACAGCAAATATACCTATACTTTTCACATACTCCTTATTTTTTTATTAAATTATACCATATCCCCTTATTATACACAAGTCATCCTCCTATTGATTCCCATTTCCATCAAAACACTAATTAAATTACCTGGTGCGAATCTCTCACAGTTTTCATGTGCACTTGGCATCCGCACCAAAGTAATATTGGTTCAAAAAGCAAAGCTATCTATAAATTTCTATGAACACCATCGTCCTTACACTTAATAACATATCATATGCTCAAAAACAATGATAAACCGATACAAATCAAAATCACTATGGTCTCCCACGCTTATGATTACGGGCTAAACATACGTTTGATTATTTATACATAACTTTTTAGGGAAATCGCTTAATATGGTAATGTTAAAAGCTTACCCATAACCATATAAAAATCAATCTCAAGAATATACAGACACCTGCATTCCCTGCCTTTGCCAAATAAGGTTTAGGATTTCTTTTTATAAGTGTCCCGGGGCCTATTGGCTGCCCTCCCACTGCATTCAGTATTCAATCGTTTCATCTGGTTCTTTTCAGGCCCATGTTCTTCCACAGCTTTTGGAAGGATTTTGAGAAACTCTGTTTGATTACCAAATCCAATGTGGTTCTTCCCAAACCATCTAAACGATTCCTTTCCCTGGATATTATCAACCTCAGGATAACCTACATCTTTCGGTAAATCTTGATAATTAGTCATAATCTTAAGCGTCTTTATCGCATTCCCTGTCACATCTATATGTTTTCCCAATTTTTCATAATCCCCAGAAACCAGTTTTAATTCCCCAGTCTCCTTGTCCAAAGTCTGAATCTTAAGGTCATCAATGCGAATCTTTACACTGCCAAATCCCAACGGTTTACCTCTCCCGATTTTATGGGCGCATCTGCTGTCGGCAAAATCCATCGCCCACCTCAAATGTTCCAGTTCCCTTTGATTCAGTCTGTCAAAGTACACCCGGAAACAGAATAAACGCTCCCCAGTCTCAAGATTACTCTCCTTTAAAGGACGAATACGTTGTTTCATTAAATGATCCAGCCTATTATCATTTGTGTAGTTCTGCCAATTACTACTGTGCCAGTAAAATTTACGTCCCCTGATTTTAGGCAGGTTTACCTTCAATTCCTTACGTCCGGCTTTTCCTTTCTCTGTTACACACATATAATCATAAGTCCAATACCCGTTTGCCGTCCATCCCTCTGTTTTCGCATCCTCATCTTTATAAGGCGGGATAGTATAGAATTCCACTGCCCCCGGCCGTGGTTCACCTGATTCAGGCAGCACTAATTCATCCATATAGTTAGAGTACACATCTTTTTGAAATGGAGTCTTAAGGACTGCATCGGCAAAGCGTACCCTTGAACCAACCGCATCATGGCAGCCTTCCTTTCCAGATACCATTCCGAATATACTACAAGCAGGGCACAATGCATCCCTTTTATAGCAGGGCTGGTATCCCCCATTTTTTTCCAATATTTTGCGTATAGTCTTTGCATAAACCTCTTTTCCTATACAAGCTGGGGACATATAAGAAGATACGCCTTCATCATCACAATAATAGACCAAAATCTGATTACGATGCATATCAAACTCCTTATGGCAGGATTTTCTATTGCCATGTCCCTGCTTTGGATTCCAGTACTGTTCCATTACAGACTGTAGCATATTTATTTCTTCTTCCCTTACCTCCTTTACCTTAGATTTACCTTCTTTTCTATTTTCCTTAATATAAAATACAGATTCATGATGTTTCTTTTTACCAAATGGTTCTCCCTTATGCAGATACCCAACCAGGTAATCCTTTGGACATTTCTTCCCCGCCAAAGGAATTTCATAATCTTCGACCACCTTGGCTCCTATATTCCTGCCTCCGCTTTTAAACCCTTCATCTGCCAGCTTAATCCATATTTCCTGACCTTCTTTCAGGGAATTATATTCATTTTTCCGCATCAGCTTTCCCATTTTTTCAGAAGAATGTTTACCTATACTAATATTAGGTCCCTCCACAAATAGCATAGCCCGCTCACATGGAATAATCTCATATTCATTGCTGCTCTTTCCCTTCTTCCTCAGTATTCCGGGTTTCTTAACTGACGGTGTTCTTCTTCCCAATATAGCATCGGCCGCTATTGTAGACATGCAGCCGCCAAAGGCCGCTTCAAACACACTCCTTACGCTTCCGCGTATCTCCGAACCGCTAATTACCGGTTCCTTTGGAGGCATCTGTCCCCGCCCACCCTGCCGTACGGTTCCTGATAGGTCTTCATAAGAATTAAATTCATAGCCGGAATATCCCTTTTCAGCTTCTTCCGGATTACATAATGCCTGGGAACATGAGGTGTTTGGTATGAATAATGGAGTCAGCAATTCAATGGTACAATCAAAATATCCCGTCAGGCACTCATCTTTTCCGAGACCATAACTGCTCCTATGACATTGGCCTTCCAACGGTACAAAATTATATGGATTGGTAAAGTATTTCATCCGTTTCTTTATCTCCTTTCTAAGGCCATGGGCATATTCCAAGGAACCTTTCATCTTTTTTCCAGAACAAGCCCTTTCGTTCTGAAGCCTGAGGAAAATCCATGTATGACCTAACCCGGATTCCCATCTGCTTGTGAATCCAACCTTGACCATCAGATATTACCGGTACCCACAATCTGCTTCCCCTAAGAGAAGTTAAAAGATAATACCCATCTTCTTCCAGTTCTACATTACCCCACAATTTCTGAACCTCATCCATGAAATATATCTCTAATCCTGCATCATCCTCATCTACACAATACCTTCCGCAGAACCGATTCTGAACATGCCTAAGCCTAAGTTCCTGACATTGATTAAAAACCGCCAGTTCCTGTACGTACTCCCATGGAATGGGGACAAACTTTTTTTCTGATTCCATACGAATCTGAAAGTTCCCATTCTCATATAATCCCATGCCCACTCCATAGTCCATGACAACATAGAGATATGACCTCTCATGAAAAAAGCGTTTCACTTCCCCTGCAATCTCTTCTTTACTAATGTTTATCTTTTCTGTTTTAGATATAATCTTTTGAACCCTGCTCATGCACCCTCCTCTTCATAGCCAGACTTTAAACCTCTGCACCACTCAACCGCGGCACGCAGGTATGGTTGGGGGTGCCTTATTTCGTGACTATCCAGACATACTGCCCCTGCAGACTCGAAAATCCCTCTCCCCACGCCGGTTTCTCCTCCGACTGAAAGCAGTCCGTTCCAAAGTCCATAAACCGCCCACAAAAGCAACCCGCATAGAATCTTCTGTTCCATCTCATTAAAGCCATGATCGGACCACCGTATTTCCAGGTCAACAGATCCCTTTACCCAGAATATTTCCTTATACAGCTTTCCTTCTCCAGTGCCTCCTGTAAAGCGGTCAATTGCATTACGTGCTGCTGGCTGCCCATGCCCGCCTTTTATCTTTGTCTCTTCAAATATAACACGGGAAGCCCTTCTGTCCTTTATGGATGTATCCTGGCTCCATGTACCAAAAAAACAATCCAGCGCTTCCTGAGCCCTTTGCCAGCCTGAAAATCCCAGGAATTCATTCACCCGGGATGCCACATAACTTCTGATAGCCCCAGACCATGTACTGCCAGGAATTACAGCGTTTCCATCATATAAGGTAATCTGTCCGTAATCTGCTGTCTGAAAATTCCCGTCGCCTTGTGTGCCTCCCCATGCCCAGGCATTATACTGTCGGACTAAAATTGTATTCTTTATTTTCAGCGGGATTACCAAGCAGTGCATACTATCTTTTGTATCAATCGCTGTTTTTTCCAAATCAAATTTAGTGCCAGAATCAAGGACAGAATTGGAATCCCAGTGAAGCCAGGTAAGAAAATCTTCCTTATTATCCATCTGGAATATCCAATAACCAGCCTCATGGACTTCCAGTCTTCCAAATCCCCTGCTGCTTCTTGCCCCCAGCCGTAGA
>Ga0192240_10465_pt1 | contig 16736 bp, 9 predicted proteins | sample Koala_Koa27_H3_FD_131237 | JGI IMG/M metagenome (GOLD analysis project Ga0192240, IMG submission 131237) | Enriched cells from koala feces incubated with labeled cellulose particles, San Francisco Zoo, California, United States - Koala_Koa2-7_H3 ...
ATCTACAAACGCAAAAAACACTTCCTTCTCATACTTGTAATCCACTCCGGATTCATCATTGCTATAATTAGAAGGATTTTTTATTTCGTCCTCTAACATAGGTCTTGGATTTTTATAACTGGCCATTTTTACGTCCTTTCCTCTGTAGTATGATCTATTCTAAATAATATTCAAGTTATTATTCAAAAAAATTAAATTATTTAAATCCTCTATCATTAGTAGCATACACCCATGCCCCGTTCTGAACTGTACCCCCCTTGTCAAGGACAAATTTAAAACTTGAGCTCCTTGTTTTTAGACGCCTCAGTCCATGCGGAAAGTGTACGGGATGGATCCGGCATTAAGCGAGTAAACTCGCATGAGGTAACTAATCAACCATAACAGTATCCACTGTTCCGGACTTGCGGTATCGTTCCTTCGGAATAGTGGTATCCGTTCCTCCAGAACAGCGGTACATTTTCACAGGAATAAACAGCACCCAATGTGCATGACACTCTAACCATGTTTGCGTACTTGCCTGTCGGAGGGGGCAAAAACACCGAATATACCTTACCTTTTGCTCCGTTCACAATTCGCCGCTTTAAACTATAGCTCATCTACATATTTTTTATATCGAATCAGCAATTCTATTTCTATTTTTAATAATTCGTATAATTGCACATATGGTAACATTATGTTACCTTTTAACTCTCCTTGCTTTCCTTTTTTAACCCATTCGTTTGAAGAGTCTTTTATGAGTTCACCTATTATTTTAGTTAATTTTTCATTTCCTGAGCGTTCATTAATATTTCCTAATATTGCACCTCTTATATCATACCCAATTGATGACTCAATGAACTCCGTCAGAATTTTCAATAGTTCTTCGTTAAATTTGAAATCAATATTTTCAACCATATCTATCATATAGTCACAGAGCATTCTTTCTGCTTTATAGAACAAGACTATTGAGGGTTCATACATTCCTTCACATATATATAACGATTGTTCATATAAATCACACATATCTTCAAAATCAAAATTTGTTTTTAATTCCATTGGGTTTTCATATTTTCTCTTATTAATCGGCGTTATGACACAATGATAAAACATTAAATACCTTTTTATCAATACCGTCATAAACCTATCATATCTCTTAATTAAAGCCACCTCATTAGCATGTGTTTGCTTTTCATCCTGCTTATCAATAAAAAACTGAACAAAGGAAACCGTCACAATAATCCCTAATAAATTAGTTGAAAAACCGAAGAGTATATCCTTGATATTATTTGCAATTCTTTCGTTTTCAATGCCCCATAAAGAACAGGCAATAATCAGTAAGATAATGCTAATACACAATAAAATCATGGAAACACGACCCGCTGCAGTCCCTATCCAATTTTTACATGTCTTTTTTATTTAAAGCACCTTCTTTCGTTAATCCTCTACCATATACTGTACCCATAAGTGTGGACACTATCAAAACTTGCATTCCCGGTAATAGGGCGCCATCTGATTTGCAAAAATCAAACTCAAAATTCCCCAGAATCGAATGATCATTTCACTTCAGTGCCTTAATCATACACACACCTTCTTCCTGTTAAAAATACTGCACCACATTATTGTTCATGATAATTGTATCAACAGGTCTGTCAGAGAACACGCCTCTCTCATCATCAATAACACCGCCCAGATGGGATTTCCACTCGTCCTATTATATCTTTCGATAAATTCTCTCGAACAGATTTCCTGATTTTTGTCCTATCCGAATCATTCTCCTAACGCTACTTCCCAGGCTTAAATATGGCATCTTTTATTTGTTTCATCGGGAAAGAAAAAATCGGAATAGTTGCTAATAATACTGCAAGCAAAGCACCAATCAACAGAAAGATAATTTTTCCAAAAGTCCCCACATAAAATAGTTCTGAAATATGCAAATAGCGATTCAATAAAACAAATATCGGCCAGTGCCATACAAAAACCTGAAGTGTATTTTTTCCGCCTTCTGAGACCACAAAAATTTCCCTGTCGGGCGCAAGCAAAACTATAGCTATGCACAAAATAAGAGTAATTCCATATGTAATCAAGCGTGATATTGCTCCCTCAAAAGGTAAACCTTCATAAAAGGGATTTCGTCCGGTAAATAATCCTCGAAATATATAGAAGCTATCCAAATGTCTCAAACACAAAAAAACCCAGGCAAGAATAATACCGGCAGATGGAATCCACAAAAAATGATATCTGTTTTTAAACGATATAATCCCGGGAGATTTCAGGATATTCCCCAACAAATAAAAAGGGTAAAATACAATAAAACGAGACAAATATAAATAGTCCCCTACACTATGATCATATCCTACAAACAAGGCTAACACTACAAACGCCAATAAAATGTATTTTTTATTTTGATTTCTCAAAATATATGTAACTGTAATATATCCTGCCAGGGCAAACATAAACCATGGTATACCATCATCCGACAAAAGAGAGAAAAACAAATCTCCTCCCGAGCATCGGGTTGCAAGAGCAATCAAAATTTTAACCACAAATCCAACACTAGTATAATAGACACATTTTGAAAGAATGTGTCTATCTGTGTGAAAAAGCCCGGAAACAAACATAAATAGTGGCATATGAAATGCGTAGATAAATAAAAACAAGCTGCGAAAAGTATTTGACACCTCTGTAAAGCGATCAGCGAAATGACCGACAACCACCAACACAATCAGGAGGAATTTTATATTATCCCATAAGTAAATTCTTTCACCGCTTGTATCTCCCCCCCCAATAAGACTCATAATCGCCTCCGTATCTCATCTTTTTAAATATGTTTGCATCGCAAAAACTTGAAACAGAAAAGTGAATGCAACGTTTTTGTTTCGTTTCCATACACCCTGCATTAATAGATGAAAATTTCAGTAAGCAATGCCACCTTGGGCAAGCCATTACTGCGCAACATGTCTTTTCTTTCCGTGGATACGCCCCCAGAAATTTCGCAAGAACTTTAATCTCCAGCATCTGTCAAATAATCAACTACCCTATTCACAGAATTACCATCACACCCGGCAAGCATTTCTTCCCTGAAATGACGCATTAGGCTATAATCGTAGGAATCAACCTTACTTAATTGCTCCGCCAGATCATTCGCAGTAGTCACAACTGGGCCAAAAACATACCTTTCCAGTTCATCACCCACAGAAATATTATTGTTCTTTAGTACTTCCTCATAATGATAGGTTGAAAAATAAACCGGTTTCTCCATAAGTGCGGATTCATAAAAGGTATCCCGATAATCGCCTACAATGACATCAGACGCAACCATTAATTCTCTGACAGACATTCCCTTATTTATCATTTTACTGAATCCAGGTATCTCAATGGCATTTTTGTATCCATCCTTAATCTGTTTCACGTTAAAATTAACAACGACAACATATTCTTTCCCGATTAACTTCTGTAAAACATCCATATCCATCATTGAGATCCAGTTTGCACAGGATTTTCGCATACAGAAAGTCGGCATATACAATACTATCTTTTTTCCGTCTGCGGTCGGGAATTTTTTCAAAAGCTTTTTCTTGCTCTTTCTCTTCGCGTCATCGTCAAAATATATATCCGTATTACAACATCCCAGTAAAGAACATTCCGTTTTTGCGCTCCTGGAATAATTTCTCCTGAATCGCTCTTCCATTCGTTTAGATGGCACCTGAAGAATGGCAATGTCATTTTTTGTGGCAAACATCGCATATTTTTGTCTCCATTTCAGAAAATGCTTCACTGCGAGACACTGATTATACAATGGAAAAGCTCCACTTCTAAGCATGATTTCTTTCGTACCCTTCCTGAAGGAAATTTTACAAAATTTACGAATCGCACTGGAAACAACAATGTATTTTGCAACTGCCAGTTTTTTCGTAATTCCCTCCACGTCAAGGCCCGTGTTTCTCATACACAAAACTTCAACATCCGCTGCTCCCCGCTTTTCAACTCCAGCTTTCACTGCCAGAATACCGGCGTCATTCAATTTTTTCCCATTTGTCACAAACAGGATTTTATTTTGAACTTCAGTTTCCGTTATTGCCTGTTCATAGAGTTCTTTATATAATTCCGCTTCAACCTGCAAGTCCTCGTACTTCTTTTGATATTGTCGGTTTGTATATATCTCGCTTTCGGATAAGATGCGACCTCCTGCGATATTATCTCCTGGAAGGATCTGGTATAATTCACAATACTTTTCCCGGACAGATGAAGTTGCACGAGTTGCGGACATAGAAATACTTGAAGTGACAGCACTAGATCCTCTGGCTAATTCTTTTTTTGCGAATCGTTCCACCGTCTCCATGGTAAAAGCAGGCGCATATTCCCGTTTCTTACCATACATGGCAACTGAATCAATCAGTGTCCCTAAATTTTCTACCATAAACTCCTGTGTAAGATGACTCTGATAGTAATTTAAGGCAAATTCATATATGAGTCGGTCTGTATCCTCAGGATTATCTAATTTTAATGATACATATTCTTGAGCAAACTGCGGCAAAATACGCTCCATAGAATCAAAAAGATTCTCATTGCATTGTATCGGAACAATTACCGGAACTATTTTACCTCCTTTTATTTCGTATTTCTCCACACTCTTATAAGGCATATTCGCAAATATACCTTCTAAAAAAAATTGTCTGGTTACATTTGTTGTAAAGTTATAGCGCACAGAACTACCTATCGTAGGCAAAACCGAACGGCTATAATAAAAAGGAACCGCCACCTGCTCACCAACAATATCCTGCCAGAGTCTTACCATACAATCCTGTGTATGACCTCTTCCCCAATATTCAACAAAAGCAAATTTCTCATCGGAGTTTATCTCCTGCTTCAAATATCCGCTTGCCAGTACCCTCTCCTTCGCAGCCTTTTCAAGTAAATATTCATTATATACATCAGAATCCCTAAATATTTCTATCAGACTGTTCATTTCCTTTTTATTCGAAAAGTCTATGGTATCCGGGTCAATTGACGGGAAAAACCTGCGGAACTTATCTTCGTCAAGATCCATCGCCTTAAAAAGTTTTTCCTTTGAAATCAAATCGACAAAATTTCCATATGGCAGCCAGAATCCCTCATCCACCTCCGTGATAAAGGATGGAATTCTCCATGCCCGCCTTGATGCATAGATGTAATTTGTCTGAACAGAGAGTCCGCGTTCCTGTATAATTGCATCTGCGATCCGCTTCAACGGATATCCATCGCGGGAAATAAAATAAAGCTTTTGGTATCCTCTTCTTATCGCATCCCGCAAAACCCAATCAATATATGGAACCATACACAAAGCCACGTATGATGCCACAAATTCATCTTTTTCATACAAAGCATTCTGGTACATTCTGGCCTGCATACCCGCTACTTTATATCCATCGTAGCTTCGCAAATATTGTACCATCGCTTTCTGCACACTATTAAATGCAGGTTTGTCTATTTTTCTGGTACATATCTTAAACCGTCTGGCCTGCGTCTGATCCGCGTTCAGATTATCCCCATAATGAATCCATTTCTTAAAATCATAATACGGCTCGAAACTCTTATATACCTCAAAGAATAATTTCTGCGATGTTTTTAAAACGCCATATTCACTGGATAAAAACAGCGGAAGTTCCGCTAGAATGGGGTCTGCCTTTGTCAGTAATTTCTGTACAAATTCTTTCGGCAAATACATATCGCTGATCAAAACCACCTTTTCCCCATTCTTCAGTAGCTCTTTGACCAGATTAATCTGGTTTTCCAACGGTATTACATTTTCTAATTCCGTTTCCAACTCCCACTGTTTTAAAAGATCTGTCTGACGCTCCGACAAACCATAGACATCTGCCATGCGTTGGAAAATCTCATCGAAAGAAATCTCCACCCGCTCTGACTTGCGCATTTCTTTTGTTTTACTATAGTATTCACGCACATTAAATTCAGATGAATGGCGGATATTCGGGTATCGTTGTACAAGCGCCGGCGGAAACCCTCCCTGCGCTGTCATTTTTTCACGGACAGCATAAAATATTCCTATCGGATCCAATACTTTCCGCGAAAATAGAGTATCAAAGACATCAAAACTATAGAGTGTCGGGAAATCCCGCTTTTCAACTTTAAAGTCAAGAACCTGCTGAATCGTCTTTTCAAAGTCATCTTTGCCGCCGGCATAGGACCACAATTTGCCATTGATGCGCTGAAATTCTTTGGAGTCATCCCATTCCTGATAAGTGTCAACGGCATCCAGCAGTTCTGCAAAGGTATGGCATACTTTCCCCGCCGTCCGTTCAAAATATTCCCCCTGCGTGAATCCATCTTGCATATATTCATCATAATCAAAAATATATCTGATGTAATGCCGGATTCCCATGGCAACCATATCAGAAAATATGGCAGAATAGTCAATAATCGCCATGTCCATCTGATCCATGATCTCATAAAAGTCATCCTGATTGTCCCAAAACCAGAATCTTTGCCGATCACCGTATATCTCCCAAGCCCGGAGAAAGCCCTCCTCTTTCTCCATATTGGGATGTAACTTAAAAATCAGCAACAGATCATTTCGCTCACAGCATTGATACAATGCATCAATATCCGTAATCGCCTTGGAAAAAGTTCCGCCCAACTTTGCACGAAAAGTCGGAGCATAAACTATCATTCTTGTACTTTCCGGCAGCCCTTTTATCTTTCTCAGGTCATGATCAAAGCTACGTATCGGCTCAAAGTTCTGCTGATACAAACAGCGCAAATATCCCGTGCGCACAAGCTTGTCCTGATCCACACCGCAATCCGCTATATTTTCTTTTTCATTCGTGGAAGAGGTAACCACCATAAGCTGATGGTCTCTGTAAAATGTCCCCCTTTCGATATACTTTCGAGCCAATTCCATGGAAATATCTCCCATAAATTGTCTTCGTTCTACCCGCTTAACCCCAACGCCATGCCACAGGTTTAAATATTTGACATTTTCAAACCCTTCCGGCATAGCAAGCTTCACCTGCTCCACCACCAGAACTCCGGTATGGTTGATGGCATACTGCGCCGCAGGGGTATTTAATTTATGTGCGGCAAATCCCAGTCCCCGCACCTGTGCAATTGTTTCCTCGCTGTTGCACAGCCAGTAAGCAGATATGTCCGGCCTGTAGCGATTGATATAAACAAACAGGTATTTCGGGTTTCCTCTGAAATCCTCGCTCGTATGTCCGGCAATAAAAGCCCATACCCTGTCTCTGTCCTGATCCTTATACCTCTGCTCTGCCGCAATGAATTCTGTATCCATTTCCTCAACTACAGATTCTGCGTCTGCCGGGTTAATATCCTCTCTAACAGGCTGGTCTGATACTTCTTCGTCCTGAGCTTCATGAAACACTCTGTTCTTTAATCTTTGATAAAGCTTCATCTTCCAAGTTGTCCTCCCCAATTATTCATAATAAAGTTTTCTCGATTGTTCATTCCGAAAGTGCCTGATACAGCAACTCTACCACACGATCCGTAGATTTCCCGTCAAAATCGTCAAAGAATCTCTGTGCAAAATCAGAAACCTTTTCTTGCGCGAAATCTTTCTCCACGATTGCTTTCTCCAGCATCTTCTGTGTAAAGAAGAAATGCCCCGGAACAAATGATTCAAAATCGAAATAGAAATCACGGGTCTCTATATAATTTCTCAAGTCAAACGTATAAAACAGCATCGGTATATCTAAGAGCGACGCCTCAAATACTAGAGACGAATAATCTGTGATGATGATATCAGTGATAAACATCAGATCATTTAACTCTGTCTGCTCCGATAGATCAAGCACCCTGTTTCGATACTTTTCCGGAACAGGATGTTTTTCCGTCACAAATGGATGATGTTTTATGATCAAAAAGTATTCATCCCCCACAGCATCCATGAACTCATCCACACGGAACTTCTCCATCGGATAATAGGCCGTTTCTTTCACATCTCCGCGGAATGTCGGCGCATACAGAATCACCTTTTTCTCTTTCAGCTGAGGATACTGTTCATAAAGGCTTTTTTGCATATTCGCTTTATATGCTTCATCAAAAAACACATCCGTCCTCGGGATACCGGTCGGGACTACATGATCTGTAGGGATTCCGAATCCCTCAGAATGACAGATTTTCACATTCTTTGTGCTGACCGTCACGTAGTCATAATTTCTGTGATTCCTGGTTTTCTGAGGGGATCCCTTAGGTTTGCCGAGGCGCGTAAATCCGAACGTTTTAAACGCGCCGCACGCATGCCACAGCTGCACCACTCTCGTTTCCGGACGGATATCAAAGTAATGAATATACGGTGTAAATTCATCCAGGACCACCACCTTACTGGTCGCGCACAGATACGCGAAACGATCCATCTCTTTCTTAGACATATCCGCTATATCTTTCGGATCCAGATACATTTCAATCTCCAGATTGGGGTTATCCTTCATCTTCTCATAAACAAAAGCGAAATTTCCGGAGATATCTGTACGCCGAAGAGAGATAAAAGAAATTCTGTAATCCTCTACCGCACATTTTTTCTTTGTGCGGTTAAAAGAAGCTCGAATATATCCGCACTTGCACTTCCGGTAAAAAGCTTTCGCTTTCCTCACAGAAATCTTGTGCCCGCTCAGGGAGGACAGCCTCACATTTATATGTCCCCAGAATTTTCTGAGCCTGCTGGCGTCCGCCTTTCCCACTTTTCCGGGATATTTTATAAAGTGAAAAGTGGCCAGTAAAGCATCCAGAGCCATCCACGGCAAAAGACAGAGCGAACATGCGAACACAACCCAGCTATAGACTTTTCCCACAGCGGTTTTCACTTTATTCGATTGGCCTCTTTCGTATTTCGCTAATCTTTGTACAAAGTCCGGCTGGTGAATAAATCGAATCGCTTTCCCTTCCAGTCTGCAGACATAACACAGTTTATCCTGCTCAAGGAGAGCAGGGGTCATGTCCACCTCTATCTTTTCTTCATAGCACTCCCCGTAAAGCAAATTGAAGCACATGGTAATATCATTGCCGCAGTTTCTGGATTTCCAGAACAACCGGTCCAGCAGATAGACATAATTGCTGGTGATTTCGATCACACCTTCATCTTCATTGCGATTTAAGGTCGCAAAAACCAGCGGAATTCTCCGATCCTCTATTCCGTTAGAAAAATGCATGATCACCTTGGGTTTTGCCAGACTGCTTACTATATCAAACACACCGGTCACAACAAACCGGAATGTATTGCCCTCGATATGTATCTCATCAATATGTATGCTGTAATTCATTGGCAGCGTTCTCTCCAAATACTATTTACCAGCCGATTGCCTTCCTCTTTTGGGCAATCAACTCTTTTAGATCACCTTCCCGGAAGATGCTGGAAGTGCCGGCGACAAAGATGTCCGCTCCCTGAGCATAGAGCTTCGCGGCATTCTCCACCGTAATATTTCCATCCACCTCAATATAGACCTCCGGATGTCCCAGGCTGTCCAGCAGACGTCTGACACGCCCCACTTTTTCAATCGTGTGGGGAACAATCTGCTGACCGGTAAACCCCGGGTTTACATTCAACACCAATACCCCCGAGATATAATCTGACACTTCCTCCAGCACCTGAATCGGCGTGCCGGGATTGATCGCGATCATGGCCCTGACTCCCTTTTTTTGCAGGAAATCCAGACATTTCTGGATATGGCAGGTGCCTTCGTAATGCAGCGATACCTGCTCGCCGGGCTGGAAGTCAAACCACCCCAGCTTCTCCTCCGCACGGTCTACCATAAAATGGCAGTCGATCGTGATATCTGTCAGGCTCCGCAGGCGCTTTACAAAAGCCGGTCCGTAAGCCAGATTCGGTACAAACGTCCCGTCCATCACGTCTACATGTAAATACTCGATGCCCTCCTCCTCAAACTGGTGAACATAATCCATAATCTGGTCAAAGCCCGCGCACATGACCGAAGCCGCTATTTTTCTTTTTCGCTCCATGTATGATTCCTCACGCAATAATAGTATGTGTCTGTCAGTCCATCGTAAACATTACTTTCAGGCTGAACTTCTCTCTGTCCCTGACCGTATCCATCGCAGTCTTAAAATCGGCCAGAGAGTAAGTCTGGGTAACCAGCTGTGCAAACAGCTCCGGCACATAGGACATCTGTAAAAGCGCCTCCTGCCAATCGTTCACTTTCGAATTATAGCTGGAATTCCAGGTTCCCTTCACCGTGATCTGCTGACGGAGAATCTTCCAGTAGACATTCTTTTCAAACGTCATATCGCCCTCCGGATTCCCGACCAGCACAACCGTCCCAAACGCGCCGCTGGCCTGAATCGCATTCTCAGCCGTGGAAGCTTTGCCGACGCATTCGAACACAATATCCGCTCCCTCTCCGTCCAGAAGGGCTTTTGTTGCTTCCTCCACGTTATCCTCCTGCGTGTTGATTGTCCCGAAGCCAAGGCTCTCCGCAAACGCGAGCTTTTCTCTGCTTCTGCCGCACAGGATGACTTTTTTGGCTCCTTTATTTTTCGCAAAAGAGGCAATCAGGAAAGCAATCGTCCCGGCTCCAACCACCACTACCGTCTGACCGGCTCTTAACTGCGAAATATTGATCGCATGAAGGCTGACCGCAGAGGGCTCACAAAGTGCGGCGATCTTGTAATCCAGACTGTCATCAAACAAAATCAGGTTCCACACCGGCACAACCAGATATTCCGCATACGCGCCGTCACATCGGGAACCGAAGTAATTATAGTTCTTACACTGGGCATATGCTTCCTGCTCGCACGGCGCACAATGCCGGCACGGCAAAAGCGGAAATACCGCTGCCCTCTTCCCCAGCAGATCCGAATCCACATTCTTACCCAATTCTATGATCTGTCCGGAAAACTCGTGTCCCGGAATCGTAGGAAAATGATATGTGCCGGTCGTATAGATGCGCGGGATATCACTGGAACAGATGCCGCATGCCTTTATCTTCAATAATACTTCCCCGTCTCCCGGATTCAGTCTTTGCACATCCTCGTATCTTAAATCACCAATTCCGTGAAGTACCAGTGCTTTCATTGTCTCTCTGTGTTCCAAAACAACTCTCTCCTCTACCTGTTTCGAATGATATTTTCCGCGATCAGCAGATCGCTGTCTGTGGTGATCTTAAAATTAATGGAGTCACCTTCTACCATATGAAGGGTTACTCCGTTCAATGTGCAGATCTGGGACGTGCCAGTGATGTAAGGTCTCTCCTCCTCCGGTATTGCCTCCTGCATCTCCAGAAACAGTTTCAGATTAAAACTGTCCGGAGCCTGTCCGTGATACACGATTTTACGATTCGGGATCTCAGAGACCTCTTTTCCATCTTGGGAATGAAGGATTGTATCGCTGGCCGGAAGCGCCGCAACCACAGCCCCATGAGCCATCGCACAGTCAATGCTGTCATTTAATATTTTTTCCGTCACAAAGGGTCTGGCCGCGTCATGTATCACGATCACATCCTGCTCTCCGAGCGGGTTCTCGCTGCAGATAGCGTCTGTCACATTGCGAATTGAATCCAGGCGCTCTTTTCCGCCGAAAGTCAGGCGGATCCTGTGCTGCTCCGCCTCAAAATGGTTCGCAATCAGCTGCTCCATATATTCCATCCACTCACTGTGTACCGCGATATAGATCAGATCAAAGCGCTGTACTTTCAGCATATTTTCGATGGTATATGCTATCACGGGCTTCCCCACTAATTCAATAAACTGCTTGGGAATCGTCGCCGATTTTACGCGACTTCCCACTCCCCCTGCCAATATCGCTCCGTAAATCATACTAATCTCCATGGTAATTTTTCATATTGATAAAACAGACTGTTTTATTATACCATCATTATGCAAAATGTAAAGTTTTGTTTTCGCACTGTTGACATCACTTTACTTTTGAACCGAAACCTGTTTCATTAGTCTAAAGAAAATGCCAGCAATGCATGTCTCTCCCGTTCCTCCACCGGAGGGATTTTCTGATAGTCTCCAAACATCTTACCAAGATATTTCTCAATTTCCGCCATCACACAATACTGCCTGCCCTGAAACTCCATCTCTCTCTCAGGGAAAAACCATTCCCTGGGATACATCTCGCCTTTAAAGTGCTTTACTCCCGATGAGACAGAAATATACTCCGACTGTTCATTATGATTCATGCGCAGCACTTTTTCTGTCCACAACAACCATCTTCGAAACGGAATAACACTAAACGGAATGGATAGGACAGATTTTATCCTGATAGCCCGCACAGCCTGACGAGACTCTCCCGCCATCTCCAGCAATATTTTTCTTTTTTTTCGAATTCTAATACAGGAGCAGATAAACTGCATGCCATCCGACAGCAGCCACTGTACATTCCTTACAAAAGGATTGTCCGCAACATTTTCAACCGCAAAGACATCGATAAAAACTCCTGCTTTTTCCGGTTCCGAATCCAGATGCTCACAGAAAACCGTTCCGTTCAGCCGTATTTTCATAAAGCTGAGATCATATTGCTCACAGGCTTTTATCTCCTGTACGTAATACTTCTCAGGGAAACGCTGCATCATGCACTGCCGGATCTGATCATAATCCTTTCTCGGCATGCAGATATCGATATCATCGTCCCATGGTATAAATCCGCCATGGCGAACAGCACCCAGTGCACAGCCGCCGCTCATCACGTAATGCAGGTCATTCTCTCTACATACAGAATGGATATCGTCCATCATCGTCAGTAAAACCTGCTGTACCGCATTCACTTCCTCCTGAGGCAGCAGATGTATGTCCGGATTATGCAGCAGCATCTTTTTAAACGTGGAGTATGTAGATAAACTCCTCTTCATAACAACACCCACTCATTATTTACAAATTCATTTATTTATTTTTACATTTTTCTTACAAGTTATAATAACATAACGGCGGTGACATTGCAAGCCACTACGAACTTTTCCGGGTTTGCAAAAAATACCGATTTTTGACACTTAGAAGATAAAAAACGGCTCAAGAATGGCGGTTTTAAGGCATTCTTGAGCCATTTTCAAATTCTCGCCACGCACGTTACGTCACGGGATTTTTGGTCTGGGCGCAAATGTTTCTCATTTTTTTTGCAGGGATAATCTCCTTTGATGTAGTAAAGCCAAACGCAGCATGGAGGGCATCTGTTAATTCTGTCCTGGTATAAGTTGGGATATACCCTTTTCCCTCAAATCTTAAAAAATTCATATCCTGAAGTGTGGCTATGATCTGGCTGCAGGTGTATTTGTCATCCAGTCGTTTTTCCAGATAGCGGTACACAATGAGGGCGATAAAACAGGTGATAAAGTGTGCCTGGATGCGGTCCTTACGTTGAACGTAAACCGGTCTGGCTTCAAATTCACTTTTCATGATACGGAAACATTCTTCGATTTCCCATCTTCGTTTATTGATCTTTATGATGGCCTCGGGGTCGTCTTCCAGATTCGTGCAGACCGCGTAGGAACCATCATACCTTTCTTCCTCTTTTATGACGGCGTCATCCACATAATACCGGGTTTTATCTGCGATTTCCCCGTCGCCGGTGGCATGGTCGGCTTTGATAAAACGTTTGGGGTCATTTTGCCGTTTGCTCTCGACAGCACTATTCCCCTGTTTTACTTTTTTCAAGGCCCTCTCTACCTGACCGTCACGAATCTTTCTCAGGTAATCCCGGTATTTAATGGAATAAGTAACGATAAGCTGTTGTTCCAGACCGTTTTCCTTTATCCACCGGCTCTTATAAAAAATCTTTTCTTTGTCTTTTCCTTCGTTTATTTCATCCAGATGATATGTTTTTGTATCGCCCCAGAGGTGCCAGCCGGAAGGGTCAAGCGTCCATGCCTTAAGAAAACCTTTCATTTTCTTCACGGATTGTGTGGTTATGAAGGACCTGGCAGATTTGCCGTCGTCAAAATCGTTAAATTTCCGGTTGTCAAAGGATGAGAGCCCTGCATCTGTGCACACAACAAACTGGGACATATCGAAATTTTGCAGGAGCTTTTCTTCCAGAGGGATCATGGATCGCTGTTCATTCTGATTCCCGGGGTAAATGGAAAAAGCAAGCGGGATGCCTTCCGCATCCATAAAAAGCCCCATCTCAACGATCGGGAGCGGACGGTTTTCCTTGCTCAGCCCATACTGTTTGTCTTCCTCAGCTGCTTCAATTTCAAAATAGAAATTGGTGCAGTCATAATAAATGATGCCGGTTTTACGGCCGGATAGTTTCAGGCTGTTCTTAAACAGGCGGCTTTGGATATAGTCGGATTCTCCTGCAAGGACAGAGAGCGCCCTGTAGATCTGATGGAGTTCAAAATCCGGCTGCTCAATAAACCTGCGGGAAGCCTCATAAGAACTGAGTTTTGAGGAAGGATATAGTATCCGGGTATAAATCAGGCGGGAAAGGATCGCATTGAGGTTATAAGAGAACCCGTGTTTTTTTGCTACCGCTTTACTGATCCTGTCAATCCCAAGCTCATGATATATCTGCTGGAGGAACAGGTAGCCTCCGTTGAAGCAGCGCTGCTGGTATAATTCGATGTCTTTAACTGCGGAAAATTCAATGGAGACGGGGGAGGTTCCTTCTTTTTCCGCCTTGTCCATCAGGGCAACCTGTTCTTTCGCCCATGCTTTGGCATCAGTGACACCATATGTTTGGCAGATATATTTTTCGGAGCCAAACCGTTTAATTACTTGAGATTTATTTTTTCCGTCCACATATATCGTTTTTTGAGCGAAGTAAGAAATAGAATTTCCCTTTTTGGACCAGCCTAGTCTCATAATGAATATTTCCTTCCTATTCTGTCAAGCCCTAAATCGTTGATTTTTCAGGCTTTGACTAAATTTTATCACCTCAAAAACAGAGCCAGTGGTGATGAACAGTCATCGTATCTTGTACTGAATAGCTGATTCAGAGGGCACTTTATAAAGCATCCCATTGTTCCGCTTTTATAAGGGCCTTTAACCTCTGTTTCACTATGATGGTGAACCTTCCGTGTCTACAGGGATCGTGTCCCAACTTCCTTCGTCCCACCTGTTCATACACCGAGTGCCTGCCAAGCTCCAAAACGGGGTCATGCCCCACGGGAAAATTCCTGCCGGCTACAGCTCCTGTTTTATAGATTACTACCAACCGGCTTCGAATTGGCCAAGGCTGAAATTATCAGTGGACGCATCCCCGCCATTCCTTCCGTCGGTTTCGTTACTGATGAGCACATTTTCGTACTGCATCGTTTCCGGGTTCCTTTCCAGAACCCTGCCCGACACATGATGCTCCTCATATGCCCGGCAAGGCTCTGGATTGATTCTTCCTTTTGTTCAATATTTTCCTACGCCGCTGCGTTTTGCTCTAAAGCCGGATGCCTGATATCATTCAGCAGTCTGGTGGGATTATACTTCACACCGGTAGTCAGCATCTTATAAATCACCCGCAGAATCTTACATGCAATGACGATCAGAGACTGCATCTTCTTCAATGGGTTTTCTTCCCTAGTAGTGTAATAATGATGAAGCCATTTGAATTCCTCCGCATGTGCCACCGCCGATTTTGCCGCCTGGAACAGCCAGTACCTCAGCCGTTTGCGTCCCCTGTGGCTGATCCTGGTTTCTCCTTTGTGCTTGCCGGAACTGCAGGCTACAAGCCCCAGCCCGCTCAGCTTCTGGATTTCCTTTACATCGTCAAACCTGCTGATATCCCCCATTTCTGCCAGTATGCCCGACAGCGTATTTTCGCCAATCCCATTGATCTCTATGATATTGGCCGCATACGGGATTTCCATGCATTTCTCCCGGAGCTGATTCTCAACAGCAGCGAGCTCCTGTTCAAACTCCTGTATCTTTTCTGCCAACCATCTTACTTTCTGTTTTCCAGCTGTCGTCCCTTCTTTCAGGCCAACACTATCCTGCGCCATCTTTAAAATCCCGGCAGCCCTGCTATACCCGCGTCCACGGAGTTTCGCTTCATGCCAGATATTCCGGATCCCATCTGTGCCAAGTACCGTGATGTCTTCCGGAAACGGCGCTGTTTTCAGCACTTCCATGCAGAATGCACCGTCCACTTTCCCGAATGCGTCCTTATATTCCGGGAAATAGATCTTCATCTCCCTGTGGAGCCGGTTGATATAGCGGATCCGGTCTTCCGTAAGCTGGTCGCGGAACATAGACAGTCCGCGGATGTCTGCATACAAACCATCTGGCAGATATGGCACACCGTAATTCCCGTCTTTCACAAGGTTTGCAATCAGCTTCGGATCCTTTCGGTCATCTTTCAGCTGGCTGTTGTCCTCAATCTCCTTTGTCTGTTTTACAGCATAGGGGTTAACCTGGACAACACTGATCCCGTTAGAGATCATCCATGCGGCGAGGCAGAACCAGTAATGTCCGGTTGGCTCAAGGCCTAATACAATCTGATTCTTTCCATTTGCTGTTGCCAGTCTGACAGCCCAGTCCTTTGCACTCTGGAATCCTTCGGCATCATTGCTGAAAGAAAACGGCTTTCTGCTCAGTTCTCTTCCCCGTGCATCGATGCCTCTGGCAAAATGCGTTTCACTTCCAACATCGCAGCCGACAATCAGCATATCATCACTGATGAAGGTAAGTTTTTCATTCTTTTCAAATTTGCGTCCAACTTCAAGTTCCCTCCATGTGAATGACTTGAGCCCTTTCAGTATCTCATCTGCTTTTTTACGGATTTCTTCCTGTTGAAAAACACTTACAGCAGAAACAGTTTCTTTTACTACTTGATTTTTTGATACTTTCGTTTTAACATTCAT
>Ga0192240_10466_pt1 | contig 16718 bp, 19 predicted proteins | sample Koala_Koa27_H3_FD_131237 | JGI IMG/M metagenome (GOLD analysis project Ga0192240, IMG submission 131237) | Enriched cells from koala feces incubated with labeled cellulose particles, San Francisco Zoo, California, United States - Koala_Koa2-7_H3 ...
CATACCGAATTACGGCTCTGACCCATACTGGGGAAGAGGTAGTTCTGATCCATCGGTTAAAGCGAAAGTGCAAAAGTGGAATGGTTTCCCGGAATATGGAGGATTTAACGCTGAAGCTGTACTTAAAGGACCTGGAGGGAAAAGAACGTTACCAGTATACCTGTTACAGCTCCCTGGGGGATTTTACAGAGAAAAAGTATGAGGATATACAAAAATCATTCGGGGAACACATCCAGCAGGCAGATACGGATGACATAGAAGAAAATGAGGTGAAATTCTTTGTATGGGCTAAACCGGAAGACTGGGCATTTTCCGTGGTACCGGTATACCGGAAGGATAAGAAACTGTATCTCGGAAAAGAGGAGGAGTTCTTTTTTGAGAATGATGGATGGCTGCAGAATTTCTTTGATGGGATGAAATAAATTTTATGACAACCTATGATGTGGGGGTTCTGCGGCGCCAGAGACATTTATGAAAAGAAGGCGAAAGATATGGTGAAGGCTATGCAGTAACAACAGCGACTACAGATGGCAGTCAATAAGTAGGCCAACATATGTGTTTTGGATATGTAAATTTAAATTTTGAAGATTTGTTTTATGAGAATTTAGAAATGACTAAGGACAAAATGATGGTCAAGGAAGGAGAGAATATGAAAAATAAATATTCAGAATGCAATGTTGATGAGGCTTTGGAATATATAACAATAAATAAAGATAAATATTGTGAGCGCTTTAGAGCATTAGAAAATGGAAAGCGAAAATTCAATTTTTGTGCAGCTTTATTTGGAGGATTCGGAGGAGTATGGCAGGCATTTCATTTTATGTTTTTGGAATGGGGCATACTTATATTAATTGAAATTATGGTTGACGTAGGGTTGAATTTAATACAAGCCTGTAATTTCGCTAACCCGTTTATATATAAAACAGTGGAAATCGTAAATATTCTCTATTTTGTAGCACTATTTCTTTTTTGGGGATTCTTTGGTGACACTTTATTGCTGAAGAGTATTAAAAGAAAAATTGTTTTAGGGAACAAAGGAGGTGGAAAAACCAACAGGATAAAAATAGTTTATAAACACCAAAAAGTCATGTTGTTTAGGGTGGTTTCTGCTGTGGTAATCTATGGGTTAGGAATTATTATACTGTGGGAAGTACCGCGGAGAATGTTTTTTGCAATCCTGTATTGAAATCAGGAGATTGCATGAAAAGTACATTTGGCAGGGCAACACGGATGACGTAAAACAAAACGAGATGGTGGTTCTACCTTGTGAATGCCGGATGGGGGCAGAACTTCCTTCATGATTAATACTGGAAAGGGCAGTGACAGCAAGGGAGCTGCAATTAAAGAATCGGAACAAAAAGAGGTTGAACCTGTCATTCACAGCCAGGCAGGGAACAGGCCATGTCCGGGGAGATGGCCCCGTAATGACTTGGCAGATATGGGACAAAAGCGATATTGATTGAAGGCACCAAAGGAGACAAGAGATGCAGAACTTATATCCACTATTTGAACGGAACCGGATTTTAAAGAAAGAACTATTGTGGTCACTTCGGGACTACTCATTTTCCCACGTGCAGTTGGAGTACCTGGAATATGGGCAAGGGATTATTCGGGGATGTGATATTAAGGTTCAAGGAGAAGAACTGGTGGTAGGACCGGGGATGATTAAGTATGGTCAGTTTATCTGCCTGATGATGGAGGAGCAGCGAATTCACTATGAGCCGTCTGACCAGATTCAGTATTTGAAAATAAAAATAACGGTGGACCGCCGTTCTGCAGATTATATTGCATATCAGATAGACCTGCTCTTGGATCAGGAAGAAGAAAAAAATGAAAATGAATTTGAACTGTGCCGTTTTAATCTAAGGAGCGGGGCGCGGCTTAGGGATCAGTATAAAAACTTTGCAGATATGGAAACAGAGTATGACACCATCAATCTGATTTTTGCAGATTGGTCAGCCCAGGGAGGAAAGGCGCTGCATCCCTGTATCATCCGATATTTTGCTGAGGTTATTTTAAACAGTGAAAAGAGCCAAACAGAGGATTCCTGCCTTGCATATTTGTGCGTAAACCAAACGGGAGCCATATCGGTTTCTGTCTTGGCTGGATATATAAATAAAAGAACAGAAAAGCGTTTCAATCAGAATACAGGGAATGCCGATTTTTATAAGGCAATATGTGCGATTGTGGAAGATATGGAACGAGGAGGGCAGAATGGGTCCAAGGGTATGAAAGAAAGGCGTCATATTCTGGTAGATTAACCAATTCGCATACAGATAAGAAGCAGTTGTGTGCCAGTGAATATACAGGAGGAAGCAGATGAGAGAAGACGGAATAAAAATAAGGCCATTTGAAATAGTATCTATTCTGGATTACAAAGGGATACAGCAGATGAATGAGCACGGACAGGTACGGCTGTCTGCCCGAATCCGATCTGATAAGCGGGATGAATATATCCAGGAGGCAGTAAAGGAAACCTGGGTGGAGATTCTGGGATATGACGAGAATGGGAATGAGAAGAATATATTTTGTGGGATTCTTGCAGAGGCATATGTATCCTCCGGGCTGGATGGGTGTGTCATGGATCTGCTTATTTATACCGGGAGCAGGTTAATGGACTATAAGAAACACAAACGAAGTTTTCAGAATCCGGGCTATACATACAGGCAGATCGCACAATGTTGCAATGAGTCGTATCCAAATGCAGGCATGATAATGACTGCTGGAAAGGACACTTCTGTACCAGGATTTTTGATGCAGTATCTGGAGACAGACTGGGTATTTTTAAAGCGTCTTGCAAGCACATTGCATACGGTCCTTGTCCCTTCCTGCGAGGTGCCAGGTGAAAAATATTTCTTTGGAATTCCGGAAAAAAGGTCGGAAGGAAGCCTGGATACGGAAAACTATATGGCGATTCAGGAAGAAAAGAGAGGGGAGACCAACGAAAATAGCGGATATTCTGCCTGTTATAAGGTCGGCAGCAGGGAATTATATGCCCTTGGGGATAACATGTCCTTCAAAGGAGATATATACTATATTTGGAGGATGGAAACAGAACTAAAAGCAAATGAATTGTGGCATACCTATTACTTGAAGAAAAAAGAGAGGATATGGGTGTCGCAGACGCATCAGAAGGAGATAATAGGGCTTTCTCTAATCGGCAAGGTCAAAGCAGTGGAAGGGGAACAAGTACAGCTCAGTTTGGAGGATGACGAGAATCAGCAAAGCGGGAACCGCTGGTTTGCGTTTTCTACGGTATATTCATCTCCTGATGGGGCTGGTTGGTACTGCATGCCGGAAATAGGTGATACGGCACGGCTCTATTTCCCAACCGAGGAAGATGGAGACGCATATGTATCGAGCGCTTTTCATGAGAACGCAGGGGGAGGATTGAGGACGGAGCCAAGCAATAAGATCTGGAGGAATAAGGAAGGGAAGGAAATTCGTCTTACTCCGGATAAAATCCTGATTACAAATAATAAGGGGATGTCTGTGGAACTGTCGGATCAGCAGGGAATCAAAATTAAAAGTAATGCGTCTGTTACTGTTGAAGCCAGTGATGATATCAGTATCAGTAGTTCCGGCGCCGGTTTGGAACTGGCTGCATCAAATAAAATCCTATTAAGGCAGGGAAGCAACACCATGGAATTGTCTGATGGGATAAAGATTTCCGGATCGACCGTTAAAATGCAGTAGGGGAAGAGGTGACTAAATGAAAATCAATGCAAGGACCTCATTAGATATACCAATTCAATCCATTCAGGAATTTGAACTGTATTGGAAAATTAATGACCATGCCCAGATGACGCTGCAGGGTATCTTGGAAGACTATTGCGATAATGCGGTGTGGGAACGTAATTACCGTGGGAGTGGAATCACAATCCACCTGGTTAATGAGCAGGAGGAAGAGAGAAACGAAGGGGTATTTTTTGATGGGCTCATTCAGAACGTTATCCTGACAAAAGACCATGAGGCATGCACAGTCTGCATCAAGGCGGGTTCAGCAACCATAAAACTGGATGAAGAAGCCCAGGCAAAGTGCAAAAGTTTTCAGGATCCATCAGAACGCTATTCAGATGTAGCCAAACGTGCCTGCGGGATGCTGGGAGGCAGGGTTATCTATACAGCAAAAAATCCTGCGCTTGATAAGCCGGTTATCTGTTATAAAGAAACGGTATGGAAGTTCCTTAGGCGTCTGGCCAGTTACCAGGAAAGCTATTTGATCCCGGATATAAAGACAGGTCATAGCAATCTATGGCTGGGCATGCGAGAGGGACAGAATATCCAGGAAAACGTATCCGACATGGATATAAAGGTGGAAATAAAGAAAAGATACACGGGCCAGGAAGATGGAAAGGGCAGAGTTGCATACATACTGCGAAGTCGCAATTTTTATCCATTGGGTGACTGGCTTTGGCTAAATGAGAGGAAATGCGTGGTTTTTGAATTGGTGGCACGGTTAGAGGAGGGGGAATTGTGGTTCACCTATAAGCTGTCTTCTATTGAAGACATCAAAACAGAGCCCTATTACCAGAATGGATTTACAGGAATGAGTCTGTGGGGGACCGTAGAGGAAGCAAAGAACGAGGCGGTCCGTGTAACATTTGACATGGATGGGGACGAAGGCAAGTGGTTTTATCCATGGAGACCGGAAACCGGGAATGCGTTGTATGCAATGCCAGAAGAGGGAGCAAAGGTAGCCGTGTGCTTTTTGAACCATGAGGAGGGGGCAGGGATTGCAATCCGCTGTTTGGGGGAGTCGCCTGAAAATCCAAAGCCCAAGGACAAATCAATGGCTACACCAGAGGGGGCGAAAATAGGATTGTTTACCAGCAGTTTGAATATCAGTAAAAAAGAGGAAACAATGGAATTAAATGATTCCGACACTATCTGTTTTGATGGCGGACAGTTTGAGATAGAAGCAGCTGGAAAAGTTAAAATAAAAGCAGAACAGGTTTTACTCAATGCGGCATCGGAGATAAAGGCAACAACTGAGTAATGATTTTCTTACTCAAAAGCTCTATTTGTTTATCCTAATAAGTGTCCTCAACAGTTCTGTATAATGGGTTTATAAATATAAAAATTTTTGAGAAAGAAGTGCAAAAATGGAAAAGAAACATGGGATTGTGGAAGTTACTTATAGTGGACAAAGTATAAATCAACAGAGTGTAGATAAAGCAATTATAATTATTCCAGGCGTAATGGGGAGCCGATTGTTTACTAGCAATTATATTTTTGATGATACAACAAGGATATGGGATCCTGTTTTGCCACAAGGATATGACTGGAATGATATGTTGTATTCCGAATTTTTAAATAGAATACATGATTTAGGAAAGCAGTTTAAAGAAGGAAACCTTTATCCAAGAAAAATGGAAAATCAAAATGTAGAAACTGGCACACTTAAGTATGGTCGTGAATATGGAGCACAAAATACATATAAAAATTTAGTGGATATTCTGTGTGAGAAGTTCCCGGAACGGAAAATTTATTTTTTTAGCTATGATTGGAGACAAAGTAATACGGAAAGTGCTATGGAATTGTACAGAACAATATATAGACTTGGAATAGTGAAAGCAGATTTAGTATGTCATTCCATGGGGGGACTCGTTGCATCCCAATTCTATATGAATGTCTCCTATTAGAGCAATTCTCAAAATAAACAATAACCGGCACAGCGAAACCAGCCGGCGCAGTCATCAGTGGAGACCTGGTCAAGTGCGAAGCGGATCGCGGTATTCAGCGCATCGGGGGAACGAATCCGAAGTTTCCTCAAAATGGCCTTCACCTTAGACCAGAGTTTTTCAATCGGGTTCAAGTCCGGACTGTACGGAGGCAAATACAGGGTCTGCGCTCCAGCGTCATGAAGCAGCTCGCTCACCGCCCGGATATGATGTGTCCTGAGATTATCCATGACCACGATATCGCCTGGGCGGAGAGTGGGGATCAAAACATCCTTCAGGTAAGTCAGGAATTTATCTCCTGTCGTTCCCCCTTGAAATGTTGTAAAAGCATGTCTTCCGTCCAGGCAAATGGAGGACAATATGGTAGTGGACTTCGGCGTATTCAGCAGCGTATGATCTACCACGCGCTGACCGCCTTTTCCCCGGCCATAACGTCTGACCATATTGATATTCACACCGCTTTCATCCAGGAAAACCAGATGAGACGCCTGTGTTTTCTTCGCAAACCCACTCCATTCTTCTCTCTTTGCCTGCACATCGGGGACGCTCCTGTTCGGAAGCGTGGATCATCTTCTTTTTCCGCCGGTAGCCCATTGCCCGAAGCCTCCGCCGCACCGTTTCTATCCCTACCGGCAGATTCAATTTCTCTACGATTTCGGACAGGGTGATATCCGGCTGTTCATCAACCACTCTTGCTATGTTTTCCAAATCCTTCTGCCCCAGTGCGCGCTTGCGTCCTCTTTCACTGACACGCAGATCTACACTTCCTGTTCTGGCCTTTTGTTCTGCCAGCCGGTATACGCTCGGCACAGATACCCCGTATGCCAACGCAATCCCCTTGGCATCATGCGTTTTCTTATATGCTTCCACCAGTAAATTCCGCGCTTCGTTATGCAACATCCTGATCACCTCACTGCTATTTTATCACTTTCTTCGCTTTATTGCTATTTCGGAGAATTGCTCTAGGAACGCTGTAATATCAAGGCTTTTCGGAGCCTACACCCACAAAAAAATTTAATCAGAGCTATCACATTACGCAAAAAGCCGTCCGGCATGAAAAAACGGGCGGCTTTTTTGCGTGGATAGCCGGGAGGGAGGCGAAAAAATAGTAACAAACTTTTAGCGCAAGATTTGTGCAACATTCACGAAATTAAAAAAGGAGGTAACGAATGGCAGACGAAAAACTGAACACAGGCCAGGAAGAAAATCCCCAGCCCAGCTTGTTCGATGCTGGCCCGGAGGGTGCTCCTGCCCAGGACGCTCCCACGCCGGAGCCCCCGGCCCCGGAGGAAAAGGCCGCCGAGAAAAAGGGGCCCGCCAAAGAGGGCAAGGCCACCGGGGAAAAAGCGCCCGAGCCGGAAAAAACCAAGGGCAGGCGGGGCCGCAAGCCCAAGGAAGAAAAAGCGGGGCCCGGTGAACCGGGAGGGACGGGGGCCCGCAAGGGCCGCCCGGACAAGGCTGACAAGGCGGCCCCCGGCAAGCCCCCGTCCCCACCTCGAGACAAAATGTCCCAAGGCAAGGGCGGAAAGGCCGCCACGGTAAAGGGCAAGGAAGAGGCTCCCGCCGCTCCCCAGCCTGCGCCGGAAGTGCCGCCCCAGCCCCGTGACGCTACCCGCGCCGAAAAGGAGGAGATTGTATATCTCAATCTTTCGGAGCTGTTCCCGTTCAAAGACCATCCTTTTGGGGTGCGGGACGATGCGGAAATGAAAGGGCTCGTGGAGTCCGTCAAGGACAACGGCGTACACCAGCCCGCGCTGGTACGTCCCCGCGAGGGCGGCGGCTATGAAATCATCGCGGGCCACCGCCGCCAGCGGGCCAGTGAGCTGGCCGGGTTTGGGAATATGCCCTGTATCATCCGCAACATGACGGATGACGAGGCCATCCTCGCTATGACGGACGACAACCTGCGCCACCGGGAAAAGATTTTGCCGATGGAAAAGGCGCAGTCGCTGAAGATGCAGGTGGAGGCCATCAGCCACCAGGGGTCAAAGCTGGAGGGCGTGGCCGCCGGGGACGTGGGGAAACGCTCCACGGAAATCGTGGGGGAGCGCAACGGCATGAACTACAAGCAGGTGCAGCGGTATATCCGGCTGACCGAGCTTGTGCCGGAGCTCCAGTCTATGGTGAACGAGAAAAAGCTGTCTTTCACCCCCGCCGTGGAAATCTCGTTCATCAAGCCCAAGAACCAGAGGTTCATCGCCGTTTCCATTGAGGGCGAGCAGGCGTCCCCCTCGCTCTCCCAGGCCCAGGAGCTCCGCAAGCTGGACAAGGACGGGAAACTGAACGGCGATGTGATTGACGGCATTTTGAGCCGTGAGAAAAAGGAGGTAGACAAGGTGATTATTTCCGCCGCTGAACTGGGGAAGTATTTCGGCAAGGACGCCACGCCCCGGGAAATGAAAGACCAGATTATGTCCCTGCTGGACGCATGGAAAGAGAAACAGCCCCCGGAGCGCACCGCCCCGGAGAAAAAGACCGACCGGGAAAAGTAAGCCTTGAGACAATTTGTCCCAAGGCTTTTCTCTTTCCCGCGCCCCTCCCCCGCGCCTTGCATGGCGTTCTTTTAGAGAGGGGCTCTGGTGGTATATCCCCCGTCGCCGCCTACTACTGAGCACAGCCGGGAGTGGGCAGTCAAGGGGCGGAACGCCCGCCGCCTGCGGCGGCTTGCCCTTGACGGCCCGCCCCGGCTGTGCCACCCCTCCCGGCGCGGCGGGGGATATATCCTCCAGAGCCGCCCCCTTTCCCATGATTGGGAAAGGGCGGGGGGATTGGGTTGATTTCCCGCGCCTAAAACGGAGGTTTGACTATGGCTCAAATGGACAGTGACAAAGGATATGTGATTGCGCTTTCCGATGGCAGTGATTTTTATATTGACGGCGCGTTGCATATTGAACGAGATGACAGCCTTATACCGTGGAAGTTCGATGATGATACCGAGGCGGCAAAGGCGGCGGAACGGGACGGCATCAAGCTGGTGTATGGAATGGACGGCATAGAGGATGGCGTTTATCTCGACACGCCGGATAACCGGCGCGTTTTGGAAAATGCGTTGCTTGAAAGAAGTCACAAGCCCTCTATCCTTGAAACAATGAAACACTACCATGAAAAGATTGCCGCCGAGCCCCGCTCCCCGGAACGCCCCCGGCCCACCAGCCGGGAACGGTAGGCTATACCAGCTTTAATAAGAACATTTTGAATATCGGAGGTAAATGACTATGAAACGACCCCTTGCTTACATCACCGCCGCTTGGTATGGCGGCGACACGGAAAATGCGGAGCTGGCCGCGCAGTATTGCCGGGCGGTCTATGATGCGGGCTTTGCCCCTATCTGCCCGGCGCTGTTCCTGCCCCTTTTCCTCAATGACGCGGTTCCCGAGGAGCACAAGAGCAGCATCGACATTGGCCGCGACCTGCTCCGCCGCTCCCGGGTGCTGGTGGTGTGCGGGCATACCGTCACCGAGTCCATGAAGAACGACATCGCCGTGGCCCAGCGGCTGGGCATCACCGCCACCACCCTTGAGGGCATACTGACCGTCAAGGGCCAGGGCCGCCGCTGACGTGGCCGCGCTGTTCGAGGCGCACGTTGCCAACCTCGGGAAATACAACGAGGGAGTGCTGGCCGGGGAGCCGCTTTCGTTCCCCGCCAGCCCCCAGGCGGTGCAGGCGCTCCTAAAGGAGATCGGCGTGGACGGCATACGCTATGAGGAAATCTTTATTGCCAGCTATGACTTTGGCGGCATCCTGCCGGAGCTTTCTGGCTCCCTCGGGGAATATGAAAGTCTGGACGAGCTGAACCATCTGGCCTGCCTGCTCTCGGAAATGGCCCCGGACGATTTTGAGAAATTCGGCGCGGCCCTCAGCATGGGGACGCATACCTCCGGCTTGGCGGACGTTATCAACCTTGCGGAAAATCTGGACAGCTTTGAATTTTACCCGGAGATTGAGGGCGAGGACGATTTGGGCCGCTACTATACGGAGGACTTGGCGATACCCGCCGAGCTGAAAGACTATTTTGACTATGAGGCATACGGGCGGGACGTATCCACCAACGAAAACGGCCACTTTGCCCCCGGCGGCTATATCGTCCAGACTGGCGACCTCAAAGAGATTTACCACGGGATAGAGGATATTCCCAAAGAGCACCGTGTTTTTTCCTATCCCCAGCTCAATATCCGGGAGCAGATGGCCGCCTATAAGGAAGTGATTGACCGCTTTCCCCCGGCGGCTGACCGGGGCCGCCCGGAGCCGGGCCGGGAGGGGCGGTGACTTCGAGACATTTTGTCCCAAAGGCCGGAGGGCCTATCCACCATGAAAGGAGGCGGTTTTGATTGATTGACGAGGATGTTTCCCGGCGCACCATCGCGCTGTCCATACGGACGGGAAAGCTGACGGCCCGGGGGCTGGCCTATGTGCTCCAGGCGGCTGGCCGGAAGATACAAAAGGAATACCGGGCCCACCAGACGCCCCACGGCAGGCAGTCGGTGAAAAAGCTGATGGCCCACGGCGCGGCCACCAACAGCATCGAGCTCACCGGGGCCCCAAAGGAGTTTGACCGGGTGGCCCGGAAGTGGAATGTGGACTATGCCTTTTACAAGACCGGGCCGGACAAGTACCTGCTGTTCTTCAAGAGCGGGCAGGCGGACGCTATCACCGCTTGTTTCGGGGAGTATTCCCGCCGGGTGCTGGATAAGGCAAAGACAGACCGCATACCCATCCGGGAACAGCTCAGACGGGCCGCCGCCGAGATACTGCATAACCCCGCCCACAAGAAAGAACGTATAAAGGAGGCCGCCCATGAGGACAGATAAGCTGAAAAAGTACCTATTGCCGAACCTCCCCTATCTGTTCATCGGCTGGGCCTGCCTAAAGGTGGGGACGGCCTACCGTCTGGCGGCGGGGGCGGATTTGGCCCACAAGCTGGTGGGGATGGTGGCGGCCCTCGGCCCGGCCTTTGCCAACTTCGCGCCGGGGCTCAATCCCTTTGACTGGCTGACGGGCATCGTGGGGGCCGTTGCAATCCGGCTGATTATCTACCAGAAAAGCAAAAAAGCCCAAAAGTACCGCCGGGACGAGGAGTACGGTTCCGCCCGCTGGGGGACGGAAAAGGACATCAAGCCTTTCACCGACCCCAAGTTTGAGAACAACATCATTCTCACCGGGACGGAATTTCTCACCACCAACACCCGGCCCGCCGTCCCCGCCAACGCCCGGAACTTGAATTGCTGTGTGGTCGGTTCCTCCGGCTCCGGCAAGACGCGGTTCTGGCTCACGCCCCAGCTACTCCAGGCCCATTCCTCCTATGTGGTGGTAGACCCCAAGGGCGGGGTGCTGGAGCAGGCGGGCTACTTCCTGCAAAAGAAAAAGGGATATAAAATCAAGGTTTTCAACAGCATTGATTTTTCCCGCTCCATGCACTATAACCCGCTGGCCTATATCCGCAACGAGGCCGACATCCTGAAATTCGTCAATACCTTGATAGCCAACACCAAAGGCGAGGGCAAGGAGGGCGACCCGTTCTGGACAAAATCAGAAACGCTTTTGTACTGCGCCCTTATCGCCTATATCATCTTTGAGGGCCCGGACGAGGACAAGAACATGAACACCCTCGTTGACATGATTTCCGGCATGGAGGTCAAGGAGGACGATGACGATTTTATGAACGCGGTGGACTATATGTTCGCCGGGCTGGAAAAGCGCAAGCCGGACTGTTTCGCGGTCAAGCAGTACAAAAAGTACAAGCTGGCCAGCGGCAAGACCGCCCGCAGCATACTGATTAGCTGTGGCGCGAGACTGGCCCCCTTTGACATCCCCCAGCTTCGGGAGATTATGTCCTATGACGAGATGGAGCTTGACAAGCTGGGGGACAGACGGACGGCGGCTTTCTTCATTATCAGCGATACCGACACCACCTACAACTTTATCGTGGCTCTGGCCTTTTCGCAGATGTTCAATCTATTGTGCGAACGGGCGGACAACGTACACGGGGGCCGCCTGCCCCACCACGTCCGGGTGCTGTGGGACGAGGCCGCCAACACGGGCCAAGTCCCCAACCTTGAAAAGCTGGTGGCCGTTATCCGCTCCCGGGAGGTGAGCCTGACGCTGTTCTACCAGCAGTTGGCCCAATGCAAGGCCATCTACGACAAGAACGCCGAGACGATACTCGGCAACATGGACAGCGTGGTATTCCTCGGGGGCCGGGAGGCCAGCACCATCAAGGAGATTTCCGAGAACTGGCTGGGCAAAGCGACCATCTCCATGCAGACGGAGGGCCGCTCCAAGGGCCAGTCTGAAAGCTACAACCAGAACACCCAGCGGCTGGGCCGGGAGCTTATGACCCCCGCCGAGCTTGCCACCATGCCCGGCGACAGGTGCATCCTGCAACTGCGGGGCCTGCCGCCGTTCTATTCCAAAAAGTACGACTTGAAACTGCATCCCAACTACCGATACACGGCGGAGGCGGACAAGAAGAAAAACGCCTTTTCGCTGGAGCGGCTTATCAACCGCCGCATGAAAACGCTCAACCCCAACGAGCAGTACACCGTGTACGAGGCGGCTGTGCCGGACGAAACGCCTATAGACGAGGACGAGGACATCCTCAACTATGACGATTTGGACGACCCGGACGCTTTTGTATAAACTTTGGGACAAAACGTCCCAAAGCGTCACTTGCCGCTGAATATGGCGGCTTTTCTTGTTCCCGGGAACATCCCGGAGAAATGGAGGACTATATGGCATTTTTCGCATCCGCTATCACCACTTTGCAGACCCTCGTTATCGCGCTGGGCGCGGGCCTCGGCGTTTGGGGCGTTGTCAATCTGCTGGAGGGCTACGGCTCGGACAACCCTGGCTCCAAAAGCCAGGGCATGAAACAGCTTATGGCTGGCGGCGGCATCATCGTCATCGGCACGACCCTTATCCCCCTGCTGTCGGGGCTGTTTTAAGGGCGGCGGCTTATGGACTTTCTCACCGACTGGCTCACGGACTGGCTGAAAGAGCTGCTGATTGGCGGCATCATGGGGAACCTTGAGGGGCTCTTTGATACCGTCAATGCCCAGGTCGGAGAGATTGCGGCACAGGTGGGAACCACCCCGGCGGCATGGAACGCCGGGGTGTTCTCCCTTATCCGCCAGCTTTCCGAGACGGTGATTTTACCCATCGCCGGGCTGGTGCTGACCTTTGTAGCCACCTATGAGCTTATCCAGATGCTCCTTGAAAAGAACAATATGCACGAGGTTGACGTGGCGAACCTCTACAAATGGATGTTCAAGACCGCGTGCGCGGTGCTGATACTCTCCAACACGTTCAATATCGTGATGGCCGTCTTTGACGTGTCGCAGAACGTGATTTCCCGCTCTGCCGGGCTTATCCGGGGCTCCACGGCGGTTTCCCCGGATATGTTAAGCAACCTCCAGGCCACGCTGGAGGGGATGGACTTGGGCCCCCTTTTGGGGCTGTGGCTCCAGTCCTCGGTCATCGGGCTCACCATGCAGGCGCTGGGCATCATCATCTTCGTGCTGGTGTACGGAAGGATGATAGAGATATATTTACTGACCAGCCTTGCGCCCATCCCCGTGGCGACCCTCTCCAACCGGGAGGTGGGCGGCATGGGCCAGAACTACCTGAAATCCCTTTTTGCCGTGGGCTTTCAAGGGATGCTGATTTTAGTCTGTGTCGGCATCTATGCGGTGCTGGTGCAGGGCATCGCCGCCGGGGGCGACCCCATCGGCGCGATATGGGGAACCGTGGGCTATACGGTGCTCCTTTGTTTCATGCTGTTCAAGACCGGGACAATCGCCCGCAGCATCTTCGGGGCCCACTGATTTAGCGGCACTTCGGGACATTTTGTCCCAAAGGCCCGGAGAGGAGGTGCGCTGTGCCGAGGCGGTACAAGCTGGGCCCGGAGGGTGAGATGCGCCGGGCATGGGGCGGAAAGCTCCCGGAGGAATTTGACCAGCGGGATATGCTGGCGTTCATGGCTGAAACCGACCTGCAACTGCAAGGGGCGGTATCAGCGGAAACCCTGTCCGCGATACACGCGGCAGGCTACGACTATGAGGGCGGGGCGGTCATCCCCCGTCCCGGAAAGGAGGAAGAAGATTTGAGCAAGGATGTGATACTTACCCCGGAGCAGATTGCCGCCGAGGAGCGCCGCTGGCTGTTCGAGTCTCCCATCGCGGAGCTGGCAGAGGTCAAGGGCGTTACCATTGACGAGGCGGTGAAGATGCGGACGGACGCTGTCCTGCAGGAGGCTGTCATCCCCATCGAGGTGTCGGTGCGGCCCATCGAGCCCCAAGGCAAGCTGATTGGTTTTGCAAGCGTCAACTTCGGCGGGGTGGTGGTGGACGACTTCAAGGTGGTGGACGGGCAGAACGGCATATTTTTGGGTGCGCCCTCAAAGCCCGACCCCACCAGCAGGACGGGCTACCGGGCCACGGTGCGTATCAGCGACCGGGCCACCCAGGAGCGGCTGAACGCGGCGGGGGTGGCGGCGTACCATTCAGCAGTGGAAAAGCTGATAGCCCGGGCCGAGGCAGTGCGCCCCGCGCCCATCCGGGAGCAGATGGACAAGGCGGGAAAGGAGGCCGCGCAGAAGAACGCCGCCCGCTCCGCCCCGGCAAAGGGAAAGGAGGGACGGGATGGCAGATAGCCCGGCTTTGGGACAAAATGTCCCAAACCTTAACCCGGAACCCTCCGGGCTCTACCTCATGGACGGCATCGCGGGCCTGCGCTCCCTGCCGGAGCACTCAGTCGATATGCTTCTGACCGACCCGCCCTACGGCACGACCCGCAACTATTGGGACGTGCCCCTGCCGCTCCCGGAGCTGTGGGAGGCGGTGCGCTGGGCCGTCAAGCCCTCTGGGGCGGTGCTGTTCTTCGCGCAGTGCCCTTATGACAAAGTGCTGGGCGCGTCCAACCTCCCCATGCTCCGCTATGAATGGGTGTGGTATAAAAGCCGGTGTACGGGCTTTCTCAACGCCCGCCGCGCCCCGCTGAAAAAGACGGAGAACATCTTGGTGTTCTATCAAAAGCTCCCCTTATACAACCCACAGTTTGAATGCCAACCTCAATCCCCCAGCTAAGCTGGGGAGAGCGGAAGAAGTAGGGGCGGGAGTGAGGAAATAAAAGCCTCCTGTGATATAGTAAAGAATGGTGTCGCAAGCCAAACTAAACAATCACAGGAGGCAACCAAATGGACAGTTCAAGTTTAGCACATAGTAAGTGGGAATGCCAGTACCATATCGTATTTATCCCGAAATATCGGAAGAAAGTACTGTATGGAAAGGTAAGAGATGATGTACGAGAGATCATACGAACCTTGTGCAAGTACAAGCAAGTTGAGATTATAGCAGGAGCAGTATGTATAGACCATGTGCATCTGTGTGTAAGTATTCCGCCGAAGATCAGCATTTCAGATTTTATGGGCTACCTGAAAGGGAAATCGGCACTGATGATTTATGACAAACACCCAGAGATGGGAAACAAATGGGACAGAAGTTTTTGGGCGAGAGGGTACTATGTTGTAACAGTAGGCAATCTCACAGAAGAAAACATCAAAGAATACATCCACAAACAAGCAGAAGAATCCAAGAGAGAAGCAGAAAAAGTTAATCGACCGCTTTAAGCGGTAGCCAGTAACAGCGGCTTGCGACACCGCCTTTTAGGCGGGCCAGTATGCGGCCCTTTTAGGGCCATTCTTATACCACCGCTTGAAGCGGTGGTCATGATCAGGGCAAGCCCTACAAGAAGATTGCGTCCCACCGCGACCAGAGCCCCAACTATGGGAAGTTCGTCCGCTCCGGCAGCGGCTCGGAGGACGGGCGGCGGTTCCCGGGGAACCTGCTTTCATTCCAGACCGTGGCCCATACCGTCCACCCCACCCAAAAGCCCGTGGAGCTGTGCGAGTACCTTATCAAGACCTACACCAACCCCGGCGAGCTGGTGGCGGACATCTGCGCGGGCTCCGGCACGACTGCGGTGGCCGCCGTCAACACGGGCCGAGAATTTATCTGCTTTGAGACGGCCCCGGCCTTTTTCGGCCCGGCCACGGAGCGCATCATGCAGGCGCGGGCGGCGGTGGCCGCTGGCGGAAAGGGGGTGTGACTATCGGTAAGTATTCCGTGATATACGCCGACCCGCCGTGGCGGTACGCCCAAAAGGGCCTGCAAGGTGCGGCGGAGCGGCACTACCCCACGATGGGGATTGAGGAATTGTGCGCGTTGCCCGTGGCGGAATTGGCGGCCCCGGACAGCGTTCTTTTTCTGTGGGCCACGTTCCCCCAGCTCCCGGAGGCCCTGCGGCTCATCAAGGCGTGGGGCTTTTGCTATAAGTCCGTGGGCTTTGTGTGGCTGAAAAAGAACAAAAAAGCGGATAGCTGGTTCTATGGGCTGGGCTTTTGGACGCGGGCCAATGCGGAGGTGTGCCTGCTGGCGACCCGGGGGCATCCCCGGCGCAAGGCCCCCAACGTCCACCAGTTCATCATCTCCCCTATCGAGGGCCACAGCAAAAAGCCGGACGAGGCCCGGGAGAAAATCGTGGCCCTTATGGGGGACGTGCCCCGCGTGGAGCTGTTCGCCCGCCAGACGCCCCCCGGCTGGGACGTGTGGGGGAACGAGGTGGAGCCCACGGCGGGACTTCGGGACATTTTGTCCCAAAGGAAAGGAGGCTAAAAATGCCCTATGTGAATGTACCCAATGACCTATCGAAAATCAAGACCAAAATCGCTTTCAATCTGACAAAACGCCAGCTTGTGTGCTTTGGCGGCGCGGCCCTTGTGGGAGTCCCCTCCTACCTGCTGGCCCGGAGCGCGCTGGGGAACACGGCGGCGCTCTTTCTGATGCTGGGCATCATGCTCCCGGCGTTCCTGCTGGCGATGTACGAGAAAGACGGCCTGCCGCTGGAAAAGGTGGTGAAGAACATCATCCGGGCCAAGTACCTGCGGCCCGGCGTGAGGCCCTACAAGACCGGGAACATCTACGCGCCCTTTACCGGGCAGGCGGGAAAGGAGGCAGTGAATGGAAAACCGAAAAAACAGGC
>Ga0192240_10467_pt1 | contig 16688 bp, 16 predicted proteins | sample Koala_Koa27_H3_FD_131237 | JGI IMG/M metagenome (GOLD analysis project Ga0192240, IMG submission 131237) | Enriched cells from koala feces incubated with labeled cellulose particles, San Francisco Zoo, California, United States - Koala_Koa2-7_H3 ...
ATGAAAGCTACAGTTCGCTGCTCGAACAAAAAGAAACGGCTATCCGGACCCTGCGCCACGACTTCAGGCATTCGCTGGTTGTGATAGGCGATTTGGCGGAAAAAGGCGATACCGGCAGCATACTAAAGCAGGTCAAATCCCTCGATGCCGCCCATATGACTCCCGCAGCCGCGTTCCAGGTTAATACCGAAAATGTCCCGGTCAAGGCGATAGTATCCTACTATTTTTCCCGTGCCGCAGCGATGGGAGTGAAATGTACGTCTTCAGTATCGTTGCCGCCGCAAGTGCCTGTATCAGAGGCGGAATTGGTGCTGCTTACCGGTAACGCGTTGGAAAACAGCCTGAAGGCCGTCACTCCGTTGGGCGACAAGGGCTACATTGAAGTAATGATATCGAAGGTGCGGGAGTGCCTGGTTTTCCAGTTCCGCAACAATTATATGCCGCAGTCGTATGCAGTCGGAAATAAGCTTGGGTTGGTCAGCATTCGCCTGTTGTGCAACAAGTACGATGGCGAGATGGAAATCAAGGACGCCAACAATGAATATGAACTGACTGTTATCCTGCAACTCGCCACATCGGATGCTCCGTTGTTGCAAGAATCCGGTATAAATCAATAATAACTATCGGGGGATAGGGCTGAATGGGAAGGGCAACATGGGGTCAGGTGTACAATCGGCACTGGTCATAGGTGCCACGGGCGGGACTGGGAAGGCAATTACCGACGAACTCCTGCGAAGAAAAGTACCGACGGCTGTGCTGGTTCGTTCCGCCCATAAATTGGGTGCCATCGCCAAGCAGGTGACGGTGTTCGAAGGCGACGCTTTCAACCGGGATGATGTACGGAAGGCGGCGCAGGACGTCGACATTGTCTTCCAGTGCGCCGCCGTGCCATACAACGAAATGGAGAAGAGACAACTTCCTCTTGGCGAGTCAGTCATGGGGGCGGCGGCAAGCCTGCGGAAAAAGATCATTTTCGTCGACGGAATCTATCCTTATGGGGACGTGAACGGCATCGTCGAAGAAACGACGCCAAAGCGACCCAACACCCGCAAAGGCAAGATCAAGCTGGCTCTCGCCGATCTGGTTTTCAGCGATATTTATAATGACGCCAAGGCTATTATAGCGCGTCTTCCCGACTACTACGGACCAACAGCCGGCGTTTCGTCCTACCTGGGTTCCACGCTCATCGGGATCGCCAATGAGAAACCGACCGTCTTTATTGGCAATCTCCACACGCCTCGGGAGTACGTTTATTTACCAGACGCGGCGAAGATGGTAGTTGAAATTGCACTTCGCGACAAGTCGTACCGGCAGGAATGGAACATTCCGGGGCAGGTCCTTTCCGGAAAAGAGATTGTCCATATTGCCCAAAATGCGGTGGGAAAGCGGCGAATGGTCCTGCCTCTTGGTTCCTTCTCCCTCCGGATGCTTGGCCTGGTTAACCCGGTCATGGGTGAAATTGTCGAGATGCTCTATCTGACGAAACGGCCGGTTATCATCAGCGGAGCAAAATATCAAAAAGAAATTGGTGCCATAGTCCGCACGCCGTTCGCGGACGGCATACGGGAGACCATCGCCGCCATCCGTAACGGGGAGCGATAACGGCAGACGACCGTTACTCCGGAGATGGCGGCTGGACCGGACTGTCGACGCCAAACATGACTCCCGTCATTTCCTCGCACATCGTCCATAGCTTTCCGGCCGTCTTCCGTTTGAGCGCCCACGGCCGAACACCGAAAGGAGCCAGACTGCCGTCCGGAACCAGGACTGCCACGTTGCAATCTTCCAAATACACTCCACCCATTCCCGTTAAATCGCCACCTACTGCGGCATAGGTGGTTGTGGCGCCACCTTATTGCACCGTCTTATATAAATCACCAATGTTATTTGGCTTCTGATGAAATTGAGGATTTCGGTAACGTGGAAGAAACGAACGATTTTTGCGCTTAACCGGGCAAACCAGACCTTGTAAGTAGGATCGACGCCGACCCGCCCGGCGGCGAACAAATCTGTCGATGGCACCGGTCCCGGGTGAACGGCGAAAGCCCGAATATTTCTGTCCTTGAGCATGTCGTCCAGATGGACCGTGAACAGCACCAGCGCCGTTTTCGTCTGGGCGTAGGCGCACATACCGGAGTATTCGGTATGCTCGAAATTGATAGGCTTATGCTTGGCTGGAGCGATGAGAACCAGTTCCTCCTTAAACATGGGTGACGTTTCCATCCTTTCGTCTTTGGGTAGATCCACCACAAAGGCCGCGTCCAAATGGTTGTCAAGGAGCTCCCCACACAAATACCCGCTGGTGCCGCCGTCAGTTCCAGACGGACATCGGGATAGTTCGCATTCAGGCTCGCCAGCGGTACGGACAGTCGCGAGGCCAGGGTGCTGTCAATAGCGCCTATACGGAACTTTCCGCCCGGATGCGAACTTCGTACCTGCCTTTCGGCCTCTGGGAGGAGCTCGATAATCCTCCTCGCATAGCCGTGCCTCCGGAAAGGAATTGCGAACCGCTGGCTAAAACGGCAACGTTTGCGGTGCCGCCTGAGTAAACCACCTGCGACCCACCGCTGTTGACGATGGTTCCTTCGGCGGTGCCGCTGGAGACGGCTGTATTCCGCCGTTGATGGTAACTGCGCTGGCGCTGCCGCCGTTAATGATTCGTTGTTCGGTGCCGGCGCATTAGGAGTTCCGGAATAGTTGCGCCATCGAGGATGTGGACGCCGCTGGACATGACGAGATTCGACACCACGCCACTAGCATCGTGATGTATCGACCCGCCGCTGTTCACCGTCGTACTATCTGCGATATCGGTAGAACGGACGTACTGTATGCCTCCGTTTGAAACATAATAAGCTCTTCATACCCCCGGTGGTATACGCTTGCTTGGGACTGCCGACCATGTTACACTGGCATAGCATCTTTAGCGGAATACTTATTAAAAGGAGGTGCCATGCGACAGTGTATGGATGTAACAAATCTGCATCGGCGCATTAACAGGCTGATGGGACAGATCAAGGCCATTGACAAGATGATTGAAGAAGACATCCCCTGTGAGGATATCCTTATTCAGGTAAATGCGGCGAAGAGCGCTTTGCACAAGGTGGGTCAGGTAATACTTGAGGGCCATCTTCACCACTGTGTCCGGGAAGGAATTGAACACGGCGACGCCGAAAGGACTGTCGCCGGGTTTGCTAAGGCGGTGGAGCATTTCTCCCGCATCCGTTAGAAAAAATCAAACTACATTCCCCATCGTATTTCGTCCCATCTCTCGACCAGTGAATGGCCGGGAGTTTTTTTCACCAACCACTAAATGAAAATCTGTTTTTTCTTCTTGACCTTATATACCCCGGTAGGTATAAGGTCATTATACCCCATGGGGTATAAAGCATATACCCCGGTAGGTATAAAGGAGTTCACTTGGCAACGTTAATCAAGGATGCTGACAGGGTGACCATTGCGGCATTTATTGTTTCGCTTATTTCGTTGGCGATCAGCTTTTTCAATATAGGCAATCTGCCTTTCGATTCGGCATGGGTTGCCATTGTGTTGTGCGGAATTCCCATTATCAAGGGCGCCATAGTCGGATTGGTTACGGAACTAGATATTAAGGCCGACGTTCTCGTCTCTATAGCTCTTGTGGCTTCGGTGATAATAGGTGAAATATTCGCGGCGGGCGAGGTAGCGTTCATCATGGCCCTTGGCGCATATTTAGAAGAGCGAACCGTCGCCAAAGCCCGTGCCGGAATAGAACGGCTAGTCCACCTCACGCCAACTACCGCCAGAGTAGTGCGTGCCCACGAGGAGCTTATCATCCCGGCCAAAGAGGTACTTTTGGGCGATACTCTTCGAGTGTTGGCGGGTGAAATCATCGCCGTCGACGGCGTTATCATCCACGGTCAGACCTCGGTCGATCAATCGGTAATGACGGGCGAATCCCTCCCTGTGGATAAAACAGTCGGCGATGAAGTCTTCAGCGGTACAGTCAATCAATTCGGCACTTTCGACCTGGTGGCAAAGAAGGTTGGCGAGGACAGTTCCCTGCAACGGATGATTCGCCTGGTCGAGTCCGCCGACGCCGGGAAGGCCAAAATTGTGGGGATTGCCGACCGGTGGGCAACATGGATTGTCATCATCGCCCTGGCATCGGCGATCTTTACCTGGCTGGTAACTGGCGAGGCTATCAGGGCCGTTACCATCCTGGTGGTGTTTTGCCCGTGCGCCCTCGTCCTGGCTACACCCACAGCCATCATGGCGGGTATCGGCAACGCAACCAAGTATGGTATTCTTGTCCGGGAGGGTGACGCGCTGGAGCGCCTTGCCAAGGTCAAGCGCATCGCGTTCGACAAAACCGGCACCCTCACCTTCGGCCGTCCTTCCGTGGTGCGGGTTTTGAGTGTGGTTCCAGATTTGAAAGAAGAAGATATTTTGAAGGTAGCAGCCACTGCTGAACTGCGGTCCGAACATCCATTGGGTAAAGCCATCGTCTCCCACTTCAAGGATACGAGCGGCGGCAAACCGGCTCAGCCTGAAGCCTTTACGCTGTTGGCGGGCCGTGGCGTCGTGTCCCAGGTAAACGGCAGAGTCATCTTAGCCGGCAACGAAGAACTCCTTACAGAAAACAATGTCGAATTGCCGCAGGAACTCACGGCGGCGGCCGAAGCTGCGAGAAATGAGGGCTGTACGGTCATTCACCTGGCCATTGGCGGGATGGCGGTCGGTATGATCGCACTTTCCGACACCCTACGGCCAGAAGCGTCTGCAACAGTCGAGGAGATACGATCCGCCGGTATCCAGACAGTCCTTCTCACCGGAGATACGGTCCAGGCAGCCGCGCATATGGCCAATAACGCTGGCATTGCCGATTTCCAGTCGAATTGTTTGCCGGAAGACAAATTGACGGCAATCGGAGAATATCAGGACAAAGGGGAGCCAATTTGCATGGTTGGGGACGGCATCAATGATGCCCCTGCGCTCCGGGCTGCCCAAGTGGGAATCGCCATGGGGGGTATCGGCAGTGATATAGCCATCGATGCCGCCGACATAGCTCTCGTCGGTGACAACATTCGCGAAATCCCGCATCTACTCAAACTTGCCAAGAAGACCATGCAAACCATCACAGTCAACCTCACAGCCTCAATGGTGCTCAATTTCGTAGCCATCGGTTTGGCCATCTCGGGAGTGCTTAATCCGGTTGTTGGTGCGCTGGTTCATAATCTCGGGTCGGTTGCGGTCATAATCAATTCGTCGCTCTTGTTGAAGTGGAGGGAATCGAAATGAGCTCATGGGTAATATTTGTGCTGTTCCTATTCGTTGGAGTGGGAATGATCTACATGGGAGGGACCAATTTTATCAAGGAACGAAACGATCCGCAAGGTCAGAAGGTGTACGGTGTCACTCTGTTGCTCGGCGTTCTTATCACCGCCGGATGCGTCGCGAGCAAATTCGTACTGTAGATTCCTTATTTTTGGACAGCGTCCGCAATAATGAACTTGACGCGACCGGCAGGGGGTCGAGGGGGAAGCTCGTCAGCACACGACTTGGTCTGTGACCACGTCGGTTATGCTGGATTACATTTATGGCAGGTATAGTTGAGACAGCTAGTGTGGTCGCTCCGGTATCCATGGCGGGTTGTACTGGTGCGGTACGGGGCGATAGATGCACGATGGAGCCGAAAACAGTTCCAGCCACACCCCATTGTCAGGGAGCAAATAATAATCTGTTCGGGCGTATCCTCGCCGCTGTGCTGGAGGCGCTGGCAACGTTACATTTAAACCGTCCGGAAGTCGCGAAGGTTGAAACGCCAGTTTTATCGCCACCAATTTCAAAAATTATTAGAATAAAGAAGCGCAAAGGGATTTAGTGCTTTATCGTGCAAGTTAAATGTGCATTGTAAGCACGTCTGTAAGCATGTGCAATGCTTACATCTTATAAACGATTGTACATGATAGTGTTGAAAATATATTCGAATCCCTGTCTCTCCGCCAGTTATTATATCACTAACAATCCCAGGCCCATAAGGCTTGGGATTGTTGGTTTTACAGCAACTGCCGTCCCTGTTCGAATCCCTGACATCGCTTGACATCCCTGCAAAAATGTAAGCCGATCGTATGCATGGTTATGGATTTTCGAGGCCATGCCTGCATTTAATGGCGCATGGCTTGACGCTTTTAGTGCGTTGCCCGAACCTATACCATAGGCGAGTACTCTGTTGTGACTTTATAGCAAGCCATAGACATGCGCAATGAAGCTAAAATCCAGATTACCCGCACTGCCAACGGCGTTCCATCTCCATCGATCAGAAGGTGGATTTTGCTGCCCCGTCCCCCTCGCGATCGTCCGAATCCATGGTCTTCCAGTTCGGCTTGCGGCGACTTTTCCTGATTCCATCTATTATTCGGCTTAGTTTGTAGTTTAGCCGCGACGCCGCTGGCGCGGAGTCGCGGCTAAACTACAAACACAGCCTAAAACGATAAATTCGCTTGCATTGCTCAATCTATATGTTATACTTACCATGGTAACTATATGAAAGGTTGCTTTATGCTTCTTTATGGTTCGGTACCTGAAGAGGATTTTTTACTTCAGCAAAAAAAGCAATTCCCGCAATTGCAGCTTGATACGATGGGTACTGTGTTTCGTCTGTTACGCACTGCCAATTCGATAAGTAGAAAGTATGAAGAGCATTTCATTCAGTACGATTTGACCCATGCAAAATTCGTTGTGCTGTCCGTTCTCCAGCGTTCGCCCGACAGCCAGAGGAATCCTGCCGGTATCGCAAGGGATATGGCAATCTCCCTGAAAAACGTCATGCGGCTGTTGGAAGGAATGGAACAGCGAAAGCTCATTCGCCGTCATCAGGATGCACACGACAAGCGCGCGTCCATCATTACCATAACCCCGGCCGGGGAGGACTTGTACGCGCGAGCCACTCCCGGGATGTTGGAAATCTGCAATAATGCACTGAAATCTTTGTCCAAAAAAGAAAAAGAAATGCTCTCTCAATTATTGCAAACTATTCACGCCCGCCTGTAAGGCGTAATCGCTTGCCAAACAACTGGTTTACTTGCTCTTGCCATCGGTGCGCCATTGAGCCGCCGCTGGGCGGAGATACATTGACACGAAGGGAAATACCATGTGTAGAAGAGTGGCTTTCTATGACGATGCTTCTTACAATTTTGAGATCATACGTACGCTAAGTCATGCAGTCAACGGCGCCGCAGATATCAATGAGTGTATGAATGTAGCGGAAAACGTTTCAGCTGGTGACGGCGAAGCGTGGTACCGGGAATTTATGAATCTGGCGGAAAGGGTCGAGATCTTCGGGAACCAGTGCGAAAGTCGGGGACATTTATTGTCAGCGTACTCATCCTATCTGCGGGCTTCGAATTATTACCGGATGGCGGATTTTTATATTCACGCCAATCCCAGCGACGAGCGGATTAAGGACTGCTCCCGCCATGCAATCGTCGCCTTTAAAAAGGCAGCTCCAGGTTTTCGTCATCCGATGGAGTGTTTCCAAATCCCTTACGAAAAAAACCGTATGCCTGCCTATTTCCTCAAGGGTGGCAAACCTGGGACGAAAGCGCCCGTCTTTATCATCTTCAATGGCTTCGATGGCAACAAGGAAGAATCCATCTACGGTAATCACGGTTTCGCCGCTGCGGATCGGGGCTACCATGTTCTCGCCGTGGACGGTCCTGGCCAGGGTGAGTTTTTGCGCGAACAGAACCACTATTTCCGTCCGGATTACGAAGCTGTCGTCACCCCTGTCGTCGATTACCTCTATACAAGAGAGGACGTGGATACCGACCGGATTGCTCTCATGGGTGTGAGTCTGGGCGGGCTCCTGGTCGGTTCCGCCGCCGCCCACGAGAATCGAATCAAAGCGCTAATTGCGAACAGCGGTTTGACGAGCACTAAAACGTACGTTGACCTTGCCTTCCCGAAAATTGGTGAGCTTGCCTACAGCGACCCTGCCAGATGCAATGAACTCAGCCGAAAGATCGCCGAAAATGACTCAGGCAAACGCTGGGCTCTCGAAAATGGCAGGTTTGTTTTTGGCGCCGAAGACAATGCCGGATTTATACGGAAATATCTCGAACTGGGCTTTGACGACGCACACAAAATCACAGCCACGACCCTTGTCCTGGACAGTGATGGCGAGCACTTTTTTCCAGGTTGTGCCGAGGAGATGTACAACCAATTGACCTGCCCGAAAACACTGATGGTTATGACGAAGCGGGAATGCGTGCAGTTCCATTGTCAGGCGGGAGGGGAGCTTTATGGCGGACAGCTCATTCTCAATTGGCTTGATGAAATCTTTCGTTCGTAAAAACGTGTAGAAAGGAAAAATACCATGCTTGAAACGCTCAAAACGCGGCGAAGCATCCGCACGTACCAAACGCGCCAGATTTCCGATTCGGCCCTCCAAAACATAGCGGAGGCCGGTACCTATGCCCCGAGCGCGGGCGGTGGCCAGTCATCAGTCATTGTCGCAGTGCAAAATGGGGATTTGATAGCGAAGCTGTCCCGTATGAATGCGGCGGTCATGGGCACCGATATGGATCCATATTATGGGGCGCCCACCTTGATTATCGTTCTCGGTGACGGTACCAAAAGTAATTTTGTTCAGGATGGAAGTTGTGCCTTACTATACATGATGATAGCCGCCCATTCCCTTGGCCTGGGGTCTTGTTGGATAGCCAGGGAACGTGAAATGTTCGACTCGCCCGAAGGCCGGGAACTGCTAGAAGCATGGGGATTGCCTAAAAATCTTGTCGGTGTAGGCGCGCTGTCGATTGGGCATCCCAAAGGGGAAACGGCGGCTCCGGCTCCGCGAAAAAATAATTCCATAGTCACATTGAAATAGGGGACGGTGTCGGAAAGACTCCCTCCATGGATGATATCCAAGTTATATGACCCGAATTAAGATGCTGTTTCAATGCGCCGTCCTGCTCGCGAATAGATTAGCTGGAATCCTCGGTGTTCGCTTCTTGCAAATACGCCTGTCGATACCAATAATATAGAAGGGGGTAAAGGGGCTGAATGGAAGGCCAACATGGAGTCAGGACTACAAGCGGCACTTGTCATCGGTGCCACGGGCGGGACGGGGAAGGCGATAACCGACGAACTCCGGCGGCGAGGAATGCCCACGGCCGTGCTGGTGCGCTCCGCCCATAAATTGGGAGCCGTCGCCAATCAACTGACTGTTTTCGAAGGCGACGCCTTCAATTCTGCCGATGTACGGAAGGCGGCGCAGGATGTCGATATTGTTTTCCAATGTGCCGCTGTGCCGTACAACGAAATGGAAAAGAAACAACTTCCTCTCGGCGAGTCGGTCATGGGAGCGGTGGCAAGCCTGCGGAAAAAGATTGTTTTTATCGACGGAATCTATCCTTACGGGGACGTGAACGGCGTTGTCGAGGAAACGACGCCAAAACGACCCAACACCCGCAAGGGCAAAATTAAACTTGCTCTCGCCAAGTTAATTTTTAGCGATGCTTATAAAGACGCAAAACCCATTATAGCTCGTCTTTCCGACTACTACGGACCAACGGCCGGTGTTTCGTCCTACCTTGGTTCCACTCTTATCGGGATCGCCAATGAGAAACCGACTGTCTTTATTGGTAATCTCCACACGCCTCGAGAATATGTATATTTACCAGACGCGGCGCAGATGGTTGTCGAGATTGCCCTTCGCGATGAGTCGTACCGGCAGGAATGGAACATTCCGGGACAGGTCATTACCGGAAAAGACATTGTCCGTATCGCCCGGAGTGCGGTGGGGAAGCGGCGTATGGTTCTGCCTCTCGGTTCCTTCTCGCTCCGGATGCTTGGCCTGGTTAACCCGGTGATGGGTGAAATTGTTGAGATGCTCTATCTGACGAAACGGCCTGTTATTATCAGCGGTACAAAATATCAGAGTGAAATCGGCGATATAATTCGCACTCCGTTCGAGACCGGCATTCGGGATACCATCGCGGCCATTCGCAACAAGAATCTGTGATATAATGAATGGTTTTTTACAGCACTTTATTCAGTGATTGCGTAATATTAAAACGTCGAAACGCCAGCGGCTGATTTGGCTGCTGGCGTTTTGTAATGGCTTTTGGCAAGAGCCCTGTTTACATGGTATTGAAAGAATACCATTGGTGCCGTTTGGCTACCATGGCTGCTACCGCATTTTCTAATTTCCCTTTCTCCGTCTTATTGGCCGGAATTAGTTTCCAGCTGGAGAAATGGTATACGTCGCCGGTTAGTTCTCCCATTCCCATGGGCTGACGTATCTCCTTGGGCGGGTGGTACGGATCATCGTGCGTATCGTCTCCGGCGATCGCTGTCAGACTCTGAGTAAACAACAATGATAACGCCACGAAAATAAAGAATGCCGTATCATATAATGTCAGAAAAAGTTGAGAAGTCATACTATCCTTTCGTTATCCCATTTCCGCTGAGTCCAATATTGTTTCCGCAGCCTCGCTTTTTACCAATAACTTTTTTGGGCAATTAAAAAAAGTGCTTTCCGTCGATAAACGTTTTTATTACGGTATAACGTGGGACGTATCCTGAATGAGAAAACGCCCGCGTGATGTGAAGTATTGTAAATCTGTCGAAAGACATGAAGTAAGTATTATAAGTGCACTAGCAGGAAATAGTAAATATGAATGGCGCCATGACGCTGGAACTATATGTCATAAAGATCTTTACGGGCGCCATGATTTTTCTATGAATAAATCTTCAAAACATGAACAATTGTCCTTGACTAGCGATTTCCATGAAGTACTATGAAAAAAGAGGCATCATATGAGTATCATTTCACAAAACGGGAAGAACGTCAGTTTTGAGAATGAGCAGCTAATCAAGCGCGTTGCCTGGCTCTACTACGAAAATGATCTCAATCAACAGGAAATTGCCGAAAAACTCAAACTTTCCCGATCAAAGGTGCTGCGACTTCTACAGAGCAGCCGCGAGATGGGGTTTGTTAAAATCCATCTCGATATAGATTCCAGTCTTCTTTTTTCACTTGAACAGCAGCTATGCCGACTCGCCGGGATAGAGGAATGTCTCATTGTCCCCGAAGGGGAGGACGTCCTCACTTCCATCGGCAAGGCCATGGCCTATCGTTTTAATGAAGCGCTCCGGAGCTGCCAGGCCATCGGCGTCGGCGGCGGCAGGACGCTGTATTCATTCGCGCGGGAACTGGACCCGCCCGACAAAATAGTCACGAAAGAAATAGTCGCCTTGATTGGCAACACCAAGCCCAATCTCGCTATCGAGCCGTTCGATCTTGCATCGATACTTGCCACAAAACTTCCGGTTGAATTCTTTCACGTCTGGGGGCCGTCCGCCGTGGCGACGAAGCACGAGGCGGATGTCCTTCTCCAGATGCCGTCCATAAAGACCGTGCTCCAGAAGGCCGAGAACGTCGACGTTGGGTTTGTCGGCATCGGCGACATGTACAACTCTTCCTTTATCCGCTACGGCTATGTCGAAGGGCATGAACTGGAGAACGTCGCCGGGTCCGGAATGGTCGGTGAAATTCTCGGGCGCTTTTTCGACATCAACGGGAAAACCTTCGTCAAGGACATAAATGCACTCCATATTTCCATCAATTTGCCGGCCAAATGCAAATTGATCGGCGTCGCCGGCGGGCTTGAGAAAGTCAAGCCCATCGTGGGGGCGCTCCGTACCGGCTGGCTCACAGGGCTTATCACCGACGAAAGCGCGGCCAAGGCTATTGTCAGGACGCTTTCCCGGGACGCGAAGAATACGGACAAAACATAGACACCGGGCGCCGCGCGCGGGGCCCGACCCCGGCGGCGGCGTTTCGGCGCGTTGCTGCGATGCCCGGCCGCGGGTTCATCCTTGAGAGGAGACAGCAATGCGGAAGATGGTTTTACTGGCATCCTGCCTGGTTCTCGGTCTCGCCATCACGGCGGCGGGCGGCGAAAAGAAACCTCTCGTCGGCATTTCCATTATCGGCGCGGAACACAACTGGGACATCAACGCCTTCACCGGCGCCCAGGACAAGGCCCGGGAACTGGGGGCCGACGTGCTCGCATTCGACGGCGAACGCCGTATCGAAAAACAACTTTCCGACATCAAGACCCTCATCACCAGGAAGGTCGACATCATCGTCGTCATTCTCGGTGACGAAAAGAGCCTGGTTCCGGCCCTGAAGGAAGCGCGGGAGGCGGGCATACCCGTCGTCACCGCCGACTTCAACAACCCGTACACCCTGTGCGAAGTGCAGACAAACAACTTCGCGGCCATGTCCGACGTGGTGTTGAAGATGGTCGCCGACCTCGGCGGCAAGGGGAAGATTGCGACATTCTCCGTGCCTGGCATTCCCGTCTCCGACGTTCGGGAAAATACCATCAAGCTCGTCCTCCAGAGCTATCCTGAAATTGAGATCGTCGCCGCCGAAGTCGCCGCCATTCCCGGCACCGTGCCGGACGCCTACAACAAGGCGAAGGACCTGATGCGCACCCACCCGGATCTGAAGGGATTTATCGCCATTTTCGACATGCCGCTTATTGGAGTTGCCCAGGCGATAGAAGACGAAGGCAAGACCGGGGAAATCGGCTGCTACGGCTTTGACGGCGATCCGACAGCCATGAAGATGATTCTCGACCCCGATTCCGCCTACCGCTGCACCGCCGTGCAGCAGCCGTATGCAATCGGCGCCACCGCCGCCGCGACGGCTTTGGACGTCCTCGCCGGCAAGCAGGTGCCGCGCATGAAGTTTGTCGGCTACGGCATTGCGGACAAGGATAACGTCCTCGACCTTATCAACACCTACGAACAGTATGAAGAAATTCGGGCCGAGGTGAACTAACGCGTTTTTAGAAAATAGAACTTCTACAAACTTTCAGTAAATCATCCTGAATCGCCATTACGTTCCGCGCGCGGTTCGGATAGGTTCCAGGCGACACCAACTCAACGTACCAGAACCATGTCACATTAAGTGAATGACCCCTGTCCGCGTGCGTTCGCGCCGCGGGCGGGGGATACCGTCCCCTTCCCACAGGAGACACGTTTTGGACAACGTCATTCTCGAAGCACGCGGCATCAATAAGCAATTTCCGGGCGTCAACGCACTGAACGACGTGCATTTCAACCTGCGCCGGGGCGAGGTTCGCGCCCTCATGGGCAAGAACGGCGCCGGGAAATCGACCCTCATTAAAACCATCACCGGCGTCTATCCCTTCGACTCGGGCGAAGTGTACCTGAACGGGGAACGGATTCGCGATGTCACGCCGTACAATATGCACCATTATGGAATCGGGGCGATTTACCAGGAAAACGACCTTATTCCCTATTTCACCATCGGCCAGTCGATGTTTCTGAATAACGAATACCGCCGGGCCGGAATTTTCCTGAACAGCCGGCGCATGCACCGGGAAGCCGGGGAATTGATGAAGCGGGTTCTGGACGTCGACATCGATCCGTACACGATTATCGACAACCTGAATGTTTCCCAAAAGCAGATGGTCCAAATAGCGACGCAGTTGTTCTACAAATCGAAGATCCTTATTTTCGACGAGCCGACGGCGTCCCTTTCTTCCACTGAAATAGAAAAGCTGTTCGCCATCATAGAAAAACTGAAGAACGACGGCGTCAGCATTATTTATATCAGCCACCGCCTGGAAGAGGTGTTCCATATTTCCGATTCCATCACCGTCATGAAGGACGGCTGCAAGGTGGCGGATCTGGTCACGAATGACATCACGGAAGCGGACTTGATCAGCGCCATGACCGGCGGCGCTGACGCGGACGAGGAATTCATCACGAGAGGACTCGATTCAGGACGAGTCAGCCTCCGCATCCGGAAGCTGAAGGCGGAAGGGATAAAGAGCCTCGACCTCGATTTGCACGAGGGGGAAATCCTTGGCGTATTCGGGGCGGAAGGGGCGGGGCAGGAAAACCTGTCGAACATTCTTTACGGCGTGGTCAAGCACGAGGCGGAACTGTTTGAACTGAACGGCAAGCCGGTCACGATAAAGAAACCGAAGGACGCGATAAAACTGAACATCGGCTGCGTTCCCCGCGACCGGAAGCGGGAGGGGATGATTTCCGACTTCTCCGTGGCGGAGAACGTCACCATCGCCAACATGGGAAAATTTTCGGCCCGAAGCTGGGTGAAGAAAAAATTGGAACACGCGGAAGCGGGGAAGATGGTGGAAAAACTGGCGGTGAAGACGCCAAGTACGTCAACGATTATCCGCACCCTCTCCGGCGGCAATCAGCAGAAAGTGATTATCGCCCGCTGGCTCACGCTCGACCTCAGTATCCTCATTCTCGACTACCCGACATCCGGCATCGACGTCCACGCCAAGAACGAGGTCTACCGCATCCTCCGCGCCCTGGCGGACAACGGCACTTCGATGATTCTTATCACTCCGGAGTATGACGAAATCAAATCCCTGTGCGACCGGGTGGTGGTGGTCCGGAACGGCGAAGCGGTGGCGGTGCTGCCGGTGAAGGACTTGAGTGAAGGCGCACTCCTCACCCACGCTATCGGCATGGGCGGAGAAAAGGCCGAAGAAGAAAAACGGGAACTGGTGGCGGCCGCGTCCGGCAAGGAAGAGGAGGGGAACCGCGATGCTGAGTAAAAGCAACCTCAGGATGCTTCTCCCGGCCGTCCTGGTCGTCGTCACGTTCGGGCTTCTCTATGCGAAAACGCCGAGTTTCCTCAGCCTTTCCAACATCGGCAATGTCATGTCCTTTACCAGCCTCATCGCCATTCCGGCCATGGGTCTGGCCATCGTCATGCTGACAGGAATGTTTGATCTCTCGTTCGTCGGCGTCATCGGGTTGTCGTCCGTCTTGACGTCGTACCTCCTCCAGAACGGGGTGCCGGTGTTGATATGCCTCGTTGCCGCGCTCGCCCTCTGTCTCGCCTGCGGACTACTTAATTCGTTCCTCATCGTCAATATGAAGATTCATCCGTGGCTGACCACCATCGCCACCATGCTGATGCTTTTGGGGCTGGAGAAATTCATCAGCAAGGGAAATTACGTTCCGGCGCCGTCGCCGCTGTTCGACGCCATCCGCTTCGGAAGTTTTCTTGATATTCCGGCGGCGTTGTGGATTGTCTTCGCCACCCTAGCAGTGGTGCTCGTCGTCATGCACACGACGCCCTACGGCGGCTACCTCTACGCCGTCGGCGGCAACATTGAAGCGGCGAAGAAGGCCGGTCTCAAGGTGAAGTGGATCCAGTACGCCGCCTTCCTCGCCATGGGCGGGCTGTGCTGGGTATCGTCCGTCCTATACCTTGGGCAACTGTCAGGCTATCCGAGTGAGTCAGCCTACATCAACCAGCTTTCCGTCATCCTTGCCGTCTATTTCGGACTGGCTATTTCCCGGAAAAACGTCGTGAACGTGCTGGGAGCGTTTGTCGGCGCCCTCTACGTCGGCTTTCTCGCGAACGGCCTCGGGCTGATGGGCGTGCAGTCCTATTGGATAAAGATGGTCGAAGGCGTCCTCGTTATCTTCGTCGTGCTCGGAAATTCAATCCTCCGGGGAGACATAGTGACCTATGAATAGCATAACCAAGCACAGCGGGGCAGGCCGCTTCGTCCTCGACTACTTCGCCTACCTGACCCTTTTCGTCGCGGTGATTTTCTTTTCGGCGGTGAACATCGACTACCTTTCCCTCGGCAACCTCAGGGAAATACTCATGCGCGCCTCCATCACCACGCCGATAGCCCTCGGCATCATGCTGACCCTCGGGCTCCGGGGCATCGACATGAGCCCGGGAACGACGGTGGGGCTGACCGGCATCGTCATGGCCCTGATGATTCAGGCGAAGTACGGACTTGGAACTGCCATCCTCGCCGGCTGCCTTGTCGGCCTGGCCGTCGGTGTCCTGAACGCCGTCCTGGTGGCGCGGTTTAACCTGGAGCCGCTCATCGCCACCCTGTCCATGATGTTCATCGGTTCCAGTATCGAACGGGCGTTGACCCGGGGCGGGCTACCCATTTACCTCTATGGGGAAAAGGTCGGCCTTGGGAAAATCTTTCGAACAGATATCCTGTCAATTCCGCTGCTGATCTGGTTCCTGGCGGTTCTGGCATTCCTCTTTTACCTGGTTCTCGACAAAACGGCATACGGCCGGAAGTTCTACGCCAGCGGCGCCAGCCTCCGGGGATCGGTGAACGCGGGCATTTCCATCCGGACCTATATCGCCGCCGCCTATATCCTGTCCGGGCTGACCGCGTCCCTGGCGGGCGTCCTGGTGGCGTCACAGGTGCGGTCCGGGCAGCCACTGGTGGGACAGAGCTTTCTCTGGGATTCGATTGGCGCGGCGTTTATCAGCCGCTTCCTGTCCCGGCGGGATCGGCCGAACGCTCTCGGCACCGCTTTCGGGGCGATTCTTTTCGCTTCCATCCATGTCGGGTTGACGCTGGTGGGTGTGCAGTTTTATCTGCGGAATTTCTTCCTGGGTCTCATCATCCTCATCATCCTGCTGGCGGCGAGTCTCCGCTCCCGGTAGGCAGTCGAAGGAAAAAACGGCCATGCGTTACGTGCTTATTCTCGATATCGGAACCGGCGGCGTCCACACCTGTCTCGCCGACGTGAACGGCATCCTGTCCGGTAACAGTTACGAAGAAATCCGTTACGTCTTCAACGCCGACGACAAGGGCTATGAACTCGACGCCCTGGAAATGTTCGAAGCGGTGCGGCGG
>Ga0192240_10470_pt1 | contig 16565 bp, 12 predicted proteins | sample Koala_Koa27_H3_FD_131237 | JGI IMG/M metagenome (GOLD analysis project Ga0192240, IMG submission 131237) | Enriched cells from koala feces incubated with labeled cellulose particles, San Francisco Zoo, California, United States - Koala_Koa2-7_H3 ...
CGATTTTCTCCGCGTGGAACTTGATCATGGTGCTTATCATAATCGTAGTGATCACGATCGTGAACGCAGCGATGCACCCGGCGCCGGAAGATGTCGTTGCCATCGACCCGAAGCTTCTTGAGGATGCTCCGGAGCCGGAGAAGAAAAAACCGGTTACACCTGCTGAAAAGATTGAGAACAGCATGATTATGTCCTACATTGTTGTACTTCTGGGCGTAGTATATATCGTTTACTACTTCTGGACGGCAGCGACGACAGGATCCGGCATTCTGAATGCGCTTACTCTGAACATCGTAAACCTGATTTTCCTGATCCTCGGTATTGCGCTTCACAAGACACCGATCGGTTATGTACGTGCGATCATGGGCGCAGCGGAGAGCGCAGGCGGTATTATCCTCCAGTTCCCGTTCTACGCAGGTATCCAGGGAATGATGACCACGGCGGGCGCAAGCGGAGTATCCCTTGCAGGCGCGATCAGTAACGCGTTTGTAAGCATTTCCACACAGCGTACGTTCCCGGTATTCTGCTACCTGGCAGCTGGTATCGTAAACTTCTTCGTACCGTCCGGCGGCGGACAGTGGTCTGTACAAGGTCCGATCATGATGCCTGCGGGACAGGCGCTTGGCGTCAGCCCGGCTGTAACGGCTATGGGTATTGCCTGGGGTGATGCGTGGACCAACATGCTGCAGCCGTTCTGGGCACTGCCCGCACTGGGTATCGCAGGTCTGGGCGCAAGAGACATCATGGGCTACTGCGTCATCGTTCTGATTATCGGTGGTATCGTGACAGCACTTGGCTTCCTGTTCATCGTACCGGCGTTTACCTGGTAAATTTCGGACATACATAGGAGATAGACATCTACTGCATGGGTTCTATACGGATCCATGCAGTACTTTATTTGCGCAGGGGTACGAAAGGAATATCATTGTAGAAAGGAACGATGAAAGGTAATGAAGAACGTAACCATCATCAGCCATCTGACACCGGAAGAGTGGAAACTCTCATGGAAAGATAAAGTGGTGGAGGACACCAAAGAAAACATGAAAGAGTATCAGTCCTCGTCCTGTTTCTGGGGACATTTTATCAACAGCACAGATTTTACAATCTGTCACCATAAAGAGTTCGAAATCAAAGGTATGAGCTTTGGCATGTATTTTAACGGAACTGTCGAGTGGGATGAACAGGGCAGTAAGATTACCGGAACATTCGGCAAAAAAAAGACAGCGGATCTCTTCCTGATCGCCGGTATCATCCTGTGTCTGCTGGCTTTGGTCGGCGCCACTATGCAGTCAGACCGCGAGGTATCCATTGTCGCCTCCGTGCTGCTGATCATCCTTCTGGTCTTTTATCTGTCGAAGCCGAAGAGCGGGCAGGAGCGCATCCTGAATCAGCTGAAAAAGATTTCTTTTGATGATAAGTTCCGCGGAAAAGCGGGCGGCCGGAGAAAAGGGATCACGAAAAAGAAGAAAAAACGCAGCATGCGAGAAAAAGCGCAGGTGGAGATCCGGGAAGAAAAAGCGGAAGATGAGAAGCCGGCAATTTCCGAGGTTGAAGAAACGGAAATGATTTCGGAGATTGCAGCTGAAGAGTCGGGGGATGTGCAGGCGGTGCTGACTGAGAGTGCGGAAACTGCAGATTCTGTAGCTGAAGAAACCGAATAGATTCCGTAGTTAAGGAAAACGAGTAGAATCCTGTCGAAACATAAATTTTCCTGTTTGGGAGAAAAATTTGCTTGCAAAAGCATGGGAAGTATGATAATATAATCACCGGTCACATCACTCGGTGGCCGGTAACATCATACAGGGCGACATAGCCAAGCGGTAAGGCAAAGGTCTGCAACACCTCTATCACCGGTTCGATTCCGGTTGTCGCCTCTTTTAGGGAACCACGATTTGTGGTTCCTTTTTTGTTTTCCACCAATTTTTATGTAAAAGATTGCCAATACATGGTGAAGCTGATAATTTTTTTGGAATAAATGTAAAAAACGTATATGGAGAAGGAAGAAAACAAGCCAATGCCAATATGTGTCTATACTGTAAGTGATCGAAAGGAATGATTTGCGGTATTTTTATCTGAGGGACAGAGATTATTGGAAGAACTCTGAAATCTGGCATCCGAGGACTTGAGAAAGACCATATAACTCGATGTCAGTTACAGTGCGAGTACCGTCTTCAATACGTGAAATGGAACCACGGCAGATGTAAATTGCATAGGTCTCCAATTTGGCACTGAGATCCTGCTGGCTCAGGTGCTGTTCTTTACGCAGTTTCCGTATTTTCTCGCCGGTTATATTGTTCTTCGCGCCCTCGATAATACGAGCCATAGGATCTTTTCCTTTTCCAGGATTTAGTCTTGTTTAAATTATTGTTTCCCTTTATACTTAATATATATAGAGGGACAAAACAGAACCTGGAGGGAATGCCCTATGCCTAAAATTTTTAATGTAACGGCAGTTTGCCTGCCGGACATTCACTATATGGTCGATATCACGGACAGATTGTGTGCAATCAAGGCGATGGTAGACAGAGGAGATTATTTTACCATCAACCGTGCGCGTCAATATGGAAAGACGACTACCATGTATGCGTTGACAGATTTTTTAAAAACAGAATATGCTGTGATATATTTGGATTTTCAGCTGTTTGGGGAAGCTGATTTTTCAAGCGAATCATCTTTTGTAAAAGCGTTCTGTAAGGAGCTTCTCTATGTATGTGATAAAATGGATATTCCGGCAGATGTAAAGGATCAGCTGCAGGAATTGTCGGTAAATAATACAGAAGGCTCACGTATGGCGGATCTGTTTGTGGCGTTGTCTGGTTGGTGCAGACAGGCAGATAAGCCAATCGTTTTGATGATTGACGAAGTAGATTCTGCTTCCAATAATCAGGTGTTTTTAGAATTTCTGGCCCAGCTTCGCGGGAATTATATACGGCGAAGGGTAAAGCCCACGTTTCAGTCTGTAATACTTGCAGGGGTATATGACATAAAGAATTTAAAGAGAAAATTTGTCCCGGATGGACAGCATTCCACCAATAGCCCTTGGAATATTGCGGCGGATTACCTGGTAGATATGAGTTTTTCTGCAAAAGATATTGCTGGGATGCTTCGGGAGTATGAAGACGACTACCATACGGGAATGAATATTGATGATATCGCGAAGCTGATTTTTGAATATACATCTGGCTACCCGTTTTTGGTATCAAGAATTTGTAAGTTAATTGATGAGCAGATTACTGGAACAGGTGATTTTGCTGACAGGACGGCAGCGTGGACGGCGCGAGGAGTAGCAGAGGCAGTAGGCAGGATTTTAAACGAAAAGAATACATTGTTTGAATCTTTGCAGGATAAGATTGATACTTATGCTGACCTTCAGCAGATGTTGTATTTTCTGTTGATGAATGGCAAATCCATTTCCTATAATCCGGATGATGCAGCGATCGATATTGCGCTGATGTTCGGCTTTGTGAAGGTAGAAAACGCCAAAGTTGTTGTAGCGAATCGTATTTTTGAGACACGCCTGTATAATATGTTTCTCACCTCCCCCGAAATGATGAAAAGCGAGATGTATCTTCTGGGAGACCGTGAAAAACCGCAGTTCGTCCGTGGCGGTAATCTGGATATGAAACTGGTCCTGGAGAGATTTGTGACCAGCTTTGATGATTTATATGGGGATTGCCCGCAAAGCTTTCTGGAGGAAGATGGCCGCCGCTATTTTCTGCTGTATCTGCGCCCGATTATCAATGGGATCGGGAATTATTATATTGAATCGCGTACCCGCAACCAGGAGTGGACGGATGTGATTATAGATTACTGCGGACAGCAGATAGTGGTCGAATTGAAGATATGGCGGGGAAATGCGTATAATACCAGAGGTGAGAAGCAGCTGGTGGATTACCTCGATTACTATCATCTGGATAAAGGATATATGCTCAGTTTCAATTTTAATAAGAAAAAAGAGATCGGGGTAAAGGAGATTAGCATTGGGAATAAAATGTTGATAGAGGCTGTGGTATGATATATTTGTAAGCAAAGAAGATGCGATTGTGGAGATGCCTGGCGGCGGAAAAGTGGAAATTGCTGATGAGTTCCAGAATGCGGTAGAAGGCGAAGCATGGCTGAATTTATATATTTATCAGGCAACTGCCTGATGATAAGGAGGAGTAACATATGATGCAGGAGAAAATAAAAAATGCGATTCTTGCCATGGTAGATGATTATCCGCTGACAAGGGTTATTTTGTTTGGGTCAAGAGCAGATGGTTCCAACAGATCGGACAGTGATGTTGATTTAATTATGGAGTTTTCCTCGCCCGTTTCTCTTATTACGCTATGTGAAATAAAATATAGGTTACAGGATATGCTGGGGCTTGATGTAGATGTTTTACATGGTCCGATTCGGGAAACAGATATGATCGAAGTGGATAAGGAGATTGAAATATATGCAGCGTAGAGATCGTATTATAATTCAAAAAGTGATTTCAGAAATAAATATCAAACTCTCTGAATGGAGGATGTATATCAAACTGCGAAAGAAGATTTTCCAGCACTATTGAATCAACTCATTCAGATAAAGGAATCTGAGTAATGAATCTATGTAATTTGCTTTTGAAGGTAAAAATAGTGTACCAAATCGCCATCTTAAAGGGAACCACAAAATGTGGTTCCCCTTTTTTCGCCCTATCTCAAAGTATATCGATGTATTCCCCTGCGAGAGCCTTGTTCATACTGCGCACGGCGCAGAACTTTCCGCACATGCTGCAGGTGTCGCTATGGTCGTCCTCCGGCAGGCGCGCGTCGCGGATTGCTTTTGCCGTATCCGGATCAAGAGCGCAGGCAAACTGTGCATCCCAGTCGAGGTTGCGGCGGGCATCCGCCATCCTGTCATCCATGTCCCTGGCGCCGGGAATGCCCTTCGCGATGTCCGCCGCGTGGGCTGCGATCTTTGTCGCGATGATGCCCTGGCGGACGTCCTGCACGTTCGGGAGCGCAAGGTGCTCCGCCGGTGTGACATAGCAGAGGAACGCCGCACCGCTCATGGCAGCGACCGCGCCGCCGATCGCCGCAGTGATATGATCATATCCCGGAGCGATATCGGTAACCAGAGGACCCAGCACATAGAAAGGTGCACCCATGCAGAGGGTCTCCTCCACTTTCATATTCGCGGCGACCTGATCCAGAGGCACATGCCCCGGCCCCTCGATCATGACCTGAACGTTGTGCGCCCAGGCGCGTTTGGTCAGCTCACCCAGCCGGACCAGCTCCTCAATCTGGCAGACATCCGTTGCGTCGGCCAGACAGCCGGGGCGGCAGGCGTCGCCCAGAGAGATGGTTACATCGTATTCCTCGCAGATATCCAGTATTTCATCGTAGTGCTCATAGAACGGATTTTCCTCGCCGGTCATAGACATCCAAGCGAAAACAAGGCTGCCGCCGCGGCTGACGATGTTCATTTTCCTCTTATGTTTTTTGATCTGCTCGATCGTCTTCTGCGTGATGCCGCAGTGCAGCGTGACGAAATCCACGCCGTCTTCCGCATGGAGACGGACGACATCCACAAAATCCTTTGCAGTCAGCGTGGCAAGGTCACGCTGGTAGTGAATGACAGAGTCATAGACCGGCACCGTGCCGATCATGGCGGGGCATTCGCCGGTCAGCTTCCGGCGGAACGGCTGTGTATTTCCGTGGCTGGACAGGTCCATGATTGCCTCCGCCCCGAGAGAAACAGCGCTCATGACCTTCTCCATCTCGATATCGTAGTCTTTGCAGTCTCTGGACACGCCGAGATTGACATTCATTTTCGTGCGCAGCATGCTGCCGACGCCCTCCGGATTGAGGCTGGTGTGGAGGCGGTTCGCCGGGATGGCGACTTTGCCCTCTGCCACGAGTCCCATCAGCTTTTCCACGGGCATGTGTTCTTTTTCGGCTACGATTTCCATCTGTGAAGTGATAACGCCTTTTCTCGCTGCATCCATTTGTGTGGTGTAAGTACGCATAGTTTTCCCTCCTTAAATGCAACTGTTTTCTATAGCGACGCAAAGTGGTGTCCCCGATGCACCGCTTTCTCTATTATAAACCATTCGGCTTTGAATGCAAGCGGTATGTAAAAATCCGGGTAGATTGTAAATTTTATTTTCGAAATACAAAAAGAATACAAACAGCTGTGGTATACTGTCTTCAGGCAAGGGGGAAAACGGCATATGAAGCGAATATTACTGGCAGAAGACAATGCAAATATGCGGGAGCTCGTTCACGATTATCTGTGTGCCAACGACTTTGAGGTGGATGTGGCGGCGGACGGGCAGGAAGCCTGGGAAGTTTTCCGGGCACAGGATTATCAACTGGTGCTGCTGGATGTGATGATGCCGCGGATGAACGGATTTACGCTGTGTCAAAAGATACGTCAGAAAGAAAATGTGCCGATCCTGTTTCTGACGGCGAAAGTGCAGGAAGAGGATCAGTTGTACGGCTACAAACTCGGTGCGGACGATTATATTCTGAAGCCGTTTTCTCTGCCGGTGCTTCTGGCAAAATGCCGGGCGATTCTTGAGCGGGATCAGCGGGGCAGCGAATGGCTGGAGGTGTCGGGTATCCGCCTGCAGCCGGACCGGCGGCAGATGATGTGCGGCGGGGAGTATATTGCTCTGCAGGCGTTGGATTTTGAGCTGCTGCAGTTTTTTATGAAAAATGTCGGCCGGGTGCTGAGCCGCGAGCAGATTCTTCTGAAACTCTGGGGCTACGATTATGAGGGGAGTGACAGGGCGGTGGATACCCATGTAAAAAACTTGCGCAAGGCGTTGGGAAAATATGGGAAATGCATTCGTACGGTGATAAAGGCGGGGTATGTTATGGAGGCGCGGTAGTTACGATGCATGGCAGAGTATTGAGGCTGAAATGACGTGAGCAAACCATGGAAAATGAGGTGGGAGTCTGTATGAAAAAATCCGGAAAGCTGAAAAAATTATGGAATAACCGCAAAACATTATGGAAACTATACCAGGGTGTGTTCTGGATTGAGGCGGCGGCCTTGGCGATCATTATTGCCTGTGCCTCCGGACGTTTTTATCTGGAGAGGGAGCGGCAGGGTGCGGAAGTGCTGGATGTAATGACCGGCGTGCAGGCTGCGGTGAGCACGGCGATTGCGGGAGGAGACGAGGAGGAAGTCGTCTACAAAGCGCTGGAAGCCATGCCGAACATGGGAAGCGAGGAAGCGGATGCATGGGCAATAGGTCTTTGCGTCTATGATGGAAACGGGGAAGTGCTTTCCTGTATTGAGGGGGATACGGTCGTCTGCCGCTGGCAATCTTACCGGGATTCCGGAGACGATGGAACCGAAGAAACTGACGAGGTGAATGGAGACGATGGTGACGTAGGAATTGACGAGGCGGATGAAACCGATGGCGATGAAGAAACTGACGACAATGCTGGAACCGGGGGAGCAGATGAAACCGATAATGCCGATGCGACCGGCGGAGTGACCGGAGAGATTACGACAGAGTATTTTTCCCTGAATCTTTACTTTTCGGATGAGGAGTTGAATGATTTCTTTTCCTGGTATGATTCCTGGAGGGACGGCAGCAGCTCTCTTTCCGTTTTAGAGATAGATGGCTATTACAAGGGCAGAAGTTTTCAGCCGCTGCGGGTAGTTTTTGCCGATGGCAGCACGGGGGAGATTGTCTATGAGCTGGAAAGCGAGAAGTATCAGTCCTGGAAGCCGGTCACTCTGGTCAGCCGTATGGCCGATCTGTCACAGGGGAGCAGCGCAGATGCGGATGAGGTAGAATACGGTTATACGCAGCAGTATATCTATACAGTGTCCTCGCAGGTATCACAGCCGGTTCTGGATTCTACAGAAGGAGAGTGGCTGGCGGATGAGGATGACGAATATCCGCAGAGGGCGGACTTCTATTCTGAATACAGTGACTATGCAGTTTCGGTCACGGATGTCAGGGGAATCGGCGCGTATCAGTGTCAGGTGCGAGTGAGCCTTCGCTATCTGATCCGCTGTTCCGGAGAGGTGCGGCGTGATGTCCTGCCTGTGGCGATACTCTGTGAGTGTGCCGCCGCGTTTGCGGCCGGCCTGTATTTTTACTTTAAAAAAAAGCAGGAAATGATCCGGCAGATGAAAAACACGTTTCTGTGCGCGATTGCCCACGAGATGAAGACGCCGGCTGCGGTAATCAAAAACAGCGTGGAGTGCCTGGAGGCGGGGTTGCAGCCGGAGAAACAGGAGCACTATTACGGGATGATCGCGGAGGAGGCGGATCACATGAATGAGATGCTCAACCGCATGCTGATCTATACGCGGGTGTCAGATTCTGTCTATGAATTGAAAAAAGAGGCGTGTTCCCTGGGGGAAATGGCGCACCGGCTGTGCCGGCAGTATGAGGATATGATAAAAAACAGGCAGATTTCGCTGATCTGGGAGGAAAAGGATACCGGAACCGTGTGTTGTGACACTGCTCTGATGGAGATGGTGGTGGATAATTTTATCTCGAACGCGGTTAAATATTGTACTTCTAATGGAATGATCCGGATTACGGTGTCGGAGAATGGCCTATCTGTTTATAATGAGGGAAAGGAAATCTCTGAAGAGGAGATGGCGCATATCTGGGAGCCGCTGTACCGGAGCGATGAGGCGCGGTCGGCGGAGGATGATTCCCTGGGGATGGGACTGGCAATCAGCGAGGCGGTTCTGAAAATGCACCGGGCGGATTACGGTGTGAAAAATGAGCCGGGCGGCCCGGAGTTCTGGTTTCGCCTGTAAGAGAAAGGTTCTAATGTAAATCTGAGCATAATGAAAGCCCATCTGATTCTTTTCCCTCTCAGATGGGCTTTTTAATGAATATTCAAAAGCTTCACTATATAACCTCACTTTCTTTCAATTTGTTTTGCGGGACGTAATCGCTTCTACTCTCCTGACTTCTTTTCACCTCGTCCGCTTCGGCACCTTTCCTCTTTCTCAACCTCTTTTCTCAGCGCCATCTATGTAAACTCTTCTAATCGAGATTGCTAATTCAAAACTACTAAAATTCATTCTTCATCGGACTGTACCTCGGTTTTAAAATTTACTTGGATGCCAGGCTGATTATTTCATCGGACTGTACCTCCTTTATCAGATTTGGTTTGATGGAAATCCTGCTATGCCATCGGACCGCCCTCCCGCTTCTAAGAATCGATACACTTACTCAACTTTTTGTCACTTGCTTCTCCTGAAACTTTCCTGAAATAAACTTTCTGTGTTTGTGTGAGTGTTCGTTCCTTGTTTGTAAGCAAATAATACAACATTATCAGAAAGTTGTCAAGAGGTTTCTGAAAAAAATATCAAAAAAAATAAATATTCAGAATATTCAGACAATACGGGGAGGAAATTGGCCGGGGAACTTTGAGGAATCCCCGGCCAGAGTAAATAGTTACGTTACCGTTTCCTGCACACAGCAATACGATCAGGCTTCATGTGCTGATACGCGGTGCTACTGAAAGATAATCCTGCAGTATTTTTTCTTGCCGCGACGCAGCACGAAATCCTCCGCAGTGATTTCCGCGGGCGTGTAGGCGGTGGCGATATTCGTTATTTTTTCCCCGTTTACGCTGACGCCGCCCTGCTGCACATTCCGTCTGGCATCGCCGCGGGAGGTGCACAGGCCGGAGGCGACGAGCAGTCCCATGATGTCGATTTTACCATCCTGCAGATCGGCTTCGGTGATGGCCGCAGTCGGCATATCGGCAGCATTCCCGCCGGAGAAGAGTGCGCGGGCGCTTTCCTGCGCTTTGGCGGCTTCCTCCTCGCCGTGCACCAGTTTGGTCAGCTCAAAGGCGAGAATCTCTTTTGCGGTGTTCAGCTGGCTGCCCTCCCAGGTATCCATCTCATCGATTTGCTCCAGGGGAAGGAAAGTAAGCATGCGCAGGCATTTCAACACATCGGCGTCGCCGACATTTCTCCAGTACTGGTAGAACTCGAATGGTGAGGTTTTATCCGGGTCGAGCCACACGGCTCCGGATTGGGTCTTGCCCATCTTTTTGCCCTCAGAATTCAAGAGGAGTGTGATGGTCATGGCGCAGGCATTTTTCCCGAGCTTGCGGCGAATCAATTCAGTGCCTCCCAGCATATTGGACCACTGGTCGTCGCCGCCGAACTGCATGTTGCAGCCGTATTTGCGGTATAACTCATAAAAGTCATAGCTTTGCATGATCATGTAGTTAAACTCCAGGAAGCTTAACCCTTTCTCCATGCGCTGCTTATAACATTCGGCGCGCAGCATATTGTTGACGGAAAAATGCGGCCCGATATCGCGCAGGACATCCACATAATTCAGGTCCAGCAGCCAGTCCGCGTTGTTGACCATCAGGGCTTTCCCCTCGGAAAAGTCAATGAAGCGGGACATCTGTTTTTTGAAACAGTCACAGTTGTGCTGTATCGTCTCGGGGGTCATCATCTGGCGCATGTCGCTTCGGCCGGAAGGATCGCCAATCATAGCTGTGCCGCCGCCGATCAGGGCGATCGGTTTGTTTCCCGCCATCTGGAGGCGCTTCATCAGGCAGAGCGCCATGAAATGTCCGACATGGAGACTGTCGGCGGTGGGGTCAAAGCCGATGTAAAAGGTAGCTTTGCCATTGTTGATGAGTTCTTTGATTTCTTCTTCGTCGGTAACCTGGGCGATGAGTCCGCGGGCTACCAACTCCTCATAGACTGTCATTTTTTGTAACTCTCCTCTCAGTTCTTGTTTTGCCATGGGCTCAGACTACAGAAACCGTGATGCTCCCGGTCATTCCTATGGTATAAAAAAGTGTCGCCCTGCGACACTTCGCGCGCGAGCGGTTGCGCAGCAAAAACTTCCAATCCGCGAGCTGCGCATCCTCACGGAGTGTTTTTTTATCATAGGAAAGCTGATGCTTTAACGCGTTACAACAACAAGGTCTTTCCTATGATACAAAAAAACCCCATCCTTATCAATAAGGACGGGGAATCATTCCACGTGTTACCACCTTAATTCACAGGCCGCTCACACAGTCTGCCTCAGCAAGTATCGCTCCATTTGCCGGAATTCACACGGTACCGGAAATAATTGCCCCATAATCAGGCGGGATGATCTGATTGCCGCCTGATAACGCAGCTCAAAAATTCTGCGGTATCCGGTTGTACATATGGATGAAATACTCCTGCGGGATAACGGCCGCATACCGGTGCAGCCTACTTAAGATGATATCATCTGTTCAGTGCACAGCTTGTGAAGGTATTCGGCATAAGCTTTCCAGGCGCCTCTCACCGGCCGGCTGCTCTCTGTCTGTTTGGCTTATACTTACTTGTTTCAGTCATTGCCGTTGGCGTTTTTCTATCCGCTATTATATAGGTCAGGAAAACGTTTGTCAATCGGATAAAAAGTTTTTCGTTTTCGGATAAAAAGTTTTTCGTTTTCGGATTGACATTTTGAGGTTGTCAGGTTATAGTGAAAAAGCTCGTGAGGGAGTAGTTTGCGTGAATACGTGATTTGTCAACAATCTCGGTTTAAAACCTGGCAAATCTTAAAAAATGAGACTCATGTGTGCGGTTTATTTCGCACGCGTGGGTCTTTTCTTATCAGATGATATAACAGTCTGTTTTGAATTGGAGGAGCGGAGAATGGTAGTTGCGTGGATTATTTTAATTGTGGGATTTGTGCTTCTGGTGAAAGGAGCGGATTTCTTTGTGGACGGCGCGGCGGCGTTTGCACAAAAGCTGAAAGTGCCGGCGTTTATCATCGGCATGACGGTGGTAGCCATGGGGACCAGCGCGCCGGAATGCGCGGTGTCAATCACGGCTTCCTTAAGGGGAAGCAACGGGATGGCGATCAGCAACGTGATCGGTTCCAATGTGTTTAATTTGCTGGTGGTGTGCGGGGTATGTGCTTTGTTTGCGCCGTTGGCAATCGAAAAAAAGACGCTGAAGAGAGAGTTTCCGTTTTCCATAGCTGCGGCGATCCTTTTGCTGGCTCTGGGGGCTGCCGGCATGACGGTGGGTCATGCGGACGGCGTGATCCTGCTCGGGCTGTTTGTGTTGTTCCTGGCCTGGATGGTGCTCTCGGCTAGAAAGGCCATGCGGGCCGGGGAGGAACAGGATGCGGAGGAGATTAAGGAGCTGTCCAATCTTCGGTGCGTGCTTTATATGGCGGGAGGCGTCGCGACAATCGTGATCGGCGGGCAGATGGTAGTCAATTCCGCGGAGACGATTGCACTCGGGTTCGGTATGAGCGAGACATTGGTCGGTCTGACCATCTGCTCGATCGGAACTTCCCTGCCGGAACTGGTGACGTCTGTGGTGGCATCCAGAAAAAATCAGGCGGGCATGGCGCTGGGGAATGTGATAGGTTCCAATATCTTTAACATTTTGCTGGTGGGAGGCCTCGCATCCGCGATCAGCCCTATCGCTGTCTCGACGAACAATCTGATTGATCTGGTTTTTCTCATCGCGATCAGCGTTTATATTATGCTGCTGGTGTGGAGGAAACAGGAGCTCAGGCGTGGCGGCGGGGCCAGCATGCTGGCTCTCTATGCGGTTTATATGGTATATATCTGTGTCAGGGATACGGGAGTGCTGTTTTAGGTCACTTACAAATGTTTTTTAGCGTAAAAGGGCAAAATTTCTATTCCGGTTTATCCGGGGTAGGGGATATGGCCGGGAGTGAAGCGGTACGCGATGAATTTGAAACGGGAATTTCGACCAAAAACAATAAATCCGGCAGAATTTATATTTTTTTTCGATTACCGACTTGGCGGGAATTGGTAAATAGGGTATAATAACATAAATAGCGCGGTATGATTGGAAGCGTTCAACAGAAGGAAGGGGTATACGTTATGGCAAATATGGATTTTTTCAGTAAACTGGGCAATACGATTTCATCAGCGAGCAAGGATGGCCTGGGGAAAGCAAAAGAGTTAAGGGACACGGCGAAGCTTTCTGTCGATATCAAGGAGCGCGAGGGCGCGATTCAGAAGATGTACCGTGAGCTCGGCAAGGCATATTATCATGACCATAAAACGGATGCTGAGGCGGAGTATGCAGACCGCATGGAAGCGATCAAGGCTGCGTTCGAGGAGATTGGCGAGCTGAAAGCGATGAAGGATGAGGTTCGCGGGGTCCGGAGATGTCCGGAATGCGGACAGCCTTTGAACGCAAAAGCAAAGTTCTGTGAGAACTGCGGCGCGAAGTGTGAGGAAGAGGTCGTGGAATGCGAAGTCGTTGAGGAGGAAGCGTGTGCGGAGGAGACCGCAGAGGCAGAGGATGTTGCCGAAGATGCAGCGGAGACTGTGGCTGAGGAGCCTGAGGAGGAAGCGGCGGCTGAGGAGCCTGCAGAGGCAGAACCCGCAGAGGAAGAGACGGCAGAGGAATAATTGTAATGATTGATTGATGCGATAAAAGACTCTATGGTCGAAGATACTTTTTGGTTCGAAGATCGTGAAATGGATGATACATTCTATATTTACGATCGTATGATCCGGGTATCTTTATCATGATAAAAGCAGAGAAGAAGAGAGTATGCCGCGGGACGTGCACAGAGAGGTTCCGTTAGGAACTGTGAAGTTAATTCTTTAACAGTTCCTTAGCTGAGAGGAAAGGACGAAAGGCGGCAGAAGATGGCTTTGGAGCTTCGGAGCTGAACCGCGGTGCGGCAAGGTTTCGACAGGACCGCCTGTTACAGCGGACAGTATAGATCGGATAGGGGATGGCTGCGGCTGATTTGTGACATGCAGTACACGCCGGCCGATGATACTGAATGAGCTTTCCGCCGTGAGGCGGAGAGGAACAAAGGTGGTAACACGGGATTATGCTCTCGTCCTTTCGGGGATGGGAGCTTTTTCATTATATTAAAAGGGAGATTTGAAGTATGTGTAAGAATTGCAAGGGAAAATATTATATCACGACGGCGATTGCCTATACATCGGGGAAACCGCACATCGGCAATACCTATGAGATTGTGCTGGCGGATGCGATTGCCCGATACAAACGGCAGGAGGGATACGACGTGTATTTCCAGACCGGCACCGACGAGCACGGCCAGAAGATCGAGTTAAAGGCGGAGGCGGCCGGTGTCACACCGAAAGAGTATGTGGATCAGGTTGCCAGTGAGGTGAAAAATATATGGGATCTGATGAATGCTTCCTATGATAATTTCGTCCGGACAACGGATGCGGACCATGAGGCACAGGTGCAGAAGATTTTCCGGAAGCTTTACGAGCAGGGAGATATCTATAAGGGGTATTACGAGGGGCTTTATTGCACGCCCTGTGAATCGTTTTTTACGGAATCGCAGCTGGTGGACGGTAAATGCCCGGATTGCGGCGGTGAAGTGCAGCCGGCAAAAGAGGAGGCATATTTCTTTAAGATGAGCAAGTATGCGGACCGTCTGATCGAGCACATCAATACGCATCCGGAGTTCATTCAGCCTGTGGCGCGGAAAAATGAGATGATGAATAATTTCCTCCTGCCGGGGCTGCAGGATCTGTGTGTTTCCCGTACGTCGTTTACCTGGGGGATTCCGGTGGACTTTGATCCGAAGCATGTGGTGTATGTGTGGCTGGATGCCCTGACAAACTATATCACGAAGATCGGCTATGATGCGGATGGTAATTCCAGTGATCTGTTTGACAAAAACTGGCCGGCGGATCTCCACCTGATCGGAAAGGATATCATCCGTTTCCATACCATTTACTGGCCGATTTTCCTGATGGCGCTGGATCTGCCGCTGCCGAAGCAGGTGTTCGGCCATCCGTGGCTGCTGCAGGGCGAGGGCAAGATGAGCAAGTCCAGGGGAAATGTGCTCTACGCGGATGAGCTGGTGGAAATGTTCGGCGTGGACGCCGTGCGGTATTTTGTGCTTCATGAAATGCCTTTTGATAACGACGGCGTGATTTCCTGGGAGCTGATGGTGGAGTGGATGAACTCTGACCTGGCAAATACCCTGGGTAACCTCGTGAACCGAACCATTTCCATGAGTAATAAGTATTTTGGCGGCGTGGTTTCCGATGCGGGGGCGGCTGAGCCGGTGGATGACTCGCTGAAAGAAGTGGTCACCGGCACACGGGACAAGATGAATGCAAAGATGGGAGACCTTCGCGTGGCAGACGCCATCTCGGAAGTTTTCACCTTATTTAAGAGATGCAACAAATATATCGATGAGACGATGCCCTGGGCTCTGGCGAAAGACGAAGAGAAAAAAGCGCGGCTGGAGACAGTGCTCTATAATCTGGTGGAGAGCATCGGTATCGGCGCAAACCTGCTTGCTCCTTTTATGCCGGAGACAGCAGAAAAGATTCTCTCTATGCTGAACGACCGCACGCGTGAGTATGAGGAGCTGGCGGACTTTGGCCTGCGGGAGAACGGAATTCGTGTGACGGATAAGCCGGAGATTCTGTTTGAGCGGCTGAAACTGGATGATGTGATGAAAAAGATAGGGGAACTTCATCCCTCGGCCCCGAATGAAAGCACAGATGGCGAAGACTCAAAGAGCGGTGATGCGGACACTGTGGCTGAAGCGGTGATCGATATCGAGCCGAAAGCGGAGATTACCTTTGAGGAATTTGGGAAATTGCAGTTCCAGGTAGGAGAGATTCTTGCCTGCGAGGAAGTGAAAAAATCAAAGAAACTGCTCTGTTCCCAGGTAAAAGTTGGCAGCCAGGTAAAGCAGATTGTCTCCGGGATCCGGAAATACTATTCCGCGGAGGAGATGGTCGGCAAGAAAGTCATGGTGCTGGTGAACTTAAAGTCGGCAAAACTGGCGGGCGTTCTCTCTGAGGGAATGCTGCTCTGCGCGGAGGATGCGGACGGCAATCTGGCTCTGGTCGTGCCGGAGAAAGAGATGCCGTCCGGGGCGGAGATATGTTAGAGGTATAGATCATGATTTTTGATACGCATGCACACTATGACGATGAGCAATTTGATACGGACCGGGATGCGCTGCTTTCGGACATGCGCAACCGCAATGTGGGAACCATTGTCAATGTGGGCGCCACTTTGGAGGGCTGCCGCGCCGGCGTAAGGCTGGCGCAGCAGTATGATTTTATCTACGCGGCGGTGGGCGTTCATCCCGATGACGTGGGAAGCCTGAATGAAGAGTTCCTGAACTGGATGCGGGAGATGGCCCAAACGAACCCGAAAGTAGTCGCTATCGGGGAGATCGGTCTGGATTATCACTGGGATGTGGAGCCGAGGGAAGTGCAGCAATACTGGTTTGTCCGGCAGATGGAACTGGCGGGAGAACTGGGGCTGCCCATCGCGGTCCACAGCAGGGAAGCGGCGCAGGACACCTATGACCTGATCGCCCGGCACGGACAGGGGCTGTCCGGTATTCTCCACTGCTATTCCTATTCCCCGGAGATGGCGCGGGAGTATGTGAAGATGGGATACCATATCGGTATCGGTGGAGTGGTTACCTTTAAAAACGCGAAAAAAGCGAAAGAGACAGCGGCGGAAATTCCTCTGGAGCGGATCGTCCTCGAGACCGACTGCCCCTACATGGCGCCGACGCCGTTCCGCGGAAAACGCAACTCATCAGACCTGATCGTGTATGTGGCGGAGGAAATCGCGAGGCTGAA
>Ga0192240_10471_pt1 | contig 16550 bp, 9 predicted proteins | sample Koala_Koa27_H3_FD_131237 | JGI IMG/M metagenome (GOLD analysis project Ga0192240, IMG submission 131237) | Enriched cells from koala feces incubated with labeled cellulose particles, San Francisco Zoo, California, United States - Koala_Koa2-7_H3 ...
CCTATTTATGAAACATGGGATGTTTCCCATACCAGGCGTATCGGTGATTTTGATGTATCCGGAGGTCTTAATCTGTTTACAGACGAAGGCTATAAAGAACAAGGATATAATAAACGTTTCCGTGCAGGAGGAAATTTAACCTATCATCAGCCGGGAATTAATATAGTAAATTATGGATTTAATATGAATTTCCTTTCCAATAAATACGGTGATTTCTTCATCTGGCGCTCAGCAAAAGATGCCTATAGCCCCTCTCCGTTTACGGATATGGCACGTGAAGGAAATTCCTTCTATCTGGATCCGTTCTTTAACTTTACAAATCCAAGAAATGATACTTCACATAAAATTAAAGGACGTTTTTATTATCGCGGAGATAATATCGTGAGTTCGGGCGGTGGAAAATCAATTACTTCTATCCTGGGTAACATGGGAACCGACCTCGATGCCATTATGAACCTTGCAGGTGGAGATTTTAGTAGTATCTATCCTGTCATTCCTCCTTTGTTGGAAGGCGATCTGAATGGTTTGGTAGACGGAGCAGTCGGGTTATTAAATAATATATTCCCCACAGCTACCACAGCAGATTATTGCGATTTAATTGCATGGTTTATGAATAATGGTTTGCCCACAGGAGGAACTTCCGAATTAATTCCCTGGCTAATGAATGCGGTTGATAATGAAAATCAGCCAAAAACACAAGTCGAGAATTTTTATTCTTACTACCTGGATTATCAGTTCAGTAAGAAATTTGAATCGGCCCAGATTACTTTAGGTACTACCTACGAGCATTTGCTGAGTCGTTCAGCTTTTACAGGAAGACACGAAAGTGATAATATAGCAGTGTTCTTTCAGTATGACCAACGTTTTTTTGACCGTTTAAGTGTCTCTGCCGGTATCCGTACCGAATATTATCGGGTAGATTCTTATGATCGCGAAGCGGAAACTAAAATTTTTGGTTGGAAACTTCCTATCAAACCTATTTTCCGTGGAGGTCTTAACTATCAGCTGGCAGATTATAGCTTTATTCGTGCTTCTTTCGGACAGGGATATCGTTATCCTTCTATTGTAGAGAAGTATGCCCGTAAAGACATTGGTGGAGTAGGAGTATATCCCAACCTGGATGTAAAGGCGGAAAAAGGTGTCAATGCCGAATTGGGAATTAAACAAGGCTATAAAATCGGAAATTTGCAAGGATTTGTGGATATTGCCGGGTTTTATACCCAATACGATGACATGATTGAGTTCAATTTTGGACTTTTTGACAACACCACCTATGAGCCACTTAACAGTGTTCCTCAATTAGTCGACATGATATTTAACGGACATATGCCGGGTATCGGAGCGCAGTTTTATAACGTATCTAAAGCACGTATTTACGGAGTTGATCTTTCTACAAATGGTTTTTATAACTTCAATCCGAATGCCAAATTATTTTATAATTTAGGTTATGTATATATTGAACCGGAAGATGTAGATTATAAAAAGAAAAACGAAGAAGAAGCTGCTTATACCGACCCATTGCAGATGAAAGAGAAATCGAATAATTCGAGATATCTTAAATATCGTCAGAAACATACGTTTAAGACTACACTGGATTTTGAATGGAAACGTCTGAATATAGGAACCAATCTTACCTGGAAAAGTAAAACTTTGGCAGTGGATTACCTCATGGTAGATGAACGTGAAAAAGAATACGGAAATAAAGATGTGATGGATTATGTACGGGAAATTATTTTTGGTAACATAGATGGAGAGACCTTAGATACTTATTGGGAGAAAAAGAATAAAGCCTATGTGGTGATGGACCTTCGCATGGGGGTAAAAGTAACTAATGAAGTTAGGTTCCAGTTTATGATTAACAATTTATTGAATACGGAATATAGTGTTCGCCCCATGGCTGTGGGTGCGCCACGTACATATGTCATGCAGCTTAACTTGAATTTTTAATAATAGTCAATTCTTTTATATTTTTCCATCGCTCTGCTAATTGTTAGCAGAGCGATTTTTTTATACATACACTGGAAACATTTTATGATAAAACAGAATGATTTTGTCATGCTGCCACCTTTAAATAGTTGTACTATTAACCTACACCTACAATAGTAAAATAGGTCTGTATTTGTTTTATAAAAACGAATTTACAGTGCACTTATTAAAAATTCATAGCTTATTTAAGGAAGAAAGTAGTGGGTTTGAGGACAATAAAATAAAGCGAAACCCTTCCGGATAGCATTTCCGGTAATCCGGGAAAAATAAATAAATCTATTAATCATTTTTGAAAGGACATTTAAGGGTTGTTGATAGTATAATTAGTATCTTTGCTACTTAATATTAACTTGTTTTCCAATTGAAATCCTGTTGTTTCCCAACTGGGAAGTAATAAGACTTCAACTGGAAGATAACAAGCTCCCAGTTGGGAAATAAAGTAATTATTAGTACCAATAAGTTTATTTCTACTTATGGCATGTACTAATTTAGCTAAGGATAGAACTTAAATATACCTATTGTTTATGGCAGCAGAATATGACTTTATAGAAAAACCTAATCCGGAAGGCGATAATAGCCCTCAACCCCTTTATCCACGTATTGTGATTAAAGGTAAAATCACAACAGAAGAGTTGATAAAAAAGATAGCTGTCAGGACTACGTTTGATACGGCAGAGTTGCTTGCGGCAGTAAAATTACTTTCTGAAAGCCTGGCTTATTATGTAAGTGAAGGCTACCGGGTAGAATTGGGGGATATCGGTTATTTTACGGCTTCACTTAAATCCCGGCCGGTGATGAACAAAAAAGAGATTCGTTCTTCTTCTATTCATTTTAACGGCGTAAACTTTCGGGCAAAGACTTCTTTTAAAAAGGAGATACGGGGAGAGCTTGTACGTGCGGGCAGCGGTTTTAGGAAATCATCAAATTTACCTTTAGAAACCAGAAAAATGAGAATGGAGAGGTACGTAAAGGAACATTCGTTTATTACGCGGATTAAATATTCTGAATTAACAGGGCTATTGAAAGGGTTAGCTTTAAAAGATTTGAACCAGTGGGTAGAGGAAGGATACCTGCAGAAAGAGGGAGCAAAAGCGGGAAGGATATATATAAAGGGAAGAAATTTTCCTGCAGGTTAATTTTTTATCCTTTCCTTAGCTGAATTTTTGAAGGCACCTTGTTATAACTGAGAAGACGCATAAAAAGTATTCCGGCAAATAAATAAGCTTCCGGTAAAATAACTTGCCTGAATAAGAGTGAGACGAACGGAAAGAGAATCAGTGAAAGGAGTGTAAACCTGAGTAATCCTTTTATTAAAGGCTGCATTTTATTTTTTCCTATAAAGATACAGAGTATAAGATTAGTAGGAATTGCCCACATGATATTATAGTTGGGCCGGGCTAATGATACATCGGAAAATAGCATTAAACTCAAAATAAACAGACCAATTAGTCCACTAATTAATAAGAGTAAACGATCAAAAAGAATCACATTGAACGTAGTTTTACCTTTCCATTGAAAGAAAGAGTAAATAGCTACTATAATTAGAAGTAAACTCCATAAAAATAAAAAAACAGAATAGGTAGAAGCGGTTTTATTGCTGCCAGATGGAAGAAGGGATTGCGAAGAGAAGATAAGGGATGAACCGTTTACATTTGCATAGGTTAGCAGGTTTATTAATTCCCGGGGAACAAATGCAGCTTCATAGATGGAAAGTGGAACATCTGCTTTAGCCCCCAACGAGATATTAAAAACCAGATACTGCAAATAGTTTTGTAAAGGATGGTCTTTACTAATTATATCCCGATAAGTTTTCCGGGCATTGATTCCATAGAAATAATCTTTATTGATATTTAATTCATCAAATAATTCATCCCTTAATTGGGTTGTGCAATTATTTGATTGAAGATTAAAGGTATAAAATCTATCTCCTCCAATGAGTAAATCATTCAGATGATTCCATATGTGCTGGCGTTGCTCTAAGGAAAAATTCAGGTAATATTCATCTACACCTCTTTTCTGTTCCTCATACCTTTTCAAAAATTGACGAAAATGAATGCCCTCCAGCGAAGAATCTAACTTGCCTAATAAAAGCTTATATAGAAAAAAAGGCTGCCCTTCATCATAAGAACCAAAGTTAAAAATAACATCAATTTTTAGCGACGCGTCTTGTACCCGCAAAGCAGAATGTCCATAACTTCCTTCGTAGGCATCGGAAGGAGAACAAACAACTATAGAGAAGAAAGATTCAGGAGTTAATTGAGAGAGTTGATTGGCTTTTACCGGAAAAGTATATAAAAAAAGTGCAACTATCCATAACTGTTTCTGAAGTAACAATTTACTGTTCTTTTTCATACTATATTTACAAATGCCTGCTGTCCTCATATATAAATGATTGCTTTCCCGTTCATAAAATAAAAATAGGCTTTATTTAGTCTTCGGACTAAATGAAGCCTATCTCTATTATTGATTGAAATTTATTTTTTTATAAATTTGATACTGCGTCCTTCCGCATTGATAATGTATATTCCTTTGCTTAAATCCGATACATTAATTGCATTATCATAAATATTACCGGATTTTACATTAATACCGGCGATATTGTAAATGGCATATTTACTGCTTTCTTTAGTACCGGTTACATTGAGTACATCATAAGTAGTAGTAGGATATACAGAAAATTCAGATTGGTTAGTATTGATATAAATCGAATTTGTTACTCCATCTACAAATTTAACGCTTATGCCTAAATTAGTAATCTCTAAAGTAAGGTTTAATTTTCCTTCTGCATCTACATTACCTTCCAGATCAATTTCAAGTGAAGTAAATACTCCGGCACTGATAATGTCTTGTTTTTCGAAAGTGTAGGTTCCGTTTGTAAGTTCCACTACTTCTACTTCTGTTACCACGACATCTCCGATTGTCATGCCTTCCAGTGAAAAATCTGAAATATTTAAACTGATCTCCCTATCTTCTGTAGAAACAATTTCTATTTCCTGGTCAATAGCAGGTAATTCAGCATCAGGAGTAGAAATATATAGATCCCCTTCATAAACTCCTGCCATCACTTCTGTATAAAAATCTCTTCTTACTCCGTCTGAGAAATCAACGGTTATTCCTAAATTACTGATTTCTAAAGAAAGGTTTAATTCTCCTTCTGTGCTGATAGAACCTTGTAGCTCTATTTCAAGGGAAGTAAATATTCCGGCACTGATAATATCGTCTTTTGCAAAACTATAACCACCTCCTGCAGTTTGTAATTCTATTTCATTCACTACAATATCACCAATAGTCATACCTTCAATTGAAAAGTCTTTAATTTTCAAGGTAATTTCATTTTCGGCTGCTTGAATTACATAGATATCCTGATCAATGGTAGGAATTTGAGCATCAGGCGTACTAACATCTAATTTTCCCTGATAAACTCCTTTTACTTGGGCATGGCTTATGGTAGTATAGGACATAGCAATTACTGCCATCATAAAAAGTAGTAGTTTTTTCATAATTGTTTTTTGTGTTTAGTAAATAATTGTGTCTTTAATATCTCTAATGAAAACTTGAGGACAAAGTTAAGTTTTTAATTTTATTTACCTTTGAATTATGGTATAATTAACGTTATTAATCCTTTAATTTCTTCTAAAAGGAGGAATGGAGTATCTGGGAAATGGTAAATGATTAGTGGCAGGTGTATAAAAATTGTATCAAAATTGATAGCTTAGTCCCAGGCGGGTTTCAAAAGTGCGGAAATCTACATTTTCGTGATAAGTATAGTGGGTGTTACGGATATAGTAGGAAGCTTCCGCGCATATTTTGAATTTATTGGTCAGGTTTATATCGATTACCGGATTGATAACCGTGAGCCTTGTGTTACCTTTATCTCCCTGGGCATTGACATACAGGGGATTTTCTTCTATTTCTTCCGGATCTTTGTTTTCATATCCTTTCCAGGTAAATATGCGATAGTGATAAAGGTTTAAAGCAAAACTTCCATATTGTCCGAAATTCAGGTTGGTCTGGTTTTTTATACTAAATCCGCTACCCATGTTATAATCCCGGTCGATAACCCGGTAGTAGTCGGTAAGGCTTCCTCCCAACAGGATTGCGTTTGCGTAAATATGTTGTTCCAGATTGATGTATTGATTGATGGTGGGAAACTTATAAATTACGCCGGGACCAAAAGATGCGGCTTCTGAAATTCTGTAAGGTATATTCCCGGTACCATCAATCACTTCCTGGGAATCGAAATAATTGAAATGCTGAAATACCCCGGCCATCATTTCCATACCTGTTTTGGTAGGAAGTTGTTTGCCCCATAGTTTGGCAATCAGGTTTACTTCACCAATAATGGGTTGGCCGCCTGAGAGATTAAAGAGGGCATTGAGGGTAAAGTAATCAAACGGACTAGTATTGTCTTTACTGAATGCATCTCCATAAATCATATTCAATTTTACATAGGGACTATTGTCACCTTTGAAAAAATAATTATCGTCTGCTAAATACCGGATACCGATATCCATTGCGAATTTTACGGGAATACGGTCAAAATTATGGTATTTATAGTAACTATGTTTTACTTTCCACATATCACCACTAATGATGCGGTTTAACCCCCGCATAGGTGAAGCCACCATACCCAGCGCTTCTCTCCATACCCGGTGAAAGCCTCTTTTGGAATCATCCAGTACAAGGGAAGAGAGTCGGTAAGTCATTTCACCCAGGGCAATACCCCCGATAGAGGTAGCCAGGAAGTCGTTGATGGCAGCAGGTTCATTTTCGGCAAAAAACTCCCACATAAAACTGCCTGCGAATGTATAAGGAGCCGATTCCCAGAAACTGAGTCCGTTACTCCTTGCCATGTTGTAATAAAGGCTACCATGATAAGGGTGGGCAAAAAGGTTGGTAGAGAATTGGTCATTATCCCATACAAAACCTGTTTTAAAGTTGTTTTTGATGGTTTTAAAACTGATTTTGGCAAAATCCTCCTGCATCACATAGCGGTCAAATCCCCATACTGCTGCGTTTATACCAAATACGCCAACCGCTGACCACCAGGGATGTTTTTTAGAGTGATAGCCGGGGTCATTGTAGACATAAGCAGAATCGGGTAGTTGGGCATTCATATGTTGAATAGCCAGGATAATAAATACACAACAAATACAGATTCTTTTCATCTCTTTTTCTGGTTAAAGGTGCATCAGAAAAGAATAATACCTATCTCTATGATTGGTTTCTTTTCATACACACGATTCTTATTATAGTGTCTGGTAACGCCGTAGCCGGTGGAAGCAAATATGCCAAACTTACTGACCGGATGATACTCCAGGTTAATCCTTCCTTGTAAAGCATACATTCTTTCGGGCACTTTGACCGATTCGTTTTCGAAATTTTCTATGTGGTAATAGCCCAGGTCACTGCTTAAATCGAAGTTGTTACGGAAGGGAAAATGTACCCCGGCTCTATAGAACGTGGCTCCCGAAAACTTTTTGTTTAAACTCAGGTAGTGTGTGCCAAATCCCAGCATCGTATAAAACAGCCGGTTCCGGAAGCGAACCGCGATGTTTGTTTTTGTAGTATTTCCTCCATAAGCCAACAGTTGGATACGGGTGGTAGGATTCACGTTTACCAACCCTATTTTTACAGTGGAAGTGTCTTTGCTATGATTAATGATACCGATTTGTACTCCTTTCACTTTACCTCCACAAATATTTATAATACCGAGTTGGGCCCCTTTTATTTCCGTAGCGTAATTGCCCACTCCGATTTGTGTTCCTTTAAGTTCCTCCATACACATGTTTGCGGCAGCAAGTTGTATTCCTTTGTCCACTTTCATGGCAATATTTGTTCCACCGGCTAATTGGATGCCTTTCATTTCAGAAGCTGCAATATTACTTAATGCCGAGAGTTGCACCCCTTGTTGACGAATGGTGATATTTCCTAATCCGGCTAACTGGATGCCTTTTGTTTCGTCTGCACTGATATTCAGGAGGGTTGTGATTTGGGCTCCTTTCATTTCTTTTCCGGCCACATTGACAAGTCCTCCTATTGCCAGCCCGGTTTGATCTTCTACATTTACATTTCCTATTCCGGCCACTTGCATACCCCGGGTATTTCCGCCGGTGATATTTAATAAACCTCCAATCAGCAGGCCATTACTTTCTTCTCCTACAATATTAATGCTACTCACCAACAGGGCATTGCTTTTCATAGCCACAATATTTAATAAACCGGAGCCGGAAACACCGGAAGCATTCCCTCCGGTTATATTAGCCAGACCTGAAAATTGTAACCCCGCCTGGTTACTTCCGCTCATATTTCCCAGTCCCGATAGCTGAATACCTTTGCTCTCATTTTGTGTTATACTCCATAGGGAGTTAATTCCTATTCCTTCTAACTGGTAAATATTTGAAAACAGTCCCAGGTTAAAACGGGCACTTTTAAAAGAGCCGTTATGATGCCCGTAAATATTTACAGAAGCGTTGGCCGGTTTCTTTTTTTTGCCCGGCAACTGCTGGATGAGGATAAATAAGGAGCCAGAAAAACAGCAGGGAAATGACGTGTAGTGAAGATTTCATTTATATCTTTATTTGTGTAATAAACACAATATTAACTGTTTTTTTAAAATTGTGGACGTATAACCGTTATAATTTAACACATTAAAATAAGATTTGTTTTAGTTAACATATAAGAAAATGCTAAATAATTGCTTGATATACATTACAGGTTAGAAAGGAGAAAATTTATTTAATAGATATAAGAGTTGATAGGTAAAAGCTGGCACTCTTTAATGGTATGTATAGGGGGCAGGATAAGATGTTTTCCGGAAGAGTTATATTTTATGAAAAGATGGTTTTGTACAATTCTTTAAGGATAATACTATATTTTTGGAAGGGGATAGTGAAAGACGCCTGCCCGGAATGACGAGAGATAAAAGAGGAAATTCCTGAGACATATATCTTTAAAGAAAGAGAAATAAAGTCAGGATGTAACGGTGCGATAATATTTTATTTTTATAGTAAGTGAAATAACTTATAGATTCTTTGATTTTCAGGGACTTAGTTAAAGTAGGTATAAATATTATTTAATAGTTAGATATTACTATTAAATAATATTAATAAGATAAATTTTTAATATAAATAAATTCCATCTTACTAGCTAAATACTTACATTTAAGAAGTTTATAAGTCATAGGCTATAAACTGTTAACCTTTATTTAACCTATAATACTTAACCCATGAAAACAAAAGCTCTCCTGTTAGGGATGCTGCTATTAATTTGCAGTTTTCCGCAAATTGCTGCTAAAAAAACTTCTGTGCAGAAAAGTAATGAAGAGGTAAGTAACATTCACATCAAGAGTCTCTGGGAATTTTCTTCTACCAAGGGAAACCGGCCTGAAGAAAAGGACATACGCAATGGTTTTGCCTATTATGATGGTGAATTATATATGGCTTCCCGACGGGCCGAAAGTCAGGTAGTTATATACGATGCTGCTACAGGAGAACCCAAGATGGAAAATGGAAAAATTGCCCAACTCCCTAAAAGTGATGTTATAAGTATGACCTATGCTGGTGGAGATGTGTATGTTGACCGTAATGGGGCTATTTATTGTGTTGCATCCGATAACCGTAATATCATTAAGTGGGAGAGCCGTACAGCCACTACTTCTTCCATTTACACTACACTACCGGAAGGTAATTTTGAGGGAGGTTTCTGGGGGTTCGATATGATAATAGATGAGAATGGGGATGGATGCATCGTAGGAATTTCACAGGCAACGTTTAAGTTATGCTACATACCCATTACCAACAATGAACCCGGTACAGCCAAAGAGATGTGGCTGCTGGATGATTTTGAACCGGGTTCGGTTACGCGTGCTTTTCTGGTGGACAAAAAGACCTTGTGGATAAATGGTGTTGGTTCCGATCCGGTATATATTGAACTCGATGACAACCTGAATATTAAAACACAGCGGGCTTTTGCACCCGAAAATGTGAATAAAGGAGTAGCCGGAATAGCCCAGTTCGATTACAAAGGTCTTACTTATCTGGTAGTAGCTGCCAACAACCATGCTGTAGAGCAAATTGCTCCTACTCATTCGGCTTTAGTGTTCGAATTTAATCCGGTAGATATGTCCTATAAAAAAGTGGGAGACTACCTTCCTAAAGAAGGGCTTGGTTCGGTTACCGATTATTCACATATGGTTGTACCTGTTGTAAGGGTAGAAGAAAATGAAGTATACATCTACCTAATGGGAGGAACCAATGGAATAGCTGCGTTTAAGTTTTATGATTCATCAGAGCCAATAGAGCCGGATATATATTATACAAAAAATGCAATAACAAAGCGTATAGGCGATGCTCCGTTTGTAAATCCCCTGACTTCAGAATCGGATGGCACAGTTTCCTATAATAGTTCTGCAACCCATGTAGCAACGGTTGACAGTGAGGGTTTAGTAACAATCCTGGCGGAGGGTAAAACGGAGATAACTGCTACGGTTGCTGCTACTGAAACTTTCCTCGAAGCTACGGCTACTTATATTTTAACTGTAGAGGGTACGCCTACCGGTCCCATTGTAGATCTTTTGTGGGAATATTCCGTTAACAACAATAATATGGGCGAACTGGCCGATTTCCGTAACGGGTTTGACTATTATGAAGGGGAATTGTTTTTCGCTTCACGACGTGACGAAAATACACAAGTGGTGATTTATGATGCTGAAACTGGAAAAATAAAAATGAACGGTGGTAGCGTTGCTCAATTACCATCAAGCCCGGATTTAAATATGAAATGGGCCGGTGGTGATGTGGCTTTTGATGATAACGGTGCAATTTATGCCATAGCTTCGAATAGCGAAAATATCATTAAATGGCAAAGTAAAGAGGATACTTCTCCCTCTATATTTACTACACTACCCGCTAAAGATATATGGGCATTGGATGCTAAAATAGATAAAGATGGAAACGGATGTATAGTTTCGGCTTCACAGGCTACCGGCAGGATATATTATGTTCCGGTTACAGCTAATGTACCCGGCCAGGCCGTTACTTTGAAAATAAAAGAAGATTTAGGCTATACGCCACGCACCTTTATTGTGGACACTAAAACCTTCTGGGTGGATGGCAATGCAAACCGTCCGACACGTGTGGTGTTAAATGATGATTTATCTATACAATCCGAAAATGAATTGAAAGTAAACGATATCAGTGCGGGAGTAAACGGGATTGCTGAGTTTGAACTGAAAGGCAGGACATTTATTGTAGTCGCAGCCAATAATCATGCCCCTTATGAGATTCCCAACCATTCGGCTTTGATTTATGAACTGGATATTCCTACTTTTAGTGTAAGTAAAATTACCGGTTATTTCCCCGAAGAAGGGCTCGGTGGTGAAACAGACGGATCGCATTTAGTAGCTCCGGTGGTACGGATAGAGGGAGACGAAGCGTATATTTATCTATTGGGTGGATGCAATGGAATAGCTGCCTATAAGTTTATGGTATATGGTGATGTAGGCATCAGTAAGGAAGATATTCAATCCAAGGCAGTGATTTATAGAACACACGAAGGTGTGGAAATGAAATTTGAAGGAAAAGCCGATATCGAAATTTTCCGGATTGATGGTGTGCTTGTGGAAAGAACTGTAGCGTTTGATACCTATAGCAAAGCACTGGATAAAGGTCTTTATATTGTACGGATTAATGGTGTTAGCTATAAATTCATGAAATAAGATATTCAGGTGCTTCTGAATTGAAACCTTATTTCTTTTTGAATTTGTCTTGAAGTTAAAAACAGCTTATACTTAAAAAGCCCGGTATTGCACCGGGCTTTTTAAGTATAAGTTCTCTTTATTCTTTCAACGTTTTCTATTTATCCTTTCGCTTCCTGATATAAGAAACGCTTGATACTCTTTTTGGGAGTCTTTTCAAATTCTTCGGGATAGATTTTCATTTTTGCCAGTTGGGAATAAGCAGGAAGAGAGTTATTCAGTTCAATTCTGTTCTCTTCCATAACCCTTTCAATATCGGAGTTCGTTAATCCATTGGCAAATGCGTCATCGAAATCGGGATAAACAAGTCCTACCAGTTTCCCGTTTTGTTGCACAACGATTGATTCGGCTACGTAGGGCATGTTATTTAATTTATCTTCAATCTCTTCCGGATATATATTTTGTCCGGAGGGTCCCAGTAACAGGTTTTTACTTCTTCCTTTGATGGTTACGTTTCCCCAGGCATCCATAACTCCTAAATCTCCTGTATGCAACCATCCCTCTTCATCTATAATTTCACGGGTAGCTTCTTCATTTTTGTAATAACCCAACATCACATTGGGTCCACGGCAAACGATTTCACCTACTATGTTTTCGGGATCGGGAGAAAGTATTTTTACTTCCATGCGTGGGGCTTGTTTTCCACAGGAACCGGGTTTAAATCTTTTCCAATCTTCATAGGTAATGATGGGGCCACATTCGGTCATTCCATAACCTACCGTATAAGGGAAATCAATCATTTTCAGGAATTGTTCTACCTCTTGGTTAAATGCAGCTCCTCCTACAATTATTTCATAAAAGTTTCCTCCGAACGCATTAATCACCTGTTCGCGTACGGTGGTTTTAATTTTATCATTAATAACCGGTACTTTCAGAAGAAGTTTCATGGTAGGAGTTTCCAGTTTGGGAAGTACGTTTTTCTTAATGATTTTTTCTATAATTAAAGGTACGGCTACTACGAGGTTGGGCTTGATTTCTGCGAATGCCTGGAAAATTATTTTAGGACTTGGTGTGCGGGTAAGGAAATATATCTGGCAGCCTACGGAAAATTCATATAAAAATTCAAAGGCTAATCCGTACATGTGAGCCATCGGAAGCATGGAAATTGTTTTATCTCCTGCTTTCAGGTTTAATACGTCAAATGCGAATTGTGTGTTTGACCATAAACTTCTGTAAGGAAGCATTACTCCTTTGGAGTAACTGGTAGTTCCCGACGTATAATTAATGGCAGCCAGTTCATCGGGTTGATCTTTATGATAGGAGATGTGTTCTTTCCGGAAATTTTTCGGATATTTTTTTCCGAACATTTCATTGAGGTGTTCCCTGGCATGATCTAACTTTTCCGAACGCGATACTAACAACGTATAATCGTTCATTAAAATCACTCCTTCGAGTAAAGGCATGGCTGCTTCGTTGAGGTTTTCCCATACCATGTCGCCTACAAAAAGAAGTTTTGCTTCGGAATGGTTTACAATATTATGAACATTGTCGGCTTTAAATTCGTGTAGGATAGGAACAATAACAGCTCCGTAGGTTAAAGTAGCTAAGAAAGTTACTCCCCAGTGTGAACTATTTCTTCCGCATACTGCAATTTTGTCGCCTTTTTTAATTCCACTCTCTTCGAGAATAATATGGAGTTTTTCTATTTTCCTTGCTACATCTTTATATTGAAGGGTAGCACCATTGTTAATGGTATCTAGTCCGTCTAACAGTCGCCTTGCTACATCTTTATATTGAAGGGTAGCACCATTATAATCTGTCAATGCGTTTAAGTCCCAATTTTTTTTGATGCTTTCTTCAATAAAAGCAATAAAACTATGTTCCATTCTTTGCACATTTGTATTTGTATTGTGCAAATATATGGGTTTGAACATATTCTACAAAATAAATAAGAGAGAAAGATAAAGGTGAGGTAGGTTTTTATTTATAAAGAATGTGAATTTGAGAAGAAGATATTTCGGTGAATTTTACCAGTAGGATCTAAATTATTATGTAAAAACAAGTTGAAGTTATTTATCAATTTCGTAATGGTAGAATTGTTGGTATCAATAAGAATAGAGAGCGTAGAATGGGAGGGATGCTTTTAACATTTTTCTTTATAGAGTTCATTGGGAAATAATTTGTTCAGATTATCTTATTGTACATAATTCTGTATTATCTTTAAAAAATATGGAAAAGTTTAGTTAGTAACCTAATCCTTTCAATTATTTTTGCCCTTCGTTCGGGTTAAATAAATAAGTAATGTATGTAACTCTTCTATAAGGGTTAATTTTTCTTTTAAATATCGTCCGGGTGTTTGTGAATCAATAAATCTATTGCTTATACTTAATAATTCAGGAATATGACTCTTCAATTTTATATGCTGTTTTTGTATGTCATGATTGGCATTGCTGTTGTGGTTTTTATTGCTTTGTATTACATCAATGCTGGTTATGGAATGTTTAACAGTCATAAGTGGGGAAAAACTGTAAACAACCGATTGGGTTGGATACTCATGGAGAGTCCTGTTTTTTTTGTTTTGTTGGGTATGTGGATTTGTTCGGAAAGAAAAGAGATGCTGGTTCCCTCTTTTTTTATTTTTCTGATGCTGTTCCACTATTTTCACCGGGCGTTTATTTTTCCTGCTCTTTTTAAAACAAAGAGCAGGATGCCGGTTGCTATTATGCTGATGGGAATTATCTTTAATTTGATAAATGGTTTTTTACAGGGAGAGTGGATTTTATATTTGTCGCCTGTTGAAATGTATACGCCGGCCTGGCTTGCCACTCCCCAGTTTATAATAGGATTTATTCTTTTTATTGTGGGTTTATCTATCAATATCCATTCGGATAAGGTGATTCGTGGGTTGAGAAAGCCGGGTGATACCAAGCATTACCTTCCCGGTAAAGGTCTTTATAAATATGTGACTTCTGCCAACTATTTCGGAGAACTTATAGAGTGGTTAGGATTTGCTATCCTTACCTGGTCACTGGCAGGAGCGGTATTTGCCATCTGGAGTTTTGCAAATTTAGTTCCGCGTGCCAATTCTATTTATAAGCGTTATAAAGAAGAGTTTGGGGCGGAAGTCGGGAACCGGAAGAGAGTAATCCCTTTTATTTATTAAATAGAAGCTAAACCATCAATTAGAAAAATGAGCCAGACAGTTGTCATTACAGGAGCCAGTGGAGGAATGGGGTTAGAAATAACCCGTAGGATGGCTGCTTCGGGCTTTCGTGTAATCATGTGTTGCCGTAATAGGGAAAAAGCATTGGCGGTAAGTGAAAAGATTATCCAGGAAACCGGGAATCCGGATATCCGGGTAGTAGAGTTGGATTTATCTTCTCTGGAATCTGTCCGGGATTGTGCAACGGAAATTACTACTATATATGGCACTATAGATTTATTAATGAATAACGCGGGTATTATAGCTACCGGATATGAATGTGTGCATAATGGTTTGGAAAAAACGGTACTCACCAATTATGTCGGCCCTTATCTTTTTACCCGCAAATTGCTTCCTGTGGTTAAACCGGGAGGTCGTATTGTGAATATGGTATCATGTACCTGTCGTCTGGGTAGAATAGATTTGCCTGATTTCTTTTTTAAAGGGAAAAAGGGGAGTTTCCGGCGAATGCCGGTATATTGTAATACGAAGTTAGCCCTTATGCTTTTTACTGTGGAACTTGCCGAACGCATACAGGATAGAGGAATAAGTGTGAATGCAGCAGACCCGGGAGTGGTTTCTACAGGTATTATCTCTATGGATAAATGGTTTGATCCCCTGACAGATTTGTTTTTTCGTCCTTTTATTCGTAAACCTTCGGAAGGGGCTTCCAGTGCGGTAGATTTATTATTGAAAGAGGAATTTAAAGCACATACAGGATGTTTATGTGTAAATAATAAAATAAAGCATATCAGGGAATTTTATGTCAATCATTCACAACGTAAAATATTATGGGAAGAAACAGAAAAAATCGTTTCTGACTTTTTGTAACTCTTTTTATTCTTTGAAGATTAATTAAGCAGTTATAAAACACCCGGGTTCGCTAATCCTCAGGATAGCGAACCCGGGTGTTTTAGTGGTAGATAAACCAAAAAATTATATTCAGTTATTCCTTACTTAAGGAGTAACCATTATTTTGGTTGAATTATCTGCAGTTCTTACAATGTAAATACCTCCGGTGATTGATATGCTATTTTCTCCAACAGATGTTTGAAGAGTATGTATGAGTGTTCCGTCGATAGCATATATCCGAAAAACTTCTTCTGTTTCCGTATCAATGACTATTTCGTTTGATCTTGCATATATCCTGGAACTGCCCATTTGTGTAGCGTGGCAGATACTTGTATCATTACCTCCCATAAAATCGAATGTGATGACTCCGTTTTCATCTTCCTGAATATTTTCTACAGGTTTATCCAGATAGCCGCCTGTGTATACTGAAGATGCCGGAATACTGCTTTTCGTAAAAGATGTGTTTCCGGATGTTCCGGGATATAAATCTCCTGCATAGCCAGCGTTAGGAGTTAAGGCATTATCTGCAGGCACAATTGTCATTCGTTGATGGGAACGTTCATTATTTACCGTATTATTCCTCCATGCGGATTCCAGGTAATCTACATGGATAATCATAAGTCCATGTCCGGGCATTCCTGTATCCCATCCTTCCAGTTGCCTGTTTTCAAGAACAAAATATTCGTCGGTGTTATCGTCATTAACAATACGATAGGCTTGATTGCTGGAAGACAAAGCTTCCAGGGAAACCGTGGTAGGTGAATCTAATGTTTCAATTTCACTCCAGCCTACAAATTCTCTTTCATAAGAGGT
>Ga0192240_10472_pt1 | contig 16541 bp, 12 predicted proteins | sample Koala_Koa27_H3_FD_131237 | JGI IMG/M metagenome (GOLD analysis project Ga0192240, IMG submission 131237) | Enriched cells from koala feces incubated with labeled cellulose particles, San Francisco Zoo, California, United States - Koala_Koa2-7_H3 ...
TTGATGAGGGGGATGGAGAAGCCTCATAGCCTGTAGCCTTGTTCCTTGTCAACTCATCTTTAGAAGTTAATTACTCCGTCTTCTCCTCCGCTCTCGGGCATGTCTTCCGAGGCTGGGATGCTGGTCTGTTCGGCTTTGTTTTTAAAGCTGTTCAGGGTGCTCTTGTCGCGCTTGTAAGTGGGACTTTCCTCTACCATTGTCACCAGCTCGGTGTTGTCCAGGTCTTCGGGGGTGAAGATGTAGATGTGGCGGCGGCGTTTGCTTTGCGAGCGGCTATTGGTGTCTTTGCCGTAGTATATCTCGCGGCGGCTGCGTCGGCGTTCCTCTTCCTCGGCCATCTGTTCCAGTTCTTCTTCCGTTTTGGCGGCAATGCGGTCGTCCATTTCCTTGAGGTGAATGTCCTGGATGCCGAATCCGGTGGCAAGCAGGGTGATTTTCACCTGGTCGCCCAGCGACTCGTCTTTCTCTACACCGTGCTTGGTCTCGATGTCGCGGCTGAAGCGGGTCATGAAGTCCTTCACTTCTTCCATTTCGTTCATCATCAGCTGGCTTTGTGAGCTGTATGAGATACAGAGAGCTACCTTCTTGGCGTTGAAGATGTCGTTGTTGTTGAGCAGGGGCGAGGTCTGTGCGTCGAGAATGGCTTTGCTCACACGGCCTTCACCGCTACCGTAACCGGTACCCATGATGGCTACGCCACCGTCTTTAAGGATGGTGCGCACATCGTTGAAGTCGAGGTTTATCTTGCCGTGCATGGTGATGATGTCGGCAATGCTCTTGGCAGCTACGAGCACAATGTCGTCGGCACGGTCGTAGGCATCTTCAAATCCCATTTCGCCGTATATCTCGCTCAGCTTGTCGTTCTTTACCACGATGAGGGCGTCGACGTGCTTGCTGATTTCTTCTACGCCGTCCAGGGCTTGGTCTATTTTCTTGTCGCCTTCCCATTGGTAGGGGATGGTGACGATACCTACGGTCAGGATATCCATCTCTTTGGCCACCTTGGCAATGACAGGGGCGGCGCCTGTACCGGTTCCGCCACCCATGCCGGCGGTGATGAATACCATCAGGGTGTTGTCGTTGAGGCGTTCCTTTATTTCGTCAATGCTGTCTTCGGCGGCCTTGCGTCCGGCTTCGGGTTTGTTGCCGGCTCCCAAGCCCTTGCCCAGTTGCAGCTTGTTGGGTACGGGAGAGTCGTTGAGGGCTTTCGAGTCCGTGTTGCATACCATGAAAGTCACTCCGTTGATACCTTCGCTATACATGTGGTTCACGGCATTGCAACCACCGCCGCCTACACCGATGACTTTGATAATCTTCGGGGAATCGGTCGGGATGTCAAATTGTACCATTTCGTCCATAGTGATTCTATCGGATTGATGGGGGCTGCATGCCAGGCATGGCCCCCGGGGTTAATACATCGGGTTATTTGTTGCTTCCAGGCTTTTTTTCGTCCGAAAGTTTGTCGCTATCGCCCAGGAGTTCTTCACTCATTGATTCCCAGAAAGTGTACCATTTAGACCTTTTCTGCTCTTTGGGCTTGTTGTCTTTGGGCTTCTTGGGTTCTTTCTGAGGTTTGGGCTGCTCCGGTTTCTTGGGCTGTACGGGAGTTGCGATTTCTTCCTCTTCGAAACCTATCTTGACTTGTTCGGGTTTCTGGGGCTGAGGCTGGGGTTGTGGTTGGGGTGCCGGTTCGGGTTTGGGCTTTTCTTCACGGCAGCAGTTCTCGGTACCGGATGTTACAAGTCCCAGCAGGGTATTGCTCATACCGTCTTTCTTCAGCATGTTTTCGGCACCGGTCACGTTGTCGTGCACAAACTTTGAAACCTTCACCTTTTCCTGCTTGCTGATGCGGCGGAAAAGCGTTTCGAGGTTTTTCAGGTTGCTTCCGCCTCCGGTAAATACGATACCCGAGAAAAGTTTGTCTTCGTAGCCCGATAATTGTATCTGGTTCCATACGTTGGCCAGTATTTCTTCGGCACGGGCACCGATGATGTTGTTCAGTTGCGCCAGTTCCAGCGTGCGGCCGTCTTCAAGGGTACAGGTAGCGGGTGCTTCGGCGCCTTCCTCTTCTTCGTAGAGTACGTTGCCATAGGTCAGTTTCAGTTTCTCGGCATCTTCTTCCTCCATTTGCAGGGAGGCAATGTCGCGGGTGATGTTGCTTCCGCCTAGAGGTAGCACACAGAGGTGACGCAGGATGTTGTTTTTATACACCAGAATGGTGGTGGTATCGGCTCCAAAATCTACGAGAGCACATCCTGAACGCATTTCGTTTTCGGTCAGTACGGCCTTGGCCAATGCTAAAGGAGCCACAAAGAGATCGGCAATCTTGACTTCGGCCTGTTCGAAGCTCAATTCCAGATTTTTCTTGAGTGAGTTGCGTGCCACGATGTTGAGGTATTGTCCCACAATATGCTGTCCGGTGACACCCACGGGGTCTACGTGCAGGGCATTGTCTATTTTGTATTCCTGCGGGGCTACGTCGAGCACACACATGTCTACCAACGGTGCTTCACGGTTTTCGTCGTTGAGTGTGTCTACCAGGTCGAGTGAGATGATGCTTTCCTCTTCCAGTGAACGGCTGACCGTGTTTTTGACCGTACGCAGCGATTGTCCGCCAATGCCTACATATACTTTGGCAATGGAGTTGTGTAGCTGTTCTTCCAATTGTTCCACAATGGCATCTATGGCATGGGCGGCCTTGTCGATGTTGTAGATGCAGCCTTTGTGTACAAACGAGGCTGCTTCTTCGCGTGCATAGGCCAGCACCTGGATGCTTCCGTCATTGTTCTTTTTCCCGGCGATACCGGCTATTTTGGAGGAACCCAACTCGATGGCGGCGATAAAGTCTGTTGTTGTCATACTCATATCTATCTTTGTTGTTTCTTTTTCTTTCTTTTCTCTCCGGGTCGAAGTGCTCGACCTTCCCTAGTCGAAATGTTCGACCTTCCCTGTATAGGTAGTTTTATATTTTTTCTATACAGAAAGTTATCTTCGGGTACAGATAACCTGGTTGTCAAATTCAACGCTGATGCGTGAGTATTTGTTCCAGCCTACCTGGTTCAGCGCCTTCTGGTAGAAGACCTTGACACGTTTCAGCTTTCGTTCGTATCCGTCCAACCGTCCCAGGTAGATAAGGTGGTCACCCACACGGGGTACCAGTTCTACGGTCTTGTCGTTCAGTACGTGGATTTGCTCTATCTGTGCGTTCCAGAACGGGTCGCTTTGCAGGTACATTCCAAATGGATAGAGTTTGTTCTTGGCAAAGTTCTTGTCTATTTTTCCGGTTGCAACGGCCAGATGGGCTACACACTTGGCACTTGGAGGCATGACGGTACCTTTATTGTCGAGGTAATAATTATCTCCGTTGGCACTCATTACTCTCAGCACCGGGATGCGCTGATGTACTTCCACGCACACTTTCCCACTTGGCGTCTTGTAGCATTCCACACGATCGATGAGCGGATGTTTGGCCAACTCCTGTTCCAGCTTTCTGGTGTGTATGTCGGTCATTTCCTTGCCTACCGGATTGAGCCCTTTCTCCTTCAATATGGATACGACCTCTTTCCGGGTGATGAAACCGGCGTAAATGGAGTCTTTTATGACCAGTTGCACATCACTGCATGTCTGCGTCGCCGGTTTCCGGTTGAAAGCGGTGATGGCAGCTACCAGATAGGCAGCTATAAGCAACAATGCGGCCGAAAGCAGAATCTTCTTGAACATGGTGCGTATATCTTCTTTCTGTGTTATACTTATTTTACCTCATTCTCCGCGTTGGCTTGCAACAGTTTGGCTATTTGGGGTGAATAGTTGTCCAAATCTCCCGCTCCCAGTACAATCAGCACTTCGATGTGCTTTCCGGCCAACAGTTTGAGTATCTCTTCCTTGGGGCAGATACACTTTTCGATGCCGGGGCGCAGATGGTCGTAAATCAGTTGGCTGCTTACACCCGGAATGGGCTGCTCGCGTGCCGGATAGATTTCGGTCAGAATCACCTCATCGAGTAGCGAGAGGCTGTCGGCAAACTCGCGGTAAAAGTCGCGTGTGCGGGTGTAGAGGTGCGGCTGGAAGATAGCAGTTATTTTCCGGTCGGCATACAACTCGCGTATGGATTTTACACTTTGTGCAATTTCGGCTGGGTGATGGGCATAGTCGCTCAGAAATACCACTTTGTCCGTCTTCAGTTTGAAGTCGAAACGGCGGTCTACACCGCGGAAAGTTGCCATGCCCTGGCGTATCTCCTCGTCTGTGGCACCACTAAGGTGGGCAAGTGCCATGGCAGCTACACCATTTTCGATGTTGATGCTTACGGGCACTCCCAACTGGATGTCGTTGATACGGGTGTCGGGGGCAACAAAGTCCAGGAAAATTTCTCCGTTGCCGATGCGGATGTTTTCGGCATGGAAATCACCTTCGGTACGTGCATACGAATATACGGTTACTCCCGGTTGCACGTCGGGTTTCAAAGCCAGACCTTTGTGCATAATCAGTGCGCCGCCCGGTTGGATGAGGGTGGTGTAGTGGCGGAAACTTTCCAGGTACGCCTCTTCCGTGCCGTAAATATCCAGGTGGTCGGGGTCGGTAGCGGTAATGACACTCATCCAGGGGCTGAGCCAATGGAAGGAGCGGTCGAATTCGTCGGCTTCAATCACCGTATAGGGGCTGTCTTGCGAAAGCAGCAGGTTGGTTCCGTAGTTCTTGGAAATGCCTCCCAGGAAAGCGGTGCATCCCACATGCGACTGGTGCAGCAGATGAGCGGCCATGGTGCTGGTTGTGGTTTTGCCATGCGTGCCGGCTACGCACAGACCTTTGCTGCTGCGGGTGATAATCCCCAATACCTGGGCGCGTTTGTATATCTCAAAGCCATGCTGACGGAAATACACCAGCTCGGCGTGTTCTTGCGGTACGGCAGGTGTATAGACCACCAGCGTTGTGGCGGGGTCTTTGCAGCAGTCGGGTATCAGGGCGGCATCTTCTTCGTAATGGATGCGGGCACCCTCGGCAATGAGGCAACCGGTCAGTTCGCTGGGCGTGCGGTCGTAACCGGCCACTTCCTTGCCTTTGGACAGGAAATAGCGTATCAATGCACTCATACCGATGCCGCCGGCACCGACGAAATAAACAGATTTGATTGTTTCTATATTCATTTTCTTCCCTCCTTGTCTGCCAGTTTTAGTACTTCTTTTGCAATGATTTCTGCCGAGTCGGGCAATGCCAGCTTGGCGATGTTGAGGCTCAGCGATTCGAGCAGTGCCGCATCGGCCACGGTGGACAGGGCTACGGGCAGCAGTTTATCCATTGCTTCTGCATCTTTTACGTAAATGGCCGCTTCTTTGTTCACAAGCGCCAGGGCATTCTTGGTCTGATGGTCTTCGGCCACGTTGGGCGAAGGAACCAGTATCACCGGCTTGTGCAGCAGGCAGAATTCTGAGATAGATCCTGCGCCGGCACGCGATACCACCAGGTCGGCAGCAGCATAGGCGCAGTTCATGTTTTTGATAAAGTCGGTTACATACAGGTTGGGAATGCCGTGCACGTTGGAATGGCGCAACGCTTCGCCAGTAAAAGCGGTAATGACTTCTTTCACTTGCTCGATGTATATTTTGCCCGTTTGCCAGATAAACTGTACATCGGGATGATTACGGATAGTCTCCAGACCGGCAATCAGGGTCTGGTTGATGGTGCGTGCTCCGAGGCTTCCGCCCAGTATAAGAACTATTTTCTTGTTCGGATTCAGGTTAAAATGATTGGCTGCCTCTTCACGCGAGATATTGTTTTCAAGCAGATTCTGGCGCACAGGGTTGCCGGTCATGATAATCTTCTCAGCCGGGAAAAATTTCTCCATGCCTTTGTAGGCTACACATATCTTGCATGCTTTCTGTGCCAATAACTTGTTGGTTACACCGGCATATGAGTTCTGTTCCTGTATCAGGGTAGGGATCCCCATCATACCAGCAGTTTTCAAGGTTGGTCCGCTAGCATATCCGCCCACGCCTACAGCTACTTGAGGACGGAATTCTTTAATAATGCGGCGTGCTTTCCATTGGCTGCGTAGCAGTTTGATGATGACACCTATGTTTTTCCACAAATGCTTGCGGTCAAAACCAGCGACCGGCAATCCGATGATACGATAACCGGCATCAGGTACTCGTTGCATCTCCATACGGCCTTCGGCACCTACAAACAGTATTTCTGCGTTGGGGCGTAATTGGCGGATAGCGTTGGCAATTGATATGGCGGGAAATATGTGACCACCTGTTCCGCCGCCGCTGATGATAATGCGGTTAACTTCTTCGGTAGATATCGTAGAACCGCCTTCGATTATGTTTTTTTGTTGTATCATAATTCTTTGTAATCCGGTTTTATTTAAATTCTTCGTCACTGTTCAGTGCTTTAGCTGTGGGTTCGACTGCCGTTTGCGCTTCGCTCCCAGATTGAAGTTCGGCTAACGGGTTGCTGCTTTCTATTTGCATCGGTATTTGTGCATCGTGTTCTTACTGTTCTTTCAGTCGGGATGTATAGCGGCTTACGCTGAGCAACATACCGATGTACACGCAGTTGATAAGTGTTGACGTACCTCCACGGCTTATCAGGGGAAGAGGTTGTCCTGTAACGGGTGCAAGACCTACCGCCACCATCATGTTGAACATGGCTTGCGAAACCAGTATCAGTGCGATACCTAAGACCAGAAACGCCGGGAATGTACGGTCACATTGCCGGGCAATGCGGCCGGCGCGTATCAGTAACCAGATGTAGAGCGCCACTACGGCAATGCCGCCGACCAGTCCCAGTTCTTCTACAATAATGGCAAAGATAAAGTCTGAGAACGCTTGGCTTAGAAAGTCGCGTTGGACAGAGTTTCCCGGTCCTTTGCCTACTACATGGCTGGATGCGATGGCTATGCGTGCGTGTCCCACCTGAGCATTCCGGTTAATGTCGAACTTTGCTGCCGGTACTTCCTCTGTCTTCACGAAATTCTCTATACGGGTGCGCCATGTATCGAAACGGTGCAGGAACTTGTTGTCGATGTCTTTGGTTATTTCCAGAAAAAGTACGCCCGCTGCGACCAGTCCCATCAGACTGCCCATGAGCAGCAAGAGTTTTCGGGCCGCTATGCGTCCGATGAACATCATCAGAAACACCACTCCAAACAGCAAGGCTGCCGTCGAGAAGTTTTCGGGCAGAATCAGGCCGCAAATGACGACTGTTATTATCATGATGTGCTTGAACGCTTTGGGATTGGCTTCCTCTTCGCGTTGTCCTTTCGACAGGATAAAGGCCGTGACGATAACCACCGCCATCTTGGCAAATTCCGAGGGCTGGAACTGGATACCAAACAGCTTGACCCAACGTCCGGCATCGTTTACCTTCTCAATGACCAATATGCCTCCAATGTTCAGTTCGTCAAACATCAGCAACAGTACCAGGAAAATTGCCGATATGGGCAGCAGGAATACGGGAAATACCTGAAACCATTTGTAGGGAATGTTGTGAAACAACACCACTACCAATGCTCCCACAATCATGAAAAGGCTGTGGCGTGTAATGGGATCCCAGTGATTGCCCGTCTTGTAGATTAGCGTGCTCGATGCACTGAACACTTCCACTATCGAGATGAGGCACAAGCACAGGAAGATGATCCACACTACCTTGTCTCCTTTGAATATGCTTTTAAGTAAGTCCACGTTCTATCTTCTTTAGTTACAATCGTTTTTAATGTTTCAGCTTCGGCCTTTCCGGTTCTCCAGCCTGTTACAATGCTCTGACGCAAGCTTTGAACTGGTCGCCGCGGTCTTCGTAGCTTTTGAAAAGGTCGAACGAGGCGCAGCAGGGGCTCAGCAACACCGTTTCGCCTTTCTTAGCCAGTTTGTAGGCGGCTTCCACGGCATCTTTCATGCCTGTCTGTACGTCGGCCACCGGCAGACCCATTCGATCGAAGAAGGCATGCAGTTTTTCATTGTGCAAGCCCAGATAGACCAGCGCGCTGCATTTGTCCTTCACCAGTTGCTCTATTTCGGTATAGTCGTTTCCCTTGTCTTTGCCGCCCAGGATGAGCACTGTCTTGGTAGTCATGCTCTGCAGGGCATACCAGCAGGAGTTTACGTTAGTAGCTTTTGAGTCGTTGATAAATTGTATGCCGCGCACGGTAGCTACTTTCTCCAACCGATGGGGCACGCCTTCAAAGTCGCTCAGTGCCTTGCGGATGTATTCCTTCTGAATGCCTGCTAGATTGGCCGAGATACCTGCTGCCAGCGAGTTGTACAGGTTGTGAGTGCCTCGCAAGGCTAGTTCTTCCTGCTCCATGTTGAAAGCAATGGGGGCGTTTATCTTCACTTCGTCGTCCTCTACATAGGCAATGGCACCGTTCCCTTTCACGGCGGCAAACGGGTATAGCTGGGCCTTCAGTCCGTGTTTGGCCAGTTCGCGCTTGATGATGGGGTCGTCGTTCCAGTAAATGAAAGCGTCGTCAGGCGTTTGGTTCTGCGTGATGCGGAATTTGGCGTCCACATAATTCTGCATGCAGTGGTCGTAACGGTCCAGATGGTCGGGCGTGATGTTCATCAATACGGCTATGTTGGCGCGGAAGTTATACATATTGTCCAACTGGAAACTGCTCAGTTCAATGACGTAATAGTCATGCTTTTCAGTAGCCACTTGCAAGGCCAGGCTGTTGCCAATGTTTCCGGCCAGTCCCACATTGAGACCCGCACTCTTGAAGATGTGGTAGATGAGCGAGGTTGTGGTGGTCTTGCCGTTCGACCCCGTGATGCAAATCATCTTGGCATCAGTGTAGCGTCCGGCAAATTCTATTTCCGAAATGACAGGCGTACCTTGTTCTTTCAGTTTCAGGATGAGAGGGGCATCGTTGGGGATGCCGGGGCTTTTCACCACTTCGTCGGCATTCAGAATCAGTTCCTCAGTATGCTGTCCTTCTTCCCAGGCAATGCCATACTTGTCGAGCAATTGCTTGTACTTGTCCTTGATAGCAGACATGTCCGAAACAAACGTGTCAAAACCCTTGACCTGTGCCAGCACGGCAGCACCAGCACCGCTTTCACCGGCACCCAATATTACCATGCGGGGTTTTCTGTCCAAATTGTTGTTCATCGTCTTATTATCCATTATTCTTTTTCCTTATTTGGTTGGCTGGCCTTTTTTTTATCGTATCTTCAGGGTTATGATTGTGATGGCAGCCAACACGATGGTCACAATCCAAAAACGTACCGTTATTTTTGATTCATGAAACAGTTTTTCGGGCTTGGCAAACATCACCTTGCATCCCGGTTCTACCAAGTTCATGCCTGTGCGGAAGTGATCGTGTATGGGGGTACGCTTGAACATGCGCTGTTTCACTCCTTTTCGCTTACCGGCCTTGTAGTACACCCGTTGCAGGATGACCGACAGATTTTCTACCAGGAATACGCCACACAGGATGGGTATCAGCAACTCTTTGTGGATGATGATGGCAAATACGGCAATGATGCCGCCTATGGTCAGGCTTCCCGTATCGCCCATGAACACTTGGGCCGGATAGGCGTTATACCACAAAAAGCCGATGAGCGCACCTATGAAGGCGCAGATAAAGATAACCAACTCTTCAGAGCCTGGAATGTACATGATGTTCAGGTAGCCGGCATATTCGATATGGCTTGATACATAGGCCAGTATGCCTAATGTCATGCCCATAATAGCCGAATTCCCGGCCGCCATGCCGTCCATACCATCGTTCAGGTTGGCGCCGTTGCTTACAGCCGTCACCACAAAGATAGTGACCACGACAAACAGAATCCAGCCGGCAGTCTGTGCATGTTTACCCATGAAGCCCATGATGTCGGCATAGTCCAGGTTATTGCTTTTGAAGAACGGAATAGTAGTTTGCGTAGCTTTGATTTCCTTGGCCGCATGTACTACTTCTATTTGACCGTCGGACTTTTCCATTTCGATGTTCTCGCGGATTACTACCTGCGGACTCAAGTAGAGCGTCAGTCCTACAATCAGCCCCAAGCCAACCTGTCCGATGATTTTAAACTTGCCGTGCAGCCCTTCCTTGTCTTTCTTGAAAATTTTGATATAGTCGTCGGCAAATCCCAATGAACCCAGCCATGCGGTGGTAATCAGCATCAGTATCATGTAGATATTGGCCAGTTTGCCCAGCAGCAGGCAGGGAATCAGAATGGCGAAAATAATGATGACACCGCCCATGCTTGGCACACCTGTTTTGTTGACACCGAACGGGTCGATACTGGCATCGCGTTGGGTTTCCGTGATTTGCTTCTTTTTCAATAAGTCAATGAACTTGTCTCCCCAAATGGTCGAGATGAGCAACGCCAGAATGACGGCCATCAATGCCCGGAAGGAGGTATAGGCAAACATGCCCGCACCGGGGAAGTCGTATTTGTCAAGCCATTGAAATAAGTAGTATAACATGTTGTCTCTGTTTTATGGGTGACTGATGAGTTTTTTAGTTATTCCCAAATGCTTTTCTTAGTTCTTCTTTATCATCAAAGTGGTGTTTTACACCTTTCACTTCCTGATAGTCCTCGTGCCCCTTGCCGGCCACCAATACCACGTCGCCGGGTTGTGCCAGCATACAAGCCGTACGGATAGCTTCGCGGCGGTCGGCAATGCTCAGGGTTTTTTGCATGTCGTCCTTGTCCAGGCCGGCAAGCATGTCGTTGATGATATCCTGCGGTTCTTCAAAGCGCGGGTTATCGCTTGTAATGATGACGCGGTCGCTAGCCTTGGCTGCTTCCTTAGCCATGAGGGGACGCTTGCCTTTGTCCCGGTTGCCCCCGGCGCCCACCACGGTAATTACTTTGCCTTTTCCCTCGAGCACGCCGTGGATGGCATTCAGCACATTCACCAGTGCGTCGGGCGTGTGGGCATAGTCCACAATAGCCGTGAAGCCTTTGGGCGAACGGATGGCGTCAAAGCGTCCGGCTACCGGATGCAGGGTGCTTAGGGCTACCAGTACGTCTTCTTCCTTTTTACCCAACAGCACGGCGGCACCGAACACGGCCAGCAGATTGTAGGCGTTGAACCGGCCGATGAATTGTACGGCCAGCTCGTGATTGTTGAAGTCGAGCAGCGTGCCTTCGAAATGCGATTCCAAAATCTTGCCTTTGAAATCGCTGAGGCTACGCAACGAGTATGTGTATACTTTCGAACGGGTGTTTTGTGTCATCACCAGTCCGTTCTTGTCGTCCAGGTTGGTCAGGCTGAAGGCTTCGCGCGGCATGTCATCAAAGAATTTCTTCTTGGCTTTCAGATAGTTTTCTACCGTTTTGTGGTAGTCCAGGTGGTCACGGGTCAGGTTGGTAAAAATACCTCCGGCAAATCGTAATCCGCTGATGCGCTTCTGGGCGATGGAGTGCGAACTTACTTCCATGAAGGCATACTTGCACCCCGAGTCGGCCATTTGTCCCAACAGACGGTTCAAGGTAATGGGGTCGGGGGTCGTATGTTCAGTAGGTACCGGTTGGTCGTCAATGTAGTTACAAACCGTAGAAATCAGTCCCACTTTGTAGCCGAAGTAGCGGAATGTATGGTAAAGCAGGGTAGCGATGGTTGTTTTTCCGTTGGTACCCGTTACGCCAACTAATTCCATTTTGCTGGTTGGGTCACCGTAGAACATCGTAGCCATTTTCCCGGTAGCATCTTCGCTATCTTTCACCACGATATAGGTTACGGCTGCGGCGGAGGCCTGTTGCTTGTCTGTTTCTGGAGGAAGCTCTTCACAAAGCACGGCTATGGCACCTTTTTCTATGGCTGCCTGTATATAGGCATGCCCGTCGGTCTGAGTGCCCCGCATAGCCATGAAAAGGTCGCCGGCTTTTACTTGGCGTGAATCTATGTTCACTCCTGTAATTTCGATGTTCGTGTTGCCGACCACCTCAACCGGTTGTATGGCTTTTATTAAATCATTTAGTTTCATCTTCTATATATAATATAATAAGGTATATTACATTCTTTGTTTCTCTACCGTATCGTTTCCCTTTTTGCTCATCGTAGCGTCAGTGCCACGGTTTGTCCTTTAACGATACGGCTGCCTCCGGCTAACGATTGCTTGCGTACACGGCCAATACCTTCCAGTCTTACCTTCAGACCTTTGCTTTCGAGCAGGTAAACAGCATCTTTGGTTCCCATGCCTATTACGTTGGGCACAATGTTGTCTCCACCGCCTTTCTTTTCTTCCAGAATGACGGCCGATGCCGTGGCCTGGCTTTGTCCCCACCGTTCTTTGGCTTTGCCATCGGCAAATTGTTGCTCTGTGGGCACGTTTAATGCTTTGAGTACGGTTTGTGCCTCTTTCATTTCGCCGGCTTTTACGGCTGGAATCACGTTGGTGGTACTGTCTATGGCGCTCCGTATGTCGAAACGTAAGTTTTTGGCATACACTCTTTCGGCAATCTTTCCGAACACGCTTCCCGCCATGAGACCTCCTGAGGCTGGCAGTCCCGGCTTTTGTATGGAGACGATGCAACTATATTGTGGTGCATCTGATGGAAAATAACCGCAGAAACTTACCAAATAGTTTACTCTTCCCGATTTGTATCCGGCCTTTCCTTGCGAGATTTGTGCCGTACCGGTTTTACCCGAAACGGCAAACTGCTTATTGCCGGCAGGCTTGGCTAGTCCGTCCGATACTACTCTGCGCAAGATTTCGCGGATTTGCGTCAGTGTACGGTCCGAACATATCTTACCGTTAATAACCTCTGTCGGATATTCTTCGATTACCTCCCCGTTTCGCGTCAGCGCTTTTACAAATTTGGGGCGTACCATGACTCCGTCGTTGGCTATGGCGTTGTAAAACGTCAGGATGTTCATTGGTGGAATCTGTGTTTCGTATCCGATGCTCATCCAGGGCAGTGTAGTCTTGGCAAAATACCGTTCTTTAGGCCCCTTGATGTTGGGCACTCCTTCACCCGGAATTTGCAAGTGCAGGGGTTGGTCTATGCTCATACGCTTCAGCCCGTCTACAAACTTCTGTGGATCGTCTTTGTAATATTTGTCGATAAGCATGGATACGCCTACGTTGGACGATACTTCCAGGGCACGCGTTACGGTGATTTTTCCGTAACCTCCCTTGTACCAGTTATGGTCGCGCATTTTGCTGCCATACATGTTTTTCACGCCGTTTCCGGTATCTACTTCGGTATCGGGAGTGGTTTTCCCGTCTTCCAACGCTACCATGATAGAGGCAGTCTTGAAGGTAGACCCCGGTTCGCGCATGTCGCTGATGGCATTGCTGTTCATTTCGTAGTAGTTGCCGTCTTCGCCTTTGGTCATGTTGACGATGGCTTTCACCTCGCCCGTAGCCACTTCCATAAGCACGACCACACCCACGCTAGCATTGATTTCCTTCAGCTCGTCTATCAGAGCCTTTTCGCAGATGTCCTGCATACCTACGTCGATGGTTGATATCACATCACAGCCGTCTACTGGCGGAATGTCTACAATGTTGAGCCATTTGTTCATCACCTTTTGTCGGTGTGTGATGCCGCTCCGGCCCTTCAACAGCGTGTCGAAGGCCAGTTCGATGCCGTTTCGAGCGCCCATGGCCGTGTCGGCATAAAGACGTCCCAGGGTTTGTGCAGCCAGTGAGCCGAATGGTTTTTTGCGCTGGTTATAGGGCTGGTCGTGCAAGCCACCCTTGTAAGGTCCCAGGTTGAATAACGGCAGTTCTTTCACTTCCTTGTATTGGATGTATGAGATGCGTTTGGGATAGAGCAGGTAGTGGCGGCTCTTTTTGCGCCGTCCTTCCCTCAACACGTTCTTGAAGTAAGCAACGCTTTTGTCGGGGAAGATGGCATGCATGCCCCGGCTGATACTGTCCAGGTTGGCTTTCAGGATGGAGTCTCTGCGGTGCTGGTCTTTGGCGCGTAGTTTGGGGTCTTTTTCGCCCGACATGAAGTCCATGTAGATGCGGTATTCCGGTAACGAGCTGGCCATCAGCTTGCCGTCCGACGAAAGAATGTTGCCCCGGTTTGCGGGAACGGCCACGTTTTCTTTCACGAAGCGGTCGGCCACATCGTTCCAGTATTGTCGTTCGGCAAACATGATGAGGCTTGCCTTCACCACAATGGCTATTCCTACCAGTGACATCACCAGTACGATGAAGAAGTAGCGGAGCATTATGTTTTTCTTGTCTACTGCCATAATTCTTGTTTTTATTTTCGTATCAGGTATGGAGGAGTGGTTGCCGTCTGCAAGTCGCTTTCCTGGGTGGCGATGTATTCTTCAATGCGCGATTGCCTGCTTTGTTCCATCAGTTCCGAGCTACGGGTTAATGCGTCGTACTTGATGTCGGTCAGTTCCTTTTTCAGTTCCTCGATGGTGATGATTTGTCGCTGGAACGAATAACGGTTGTGTATGTAGAAAATCACCAGTACCATGATTAGCACCAGCAGTTTGGTCTGGCGTCTGAAAAAGTCCGTGGCCAGGATGTCGCCCCCCACAATGCTTTTCCACGAAGTTCTTGTTTTCTTGTTCTCGGTCATGCCTTCTTTCTCCTCTTCTTTTTCTTTTTTATTCGCCGGACTTCTTCTCGGCTATCCTTAGTTTGGCGCTGCGCGAGCGCGGATTGCGTTCCACCTCTTCGGCATCGGGCACAATCACTTTGTTGTTCACCAGCCGGAAGGGCGTTTGCAGATTGCCGTAAAAGTCTTTCTCGGCTTTGCCTTCGGCATTGCCGGTTTTCATCACGTTTTTCACCATGCGGTCTTCCAGCGAGTGATAGGTGATGACCACCAGTCGTCCGCCCGGGCGCAAAGCTTGGGTAGCTGCCGCCAGCATTTCCTTGAGGGCTTCCATTTCTTGGTTCACCTCGATGCGCAAAGCCTGGAACACCTTGGCCAGTTCTTTCTTTTCGCGTTCTTTGCCAAAGAGTGGCTTAATGGTTTCCAGGAATTCGCCGATGGTGGCAATGGGGTGCGAGGCACGTGCTTTGGCCAGCACGGCCGCCAGTTTGCGGCTGTTTTTCAATTCCCCGTACACGTAGAAGATGTCGGCCAGCCGTTCTTCGGCATAAGTGTTCACTACGTCGGCAGCGGTAATGCCGGCACGCTTGTTCATGCGCATGTCCAGTGCACCGTCAAAGCGGAACGAGAAGCCGCGCTCGCTGTCGTCAAAATGGTGCGACGACACGCCAAGGTCGGCCAGGATGCCGTCTACCTGGCTGATGCCGTAATAGCGCAGGAAGTTGTGCAGGTAACGGAAATTGCTACGCACAAAGGTAAAGTGCGGATTGTCCACAATGTTGCGTTCGGCGTCTGCGTCCTGGTCGAAGCCGAACAGCCGTCCGCCTTCCCCCAGGTGCGACACAATTTCGCGCGAATGGCCACCTCCGCCAAAGGTGACGTCCACATACGTGCCGTCAGGGCGGATGTTCAGTCCCTCTACGCTTGGTTGCAGCAGCACTGGGGTGTGATATGTTTGTTCCTCTTTCATCATGTTGTCTGTTGCTGTTACTTGGCACTTACCCGTTTTCGCCATCATCTTCCCACAGGCTTCCGCCCAGCACTTCTTGCAAGGCGTTGCCAAACTCCTGTGGATCCATAAACGGTTGTTCGGCCCGTTCCTTGGCCCATATCTCGATGGTGTTGTCCATGCCGATGAAACGCACCTCGTCGCGTATGCCGGCCATTTGCAGGTATCGCTTCGGGATAAGGATGCGCCCGTTCCCATCGGGTACCACAAGTTCGGCATCGCTCACAAACTGGCGGAACACGGCCTGTTCGCGGGCGTTCCACCGGTTCAGGCGCTTGCGTAGTTGGTTCTGGGTTTTAAACCAGATGCTTTCGGGGTAGAGTACCAGGCAGTCTTGGAACACGTCTTTGCGCAACACCAGGCTTTCCTCGCAGGCTGCCTGGAGTTGTTTGCGGAATGCCGAAGGGATAAATACCCGTCCTTTGGCATCTGTTTTGGCTTCTATGTTACCCAAAAAACACAGCATATTCACCTTATTATATAAGCGACGGTAAAATTACACATTCCCCCACAATTCCCCACTATGTTTTAACTAAAATCTTTATAAGAAGTTTTCAACAACCTGTTTATTACTTATCCGTTTGATTATGAAGAAACTGCCGGAAGCCTTTGGTGGTGGGCGGTTGCGGCCATTTCCCGTCCTATTTGCTTTGTGTTTGCTTGGCGTTTTCTTCGTATCTCCTTCGTACCAGCTTCGTATCTTCTTCGTATTTGGACGAAGCTAAGCGAACTTGGAGCGAAGGAGGTACGAAGGAGATACGAATGAGATAGCCATATTGTTGTGGTTTTGTGTGCGTTGTTATGATTTTGTCGTGAGTTGTTATGAAATAACACCCCTGTTGTTGCTTTTGCGGCGTTAACTTTGCAAGGTCGGAGTGTGGGCTGTTGGTGTGGATATGGTTGAAGACATGAATCTGATATCCTGCAGTTTTGATATGCCGTGCACTTATGATGCCGTAAACTAAAATTGATTTGTTTGTTATGTATAGGTTTTTCTTTTCTTGCTTTTTTCTTGTCGTGTTTTGCTTGGGAGGTTTGCAAGCCTCGAGTATCTA
>Ga0192240_10475_pt1 | contig 16505 bp, 6 predicted proteins | sample Koala_Koa27_H3_FD_131237 | JGI IMG/M metagenome (GOLD analysis project Ga0192240, IMG submission 131237) | Enriched cells from koala feces incubated with labeled cellulose particles, San Francisco Zoo, California, United States - Koala_Koa2-7_H3 ...
ATCTTTGAAAACCAACATCAGAATAGCGGCAGACGCTCCCAATCCGGTCAGCAAGACCATCGGGCTCTGATTGATCAGAATGCTTATAATAATGATGGCTCCTATAAAGAAAAGAATCACTTGCGCCGTCTGCAAAAGTCCTTTCAACGGTTTGTCCCGATACTGCTCCCGCTCACTGTAGACTTGATAGACAGCCGTAAACAAAGCGCTGATGAAACGAAGAAAAACGGCAATGATATATATCAGACAGAGACGCCTCAGAAAATCGAGCAAATCAGAATCCGCATGCTCGGGGAATGCGATAGGAATGGCGATATAAATCAGGATAGGCGCTACCATCCGGCTGACATTCACCATCACTTTATGGTTGAATACAATGTCGTCCCAGGTAGCTTTGGTCTGCTTCACCAACTTGGCTACCACCCGTAAAATGATTTTACGGCAGATTATGTTAGCCAACAAGGCTATTCCGATAATAAACAGCAATACGATCAGATTATCTATTTTGTCCGCCCATACTTCATCCACACCTGCCGAGAGCAACGTACGGTTGACCTCCTGCATCACGACATTGCCAACATTCTCCGTATCTCCATTTGCCAATGCCACACTCACTGTATCAATCACTTCTTTCATAAAATAGTATCTCTTTTAGTTTATTCCCTTATTAGTTAGTTCCCTTTTATTCATTCTCCTTTGGCCAGATATTCCTGAATGTCCTGCCTCAGCCAGTCGTAGTGGAAGAGTCGCTTATAGGCGACGTTCTTCTTCAACATGATTTCGACATTCACCTGGCTGTTCTGATAACAAGTCAATTCATTCCTGAATTGTTCATTATGTTCCGCCAGTCGTTTGATTTCCTGTTCCCGTTCCCGGCGCAGGGCGGTACAGACGGGAATCAGAAGTTTCATCACGACATTATCCATCACGTGATGTCCCTGCATATATAAATAGGTGGTTTCGGGGACGAGTCCCAGTTCCTTTAATTCCGACCGCAATCCGTTCACTTGGTTGACAGAACCGGGGAAGCGTTTTTTCAGTTCAGCAAGTTTCTGATTAACTCGGTGTTGCAGTGCTTCCAGACTGTGTTCCGGATGTTTCAGACTGATCTCCCTCAAGGCAGTATAAGTATGGAAGTCGTACATCGGGAAAGTATACGTATCCCGTTGACGATAAAACCACACGTTCCACAGGAAAAGTGGGTATACGATTTCTGAATACCGTTTCAGATAAGCGTTGAAATCCAGTATAAAACGGTCGTTCAATGTGGCCTGCACACATACTTCGTGAAGACTTTCGGCAAAGCAGTGATAGTTTTCGATAGCGTATGTGTAGGTTTGGAATATGTACTTGTTCCGGTTGATCTTTCGGGAAGTGTTCGTGGCTCCCTGCAACAGGAAATCATAGTCACTGTCGACACAGGCAATCAGACTTTTGCCCAGTTCGGCGGTATTCAGCGTGTTCATGAGTACCATCTTCTTCCCCTTTGCCAATGAGGTGGCCGAAGGGAGCATCACTTGAAAATAATGCTCGTCATCTTCAAACTCTTCGAGTAATGTGCGCCAGAAAGCAACATCATCATAGCTCTCTACGTAAGCAATGATGCGCCGGCGAGCCTTTTTGGAATACAGCTTGTGGGCAGCATTGAAGTAAGAAGAAGTCAGATTATCGCGTAGTGAAGTTGCCATGTAGAAGTTGTCATTAACAATTAATAGTCGGGGTGAGTCTGAATCCGTCCGCTTCGGTGGAAATATCGCTCACCTCTGTCACTGCATCCAGCCAGCCCTCCATGATGACGGCAGGCGAATGGGTGGTCAGAATGATTTGCACATTGGGATTCAGTTCTCGGATCATTGAAATCAGTTTCTGTTGCCATTCGATGTGCAGGGAGGCTTCCGGTTCGTCCATGAAAAGGACACAGTGGCTGTTGTCCTGCACGAGTACTGTCAGCAGAATCACGAGCATTTGCTTTTCACCGGACGAGAGTTTGTATGGAAACAGCAATTCTCCGTCCTGATAGAAGGCTATGTCATTCCGACGGCGGTCTATCTTTTTGCGGGTGTAGCTGAAAAGTTCGTCAATCATATCCTGAAAACGACGTTTGGCAAGGGAGAGGGTGGCGGCTTTGCTGCGCTGTTCCTCGTCATTGCTGGAAAGCATTTCGATCATCTTATTGCCTATATTGACCTGATAATCGAGATAGCGGCGCTGCAACAGATACAGTTGCCAGTCCAGTTCGGACTTCACGTTCTTGTCTGCCATGCGTGCCGTGAAGTCACCCATAATCAAGGGGCGGTCGTAGCTGCGGATCACATCGTATGGGATATAAGTCGCTGCGGGATTATCAAAGAAGAGGTGTACTCCGTTCTTTGCGTCGCTTTTCATTTCACCGGAGAGCTGTATGTCGCCGGAAAGCTGTTCGAGGTATCCCACCGAACGGTTCAGAATAGTGGTCTTTCCCACTCCGTTGATGCCGGAAAGGATATTCACATCCGGACGCAAATCCCATTGTATATTAAAGCGGCCCCAGAGTCCTTTGATCTCGATCCGCCGGATATAGTCTGCCTGTTGTTCCATAATATTCAATTTTAATCAAGGCAAATATAAACAAATCATGCGACAAATTGGTTACCTTTGCAGCAGTTTTCAATAAAGGTAACAATTAAAAGGTATACACAGACTTATGGGCAATAACAAGAATCTGCACGGACATCTGTTTGCACTCACGGCAAACGTTATGTGGGGACTGATGTCTCCTATCGGCAAATCGGCACTTCAAGAGTTTTCAGCTATCTCCGTCACCACGTTTCGTATGGTAGGTGCGGCAGCGGCATTCTGGATACTTTCCATCTTCTGCAAACAGGAGCATGTGGACCACCGCGATATGCTGAAGATTTTCTTTGCTTCCCTCTTTGCTCTGGTTTTCAATCAGGGGATATTTATCTTCGGGCTTTCGATGACTTCGCCTATTGATGCTTCTATCGTAACGACTACTCTGCCGATAGTTACCATGATTGTGGCAGCCATCTATCTGAAAGAGCCGATTACGAACAAGAAAGTACTGGGTATTTTCGTGGGAGCTATGGGAGCGCTTATCCTTATTATGAGCAGTCAGGCAGCGAGTAGTGGTAACGGAAGTCTGATCGGCGACTTGCTTTGTCTGGTTGCGCAAATCAGTTTCTCCATCTATCTGACGGTGTTCAAGGGGCTGTCTCAGCGATATTCGGCAGTAACCATCAATAAATGGATGTTTATCTATGCTTCGATGTGTTATATTCCTTTCTCTTATCAAGATATTTCGGTCATTCAATGGACCAGCATTCCAATGGTTGCCATTTTGCAGGTATTGTATGTCGTACTGGGAGGAAGTTTCCTTGCTTATCTCTGCATCATGACAGCTCAGAAGTTACTCCGCCCTACAGTGGTAAGTATGTATAACTATATGCAGCCGATTGTGGCTACGATTGCAGCAATCCTCATGGGAATCGGGAGCTTCGGCTGGGAAAAAGGAATCGCCATTACACTTGTGTTTCTGGGTGTGTATATTGTGACGCAGAGTAAGTCTAAGGCGGATTTTGAGAAGGCGGGAAAGGAGTTGTAGAAGTTTCCTCATACCGATAAAATAGAGAAAAGCATCAATGGGGATGTGTCGAAACCCTCATAAATTTAGAAGGGGGGACACATTCCCATTGATACTTTTCTTCTATATATTCAGCTATCTTTAGTTAGCCAGAATCGTTATCTCCGCACCGGACGCAAAATCCTGTCCGTTCTGTTCGCTTAAAGCCGTGAAACGGATATAACGTGCCTTCACCGGTTTGTCAAACAAGACTCTCTTTTCTTTGGAGTCCCTTGCGAACGTTCCTTTATTAACAGGCTCTCCCCATTCTTTTCCATCCATGCTGACCTGAATAGAGTAATCCTTGATATTACCGTTTCCTCCATTCTGTCGTGGCAGGTAAGTAAAGCCTTTGATTTCCTTGACTTCACCGGCATCCAAATCTACCCAATGCGGGTATTTGGCAACTGTCACCGAATACATGGTATGCCAGATGGTATTCGGATCACCATCAGTCAGATGAGAAGCATCGCCTTCACCCGATTCCTGACTACTGGCGTATACGACTTGCGTCTGAATGCTTTCTATTTTCTCAAACTTCATCGTGCTGCTGATATCCTTACTATCCTTATACCATGCCTTGATCGTACCTCCGTTACGCATAGGGACAGGCTCTGTGTATTCCTGCACTTTCTTACTTCCGTCAATGCTATAACAAATGACAGCATCTTTCTTTGCCGAAGTCAATTCGACCATTCCGGCAGGGGTGCGTGTGATAGACAGAGGAAGATTTCCCGCAGGAGCAACATTGGCAACGACACTCAGTTCCTTACCGGCAGGACGAATGATGAAGCCCATGCTGTGCTGATTGGCAAACACACGGTCGTGTACGAGAGGACCTCCCTGACCACAACTGTTACCACCCAGACCGGTCACTGCACAATCCAAATGCAGATAGGTATCGCCTGCCTTCGGCAACTGATAAGGATGGGAAGCCAAAATCAAGTCGAGAGCCGAGTACTGAAGTGCCGAAGCCGAAAGACGGTCGGTAGCTACGAAGACAGCTCCATTCCCTGCCTGATTGGTCAATGCACACCAGCGAACATCTTCGTGATTGCCCATATCCTGAGGTTTCGGGAAGTTTACGAACTCACCTGCTACGCTATTCGTATACTGTTCGATAAACTGTCCGCTCTTACGGTCGGCATAGTTATCTATCGGTCCGCGTCCATAGTAAGTGAAGTTACTGTATTGTTGTGGAACTTTCATCACATAACCCAAACGTGGCAGAACCAAACTCGAACGATTGGAAGTAATGCTGGACTGCAATTCGATAGAACCGTCCGGATACACTGTCCATATCTGGTTAGTGACAAATTTAAAGTCATTGCTACCGAATTTTCTGTCGGTCAGTTCTTCGATGCTATTCTTACCGGAGCTTGTACCACCCTTAATGCGTGCGGCATTCGGTGCCTGAGATTCTACCGTAAAACTCAATACCAAAGTGCCATTGCCTTTATTCAGTACTTTATATTCAGTTGCTTTATGAATCAGATTATGCAAACCATGTTCGAACCAGGGGGCATAGAACCAGTTATCATTGTTTGTAAAAGCACGGAGAGCATCGAGCTTCGGACCGTTGCCATCGGCGATAACAGTCTCGTTGCCATACTTCAGACTGTAGATACTTCCGGTTTGCGGGTCAAATATGGCTTCAAAGTCAGCTCCCTTTATAAGGATGCGCTTCGTATCCTTGTCCAGTACGAATCCATCCAGTTTTGCTGCACCGGCAGTTACTTCACTGATGGACGGGCGGTCTGTAGCCTCCTTTATCAAAATCTGTTCCTCTGCCATCGGAAAGCCTTTGGCAGCCCAAGGTCTTTGATCTTTCAGTATAAACTGTAGTTTCATAAAGTACTCAGCATCTTTCTTAAGAGAGGCATGATCATACGGCAGAGTGATCTGTGCACGTTGGCGTGGAGCTATATTGATATCCATCGGTTTACCGGTCATTATCGGTTTACCGTCTTCATAAAGCGAATATACCAACTGGTAATCTTCCGCCAAGTTCTTAAAGTAGTACTTATTGAAGATCTCAAATACCCCCTTTTCTGTATCTATTGCCTTTACGCCGATGTGCTGATATACCTTTTTCACTTCATAGTACTGAGGCTTCGGTTCAAGGTCACCAAACACGATGCCGTTCATTACAAACTGACCATCATTGGGAGTATCGCCAAAGTCTCCGCCGTAAGCCAGATAACGGACACCTGTCTTCGGGTCATAATTGTACATAGACTGGTCTACCCAATCCCAAATGGCACCTCCACAGAAGAAATTGGTCGACTCCATAGCTTCCCAGTAATCTATCAGATTACCGCAGGCATTCCCCATTGAATGGGCATATTCGGATATATGGAACGGATACTTGACATCATATTTCCCCTGCACGGCCCCACGTACCCAGCCGATAGACGGATATTGGTTGGAACCCATATCTACAATGTCATTATTACGCTCATATTGCACAGGACGGGAAGTATCAAACTTCTTCAAAGCATCATAAGCCGCCACAAAGTTCTTGCCCGGTCCGGCTTCATTGCCCAACGACCAGATAACGATAGAAGGATTGTTGACATTGGCACGCACCATTTCCATCACACGTGCCACGTGCGCATTTTTCCATTCCACCGGATGAGAGAGGGAGGCAGCACCATAATAATATTCGTGCGATTCTATATTCGCCTCATCTTCGAGATAAATACCGTATTTGTTGCACAGGAAATACCAATACGGATCATCCGGATAATGTGAATTACGTACATGATTGATGTTGACACGCTTCATCAACATAATCTCTTTCTCCATCATCTCACGGGTTATGGCGTGCCCTACTCCCGGATTGGATTCATGTCGGTTCACCCCTTTCAGTTTGACCGTCTTTCCGTTCACATAATAATAACGTCCGGCAAGTCCGAATTCATCTTCGGAAGCAGGAGTATCCTTAATCTCCACTTTGCGGAAACCGACAATGGTGGAAACCATTTCAACGGTTCTGTTCTTCTTATCCTTCAATTCGGCTACCAACGTGTAGCGATACGGAAATTCAGCCGACCACTTATTAGGAGCCTTTACCTTAAGAACAGTCTGAACACTACCGGTTTCATTCGGAGCGATTTTGTCGATCACAGGAGATAAGAATCCATCTACCAAGGTATTCTCATCAGAATACAGTTTGTTGGCATATAAAGAGTAATATACCTTGTAGTCTTTGATGGCTTTCTTATCCAGATTACGGATTTCGGCATTGACAGTCAGAGAACCGTCCGTATAAGTCGCATCCAAATCGGGTGTGGCAACCAAGTCACGGAAATGAACTTTGGGAACCGAGTACAAGGCAACCGTACGGAAGATGCCCGGCAGACGGAACATATCCTGCGCTTCGAGGAAGGAACCGTCCGAACTACGATACACTTCGGCGGCTACGGTGTTCTTGCCTTTCTGTAAATAGGGAGTGATATTGAAATTAGCGGTATTACGCGAATTCTTGGAAAAACCTACGTACTGACCGTTGATCCACAGATAGAAGAATGAATCGACACCATCGAAGCTGATAAAGACTTCGCGTCCGTCCCAGTCCTGCGGGATTTCGAAATCACGGCGGAAGGAACCTACTTCGTTCCGATCCTTGTAAGTAGTCCAGTTGGCAGGAGGAGTACGCATCACGCCTCCGCGCCAGTCATCCACCTTCACGCTGTGCTGGAAGATTACCGGTTGGTTGACGTAGATAGGCGTTCCGTACTTCTGGCTTCCGTCCTTTTGAATGCCATAAATATTCCAGCTTGAAGGCACGGGAATCGCATCCCATGAGCTGACATCATACTCAGTCTGATAGAAATCTTTGGGGCGGGAGTCGGGGTCGGGTGCCCAGTGAAACTTCCAGTCACCGTCAAGTGACTGCCAATACTTACTGTTTTCCGGCAATACCTTGCGGGCATTATCCAAATGCTGGAACGGAAAGAAATAAGCATGCGGCTGCTCTTTGTTGAGCGCCAGGTTTTCGGGAGATTCCCACTCTTTTCCTGTAGGAGCATTCACCGAACCATAGGTGAATCCTTCTAACGGTTGGTCTGCAAAGCTCTGTATTGACAAACTACAACACAAAAGCCCGGTTAATAAGGTTTTGTTCATCAGGTGTTAAAGTTAACAATTGGTTATTAATTAGGGTATAGTTATCGGGGGTAAATGTTCGGTCGTTTTTCTAATCCATCACTGTTTCTGCTTTATCATCGTTTTAATTCGTCAAAATAGGTATCCAGCAGGCTCTTAGCAGCGATAAACGAAGTAAGATTTCCCTGCAGCACTTGTTGTTCCTTCTCCTGAAGCATCGCTTCAATCCGAGGATTGTGATAGAAGCTATCACGGAGCTGTTCATTGATCGTTTCGTACATCCAGTACTTGCTCTGTTCATTACGGCGATAGTCAAAATAACCGTTCTTCTTCACGAAGTCGATATATTCATACACCATGTCCCAGATTTCCTTCACGCCGATATTATAAAAACCGGAGTAAGTCAGCACCTTCGGAATCCATCCCGATTCGGGAGCCGGAAACAGATGCAGCGCATTACGGAACTGACTGGCAGCCAACTTGGCAGGTTCCAGATTATCTCCGTCGGCTTTGTTGATGACAATACCGTCCGCCATCTCCATGATTCCTCGTTTGATGCCTTGCAATTCATCTCCCGTACCTGCCAACTGAATCAGCAGGAAGAAATCCACCATAGAATGAACAGCCGTTTCGCTCTGTCCCACTCCGACGGTTTCCACAAAGATTTTATCGAATCCGGCAGCCTCACAAAGCACAATCGTTTCACGGGTCTTCCGGGCAACTCCTCCCAACGAACCAGCTGAGGGGCTGGGGCGGATAAACGATTGGGGATGTACGGAAAGTTGTTCCATACGTGTCTTGTCTCCCAGGATACTGCCTTTACTACGCTCACTGCTCGGGTCGATAGCCAGCACCGCCAACTTACCGCCTTTTTCGAGCACATGCAGACCGAATACGTCAATCGAGGTACTCTTTCCCGCACCGGGCACTCCACTGATACCTACACGGATGGAATTGCCGGAATAAGGCAGACATTTCTCGATCACTTCCTGGGCGACAGCCTGATGTTCGGGCTTCACGCTCTCTACCAGCGTCACAGCCTGACTGAGAATAGTGACATCGCCTTTCACAATACCTTCTACAAATTCCGCTACCGAAAGCTGACGCTTTTTGGGCTTACGTTTCAAATAAGGATTCACGGATGAGGGCTGTTCGATGCCTTTATTGACAACGAGTCCTTTATATTCTTCGTTATTTTCAGGATGTTCCATGGCAATAAGAGTTAGCGTTTGATATTTATTTCAACTTTCGGACGCAACGGGTCGTTTGTAATCATCAAGATACGTAAATGATGTTTCTTATTACCTACATCCCGCTTGTGGATCGTCACTTTCAACTTAGTCATTCCGTCCGGCGGAATGACCGTCTTTTTCAGTCTTACTCCTACAGAAGAGTTGAATACCTGTAGCTTGCTGATGACTAACGGGGTCTTTCCCGCATTAGCGATCAATATATCATGGCTGACTTTATTCTTCTTGATCAACGGAATACTCAGGTCAATATTCGTCTCCGAGATGTGGATGGAAGGAGCATTCAAAGAATCTTTCTCCGTCATACGCGAGAAATCGGGAAGAAGAATGGCCGAAACGGGTATCTCATTGTCTTCACTCACTTTATCACCGGAGAAACGGGACAGGTAGACAGAGGTCTGTGTCAGTCCGAAGTCCTGTAGCTGGCTGGCATCCAGTGTCAGCTTGATCGTTCCTTTTTTACCTTTCAGCAGTACTTTAGGTTCCGCTTCCATCTTCAGATAAGGAGGCAGGTGCATCAACACCGGTTCGTACGGGCGGTCGGAAAGGTTGGCAATACTGAACGTCATAGACGGTTGCTGTCCGCGATAGACATCGGGGAAGGAGAACTCGTCACGGTCAATGCGGATATTGCCGATGGCGTACGGAAGAAGTTTTGAATAATCTTTGATTTCCTGCACTACCTCACCGGTGAATTTCAGATAAACCAGATTCGGAGTGGCATTGCTGTATATGCCTATCGACTTGTCAAAACGTCCCAGCGCTTTCGCGTCAAAAGAGGCTTTCACAGTTCCTTTGGCACCCGGAGCAATGGGTTCCTTTGTCCAGTCGGCTACGGCACAGGCACAGGAAGTCGTGACATTGGTCAGCACCAACGGCTCGTTTCCGGTATTGGTGATGGTATATTCTACTGTTACCGGCTTTTTCCATTCTATTTGTCCAAAGTTGTGCGTCTCCTTGTTAGAGGAAATACGGGGTTGGGCAACAGCCGCCAAAGTGACAGTAAGCAGAGTAAATATCAATAGTAAAGTACGTTTCATGTGATATATTTTATTTTGGTCCACAAATGTAGGAGTTTTAGATGAGTTTTTCATCACAGATTACATAGATTAACACCGTTTGAGAAAATACTTTACCCTGTGACAACTCCTGCAACGCAGTATTCATCAACAAAAAGTTCCCCACCGATGAAGGTAGCCTTCATCGGTGGGGAACACCTTCCTTATCGGTGGCGAGTGCCCTGCTCACCGGTGGAGAAGAAATCTTCTCTGTGCGTTATTTAATAATAATTGTCATCGAAGCCGAGTGTGAAGCGTATTCCGGCGCATAGGCGCATTGCATGGTTGCCAAACCTGTCTCATAGGTTCCTACTCTGCTGATACGATAGCTATGCTCCAACACATACACTCCTTTTCCTAAATGGTCAAAGAAGAAATTGGTGGAAGCATCCTTGATGTCTACGTAATAGCCGATTCCATTACTCCAGTTGTAACCGGATACGCTGCCGATCGGTTCGAAGCAGGCGCCCCGCTGATCTTTCAACTGTACGAAGTCCATCGCACGGTCTGCACGAATACTCAAACGGGAAACTACTTTATCGCCTACCTGAAGAACGGTCTTTTCTGTAATAGGCTGTAGTTGAGGAACATTGTTCACCATACGTTCCACATACAGTTGCTTTTGCACATTCAGTTCTCCTCCCTGTTGTCTCACATCCTTGATGGGTGATTCATATTCCGCATAAACGGCTCCCCACGCAATGCCCGGATTTCTCTTTTCGACTTCTATCTTACGGGCGTCCACTACATTCTTCTGTGTAAACGAGCGTTTGATATAGCCCAGTCCCGGTACGGTAGTCTTGCTTGGAGAGACAGTCTCCAGCACCTCATTGGCAATGACAATACGCACGTCTCCCTGATTGTCGAGCAGGTTTACGCCTTTCATCAGTAAGGCATAGACGGCATCGGCAGTAGCTACCGGAGAATTCCACTGTTGGGTCTGCTTCTGTTTGAGCAGCCAGAGTTTCATTTCTTCTACGGTATCGTTATTTCCGCCTGTCAGTTCCAGTGCTTCCATCACGTCTACATGAGCCTGCATTTTCATTCCGCCCCAGGAATAGGGATTTTCATTGAAGGCAAAGAACATTCCCTGTTCGTCCGTCTTCGTCAGATGTTCTTTCAGTGAAGCGATGAACTCCTGAGCTTCTTTCTTCCGTCCGGCCTTATCCAGAATGATAGCGGCAATCGCTTTCGTATCCATCGAAGCGGTCGGAAGCATTTCGCCTATCTTGGACAGATAATAAGTATAGGCGGCTTTATTGGAAGCCGGAACTTGTTCGCCGGACAGAGCGATCAGATACAGATATTGCAGGATACTTCCGGAAACACCTGTAAACTTCACCCCGTCTTTCTGTGCTTTGAGAATTTCTCTATATTCCTTCAGAGCTTCCTGATGGAGATAGGTAAAGGCATTCTTCTGCAAGGCAAGCGCCGTGCCGCTTGGTTGCTCACCTGTCATCATAGCCAGGCGGGCATTCAATTCGGCAATGTAGGTAGTGACGTAACGGCTACCGGTCATACCTTTATACCACGACCATGCTCCGCTTGAATTCTGCGACTCCTGTAATCTTGTCAATGCGGCAATGTTGTTACTACGGATATTGTTCAGATCGAACAGAGTGGCGATACGTTCTTTCTGCTGTTCTTCCGTTTGCGCTTCGAGTACCCACGGAGATTCGGATAACAGGATATTCTTCACTTCCTGATTCTTTTGCAGGTTGCTCAGGAAGGTTTCTTTGGTTCCACCCTGTAGCTTCCAGCTATCGAATACAGCTTTAATACGTGGCTGGCTGTTCATGATGTAGGAAGCCAGTGTATTTGCGTAGTAAGCGGTAGCCCACGAAATGGCATTATTATTTCCCGGAAGGCTCAATGAAGGCAATGCCTGAATAGCATACCAGGCAGGATTTCCGGTAAATTCAACGGTTAGTTTACGGTCGGTTGCCGTCTTACTATGATGATTGAACAGGCTGTCGAGAGAGAAAGTACGTGTTTCTTCTCCACGGACAGGCATCGGAAGCGTTTCTACCAGATGCTCTTTATTACTAAGCACGGGAAGTAGCTGCTGTTCACCATCACTGAAGGTACCGCTGTCGGCTATCATCCGGCATCCCAGTATCTCGTATTTATCACTCACGGTAAACATGAAGCTGACGCCGATTGTCTTTCCGGCCTCTACGGTAAACTTCTGTTTTTGTGTGCTGATTACCTTTTCCGTCATCGGATCAAAGAGAATCATGCTCACCGTACCGGCCTGCGGCTTTCCGGTCATGTTGGAAATGGAGGCGGCAACAGATGTCTTATCTCCGACACGTACGAAACGAGGCAGATTAGGAGTCAGCATAAATTCTTTGCTTGTAGTGGCTTCACCGTCCAGTGTGCCCATCAGCATACCTTTGGTATGAGAATAGCCACGGAAGTTCCAGCGGGTCAGGCTTTCGGGCATAGTGAAGGAGAAGGAAACTTCGCCTTGTTCATTGGTACGAAGTTGCGGGTAGAAGAAGGCTGTTTCCGCAAGGTTCGTACGCAGGTCGGCGGGAGCTTCGGGAAGGGTTTCTTCCTCGGATGCGCCGTCCGGCTTGCCTGCCTCTGCACGATCAGCAGACAGCTCCATATCCTCAGCAACACTTCCAACATATTTTACTTCTGCTTTACTTCTGCTTGATACACCCCGTATCATAATATTCCCCGTCATTGCCGCCTGTTTCTGCACGCCATATCCTCTGACCATTACTCCCGGAACCCTTCCGTTTAATGCTTCTTCTATTGAACCCATTCCCTGTGTCACAAAATGGTCAAATTCCATTGCCGGCACTTTAAGGTATTTATGATTCCACCAGTAGTTGAAGGAGTTATTACCGAAATATCCACTCATCCAATTGGAATAAGGGATGATCTGATTATAGTAAATACTAAAATTCTGTTTTCTATTCCATATCTTATCCAACGAGGCATCATACATCGTAGCCAACATTTCCGCTTCAGCAGCCTGCCCTTGCGGAGTATGAATCGTCAGTTTCCATTCTTCCTTTTGTCCGGGACGCAGTTTATCGCGGAATACTTCCCATTTCATGGTCAATGTCTTGTCCGGCAGACGTTTCTTTAACCGGACCTGTTCCTGATATACCTGTCCGTCTCTTACCAGACAGAAGTTGATGAAGACTCCGTCCCCATAACTTTCCTTATACGGATAGTAAAAATGTACTATCGTATCGGACAAATTCATAACTTTGCTTTCCAGCAACTCGTTGCCGGAGAATACATTCATCATCACATAAGCATCTTTCTCCGAAGTTCCGAAGCAGAACTTTGCCGGATGCGTTGCATCAAACTCTGTATTCGCCTCATAGAACCATACGGGCGTTTCAACAGGCGGACGTTTATCTTCCCAAGCGAAAAGAATCGTATTCGCATCAGCCGTTACTTCCTTGCCCTGTCCGTCTTTGACGACTGCTTTCAGCACATAAGGTCCGGAAGGCAGGTTTCCCCAATGAATCGTCATCTCTTCGTTGGAAGTGAATGTGCCTGTCGCAACAGGTTTCTCGTCCAGCTTCTTGAAGTCGGCATCTTTGGCCTGATACAAGAAGAATGTGCCCTTCACTTCAACAGGCTGCCCATTCAGATTCTGTACCTTGAATACCGTATGGAACGGCTTATCCTTGCAAATCTTATCACTCAATTCCGTCTGTAAAACCAACGAACGATTGCCCGCAGAGATCACATCTGTAGACGACTGCGTTTCACCCGCCACATTGGTTGTAGTGGCTTCTACCGAATAGCGGTAGTATACTCTGGCATCATTCTTATAAACATCATTTTCTTCGAGACGAACCGGTATTGTAAATTCTCCGTTCTCATTGGCAGTCACCTCACCGGAAGCAATCTGCGTGCTTTCCGCAAACCGCCACAGGCTAAAGGCTGAACGTTTCACGGTATACTTCACAGGAAGATCCTGCAATAAAACGCCGCTATAAGACTGTATCTTACCTTTTACTTCTATCTGATCTCCCAGTTGATAACTTCCCGCCTGTTTCTCAAAAGTTATATCGAATGTCGGACGCTTATAATCTTCCACACGAATACTTGTCCTGCTATTTCCGACTATCAACGAGAACATTCCGTTCAGACAGGCAGAAGGCAGCGCAAAATCAGTGGCAAATGACCCGAACTCATTCGTGCGGACCTTTTTCTGTCCGACTTCCTGATTATTCGCATCTGTCAATATCACGGTATATTCCTTATTGGGAAGCACATTTGCCGTATCCGCTTTCTGCGTATAAGCGATTCCTTTCACATATACAGTCTGTCCGGGACGATACAAGGAACGGTCTGTCAACAAGGTCATTTGTTCCAAAGCCTTATTTTCATCTCCGTAATATCCATAACTTCCGCCATAGACACCTTGAAGCGGCATAGCGGTATCGGCTCCTTTGGCAGCCTTCAAATATCTATAATCGGATTTCCAGGGGAATACAACTTTTCCATCCGTCCCCGTCGTAAATTCCTGCAATAACTTTTCGTCATTTGTATAAAGAGTTACTTTCGCATTCGGTATAGGATGTCCCGTCTGTCCGTCCAGTGTCACTACTTCATATTGATTTCCCGGCAAACGGCAAGTCAATGCCTTGAAACGTGTAACATTGAATTTGCTTTCACTGTCTCTCTTTGCACGAATATCCGGAATGATACGCATGACATATTCTCCAACTTCCGGTGCCTGGAATGTAAACACCGTATCCTGTGTCCGATAATCTTCCGGACGCAGGACTGCAAAATGCTGCTCCTTGATCAATTTCTTTGCCTGGAAAAGACGAAGTGTGAATCCGTCCAGATTCTTGTGCGAGGCTCTTATCTTGATTTCTTCACCGGGAAAAGCTGTTGCAGCCGCGGTCACATTCAGAGACGGCGACAGGATGTCTTCGCGAAGATTCTTCAACGCATTTATTCTACGATAACCGGGATATAAACGGATCGACTCATCACAAAGTTGCAAAGCAACGGTTTGCTATTCTTTCCCAATCATATAATTGGCCTGAGCCAAATAAACTTCAGCACAAAGATCCGATGACTTATACTCGGTTTTCAGTGCATCCAAACCTGTTTCATAAGGATCAACCGTCATCATATAAGTACCGCCTTTCTTCACACTGAAAGGCTCACGAAAACTCTTCGAACTATCACGCTTCCAACTCAGATAATTCAAATTCGTCAGCAAACATCCCTCCTTATCCCCTTTGGCTTTATAAGAAGTGAGCATATTTTCATATATACGTTCAATATCCTGTTTTACCGGAGATTGCTTTTTAGAGGAAGTATCCTCCGAATAAGCTTCTACCGGAGTGGCACGATCCAGTCCTTCTATCTGCTGCAATGCCTCAATGCTGCGGAAAGCCAGCAAATGATACATATCATGATGATAATATTCACTGGTTTCACCCAGTTCCACAAAAGGAATATAAGTGCGTGAAGAAGTATTGAGTAATAGCACGGAGTCTGCCATCGCTTCTTTAATACTTGTTTTGACTTTTTCTACAAACATATTTGCTGTCCACTCCCGCATATCTGCCGAAGGAGCTTCGCCTACAATCTCTGTCCGCTGCCGGAGTTGCCATTGGTTATTAGCGGCGTAATTCGCATAAATTCCTGCAATCAATGAATGCAATATAGCCCGGTCCATCGGTTTATCTGCCTGCTTTGCCCATTGTTCCAACTCTTTTACATTTGTATAAAGGCTGTCAGGAGTCAGCATATCCCGATACTTCATTCGCCACATATACGCTTTCAGCATTTGTGGGGAGTTCTTTTCCGCCTCTCCTTTCTGATAAATCTCTCCTGTCAGCTTTATCACTGTCTGAGGCAGACTCTTCTTTTCCGCCTGCTCCACTTGTTTCCATAATTTGTCGAACGTCTGAGCCTGCACCGCCGGAATCACTCCCAACCATAACAGTACCAGCATACAAATCTGCTTTATTTTCATAATCTTTCCAGTTTAAGTTTGATATATCCTCTTTGTATAAATAACAAAGTAAAGAAATAAAGTTTAAAGATTTATTCTTTTTCAATTAAAATTCAATAATTGACTTATCTCATCTGATGCCAAATTTGAAGAAGAGAAGACGCAATAAGACGAAACACAACGAATGTGCCAACATTTTACCAACTTTTTTGGGAGAAGAACTTATTATCAAAGAACTATAAACAAAAAAACGTGAAGACTGAGTTGCTTGGCCCATCTCATGCAATTAGTTCGTAGTAATGTTCGATTTTTAAGATTATATCAAGAAATCAGTTGATCAAAAAATAGTGAGCCAGCAAATAAATCGCATAAATAAGTGCAATAATATGCAGAAATATAGGCCAAAACCACATAAAGGTACGTAAAATATACATCTTTTCTAACTAACAAAGCCTTCGTTGGTTTAAAACCAACGACTCTTTCCTCACCGAGGAACTTGCTTATCACCGGCG
>Ga0192240_10478_pt1 | contig 16440 bp, 34 predicted proteins | sample Koala_Koa27_H3_FD_131237 | JGI IMG/M metagenome (GOLD analysis project Ga0192240, IMG submission 131237) | Enriched cells from koala feces incubated with labeled cellulose particles, San Francisco Zoo, California, United States - Koala_Koa2-7_H3 ...
GTTTAAATCCGAAAGTAGGGCGAAGATAGCGCAGGAAATCACCCGCATGGCATCGGTTAGCCACTGCCTCTATCTGAAAGGTAACACGAAATCGGACAGGATTAGGAATGTATGTTGTTTTTGCCCCGGAGAAATGCTTCGGGGCTTTTCATTTGAACTATTTGCCATAAATATACACTTAAAAATTAATTTGTTTAATCTTCAGGTAGTTCGCTTGTGAAAGTAGGCTACCTACTTTTTATAATCCATGAAAAAGAAACTATTCACTAAAGCTGATTTGCAACATATACAATCTGAATTAGAATTTGCCGAACAAATAAGGTTATCTAATTACAGAAAAAGTAAATCACTCCGAGAAGCCAATAAAGCCCGTTTATCACAAATAATAATCAATAAAATAAAAGATGGAGAAAAAGACTAAAATCATAGCTATTGACCCCGGAGAAAATGGAGGTATTGCTATTTATTCAACAGAATTATCTTCTGTGACAGATGTTATAAAAATGCCATCTACACCGCAAGATGTTCTTTTGTATCTCACGGTAAACAAGGAAAATACTATTTGCTATCTTGAAAAGGTAGGCGGTATGCCAGGACAAGGAGGTTCTGCCATGTTCAACTTTGGAAAAGGCTATGGACATTTAGAGATGGCTTTACTTGCCCTTCAAATACCGACTGTTACTATTACTCCACAGTCATGGCAAAAAGCATTACAACTTGGTACTCGCGGAAAAGATATGAGCAAAACAGAATGGAAGAACAAATTAAAGGCAAAAGCTCAACAACTTTTCCCATACATAAAAAAATCACTCTTGCTACAAGCGATGCTCTTCTCATTTGCGAATATGCAAGAATCAAAGAAAAACTATAATTAAAAATCATGGAAACAAAAAAATGCCCCAAATGTGGAAGAGAACTTCCAGTAAGTGAATTTTGGAAAAATGCTTCAAAAGAAGATGGATTGCAAGATTATTGCAAAGATTGTGGCAAGGAATATTTCAAAAAAAGGAGTAAACCTTCAGCTAACAATTTGAAGAAGGTCTTTACCAATCCTGAATTAGCAAAGTTTACTCCACGGCATCTAATGGATGAACTGAAAGCGCGTGGCTATACAGGAGAACTACAATATACACAAAAAATCACTCTGTAATGGAAAAAGATAAATTACGTTTGCTGGTAACTACCCAATGCCCCAATAAATGTCCCATGTGCTGCAATAATTCATGGGATTTCACGAAACTTCCGGTAGTAGACCATTTCAATTATAAAGAAGTGATGATAACTGGTGGTGAACCACTCCTGTTTCCCGATCAAGTAGCTATCTTATCGGATGCTATTAAAAACTCCAATGTGTTAGCGTACAACCACGAGGTAAGCGTTTTTATATATACTGCGCTTGCAGATGGTATTCTGACTATTCTTCCTCATGTGGATGGAGTTGTTTATACCCCACACTCGGAAAAAGACATTGAATCTTTTCTAAAAGCGAATAGAGCAATCGGACTATTCCCTGAAACAGTCAAGAATAAATCTCTTCATCTTAATCTCTTCGCTAATATGAAAGCTCTTATTCCTAAAAGTATTAATCTATCCCATTGGCAGATAAAGGATATGATCTGGATAAAAGATTGTCCGGTTCCCCATGATGAAGAATTTAAACGAGTAGGAAAGTTATGGGAAAGGATTTAGTACAAAAGGCAGAGGATTATGCAAAAACATATCCTGATTGTCAAGAGGTAGCCAAACAATCATGGCTTGCTGGTTACGATGCAGGAAAAAGAAGTAAATCTCGTAAAAAGGAACTTGATTTATCATTTGTCCCGGCAGATTTTTTACCTATTATCGAAAGGTGGGTAAAATACAAACAAGAACGGAAACAAGCGTACACCCAATCAGGGATAGAAGCATGTTACCATAAACTACTCGAATTGTCAAACACCAATCCCAATATTGCAATGGCAGTCGTAGAACAATCCATCGCAAATAACTGGGCTGGCTTATTTGAACTAAAAAATGGAACAGGAACACAACTTAGTATTAGCCAAAACCAATCTCCCGGCAACCGTAAAGAAAGCGTTGAAAGACTTGCTGACCTCTCCGAAGGCGTATTACAGGGGTTTGCAAAAATCCTCGATTAAGAGCATTTTAACTGATACACCGGAATTACCTATCTCCGAACTTGCTACAATTAAATATGGTGATATAAACGCGGCACAAGCTATTGTCGCAATAGCCATCTCTGAAGTTGTTCGGTTTTTCAATGTTGGAAAAACAATGAATGATATTCAGGTAGCAATTACATCAGATTTGATTATAGACAGGTTTTATTATTTCAAACTGGAAGAGATAAAATATTGCTTTCACAGAGCAATGTGCTCCGGCAAAGTGTACGATAGATTGGACGGGAACATAATCATTGGCTGGCTTAATGATTATGATGCAGAACGCGACGAGTTCTGTTCACTTAATATCATAAACGAAAACAAAGCTCATAAAGCAGATGATAAGTCTTCAATCAGTTGTCCTTATGATGAATTTTGGGATAATCAGCATAAACTTGCTGAAGCCGGAGACGAAGAAGCGATTGAAAGAGTGAAATTCCATGAAGACCTTATTAAGAAAATGAGAGAAAAAAAGTCTTTTGTCAGCCAACCTTTCATTGTTCGTCAAATACAAAAAGAAGAAAATAAATAACTAACATTTTAATAATCAATAAATTATGAAAGCTATTGAAATTAAACAAGAAAATGTAACTGAAGCGTTTAAGTCCGCTGACGGTTGCGAAGTTGCTATCAACATTCTTACTAATCTTTTCGGTAAACAGAAACCGGATTATACTGATTTTCATAACATTAAAACCTATGAAGATGCTTGTGAAGCACTTGGTATCAAACCTGTTTCCCGCCTACTTATCGAATATGGAGACGGGCAGAAAGAAGAGGTGATTGACATTGCACATATCGCTTATGTGAAGCTATCCACGATTGCCCGTGCTTTGAACAATGACCCGGAGTTTCCTCGGTTCACTGAAAACGAATACCGTTGGTTCCCGTGGTATTATCTGTATTCACAAGAAGAGATTGACGACATGGACGAAGAGAAACGCAAAGAGCTTGTCTTTTGGGGCGGTAATGCGTTTTACGGTGCGTACTGCGGCTTGGCGTATGCGTCCTCGTCTAGCGCTTGGTCGACGTCGTCTGCGTTTGTCGGCTCTCGCCTTGCTGTAAAATCAGAGGAAATAGCCAAATACTTTGGAAATCAGTTCAAAGAATTATGGAGAGATTTTCTGATCGGGAAAAGATAAAAAGCATGTCTAATCAATGGCTGCGGCGTTAGTTGCAGCCATTTTTATTTCTGATAGTATGGACAAAATAAAAACATACGTGATAACTCTTTCACCTTTCTTCTTGAAAGGGCACCCAAAAGTCGGAAAACCAACTCGATTTCGGTGTAAATTTCTCATGGGAAGAAATTTAAGTGATGCTTGCATGTGGGACTGTTCTTTTGATGGGAAAGATAATACCCGAAGAAGTTGTTCCCGAAACGCAATAATTGAAAACGGAATACCGTGGAATTTTCCAAAGATTCATACGATACACACAAACTACCAATTATGGGAGAAGCGTATCAATGAAGTACAAGAAGGAAATGCGGTATTATCTATTCGACAATGGTCGGGAAAACCCTACCGGAGTAAGCAAACGACTATTCTTAATCTGACAAAAGATGATGGCGTTGGAATACAGCCATTGAAGATTATAAGATTTGTAGATAAACTGGATAACAAAGAGTGTGTAGCTATATCTGTTGATGGCAAGATAAAAGTAAATCTTACATTGGAAGAAATTGCACATAATGATGGATTGTCCTTTGAAGATTGGGCAGCATGGTTCAAAGGTGCCGATACTTCACAAGATATGGCTATTATTCATTTTACATCTTTCAGGTATGAATAAGAGCGTTTATATCAGTTTGCCAATAACGGGTATTCCACACCAATATGTTAAGCGCAAGTCAGACCTGATAAAAAAGGCTCTCAAACAAAAAGGATACATACCTATCTCCCCGTTAGAAATCTCACCGGAACCGGACAAGCCAATATCATACTACATGGGACGTGATATTATGGCATTACTGGAATGTCAAGCGGTTTTCTTTTGCCGTGGCTGGGAGAAATCTAACGGATGTTTATTGGAATACCATGCCGCACAAATTTATGGATTAGAACTAATATTTGAGGAAGGTACGGAAAAGTCACTTGAAAAGGTACAAAATGCTTTTTGTTCCCATTGTGGTTCTGCAAGCGTTTGTAACCGACATACTTAATTAAGAGGCGGATGCCAGTCATTGTTATCATTCACATTTAAAGTAGAAGAAGCATTATGGAACAAATAATAAAACTAATTGCCGGGCTATTCATATTATTTATAGCCCTTTCCGGCGTGGACATTTCTTTTAGACCACTGAAATTCAGTCTGGACAATCCAGTATTTGGCATCGGAGCAATTGTCATGCTTATCGGTTTTTCTATTTGTATTGGTGCGTCTCAATGGCGTGCTGTTGAAAATCACAAAGAGAAAACCGGATATTATAAAGGCTATGAGAAAGGGGCTGAAGACGCTTTTCGATTGGTGAAGGAGAAATCACAAAAACAAGAAGGGTATGAAGAAGTACAGAATTAAAACAGTAAAATGCTATGCAATCATGGCTGACAAATATGGATGTGAAGACTTGTACGTTATCCCAAAGTATAAAGTACAGGTGAGAATTATGTTAATTTGGATAACAATTAAGTCATTTGTGGACGCCGATTCAGATTACGCAAAGAACTGTGCAAACGAACTTCAAGATAAACTCAACGAAAAAATATAACTATGATAGAACTAAAAGGAAAATATGGAAAAGACTGCAAGGTTTTTGCAAAAACAATAGAGTCTGCTGCTATCGGCACAATCCAAAACATTCTTGATAATCCAGTTACCAAAGATGTTCCTGTACGGATTATGCCGGACACACATCAGGGAGTTGATATTGTGATTGGTTTCACAATGCCAGTTACAGGGCTTATCAACCCCAATCATATTGGTGTAGATATTGGTTGCGGGATGGCTTTTGTGAGGATTCTGAATGTTGTTAGTGAATCTTCTTTTGAAGAGATTGATAGAACTATCAGAAACGTTGTTCCAATGGGATTTGACATTAATAGTGAATCTATCACAGAATCCGAAAAGCAGTCATTCTTCGACAAAGCAAACATTAATCTATCTTTTCATCGAGAGGGGATGTTCCCGGAGCCGCCTTATGTCGATGAATCATATATAACCAAACTATGCAAAAAGGTAGGTATGAATGAAAAGGTATTCTACAATTCAATCGGCTCTTTGGGTGGTGGAAATCACTTTATTGAGATAGGAAAAGATGCAAATAATTGTATATATCTAACTATTCATTCAGGTTCTCGAAACTTTGGTGTGAAAGTTTGTAAGTATTACGCCAAATTAGCGAAGTTTGACAAGAGGGCTTTTTCCTCGGAATTGGAAGAGATCAAGAAAACTGTTCCACCACAGCGTCTTCAGGAAGAGATAAAACGGATTAAAGAAGAATTTTCTATTAGAAATGGATATTTGTCTGATACTGCAATGTATAATTATCTATTTGATATGTCAATAGCGCAAACATACGCTTCATTAAATCGGCAGACAATTATCAATCGTATCTCCCATGCATTGGGCTGGAAAACTTCGTCTACCATCGAAACGGTGCATAATTATATCAACTTTGATGACCTTATTATTCGTAAAGGTGCCATATCTGCACATGAGAATGAAATAGTAGTTATTCCTATGAATATGGCTGACGGTATATTACTTTGTCGCGGTAAGGGAAATCCTGATTGGAATTACTCTGCACCACATGGAGCCGGACGTTTATTCTCCCGGTCTTTTGCCAAAGAGAAATTATCAATGGAGACATTCAAAGAAAGAATGGTTGAAGTATATTCTACATCCGTATGTGAAGGAACAATAGACGAAAGTCCTATGGCATACAAAAATACGGATGAAATCAAAGAGCTTATTGAACCTACCGTTGATATAATTGATACGATTCGACCATTGATAAACATTAAGGCTTTATGATCGAAAAAAATGAGTTTCCTTTCTCTCTTGGTGGTTACGGCTGGCAAGAAGAATACAAAGGTTTTGATATTGTTGTACACGTACAAAAACACAAAGGAATATCCGCTTACGCTTTTTCTTCTGAAAAACGTATCGTTTGGCAAGAATCAAAAACTTTTGGAGATAAAGAAGAGCTATTCCAATGGGGACGTAGTGCCATTGACCGACATCTACAATTTCAAAAAGAAGAGACTGAAAGAAAGGCGGTTGTAAAAGCTGAATATTACATAAAGAAAGGAAAGGAAGCTGCACTTAAAGCCTTTAGTAGTGCCATGTATTTTTCTAATATTGAAGGAAAAGAGTATGAAGAGGCTTTAGGCTTCTTCCAATATGAACTTGATAAACAGTTTGGTAAACTGAAATGAAAACAGCCGATATTATTAATGGATTCTGTGAGCTTGTCTTCCGGGATAGAAAGGGAAACAAAATATACCCAAATGTTTTCGTTGAAAAATGGGAAGCCGACCTTTTAGAAGTTACCCGGTCACGGCTCACTTATGAATATGAAGTAAAAGTCAGTAGGTGTGATTTCCACAAAGATAGTAAGAAGCAAGATAAAAATGGGGACAGCAAATTTGATAACATTTTGGCTGGTGGACGTACCAACTACTTCTATTACATAGTTCCTGATGGACTTGTTAAGCCAGAAGAAGTTCCTGAATTTGCTGGACTAATTTATGCTATCAATGGAACACGCCGGGCAGATGGATATACGGAACCTATTATTTATTTCCATGTAGCCAAAGCCGCTCAAAAGGTGTCCTCTACCAAAGCTGACAACAAATTCATTGATAAACTTAACCTATCAGCATATTATCGTTTCCACAAACTTCGTAGGATCAATTATTTAAAGGAAAGTAAAAATGGATGATAGAAAAATGATGGAAGAACTGGGCGAAAGACTTTGTGATTTCTGCCCTTTAGAAGATTGGGAAAAAGGTTCACACTTATATCCAAATGGTTATAGTAGCTGCGAAGGGAGTAAATGTGAAGATGCTCTTGAACACTTTCTTGAAGAAAATGAGATGGAAGAAGATAATTCTAATGATGTAAGCAATGAAAACGATACAGGAAGTAAAGAACGCTAAAAAAAAGCTGGAAGAAGATATTTCATCTCTTATTTCCCAATTTGAGAAGGAGAATGAAGTATCGGTTTCTTCCATGGGAATGGAAACCGTTGGCTTTTGCAATGGTACTGGGCTTAATGCAGTGTGCGTTGAGGTAAAAGTAACTGTGGAATTATAACATTGAATAGTATGAGCAAAAAAATTAAAAATAAGCTACCAAATTATGATGCACAGATTTGTGTATTCAACACATTTTCTTCATGGGTGAATCATGCAAGTTCATGGTTACGTGGGTACAGAAGCAGCCAAATTGTTTGTTTGGATACACAAAATCGCACATGCGAAATTGGTGCAGATTTTATGAGAGCCGATCAAGAAGGTACTTTTCCTATAAAAGTTTACGAAACCATAAAACACTCGAAGTAATATGTTTGAAAATGACAATAGATTTAAAGAGGCTGTTTCCCATTTCGGTGAAAAGGCTTCCTACCAATGGCTTGGTCTAAATGGAGATGAATGGATAAACCAATCCAACAAAACTATTGACGTTGATTTCCTTTCTGATTTAAAGAAGGGGAATATACGAAATATCAAATATCAAAGTGTGCCAAAACCTATCAATAAAACCAAATGCTTAATTGATATTTCGGAGCTTCGTATCGGTAATCTCGTAAAAATCAAGACTTCTAATGATGCCGCCTACTATCCGATATATGCCATTGACGGTATGGGATTGAAGGTTGTTTTAGGTGGCGTGAGGCAATGCGAAGGCTGGAAAGACATTAGTCTGTTGAAACCTATCCGCATCACTGAAACTCTATTGGGAAAACTTGGATTTCAATTCACTCCTGAAGGAGATGATGCTTACGAACAAATATGGCGGTCAGAAGAGGGATTTGAAGTTTGGGAACATTCCAAAGGATTCAGTTGTGACTTAATAGATGATGATGTAAAATCACTACATCAACTTCAGAACTTGCACTTCTTTTTAACTCAAAAAGAATTGTATATAAAATGAACATCGGAATATTAGCAGTTGATAGTAATTATCCTAATCTCGCATTGATGAAGATAGGTAGCTATCACAAAGCAAGAGGTGATAATGTTGATTGGTATAATCCTTTGTGTTCGTATGATAAGGTTTACATGGCAAAAGTATTCAGCTTTACACCGGATTACGGCTATTACATCAATGCCGATCAAGTCGAGAAAGGAGGTACAGGATATAACATAAGTAAGGTTCTTCCGGTAGAAGTTGATAGAATAGTTCCTGACTATAACCTGTATAATATTGATAAGAATCTGGCTTATGGTTTCCTTACTCGTGGGTGTCCTAACAAATGCAAGTGGTGCATAGTTCCACAAAAAGAAGGCAAGATAACTCCTTATATGGACATTGAAGAAATAGCAATTAATAACCGGAAAAATATAATTCTGATGGATAACAACGTACTTGCATCTGACTACGGTTTACAACAGATTGAAAAGATTGTCTCCATGGGCGTACGAGTAGACTTCAATCAGGGATTAGATGCTCGCTTGGTAACAGACGACATTGCCCGGCTACTGGCAAGAGTAAAGTGGATGAAGCGCATACGGTTCGGCTGTGACACACCGGGACAGATTGCCGAATGTGAGCGTGCCACAGCTTTGATTGACAAGTACGGGTACAAAGGCGAATACTTCTTCTACTGTATTTTACTGAATGATTTTAAGGAGTCGTTTGAGCGTGTCAATTATTGGAAGAACAAAGGAGGTAGATTCTTACCTCACTGCCAACCTTACCGCGACTTAAATAATCCGCATCAGATTATACCTCAATGGCAAAAGGATTTAGCCGGATGGGCAGATAAGAAGTGGATTTTTAGAAGTTGTGAATTTAAAGACTTTATTCCACGAAAGGGATTTAAGTGTAGTGAGTATTTTAAAGAAAAATGAGTTTACTATGGGATTTACAAAAATATGTTTTATAAGGAAAACGACACCCAAACTTACAGTGGAATTGGATAAGTTGGGTTATAGAATGGGATTCATGTACTCAAAAGAACAGACTCAAATAGATTCCATCTTATGTATACAAGGAGAGTTTAGATTTGCACAAAATAGCCTAATCGACATAATAAAGAAGGATATTCCTTCGGTCATTGATTGTGGAACTAATGAAGAACTATTTCTCGCTATTGCTGCAATTAGGGATGATACGTCAGATAATCAGTATTGGGTCTTTGATGAAGATTTTCACAAGTGGAAGAAAGGTGATTTTGTCATTGGAAGATTCGGAAGATGTTCATGCTATTGTCATGTTGCTACCGTAGAAGAACTTATTGAACATTTTAAATAACCCTCAAAATTAGAATAGAAAGGAGCTAAAGTATGAGATTAATAGTGAAACAGGCTGCAAAGTTGGAAGAGCTTGAAGCCAAGCGAGAAAGAATGGCAAACCGTATCGCTAAAATTGAGCTAAAAATCATTGAGCAAAAAGAAAAGATTGCTCAGTATTACAGGAAACAAGGAATTAACGTATAACTAAATAGAAATGAATAAAGTAGCGTGCCCTTTTTGCAAAAGGTTTGTAACAGACAAACGAGGAGAAGGTTGCTGTAATTGCGATCATACAGGATTAGTTCCTGTTGGAGAAAACTGTAATTTCAAAACAGAGGAAGAAGCATTAAACCATGATGCCGGAATTTCTTACCGCGACTTAAAATTTAATAGAGTACATGGTTTACCGTTGAATTATGATCCTTTTAGGTAACCCTCAAAACTGATTAAAAATGAACATACTAAAGTTTATTAGTAACTTATTCTATGACAAAGAAACCTATTTCGGTTCTCGTTGCAGTGGTTACGGCTGTTACCCGTCTTTCGATGATACAAGAATTAAAAAGCCTCTCATGTACCGACTATTAAAAGCTGGTAAAAAATGTGGCGGGTGTTCTGATTGTAAGCAAAGAAAATGAAATGAATATTAGCTATGAAAAAGTTTGGTGATAATAAAGCTCGTATTGCCCTGCACATTAGTACGATTTTATCTTTGTTTCCAGCAATATTATTCTACATAGAAGATGAAGGATTTGAAGATGCAACAGTATTCATGCTTAGTTTGAAACTGTTTGCATTAGAATGTGTAATCGGGATCAGGTTAAAGAAAAAATCTAATATGTTATGAAAGCAGTAATTAAAGAAACCGGAGAAACCGTTGAAGTTACCCGAATAGAAACAAAACGGATTGAAGGGACATTAAAAGGGGCACATGAAATCTTTTATCCGAAAGATTTAGAGTTTCCCTGCATAGATGCAGACTGGGAGCAACGCCGATACGAATTGGCGAAAGCTGCCATGCAAGGGTATTGTGCAAATACAGAAATAGCAGTAAGTGGTAACGACATTGAGCATATTTCTGAATGGTCTGTTTCAACCGCTGATGCCATGATTCAAAAATTGAAAGGAGGCAAAGAATGAGACTGAATAAAAAGACACAGAAGCGCATTGAAAGGCAAGCCATCCGCTACAAACAGATGTTTGAGGCTCCTTGCCCGGAAGTTGATAAAATCGTTGCAGAGCTAAAAAAGGATGCAAAGGATATGCCGAAGAATATGACGCATGATGAAGAAATTGCATGGATTCTGAAAGCGGCAAACGGAAAAGATAACTTTGACAATTTAAAACAAATAATAGAAGAAAATGAACTTAGTTGATTACTTCACTTATAACAGTGTTGAAATAGAGAGAAAAGGGGCTGATGTCACATACCATAATCTTGAAAATGTGATCGGAAAACGTGTTTGGATATGTGATTACCGATTAGGAGAAGGTGGCGCAAGCAATAAACCAATACGTGCCATTACTCCTAAATATGTGGAAATTAGTAGTAATGACACTCTTCCCAAGAGTAAAACGGTATATTACTCTCCTATACATTTCAGAGAAATAAAAAAAGGAAATGCATCTTCCAATATTATCGCACCATACGATAATACAGGATACCGTTGCTACCCCGGTGTGAGTTTAAATATTTTCGATAAAGAGAAGGATTGCAGAGATTTTTTTGTGAAACAATGCAGTGAGATGTTGGGCAGTATAAATGCTGATCTGAAAGGCATAACTTCTATGTTTAACAATAAAATTATTGAAGTAAACGAACTCATTGAAAAAGAAGGTAATCATGGTTGAAAATCTGAATGAAATAGCTAAGAAAGCGCATGATTGCGCCGTTCGCCGTGGAAAGATAAGCCCGATTGACGAAGAAAACAACTTTCACCGGGACTTACTAAATGAAGTTGCAGAAGTGTTCAATGCTGAAGGGAAGACAAGCCCACACATTGAGCACTTTTCTGATTTTGAAGAGGAACTGGCGGACGTAATACTTGTAGCAATGAGTACCCTTCATCACTTTGGAAGTAATGTGGATGCTCTGATAAAAGCAAAAATGGACTTTAATCAAATAAGGAATGATTAATGAGTATAATACAATGGATTATAAGGGCAATCGAAATGGTCGCCCTTATTTGTATCCTTAAAGTAATAATCAAAGATTTAATGAACGTATGGAAAAACAAATAAGCCGGGATATAGCGGAGAATGTCACACTTACTGCCGTTTACAATATACTATTTACTAATGATGTTGTTTGTGGACTTGTGGTAGATTTCATAAGCCAACTGAAGAAATCACCATATTACCGTTTCAATGTGAAACAACAAGCCAAACGCATAGAGAATGAAATGCGGAAATATGAAAAGCGCATTGCCGAGATTTCCGGGAAACGCATCTTCTTCATGGCGGACGCTAACGAAGTTATTTCTGAAGAGTTACAGCCTGATTTACTGAAAATGGAATACAGCATCAAATCAGAGTTTGACAAACATAAACTCAAAGATAGTGCTCTCCTTGCAAAAATGGAATTGACCCGGTGCATGTGCGAGTTATCTTGTTTGTCGCTTGATAAACGAATAGAAGAAGCAACTCCATATAATCAAGATGTGAAAAGGCTTACTTATCTTCGCCTTACAGCACTTTTCAGCTATGTTGATGGATTATCAAATATTCTCTATCAAAGCAAAGAATACATCAACTTGAACGAAAGTTCTAATTGCAAAATGGCAATGCAAATCATACAAAGAAAACTGACGGATTGTAACATAATCAGCCGGGCAATCAGCACGTCAGACAAATTGAATCCGGCTGTGTAACTTAAAAAAACATATTATAATGGAAATTAGCGGGAAAATAATTGTAGCACTTCCAGCGCAAGGCGGAGTTTCTAAAGCCGGGAAAGAGTGGTCGCGCCAAGATTATGTTATCGAGACAAAAGAGCAATATCCTAAAAAGATAGCTTTCTCTGTTATGAACGATAACATAATGAATTTTGGATTAACAGTCGGTCAAGAAGTAGACATTCACATTGATATTAATGCGACTGAATGGAATGGTAAGTGGTATAACTCAATCACATGTTGGAAAGTCATTGTTCGCAATCCGGGTCAGCAAACGGCACCCAGTCAGCCAAATTACGCTGCGGCACCGCCTCAACAACCGACTCCCCCACAACCGACACAACAGCAAATGTTCGATAACGACAATAAGGATGATTTGCCTTTCTAAAAAAGTAAAAGGGTGGTTACCATTACCACCCTCTACTTCTCAATCTTTATAAATTCATTGTATGTTATCCGTGAGCGTGGATTATGGTTCACTATTTTCATCCGATACCCCTTTGTACCCCACCGGAACCATAAGAAATGATGTTTATATTCCCGATTCACTACGGTAGAAAGACTATCTGATGTCTGATAGTTAAAATCTACTGTATCAGACCTGATGCAACCGTTAAACTCCGCCCACCTATCCGCATAGTTGAAGCAGCTATCTTTCAGCACAAAGACAATACTATCTTTTGTTACCACTTTCGTGTGAGTTATATACTCTACCTGTGATGGCTTTAGTTTCAACTCCTTAATCAATTTTGCATCAGCTTCACGATACTCCTTCAGTTCTTCGATAGTCAAGCGAAGCTGTTTACTTTCAGCCACGTTGAGGCTATCCCTCACCTTATAAGTTTTCAACTCTGAAAACAGTGCCTCAACATTCCAGGACTGACGTTTACTTTCAATACGCTACTTCTTCAATAAATTGGAGAGGCAAATGATAGCGGCAATCAATACCGCTATCACTATTCCTATTGGTAATTTGCTTTTCATTGTTATGTTGTATATACAGATTTACCACTTTCAGCTATCACTACCCATGCGCCATTACAGAATCCATATATTTTCCCGTCATTGGCTGGCATGTCAGGAATAGTAGCAAGTTTTGTTCCGTTTTCAGTTGCTTTTGCCAAAGCAGAAGACGCTGTTTTCTTTGCAGAGTCGGCAGTCGTTTGCGCAGTGCCAGCCTTTCCATCAACGGCAGCAAGCATCCCGGTTAAGGTCTTCTCATTCGTTACTCCTGCCAAGAAATCCTCAATCTCCTTAAATGTATCAATAGCCGTAGTCGCGTCTACGCCTTTAACCAGCGTATCTAATGCTTGCTTCACACTATTGATAGACTGTTCCAGTTTCGATTCCTCTGTCTGTGCCCTTCCACTTTCAACAAACAAATCTTGCTTACTTGCGAAGCTCCCTTGTAGGTCTTCCAACAAAGATGATGTTGCCGGAAGTTTATTAACTCGTACTTTGATATATTGACCGGGAATTAGATAATTCTCATTCATATCACAACAAGAACCAACATTAAGATTCTCCTTAAACGATACATAACTATGCCCAGTAGAACTTTTAAGTAGTACTACCCGGTTGTCATTTGTATCATCAAAAGTCAGGTTAATAGCAATGTTCCCCGACACCTGAATCGGCTGGCTCTCAAACCACCCGTCTTCCACTTGAATAAAATTTAGACTTATCATACAGTTCTGTTTTATGATAGTTATTATATCAATTCCCATCCTTTCCTAACGTCTTCCATATTAGCCGGAACGCCATTCTCAACATAGCTCATAGCAGAAACTATCGCAATAAGCTGTTCTTTATTGTCTCTACGTAAAACAGTATGTCGGGATACCCCTGAACGCCGTTCTACTGTGGAAATATACGATTCTGTATTATTCTCACATGGCGGTGCCCATCTCATTATGACATCTTCAAGTTCGTTTGACACTCCATCTTTATCAGTATCATACTTGTTCAAGATGTATGTTTGGAGAGTCTTAAAAGCAGCCCGGTATCCGTATGCCATAGACGTGAATTGAAAGAAGCTCTTATCAGTTTGTGTTGCAGATAAGCCCTGCCATTTTGTGCTATTCTTCCTAATATTCAATGGATTGTTATTTCGTAGTCCTCGTGTCATTTCTGTTCCTCCTTATTTCCTTTGTTATTTTTGTTCATAAAATCATCAACTGCATGTATCATCTTGTCAGGCTCGTTTTTATGCTTTGCTATTTCAGCAGCAAGTATGGCTACTTGTCGATAGTCGTCCTTCATTTTATCTTCTGCCTTTTCATAAATGCTTTTGACTTCTATGGCACCGAAAGCGATTGCGCCCAACAATGTTACTAACGGGAAAATCGGGATATGCCAATCATAATAGTTGTCCAGAAACCAAATGCCTCCCATCTGCATACAATCAACGAAGGTCAAAGCCAATAATGCGTTATAGTACCGTGCGATTTTATCAACGGTTTTTCTAAGCATATAACTCGTTCTTGCTTCACCTCTTTGTTTAGCTTTTCTGTATCCACTCCATAAATCTGCCCCAATCAGCAATAATACAAGCATGTAGATGCCAAATAGCATCCATGCAATTACAAATAATTCATTCAGTTCTTTCATCGTTATCCTGTGTTTGTGTCATATTCTGTGTCTATTATTCATTCAATACTTTTTTCATCGCATCCATAAAGGAAGGAGCGCACAATTCCGAAAGCTGGCGAATCAGGTTACATTCCCGATCATCATATTCAGTCTCTCCTTTAGAATTGAATATTTTGAGTGCGAGAGCATGTGATTCTATTCCTCTACCAAATTGGTAAATAATGTCTGCAAAGTCCTTTTTAACGTCTTGTACAACGCATTTTGTCTTTGCCATGTCTGTGAATATTTCTATTCTTTCAAAATTTATTTTCATATCAATACAATTTATTATACCCAATCAGCCGTACTTATTACCTCGTAAGTAAATCCTCCATCGTTGGGAGAGGAATCATCACCTGTATATACTGTGAAGTAGTTGGCGTTTTGAACGCTTACAGAAGCATATATAATATTATTTCCACGCACGCACGTATATCCTGTTAAATGAATAGTGTATTCATTGTGAGGAATCGAATAAGGTAAGTTTACTTGGTAATATCCAGTGCTAATTCTACTACTTGTTAATTTACTTCCATCGAAAGTTTTTTGCAATATCATTGTTCCATTTGAAACATCACCGGAAAACAATACTTTTTTGCATGAACCGTACCTCTTTGTAGTCATAAAATCCACTCTATTCAACACAATCCAACCATAAAAATTGCTTGAATCTCCATATCCCATAAGTTCTATAACTTCTCTCGATAAAGTAAGTTTGGTTTTCTGTATCCCATCTTCAAAAAAATATTTCCCAGAAGGTGCGGTAACATCAACAGTCCCGGTAAATGTTTCCCCATCAAATTTCCAGTTGGCAATACGCATTATCCTTCCACTATCAGCAAGTGTCCATGTAACCATAGAATTAATACTTCCATCACCCCAACCACCTGAAGCTCCGGCAGCTATATTATCAAATGACATTGTTTCACCACTTCCGCCAACACTAATATATATACCTGACCTCGACCACGGTTGTCGTACAGTGCCAGTAATCTTCACATTCTGAAGTATGCTGTTCTTTACTATTGCTCCTTCCGCAGTCATTATTCCTGTGATTGATACTTTAAATGGAGCAGAAGAAGGAGTAGAAGCACCTACCCATAAAGGATAATTACCACCAACAAGACCAGCCGCTACCGTTTTATTATCACTCTTCATTATCAAAAGCTGATTACCTTGCATAAAATGTAAGATAGCATTTGGAGCTATGATAAACGGAGTATAAACGGGCTGAAGTGTATTGAATTTCTGCCAATACGTTGTGTTAGTTACCGGAATAGAAGTACTGGAAACATGCGTCTTCAAGCATTTATAAGCATTGAAAGTATTTGCACCAGTCGTCACAATCGC
>Ga0192240_10481_pt1 | contig 16366 bp, 15 predicted proteins | sample Koala_Koa27_H3_FD_131237 | JGI IMG/M metagenome (GOLD analysis project Ga0192240, IMG submission 131237) | Enriched cells from koala feces incubated with labeled cellulose particles, San Francisco Zoo, California, United States - Koala_Koa2-7_H3 ...
AATACATCCGAGCGGCGCAGTCCCACCATATAGAGGCAACGGGCAACGAGATTGGCCCAGGAGTCCAGATCGTGTTGGGAGTGCACCACTACGGTCGGATTGCCCGTGGTGCCGCTGGAAGAGTGGATACGCACGCCCTCTTCCGACATATCGCCTGCCACCAGTCCGAACGGGTAATGATCCCGCATATCGGCTTTGGTGGTAAAGGGGAGTTTGCGGATATCTTCCGGCGTTCGGATATGCTCCGCGCTGATCCCGTGCCGGGCAAATACGTTGCTGTAGTAAGGAGACCGGGCGGCCCGGGCGATGGTGGCGCGGAGCCGTTCCAGTTGCAGGGCCTGCAAGCTGTCGCGGTCCATGGTCTCGATCTTTTCTTCCCAATAAGGTGAGTGTATCATAAGTGCTGTTTTAATAAGGTTGGCCTGTGATCCGGCGGATGGGGAGAAACAGACGTCAGAAATATTCGATGTCGCGTTTCAGGATATGTTGAGCCTCTCCGTTTTCAAACAGGGTATACTGTATCCAGTTGCCCTTTTCATCGAACAGATATGCGTATGTGCTGCTTTCCGTGATGTGGTGGGTATCTCCTTCTGTGTATCCTGCCTGTATCTCTGTTTCTACCCATCCGTTGGGATCGTAGACCGTTTTACGGAATACCCGGGAAAGAGGAAACTCGGTCATTTTGTAGGAAAGGACATCGTTTTTGTAGTGATAGGTGGTCTGCGTAACGACGGCCTGCCCGGAGTTGTATTCCGTGATCGTAGCTATCTTATCTCCGTGGTATGTATATACGGTGGTGCAGACTTGTTCTCCTTGTTCGTCGTACTTGCGGGAGCCGGAGATCCGGTTGTTCTCGTAATCAAAAACCCCGTTTTCTATGAGTGTGTCTCCCTTGTAGGCGTTCCACCCGGTCAGTTTCCCCTCCTGGTAGGTATATTCCACCTTTGCTTGTAACCTGTCGGCATCTCCCAGGGAGGTGTGTTGCACCAGCAGGTTGCCTTGCCTGTCAAACGTCTGTGAATCGTCTCCTACATTCCATTTCCAACCCGGTGCTCCCGACGCGTCCGCCTGGTAATAGGAGGAGTGGATGGATCTGACATTCCCTTTCAGGAAATGGTTGGGCCATCCGTTGTAAGGCTTTTCCTGAGGTTGACTGCAACCGATATAGGCAAAGGGTACAACCAGGAAGAATAGAAGGTATTTCATGTACGTATATGATCTGGTGAAAAGGGAACGGACGTGTCGTGCTGTTGAGCGCAGGACCCGTCTGTTCCCTTCTTCGGATAAGGGATTCTATATAATTTTCTCTGAGATGGCCTTTCCGGCATCTAAGGCTTTCAGGTTCATCTCTACCACGGCTTCTCCTTTGCGTCCAAAGATCTCCCGGATGCTTTCGCGGATGTCTTCAAAGTCGAGCCCCAGAAAAGGAACCGTAGCTCCCAGCAATACGATATTGGCTACGCGCGCCGATCCGGCTTCGCGGGCAATGGCATCTACGTTGAGCACTACTTTGCGGGGCAGTTTGCCGATCTCTGCCAGTACGGCCTGATGATCGGGATAGTTAGGGATATTGACAAACGGAGTTTCGTTGGTCACTAACCACCCCTGCGGGCCGAGGTAGGGAAGGTAGCGCAGGCTCTCCATCGGTTCGAGGGAGATGATTAGGTCGCACTTTCCCCGGGGGATCAGGTCGGAGTGGATGGGTTGGTCGCTGATGCGCAGGTTCGACTGTACGTCGCCGCCCCGCTGGCTCATACCATGTACTTCGGCCTGTTTCATATAAAGACCCTGTCTGAGGGCTGCTTTTCCGATGACGGTGGCAATGGAGAGGATCCCTTGTCCGCCCACGCCGCATAGTATAATGTCTTTTTTTCATATTGTACACATTGTATGTTTTTTAAGGTAGTATGGAATCCACTGTTTGTATACATCCTTCTTGCGTGAAGGAGTGTATCAGATCAGGCTTGTTTCCTGCCTTATTTATTTTCCTTTTTTTCTGCGGGTTAATGTCTGGATACACTCTCTGCGGGGGATGATGACCGATACGCCGGGATATTGGATCTCTTCGCGGATCAGCCTGCGCATCTCTTCGTGGTTTTTCTTCAGGGGAACTACCACGCGGATATGATCCGGATCGACCCCTACGCCGGCACAGATGGCTTCGATGCGTCCGGTACCCGCCGAGTCCTGACCACCGGTCATGGCCGTGGTCTCGTTGTCCGAGATTACGATCACTACATTGCTGTTTTCATTGACACAGTCGAGTAATCCGGTGATGCCCGAATGGGTGAAGGTAGAGTCGCCGATCACGGCTACGGAAGGGAAGAGGCCGCCGTCGGCAGCTCCCTTGGCCATGGTGATGGAGGCACCCATATCCACACAGGAATGGATGGCGTTGAAAGGGGCGTTGGCTCCCAGGGTGTAGCAGCCGATGTCGCTGAATACTTTATGGTCGGGATATTCCGTGCGGAGTATTTCGGTGAGTATGGCGTAGACATCGCGGTGTCCGCAACCGTCGCACAGGGCAGGGGGCGCGTCTCTACCAGTTCGGGTACGGTGAACAGAGATTCGCGCGTGATGCCTAACGCGCAGGCCACGGTATCGGGAGTGAGTTCTCCGTCGGGAGACAGGGTACCGTCCATACGGCCGTGTACCGTAAGTCCCAGGCCGAGGTATCCTTTGAGTTGTTTTTCTACAAACGGTTGTCCGTCTTCTAAGATCAACAGGGCTTCGCATTCTCCGGCTAAGCAAAGGAGTTGTTTCTTAGGTAAGGGATACTGGCCGATCTTGAGTACGGGGTAGGGGCAACCGTCGGGATAGTTCTCCATCAGGTAGTTGTAGCCGATGCCACAGGCCACGATACCGAGTTTCTTGTCCGGGCCGTCGATGTATCGGTTGTAGGGAGACTCTTCGGAAGCGCGGACAAACTCTTCCTGCCGCTCCAACAGCCTCCGGTAGCGTTTGCGGGCATTGCCGGGCAGCAGGATAAATTGCCGGGGATCTTCGCTGAAGGAGAGTGCGTTCCTCTCTTTTTGCGGCTTGCGTTCTACACCGGCACGGGAGTGGGCCAGGCGGGTGACGATGCGTACCAGGACCGGTTCGCCGATCTGTTCGGAGAATTCAAATCCGTTGTAGACCATGTCGTACGCTTCCTGCTGGTTACCGGGCTCGTACATGGGTATCAGGGAGAAGTCGCCGTAGAACCGACTGTCCTGTTCGTTCTGTGAAGAGTGCATCCCCGGATCATCGGCAGCCAGCACCAGCAGTCCGCCATGAACCCCGGTGACGGCGGAGTTGACAAAGCAGTCGGCTGCCACATTCATCCCGACGTGTTTCATGCACACCAGTGCCCGTTTACCCACGAAAGACATACCCAGTGCCGCTTCCATGGCTGTTTTTTCGTTGGCGGCCCAGCGGCTGTGAATGCCCCGTTCGACGGTAAGGGAAGCGGCTTGTATGTATTCGGTGATCTCGGTAGAGGGGGTGCCCGGATAGGCGTATACACCCGATAGTCCGGCATCGAGGGCGGCCTGCGCGATGGCTTCGTCGCCAAGTAAGAGTTGCTTGCTCATAAATAGTTTTTTATGGATAGGTTGTGTTTATTCATGGTTTATTCGTTCGGAACCTTTCCGAAAGAATTCCGACAAAATGCCGGATAAAAGTATTGTTTCCCGGTGCAAATGCCTCGGACAACCCGATACTTTGTGTGCAAATATACATTTTTGCCCTTGTTTTCCCTGACAAACGGGAGAGAAAGTTTTAAGTATGGAGTTTTAAATTTCCATACGGAAGACTTTATGAACAGACAAATATACAAAGAGAAAATGGTAAGTAATGAGTTTGGAGTTTTAAATACATAGTACCCTAATAGCAACCAAAGTACCATTTGACTGATTTATAAGTAAACTTAATGAAGTGTAGAACTTACTTTGAAGTCATTCTATCTTTCGGATATTCTTCTTGTATGCTCCTGTTCTTAAGATCGTATGTATAGAAACTTATAATTTAAAACTCAATACTTATAACTTTCTCCATCGGTCAATTGAAGATCTTTCGTTCGTTGAGTGCCCGGCGGTAGCGTTCGCTGTTGCGGTTGTGCTCTGCCAGGGTACGGGCAAAGTTGTGTGTACCGGAGAAGTCTTCTTTGGCACACATAAAGAGGTACTTATGTTGCTGATAGTTGAGCACGCTTTCAATGGCCTGTTTGGAGGGGTAACGAATGGGGCCGGGAGGCAGCCCGGTGTTGCGATAGGTATTGTAGGGCGACTCGGTCTCCAGATGGCGGTTGAGTACCCGGCGCAGGCCAAAGTCCTGCATGGCATACTTCACCGTAGGGTCTGCCTCCAGCTTCATGCCCCGGCGCAGGCGGTTGAGATAGAGTCCGGCTACGGTAGGCATCTCGGCCATATTTTTTGTCTCTTCTTCTACAATGGAGGCCAGGGTGACTACCTCTTCAGGTGTCAGGTGAATGGCCTGAGCTTTGGCAAGGCGATCCGCGTTCCAGAACCGTTCGTTCTCCTTGCGCAGGCGGGCGATCAGATCGTCGGCCGGAATGGTCCAGTAGACCTGATAGGTCTCCGGGATCACCAGAGCAGGCAGAGTCTCCGGAGTATATCCCAAGCGGGCAATGTATTGCGGATCATTTAACCGGGAAGCTATTTCCGTAGAGTCGATCATCAGTTGCCGGCTCAGTTGTCGGGCCAGATCGCCGGTGGTACGCACACTGTTGATGGTGAGGTTGATGGGCTCCTGTGACCCGCGCGACAGACGACGGTATACATCCAGCGCGTTGTCTCCCGGCCGGATGGCATAGCGACCGGGCCGGATGTTGCGCGGGTAGTCTTTGTTGCCAGCCAGCCAGTAGAAGCCTTTCAGATTGCCTGTCTCTCCGACGGTGGAACGGAGTTTGTGATATACTGAATCCGCATCATCCTCCCGGTCTATATAGATATAAACGGTCTCTTTCGGATGAAATTGCGGGGCAAATATCAGGTGATAGCCATAGCCGGCTACGGCTGCTCCTGCCAGCAGGATCACTGCCAGGGATATCCAGAGTATTCGTTTGGTTTTCCGGGTCATACGTCTTGTTCGTTTGGTAATATAAAACCGCTTCAAAGATAACAAGAAAATGCGGAGGATAGTTATGAGGTTGATAAATGTTTAAAGTAAGGAGATAAATTTAACGAATCAGCATAAATGAATGATTGAAATAGGTTGTTAATCAATGGAGTATTAAATATTCTTATGCTTTTATGGCTGTTTATTTAAGTAAATTCTGGTTGCAATTATTCTTCTTGCGAAGATATATCTTATGGATTAACCAGATAATAAAGAAATATTGTCAGCAGAGAGATAGAAGTCATTTGTTTGCGGGATTCAAGTGGCTTTTCATCCAGGAGTGATAAATCTTGTTAATATTTGAAAGTAAAAAGAATTGGAATTTTTATAGGAAAGACTCTATAGGTAGAATGTGGCAGAATAACAAAGATCGGAAGAATAAGAGTTTATATTCCGATCTTTGTACATTTTCATTTAATGAATGAATGAATAATTTTTTATTGATTTCATAGTATCTTGCAAATATGGAGCAGGATCTGGATAAGTTTATTTTTCTATTTACTATATGGATGTAATCTTATGGTATGGTACTTATTTACATCGATTAGTATACAGAAAATACACTTTTTCGGATTTAGATATATATTCATCCGTTTTGTTGTGTTTATGTGTTAAATCCCCCTGCTGCTGTTGCACTAACTGCTGTTCCTCCTGCTGTTACTGTACAATTGGTGTACCCATTGGTCCTTGATGCCCGATTTCCTAACATATTACTACAATTTGTAAATGTACCATAGCATCCGTATATATAGTAGCATTCTCTGTAGTCAGTATCTCCACAACCGGTTAAGTAGTAACAGTTGTAGAAATTTCCTTCCGATCCTCCTTGCCCATGACAATTAGATAAATAACTACATGAGACATAAGCATGATCATAATTAACATCTCCAGAACAACAAGTTAGGTGATTACAATTGGAATATGCGACTTTTAGATCTGCGGTACACTGACAATTATTTAAAAAGTCACAGGTGACAAAGCTTGTGTCAAGATTTGTGCCGTGGCATCCTGTTAAATGTTTACAAACTAGGAATCCTACTCCGGAAGTGTCATTGTTGGAAGTGGCGTAACAACTATACAATTTTAGGCACATAAAAAAGCTGGCTGCATTGCTGCCATTCCCGTCAGTAATGGCTTTACAATTGTAGAGATTGCAACATCCTGAAATGACTCCACGCCCTCCTGTAAGGTTTTTGCCTTCAACGGTTAGTCCATTGATCAAATATTCATTGCTATCTACTCCTCTTAAATTTGAAGAACTTAAATTATATCCCAGGGCATACTCTGCTCCTGTGATCTCAATTTTACTTCCCGGTTCTCCATAGATGCGTTTTGTCTGTGTAGCTGTTAAATCTATCTCTTTGGTTCCTGTCCAGATTCCTTGTTTTACTAATACGATACTGTAATCATTCCCTGATTGATTATTAGCCCAGGCTGCCAATTTTTGATTACTATCTACTGTAAAAGTAACCAGTTCCTGTCCCATGCCTGGAAATTTTAATATATTATTTTCCTTTGGAACTTCTGTACCATCAATAGTAGCTCCTTGTACAGCATTGCTTACCAGTCCATCTAATCTATTCTTGTCAGTAGAAGACATCAACCCATTAGCTGAGGCGGTGGCTATACTGTATGTTGTATCCTGAGCAGGTATTCCTAAGGCTGTAACATCTTCTTTGGCTACTGCAGTGATTCCACTCACGTGTCCGGTACTGTCCACAGTCAACTTGTTGAATCCAGCTGTGCGTGCAGTGTATGCAGGGTGAGTATAGTTATTTGCTCCTGTAGCTACTCCGTCCAGTTTGGTCTTGTCTGTAGAAGACATCAAACCATTGGTTGTTTGCGTTGCCACACCATAGATCGTGTTTTCTCCGGGTACTCCCAGTTCGGTAATATCTGCTTTAGTTACAGATTCGGTTGCACTCACATGTCCGGCAGCATCCACTGTGACTTTGTATAATCCGTTTGATTTTGCTGTATGAGTGGGGTGAGTATAGTTATTTGCTCCTGTAGCTACCCCATCCAGTTTAGTCTTGTCGGTGGCTGCCATTAGTCCGTTTGTTGTTTGTGTGGCCACACTATATGTTGTGTCTTGTGCCGGTATACCCAGATCAACAATATCTTTTTTAATAACCTCTTCCACATTTTGGATGTGTCCGGTTGTATCCACAGATACTTTGTAGAGACTTAAAGAATTTTTGTTTTCTCCTTTGGTGTGCTCTGCAAATAGCTGGTTATGATTTTCCAATCTACCATCTTGTTCTTCATCTTTTCTGTTGATTTTTTGGATAGCTTCATCATGGTCATCCAGTCTGCTGTTCTGATACGCATCATCTTTATTGATCTGCCCGATAGCTGCATCGTGATCATTCAGTCTACCATCTTGTTCTGTATCTTTTGTATCAATTCGTTTGATCTCTTCCTCATGGTTAGTTAATCTGTCGTCTTGTTCTTCATCTTTCAGAAGGATCCGTTTTACTTCTTCATCGTGATCATCCAGTCTATTATCCTGTTCCGCATCCTTCAAGTCAATTCGTTCGATTTCCTTATCATGGTCGTTGATCCTGTTATCTTGCTCTGCGTCTTTGGTATCGACTCGTTGGATATCCTGGTCGTGGTTATCCAATCTGTTATCCTGCTCTGTATCTTTCAGGTCGATCCGCCTGATATCTGCATCGTGATCATCCAGTCTGTCGTCTTGTTCTTCGTCTTTACTGTTGATCTCTTTGATGTCATTATCATGATCATTCAGTCTACTATCCTGTTCCGCGTCTTTGAGATCAATCCGTTCGATCTCTGCATCGTGCTGATTCAGCATTTCCCGTTCCGCGTCCGTAAAGAACCGGTGTTCGGGATCCTGGATCACATCCGTAAAGCGGGGGAAGTGGTCTTCCGATAGTTCCAGGCAGATACCATCTTCGGGCTTCACAGCGGAGAGGACTGCCTGGTAGTCATAAGCGATCGGTTTCAGTCTGTCATCTACATACGTACGTCTGATTACCGTATGATCCAGCGTCAGATACGCAGGCAGGGGGGTGGATTCTGTACCGGCAAAGGGCACTACCATAAACGCGGGTTGCTGATCCACGTCTTTACCTTCCAGAGCTACTAAGCCCGGAGCGATGCGGAACGTACCATCATCGTTATCGGTGAGGCTGCATCCGCGGAGTACACAACTGCCGTATTCGGCAAAGAAATTATCAATGGCTTTCAGAGGTTCTGATTGCAGTTCGAGCAGGTCTTCGCCCGCCCACTGGCGTATACCGGTTGTTTGTATATGTCTTTTCATTCCTGTATGATTATGTATTTTAATAAAACTTGTTTGTATTTCTCTATTTCGGCGGTGATCTGGTCTTTGTCTACTGTGTAGGGGATATAGACAATAAAGTCTGCTCCGTTGTATTTCTCTTCCATTTCATATTCCAGGGCCACGGGTTGCAGGTAGAGGTACTCTTCTCTGTCTCCTTTTTCCGGTTCACGGACCAGCAGATCCTCTTCGTTGAAACTGAATCCGGGCCACATGCCACTTCCTTCCCGGAACAATCCTACTAACAGGAGACGACTGCTGAATGTCTCGATGCGGATCTTCGGTTCGTTGTACTTCCGGCGCAGGTATCCCAACAGAATAGCGGTCTGTGAGTTCACGTTGATCATCATACGTGAATGTTCGCGCCAGACCTGGAAACTGTTGAAGAGTTTCTGCAACGGATAGAGCAGCGACCGCAGAAAGTTGAGCCGGTTGGGCTGTCGCTTGTGCGGAGGGACGAGCTGCCGCACCAGATTGAGGTAATTTACTTTCAGGTTCATAACTCAACGTCTTTAATGGAGATCATGGTGATATGGCACTGTTCCTCATCGTATTCGAAATAGCCCGAGTGGAGTTCGTCGTAGACATCAATCACGGTATGTTCGTATCCCGATCCTTCTCCCGCGTCTTTATCGCCCCACTCCCGCTCGAGCGAGAGAATGTTACAGGTCACCACTCCCGGTACCTGCATCACGGCATCTGCCATGCGTTGTTTGTAGATCATGGAATCGAACCCGAGTGAGGTCTTGAAACTGTCTAAGGCGATCAGTACATTGCGGTGCACGGCCGAAGGCGGTATGGAAGGATCGTAATACACATCCATATCGTACCACACCTTGTCTTCGGCCTCGGAGATGATGTGGGTATCTACTCCTACAAATTTGATGCTGTTGATGTAGATAATAAACTTCTCTTTCTCTTCCAGACTGAGAGGTACGATATGGCCATCTGCATCTCTTTTGGCCGCTTTGATCACCAGCTTGTAGCCATTCTCTTTGATCGCCACTACCTTGATGATCTGCGCCTCGGGGATCACCTCGTCGTAGTAGAGGGTAGCCGTGCTCTCGTCGAAGATCAGTGTACCCTGTGACTGAAAGCGGTAGCACATCTGGGCATACCACCGGGCTGTGCCGGTTGTTACCTTGTCTGTAATAGCATCGATCTCCGTACGGAAGAGATCCATCATGATCTCGAACGCGTGGATGGCCGTGGCCACTATATAGGTCCAGATACGCCATTCGGCCACTTTGGAGGGTGAATACGTAACACCGGTGCGCTCCTGAAGTTGTTCGATGATCTCGTTTTGAATTTCATTGATTGTTCTCGCCATAATTATTTCTCCTGTTTTGTTCTGATTTATTCTTCGTCGGTCACGCGCAGCAGATCCCGCTCTCCGGGGTCGAAATCATAGGTCGTGATCTCTTTGTCGATCTCCCGGATGATGTTTTTCCGGCGCAACCGGCTGATCTCGTCTACCCATACCGTACTGCCTTCCCGGATGGGCAAGTCCAGAAAGAACTCCGGGTCGGAGTTGTCGAATCCCGCTTCTTCCAGCGCCTGCGGATCATTCTCCAGATCCGTATTGAAACTCAGTACTTCCGAGATCGCCTCGCAGTTGCCATATTCCCTGACCACGATGTCGTACAGGGTCTGATTGGGTAACACGTTAATTTTCTTCATAATATGCCTCCGTGCTGTTTATACTCACTTTTTTCACTTTCATGCCATCCTTGATAAATTCCTGCCGGATGCTGCGCAGCAGGTTGGCAGGCCCTGTATCGTTGAGAAAATTATCGGCCCCCACGCCCATGCCCGGCCACTCTTTGTAATAGCCCTTGTCTGCCAGCAGAATATCTTTCTGGTGCTGGCGGGTGCTCTCTACACTTTCGATGTCTCCGGTGGAGAGATCGATGTCTCCCTCTTCCGTATGCTTGATGTCCTTGATCATTTGATTTCGTATTTGAATGTTCCTGTAATCTCTTCTCCTGTTTCGGGGGAGACCAATCCTCCCTGGTAACTGATCTCCATGCTGCGGATGGCTTCGATGATGACATCCGCCATCTTTTCCGAGACATCGTCCAATGCCGATACCTGTGCTTCGCTGACCTCATCTCCCAGTTGCGAGAGGAAGGTCTGTTTCAGTCTTTCCTGTATGTGTTCTTTGTCCAACATGATTTATCCCTCCAGACATGCTTTTAATTGAGTACCGATCGCGGTAAATGCAGCCGCGTTCAGCGGTGGGCCGCTGGGACCCATGGCAGTGCTCACAGACAGCAGCGTGAGTTGCTGCAACAGGCTTTCCAACACATCTTTCAGGCTGGTAGTTCCTTTCAGGACAATGCCCGCGGTGCCTGCCTGTAGGGTACCTCCGGCACTTTTCATGACAGCGTTGTTTGCGGTGACCTCCACGCTGGATGATCCTTTTTCAATGTGGATACCGCTGCTGTCCCATTTCACTACCGAGTCTCCGCTGCGGATCTCTATCTCCTCTCCGGTGATATTGATGGTACTTTTCCCCGCGTTGTCTAAGGAGATCGTATCGCCATCGAGCAGCAATGTGGTATCTCCCTGGCGCAGCGTGGTGGTGCTGCCGTCGGTAGTAAAGAGCATCTCTTCTCCTTTGCCGAATTCCGTATGCTCTTCGTCCATCCGCAGCCGGGTATCGGCGCGTTGCAGTTCGATCTTATCCGGATCGAGAGTGAAGGCAGTATCCCCGTTGGTCAGGATGATCTTGTCTATTTCGGTAAACTGGCACACAAACAATTCGTTGCTGTTGCCTATCCGGCAGACCAATACCTTGCTCCCGACGCGGGGGATAAAGGCCACTCCATCCAGGTCCGGGTTGATTACCCCACGTAGCCTGACATGGAAGTAGTTTACCAGATCGTCCCGCCTTACCTGGCAGGTAAAGTCGCTCTCGTTCACCCCGGTCACCACGGCCAGGAACACCGTCTCCTGTCCGCTCCGGATACCGGCAAACAGTTTTCTTCTGATCTCTTCTATCTCTCTGCTCATACCTTCATTCCTATTTCTACGTTACGCCGGGCACCCCGGGTGCCGAAGGTAACTTCCGTACTTTCTATATAATACTGTCCGGCCCGTTCGGGGTAGACCGGATCCTCTACATCGGCCACCATGCCGGGCAACGCGTAAGGGAACAGGAAGGCTTGTAGCTTGCCCGCGTAGCCGTCGTATACATGGCGCGCGTGTTCTTCCTGTGCCAGGGCTTTCAGCTCTTCGGCATCTTCCACATCGTAGTAGTAGAGCGTCTTTTTCTCTCCGCCTTCCTGACCGATGAAGCCTTTCCGCATCTCCCCGTTCTTGTAGTAGCAGATAGCTTCTACATACAGTTTGGTATCTTCCGCCCGTTTGTATTTGAGGTCGTCACTCTTGATCACGTTGTAGTCGAGCCGGTATTTGACAATCTCTTCTCCTAGGATCTCATACGTCTTCCCGATGTAGAGTTTGCGGTTGACATCGAAAAAGATCGTGAGCCCGTAGTCCTTTTTCAGCTTACTCAGGAAAGCCGCTCCGGTTTCGTGTTGCAGGATAAAGTTCTTTAACTTCAGTTGCGTACAATGGCCCAGTTGTATATCGGGCAGCATCCGGCGTACGCAATCTTCCAGCTGTGTCTCTTCTTCGGAGAAGACGCAATCGATGGAGCGGGTCAGGTAGAACTCATCTTCACATTCGATCTCCAGCGGTTTTTTGTAGTTGAAGCGTTTGACATATCCCCTGAACTCAATCTCCAGTTGGTTGTCGTACCCCAACTGTATCTCTACCGGATCGCCCACGTGCAACTCGCTGGCAGTCTCCACAAATGTGTTGGCTTCACCGGCCTGTTTCAATACAGCGGTGATAGGTACTTTGATCAACGCCGTAGCTCCGGGATTGTAAATACTGGATTTGATCTGCACCTCATTCACCGAGGTGAATGTGATCTTTCCTATCGTTATTTTGCAACACAACGCGTACATATCTAATGCTCTCTTTCTGTTTATTCTATGACTAATTCGAAGTAGCAGTCGGTCACCAGGTTCATCTTTACCAATTGCATGTTCTCTGTTCCTTTTACGTCGGAGACATCGATGCTTTTGATCACTACCCGGTCGTCCTGATCGAGGAAGATGGAGGTGAGGGCGCAGTCGATCTCTACCGATTCGTTGAGGTTGTACAAGGTATTCAGTTCGGCCAGTTCCTCATCCGGAAAATCCTCCCCTTCGTATACCGCCTGCAGGGAGATCTCATAGTCCTGCAGGTTGATGAGTTCTTTGACAGTACCCTTGCGTCCGACCATAGGTGTCTCCACAATGGTCTTTTTCCCTGTGAAAGAGATCATGGCATTGGGTATCTCGTAGTGTTTGCCCTGGTGAATGAGCTGGACCGGCATAAAGTACCATCTGCCACTGGCATCTTTCCTGCGCAGGGTAGCACCCAGTTGCGATTGTTCCCTGCGGGTATAACTGTCTTTGGCCAGCCATCCGCCCGGGAAAGGCAATCCTTTGTATGCTACGGCTGAGGTGAGTAGTTCACCTATATTGAAATTATCCTTCATATTCACATATCTCGTTTAATACTTTCATTATTTCGTACCGGATGGTCTCCGCGCCTGCTCCGTCTGTATTGGCTACGTTGATCACGATCTGGTCGCATACACGGTCTATGTAGACCGAGTGTCCGTTTCCTGCTCCTGTGTCTGCCTGACCCCATGCCTCTGCCGTGTCGTTGGAGCTACCCTCTGCCTGCTCCACGGCATACATCTCTTCGTCTGCCGTAGATAACTCTTCCATAGCTGCCACAGGCTGCGAGAGCATAAAGGGGAGAGTGGCTGCCGCCGCCAGCGTACGTAGGGGAGACCAGGATTCTCTTGCGAAACTCCGGCTGCGTGAAGAGGCTTCTTCCTGCTGTTGCGTATCTGCCTGTATGGCTTCTATTTCCACACTTTCGGGGGTACCGGTGATCTTTTCGGGCAGTGCCGGATCCGGGATCTCTCCGGGGCGGTTGCCTTCCGGAATACCCACTGCGTCCAGTATCTGATCTATCCAGTCAGGAGCTTGCGCGGTCAGCTCACGCAGATTGCTGAAAGGATCTTCCAGCACATCACGCACCTGATCGTAAGCTCCGCCTATGATATCTAAAATGGAAGACATTCTCTCTTCTCCGCTTTCCAGCAGCTCGGATACCCATTCACCGGCCTCTTCGATGATGTGGAACAAAGGGGTGAGCCAACCCTCCTGAGCTTCTTCTCCGTTGGGGATCCCCAGCCAGTCCGGAACTTTACTGGCTGTATCCTGTACCCGGACTCTGCCTTCTTCCAGGATGGCAAACGGGTCTTCCAGGATCTCTTTGGCCTGGTCGTATTTCTCTTTGCCGCTTTCCCATACGGGTTTTACTTTCTCTTCCGTCTTGCCGATTACGGAACTGGCGACTCCCGCTCCTTTTTTGAATATCCGGTTCAGGAAACTAAGTGGCCCGTGTGCCCCCTCTTCGCCTTCTGCTGTGGTGAGCCCTAATTTCTCTAACAGAGGGCGTGCGGATTCGGGTACATATTTCTCTGCCAGTTTATTTATCGCACCATCCGGATGGTCTGCTATGTCTTTGACCTGGTTGTATTTTTCGGTGATTGTCTCCAGGGTGGGAGCGTACTTTTCCTCTGTCTTTTCTAAGAAAGATCTGCCCGAGTCGGCCCATTGCTCCACTGTATGGAGTATAGGAGTGAGTACTCCCTGCGGTGCTTCTTCCTCTCCGTTGGGAATGCCCAGCCAGTCCATACCTTCGTTGATCCAATCAGGAAGATTTTCCCTCACTCTGTCCAGCACCCCCAACGGATGGCTGGCGTAGTCTTTGGCTGTGCCGATCCCTTCCTGTACGTTGTCGATAAGGGGAGTTGTTTTCTCCCGGATCCTGTCCATCGTGGTTGTGGCCCAGTCAGAGGCCTTTCCTATCCATTCGACCAACGGATCAGCCAGCATTCTCTCTTTTTCTGTCTCTGTCTGCTGACGGGAATCATTTTCCGGAGCCCATTCCTGTAAGTCGGGTGTGATCTCCTCCGGAAGGATGTCCTGTATCGCATCGGGTACTGTGTCTTCTATCGCGGCCTGTCCGGAAGGCTCTGTGGGTTTGCCTGCCAGGGAGACCTTCATCGAAGCCAGTCTACTGGTAATGGCTAAGTATTCCCGTGTCTTCTCCGAGCTATCGTCTTCCGGATTCAGGTCTAATAGTTCTTCCGTCTTTACCGGAATGCCCGGTGTTTTGGTAGCTGCCGGAGCAAAATTGGCATTCACGTTCTGTTGCACTACCATTTGCGGAGCACCTATCTCGTTCATCATCTCCCAACTTTGGGTGAAGTCTCCTTCCGGAAGTTCTGGCATCAGATCTTCCTCATCGGGCAAGTCTTTGTATTCCTTTTCGGGCATTAGTTTGCCTGTAGATGGGGAGCCTTTGTCCTTTTTAAAGAGACTACTTATAGCTCCTGTCACCTTCTTCACCAGCGAAAACACCGCTTGAAGGGGAGCAAGCAGGAAGTCGAGCAATGCCTTTCCGACAGATTTGATGGCATCCCATATCGAAAGCATCACATTACGGAAGCCCTCGAATTTATTCCAGCAAATGACTACGGCCGCCACAACGGCACCGATGGCAAGCGCGATCCAGGTGAGCGGACTTGCCGTCATGGCCGCGTTCAACGCCCACTGCGCAGCTGTCATGGCGAGTGTAGATCCCTCCATGATACCGTCCCATACTACTTTTGCCTGACTTGCCAGGTTCACCATATCCATGCAGAGTTGATAGGCGTTCATGGCTTCCGTCACGATATTCAGCGCGGAGGTGAGTCCTTCGACCAACGGGTTGCCTTCGTCGAGCAATCCCAGCCAATCGCCCAGAAGGGTCTGTGCCGATTCCAGGGCACTGCTCAGCGGGTCGTCGACAATTTCCGTCAGGTGGGTAAGCATCTCCGGTAGGGGAGAGAGTGCCGATGTCACATCGGTTCCTGTCTGGGTGAAGTTCTCCCACATCTCCATAGCCTTCTCCAGGGTACTTTCTGTTTCGGCAATAGCCAGGTCTGTTTCTCCGGAGGTGGTGGCTACCTCTTCCAATGCCGTCTGTACATCTTCCAGGTCGCTGGTAAGCTGGGCAAATGTCTCCGATCTTTCCGGAGCCTCCATCTGCATATCACTCAGTGGTGCCAGTTTTCCGGCCAGATCCATTTCATCCATGGCCTGGTTGAACTCATGGATCAGCGGGATACCATTGTTCAGCAAACTGAACCAGTCGTCGAACAGCATCCATGCCGAGTCCATGGCATCGCACAGAGCACTATCGATCACGTTGGCCAGCGCGGCAAAAGTATCTGTCAGGGGAGAGAACACAGTGGATATATCGCTGCCTGCCTTTTTGAGCAGGTTCCACTTCTCTGTCACTTTTTGCAGGGCACTATCTGTATCGTAGAGAGCATCTTCTGTCTCTTCGAACTTTTCAGTAGCTCCCTCCAACGCCTCCTGTAGTTCCTCCAGGTCTGCCGCCAGCCGTAAGAAGACGTCAGTCTTATCCGGAAAATCCAGTTGCACATCGTTGAGGGCAGAGAATTTCCCTTCCAGATCAGCCTCCTCCAGTACCGCGCTCAGTTCGTTAATGCTTTCCGTCAGCTCGCGTACATTGTTGATAGCGTTCCCGATTTCCAGGTCAATGGCGGAATAGGTATCTAATTGACTGAGCTGCTGTTCCAGATCATTTATAGAGACTACCGTCTGCTGCACATGCAGGATATTAGGTCCCTGAAGCGAATCTCCTCTTATAGATCCTATATTTGTCAACACGTCCCGGATACTCTCCAGCATGTGTCGGTAAAGCCCGATCTTGTCACTATCAGCCGTTGGGAAAGGGTTGATCAGGTCCGTCAATGCACGTACTGTCTCTTCCGTCTGGGTTATCTCCTGGTTG
>Ga0192240_10485_pt1 | contig 16277 bp, 16 predicted proteins | sample Koala_Koa27_H3_FD_131237 | JGI IMG/M metagenome (GOLD analysis project Ga0192240, IMG submission 131237) | Enriched cells from koala feces incubated with labeled cellulose particles, San Francisco Zoo, California, United States - Koala_Koa2-7_H3 ...
GCTCACAAAAACCGTATAACTTTCATTTCCCAATTCAATATTCTTTTCAAAAGCCTCCAACTGAATTTTATCATATGCAAACTGCAATGATTTTTCCGGACCATGATAGCGGCAATATAAAGCATTCGGTACACGAACCAATGAATCCATTGTATATGGATCCGTAACATCATGGATATAATGATTACACTGTAACATCAGCACAATATATCCATTCAAATCCCCTGTATCGGTCAAATCCGTCTTTACATATTGAATCAACGGTCCAACTTCAATCGCACCTTTTGCTCTTATATAAGATTGCATCTGTTCAATAGCAATGCCCTGTATGTTTTTTCACTGCAGACGTCACGGTCAATTTCGCTGACTCTCAATCCCCTCTCTTTTCGATATGTCCCCAGAATCTCATGCAAAAGGTAGAATTCCTGGCTCAGCTGCCGGGTGATATAATTCTCCCGTCCGATCCGGTACTCCTCCCGTATCTCCTCCAGCGCATGCAGATACTCCCCATATTCTCCGGGTTCTTTCACGCCCAGTTTCTCCGATTCAATGATTAACCCGCGCAAAATATCCTCCAGCCCGGTGAGACAGGCCATCTCCCGGTGAAGTTCAAGCGCTTTATGATAATATACTAATTTCTGACGGGGATCTGCTCCCAGCATGTAAAAGCCGTAGACACATACCGCCCGGTAATAGATTTTGACCTGTTCATCTTTCTGATAACAGGTTTCAATATAATGCAGGACGGATTTCAGCATCGGTTTCTCCTCCGTCCATGTCTCCGGATACAGCTGCAGCTTTCTCTCCATGCAGATCAGAAGATAGGCGAGCTCTTCCGTACCTGCACACGCTTTCACGGAAAGTGCTCCCGGGTATCCCGGCACGGTCATAGCGACCGCCCGCTGCATGGCAGAAATATCGTCCGATAAAAATCCTTTCCAGAAAGTGGCAAACTGCCTCTGCAAAATCGGATGGATTTTTTCTGATTTCGCCATCCCGCTCTCCCAGTCTTCTGCTGCAACGCTTCCCTTTTGCAGTTTCAGCAGCATCTCATTTCTCCAGTTCAGATAATCATACTCGCCTTTTGACAAAACAGGCACAAAATAATCCGCATTCTTTCCCACCCGCCGCAGCAGGGCGCTGATCACCAGCCAGCAGGGGAGCTCCCCGTTCTGTTCAAAATTCGAGAGCGCCCTCTGCGTCAAAAGCTTTTCCGTCACCGCATCCTGGCTCGCGCCATATTCTCTGCGCATCTCCGCATAAGCTCTGCCCATCGCTTTTTTCGTTTTTAACGGTATCTCATCATATATCATACAATATTCCCCCGCAGCAAATCCTTTCCCACACCGAAGAATTCCCGCAGCATGTTATTCGGCAGATACAGCGGATCAATGCCTGCCGCAATTCCGCAGACATGCTCCATCCCCAGATGCTTCGCCAGGTGTACACTGCGGAACACATGAAAATTATTCGTCACAATTCCCACCCTATCCGTTTCCGGATCAAAATAAGCGCTGCTGTACCGCAGGTTTTCCTCCGTGTTCAGTGACTCCGCCTCCACTAAAATACGCTCTGCCGGAATTCCCTTTTCTACCAGATATGCATACATTCCCTCCGCTTCCGCGTATGGTTCATTTTTTCCCTGACCGCCGGAGACGATACAGACTGTATCCTCATTTTCGATCAGATACTCATAAGCCGCATCCAGCCGGTATTCCAGCACATCACTGGGGCCGCTTTCATATACCTGCGCCCCCAATACGATAATATAGTCCAGCCCATCTTCCCCTTCCACAAAAAATCCGCTGATAATGCAGCCCTCCACGGCTGCAAAAACCAGGATCACCAGAGCAATGACCACTGCCAGGATACGCCGAAGCAACCCCGGAATTTTCATCCCGATCTGAACATGTATGCCAAATGCCAGTACCAGGAAAAGCATGCCGAGCGCCAACCAGAGAATAAAAGTATATGTCCCGGACTGGACACGGTATACGAAAAGACCGTAAATCAGGCAAGCCAGACCAATCACAGCAATTACCATTTCTATCTTTCTCATAATGTTATCTCCATTCAGATGCCATTTCAACAACACAACTACCCGGGAAACTCAGTAATTGCTCACAGCATCCGCTGCTGTTTTTCTATATCCTTGTCCTGTTCATTTTAGCGCCCTTTCTCCTGTCTGGCAATCTTATTTCTCTATGTCTGTCTCATATATACGCTGATAAGATTAGATTTTTTCTTAAAAACTTCGTAAATTCCATTACTTTTTCCGGATTATAAGTAAAAACTATTGATATTTTTATAGTTTTTGGCTATACTATTCAACAAAACAGGAAAGGACAGCTTTATGATAATCAGACCGCATTATCTGAACATGCTCAAAACTTACCGCGATATTCCCCTTGTCAAGATACTGGCGGGGATTCGGCGCAGCGGCAAATCCACGATTCTGGAAATGCTGCGGAGCGATCTGGTACAAAGCGGCATCACTCCGGATCACATCCTGTATCTGTGCTACACATCGGAAGATTTTTCGGAGATTATTACCGATCAGGAAATGTATCAGAACATACGAGCACAGATGACTGACAATAAACGCTACTATCTCCTGCTTGACGAAGTGCAGGAGGTAAGAGGTTGGGAAAAAGCCGTCAACACCTTACTGGAAAGCACCAACACCGACATCTATGTAACCGGCTCCAACTCGCGGCTGGTGTCGAGCGAGATTTCCACCTATTTAACAGGGCGATACATTTCCATTCCGGTCTACACCCTGTCCTTTGCCGAATATCTGGAATTTAAAAAAGAGGATTCCCGTCCCACCGGAGAATTGTTGAACGAATACATTCGCCTGGGCGGTTTTCCGATTGTGGCACTCGGAAACTTCGATGATCATTCAGCCTGGCAGATCATAGAAGGAATTTATCACTCCGTCATTACAAACGATATCACCAGACGACACAACATTATGAACTATGATCTGTTCGACCGCGTTGTCAGATACATCGTTGAAAATGTCGGAAAAACCTTTTCTGCCAATGCGATTGTAAAGTTTTTAAAACATGAAAAGCGTTCCCTGTCAGTCGAAGCAGTATACAATTATCTGAGCTGGTTGGAGAAAGCATTTGTCATTTATCGCTGCCCGCGTTATGATCTGCAGGGAAAATCCGTCCTGAAAACACAGGAAAAATTTTATCTGGCAGATCCTTCCCTGAAATACAGCATTATGGGCTTCAACCCGAAATCTATCGCTGCCATGCTGGAGAACATTGTATACTTTGAACTGCGGCGCCGAAATTATGATGTCTATATCGGGAAGAATGAAACTAAAGAAATTGACTTTGTAGCGCTGCGGCGGGACGAGCGCATCTATGTTCAGGTATGCCGCTACCTGCCGGAAGAATCTGATCGGGAGGCAGCAAATCTCCTCGCAATTCGGGATCATTATCCGAAATATATCGTAACTATGGATGAACTGGCCGCGGGAAACATAAACGGCGTTCGGATCATGCATCTGGCAGATTTTTTATTGAGTGAGTTATAGTAACAAAATATGGCAAAAAATTTTATGCACAAAAAGACATCTGCAATGGAAACCGGAAACAACTCCATCTTTCAGAAAACATTCATGGTCTGGATCTGCGCCCTGGCCTGCACGGCGCTCTGGGGGAGCGCGTTCCCCTGCATCAAAATCGGGTACCGCCTGTTTGCGATCGGTTCCTCGGATACAGCCTCGCAGCTTCTCTTTGCCGGCATCCGCTTTTTCGGAGCCGGGATACTGGCGCTTCTGATGGGCAGCGCAGGGCAGAAAAAAATCCTGCTGCCGCACAGGAACTCCATCCACCGGATACTGATTCTCTGCCTGTTTCAGACAGTCCTGCAATATCTTCTCTTTTACATCAGCATGGCACACATCACCGGGGTAAAAGGTTCCATTCTTCAGGGAACCAGTGTCCTCTTTTCCCTGCTGATCGTCTGCCTGATCTTTCGCACGGAAAAACTGACTGCATTGAAAACAATCGGCTGCGTGATCGGTTTCCTGGGCGTGATTGTAATTAACTTCACCGGCGGCGGACTGAACCTGGATTTCAGCCTGTCAGGCGAAGGATTTATGATTCTGGCTTCCCTCTCCAGCTCTTTTTCCGCGGCATTTTTGAAACAGTTTTCCAGATATGAAAACCCCGTTGTCTTAAGCGGCTATCAGTTCCTGGTCGGCGGCGCTATCCTGGCCATCGTCGGCTATGCCTGCGGCGGACGCTTAAGCGGTTTTACACCTGTTTCCATTGTACTGCTGCTCTATATGGCTTTCATCTCCGCAGCAGCCTATTCTCTCTGGGGAATCCTGCTGAAATACAACCCGGTTTCCAGGATTACCGTATTTATGTGCATGACGCAGATATTCGGCGTTGCCTTTTCCGCACTCTTTTTGAGAGAAACAGACGCCCTCGGATGGCAGACGGTTGCTGCGCTGGTACTGGTCTGCGCCGGGATTGTGATGGTTAACCGGAAGACATTATCCTCAGGAAAAACCGATTGACCGTTTCGTCTCACAGCTTACAGCAATCTGCTCTATAAAGCACTCTGACTTCTGGCAAATGCAACATGCAGCAGCGTGTAGGTAATCTGCGTATTTAAGGGAATTTTCACAGGCTCATCCTTCTTTATCAAGGTCTCTGCTTTTCTGCAGACCTGAAAATATTATCTTTATGCCACCCCTATATGAAATATTCTCAGATCACTTCTTTGTCAGCTCCGCGAATTCCGCCTGCGCCGCCCGTGCCAGATCTCCCGGCGCAAGCTCAATCTGCGAACCGATCCGCCCGCCGCTCACAATGATCGTCGGCTGTCCTTCCGCGGAACTGTCAATGCGTGTCACATACTGCTTCTTCATGCCGACCGCCGTGCAGCCGCCGCGGATATAGCCGGTGACCCGGTTGATATCCTTTACATGAATCATCTCCACGCTTTTTTCGCCCACAACCCGCGCCGCTTTTTTCAGATCCAGCTCCTCGGCAATGGGAATCACAAAGACAAAATAGTTTTTGCTCGTTCCCACCGTCACCAGCGTCTTAAACACCTTTTCGTGCGGCAGACCCAGCTGATCTGCGATCTGCAGACCGTCCACAAATTCCCCGCACTCATAGGTATAATGCCGAAAAGGGATTTTCATCGACTCCAGAATCCGCATCGCATTTGTTTTGATCTCTTTCTTCTTTGGCATGTCAACCTCTCTCAGATAATTTGCCTGACAGGAACTCGTTTTCCTAATTCCGCTATACCGAACCATCCGTCATTTTAAATCGCCGGGCGATGAAACTTTTTCCTGTATCGCTTACTTCAACTTACATACTGCACTTCAATTGTGAAGTACTGTTCTGAATATTTAATAATTATCTACATAATAAGTAGAGGAAGCTTCATCTGTGGCATCCGTCTCCCAGTCAAAATATCCCTCATCCGTAAACACAAAATAATCATATGTAGTCCCCGTAAAAACAGCGCCGTTTCCATAGTCAACCTCGTACGCTACCCGGAATTCTTCCCCCGGCTCCACAGTGGGAGACAACTCTTCGGCATTCAGTTCAATCTCAGCCGTGACTCCCCATCTTTCCATTACTGACACATATTCTTCGCCCGATTCGTCTATTGTTTCATAATCCAGTTCCCGAATCTTCTCCTCCCCGCGCATCAGCCAAAGCGACACCTCCGGTGCACTGTCCGTCTGTTTTATTACCTCAGATTCCGCGTCATATACATAAAGTTCCATTACCGCGTCGTATATTGTACTGTCACTGCCCGAAAAAGTCCCGCCAAGAGATGTTTCAAAAGTCGGCGTCAGACTTTCCATCAGATCGTCATAGTAATCCCCTTCATCGCTGAGCCATACCGTATTTTCTCCCACTCTGAGATAAAAATCAATGTCATTCTCCATCGGCAGTTCGATCCGCGCAGTCACAATACCCGCCTCATCCAGAGATACATCCTCCGCCTGTAATGTTTCCCCATCTGAAAGCTTCGCGGTAAACAGAATATCATCCACGGAATCCACCGACTCTTTCGGCACCGCCTCCAGCCGCATTACCACAGTCTTATTTACGTAATCCGCAGACTCTAATTCCATCGATGACTGAGTCAGAATGCTGTTCTGCTCCGAGAGGATGCTCTCCACCTGCGCTGCAATACTGCCTGAAATGGAATCCACGCTCGCCTTCACATTATATAGCTGATCCTGCAGGTCTGCCATCTCTTTCCTGAGATCAGACACACAGACAAAAAGGATAACCACACAGACCACACATGCGCTTGTCACTGCGGCCAGCACCCCGTAGCCTATCCTCGTGCGCCGCTTTCGTTTCGAAGCCTCCGCCCGGGACATTTTTCCCTCTTTGGACAGTTCCCCAAGATATTTTTCCAGAATCTCCTCGATGCTATTTTCCTGAGACTGACCCGACTCTTCCTGCATCTGGCCTGCACTTTCCGAAAACTGTCCTCCACTCATCAATGTCTGTCCGGCATTCTCCTGTACCAGATTCCTATTCTCCTGCGATTGGCTCCCGGACTCCGGAATCCATTTCGCCTTCTCGACACCCAGAAGAAATCCCACCGTCACTCCAAAAAGCTTCGCCAATTCCACCAGTTTATCAATCTCCGGCAATGCCGCGTCAGACTCCCACTTTGACACCGCCTGCCGGGACACCCCCAGCTTCTCCCCCAGCATTTCCTGGGAATATCCATTCTTTTTTCTTAAATCCGCGATTCTTTCTCCGATTGTCATTTCTGTCTGCCTCCCTTATCATCATGATGAATGCACGCCCCGCATCTTCTGATCCAAGCATGCCTTATCATCGGCAAAAACACCACCAACCGGCCGTTTCTTTTTGTCAACCAATAGTTGCCATGCACAATTTCACCTCATAGTCTCATTTTGCGATACTATGAGGTGAAAATCAAGTAAAAATCATACTTTCAAATGATTTTGACATATCCGTAATTTTACTCTGCGCATCCTCACAGAGTGTTTTGATTCATAGGACGAACTTTCCTATAAAACCAAATCTCCCTGCCTTGCGCCCCTCACCTTCATCTCCCGATGCAGATGATTCAGCACCTGCTTTTTATTACCGGACCACAGCGGTGCAGTCAGCATAGCTTTCGGACCGTCCCCGGTCACACGGTGCAGCACAATGCCCGGATCCAGATGCTGAATACAGTGAATCACCACATCCACATACTCATCTTCCGTAAATACCTGAAACTTTCCGGCAAAATAATCCCGCTCCAGATCCGTGCCTTTCAATACATGAAGCAGCTGCAGTTTCACACCGAAAGGCTTCGGGCAGCGCTCTGTCCCATTCAGATATGCAACCGTGGCGAGCATATCCCCCGTGCTCTCTCCCGGCAACCCAAGAATCACATGCGTAATACACGGTATGCCGAGAGAAGCAAGATTGTGAACCGCCTCTTCATATGCCGGCAGTTCATAACCCCGACGGATATATTCTGCGGTCTTTTCATGAATCGTCTGCAACCCCAGCTCGATCCAAATAAACTTTCCCTCCGGCTCGTAAATCTGCTGCAGATCATACAAAAGCTCCAGAATCTCCGTTCCCAACGCATCCGGACGGGTGGCAATCGAAATTCCGATCACCAATGGATCCGACAGTGCTGCGGAAAAAATCTCTCGCAGATAATCGACCGGCCCGTAGGTATTGGTATAGGCCTGAAAATAGATGACAAAGCGCTCTCCCGCTTTCTTGTGAAATCTCGAAAGACCTGCTCTAATCTGCTCTTTCACGCTTCCGATACCGGCATTTACCGCGAAGTTCCCGCTGCCGCCGCTGCAGAAAATACACCCCCGCGTGTCCAGAGTCCCGTCCCGGTTCGGGCAGGTCAGCCCCGCATCCACGGCAATCTTATAACATTTTTGCCCATGGGTATGTTTAAAATAAGCATTTAAAGAATAATAGGGTTTGTCCAGCCAGTCTGTCAAGCTAAAATCCTCCGGTATCTGTATCGTTATAAATTGCCCGCAAGCTTACTTCACCACCTCATCCGCCCACGATTTTTTCTATATACCAATCTAATATTGTCAATAAATCCATCGTATCTCCGTCTAGTCAACCAAAAACCCATCCATCTCCTGCTGCAGCCGTTCAAAAAACATTCCCGCATGATAACCGTCACAAACCGCATGCGCAATCGTAAGGTTCAGCGGCATCCTGATCTCATTCCCCGACCGCTGATATTTTCCCGCCGTAAGAATAGGAAAAAACTGAGGTTCTCCGTTAGCTGTACGGCTGCTGTATCCGGTAAAACTGACCCACGGCACACAGGAAATGCAGTAAGACTAAACTCTATTTTTAACTGCTTCGTATAATAGCGATAGTGTTCTCTCCGCTCCCATTGTTCCAGATCAATTTTATGATATCCCGGTCTGTCAACATTCTTCTTATCTAAAGATGCCATCGTACATTTTCTCACTTTCTTCTGCGTATTCATATACTATCCCGTCTCATTTCCAACCACAGTATACTCCAAAAGTGCCACCATGTCATCTCTATAAAAACAATCACACCTGCAAATCATCAGCATCGCAGCCGAAATGTCTTAGGCGCCAATTTGTAAATCAGGATACTGGCCACAACAAAATACGCCATGCAGAGCAGGATAAAATTAAAACGCTTGATTTTTTCAGATTATCAGAATTATAATCATCATAGTTCTTTCATAGGATAACTTTTCCCATGACATAAAGTCGTGACAGATCATCGGCCAAAGAATGAGCGAATACAATGCAAACCGAAAATAAAATGGCGACCATGCCTGTATCAAAATTACTGATCAATATGTCCATCCCTCTGATGGTCTCCCTGCTGATTCAGAGCCTATATAATATTGTGGACGGTATCTTTGTGGCCAGATTGAGCGAGAATGCTCTGACTGCAACCTCACTTGCCTACCCATTACAGGTCGTTATGATTACGGTATCGGTAGGGACAGCCATTGGCGTCAATGCGGAGCTTTCCCGATTATTGGGGGAGAAAAATTTTAATGAGGTCACCAGGATAGCTGTAACCGGATTAATCCTGACCATAGCCAGCTCTGTACTGTTTCTTTTTGTCGGCGCATTATTTGCAGATCAGATTGCTTCGACGCTGTCAAAAGATGCTGAAATTTCTCATCTTTGCGGCCAGTATCTGCATATCTGCATGGTATTTTGTTCCGGTATTTTTATTGAGATGATGTTTCAGCGGTTTTTGCAGGCCTCCGGCAGAACATTTTTAAGTATGATATCCCTGGTCGTCGGCGCGCTGACCAATATCATACTGGATCCGATTCTGATCTTCGGGTACTTCGGCTGCCCCGCAATGGGGATTCAGGGTGCAGCAACAGCAACCGTGATCGGCCAGTGGCTCGGTGCGGTCATCGCCTGTCTGCTCAATACCTTTTTAAATCGTGAAGTAAAACTGTCATTTAAAGATTTTAAAATATCAAAATCAGCGGTGGCAAAAATCTACCTGATCGGAGCTCCGACTATGATCACAAACGGAATGCCCTCCGTTATGGTGGCAGTAATGAACGCAATTTTAATGCCGTTCTCGCCGTCTGCCGTTGCTTTCTTCGGCGTATACTATAAACTTCAGAATTTTCTTCTCATGCCGATTAACGGTCTGGGGCAGGCGTGTCTGCCGATCATCTCCTATAATTACGGAACCGGGAATTTTAGCCGGATCCGAAAAGTGTTCCGCTACAGTATCCCTGCTGCCATCATCATTTCACTGATCGCAACAGTGATATTTTTGGCTGTCCCGCAGGCTCTGCTTGGACTCTTTTCCGCAGGCGAAGAAATGCTGGCCATCGGCGTTCCCGGGCTGCGAATTATCTCAACCACATTTGTGTTTGCTTCCGTAACAGTAATCCTTGGTTACGCCTCGTCCGGGCTTGGCAACAGCATCATTCTGATGATCGGCACTCTGATCCGCCAGTTCGCGGTGCTTCTTCCGGCAGCTTATCTTCTGGCAACGACTCTGGGAATTCAATACGTCTGGTATGCATTTTTGCCGGCGGAGATCATCACAGTTGTTTTTATGATCATCGCTTCCCGAAAGCAATATCAGAAAAGCCATTCTTCGCACTCTTCATCATAGGAAGTAACTTCAAACTGTTCCATGTAAGTCTTTCTCTCCTTCCTGCTACGTCCATAAATTCCAATTTTCTCTGTTTTCAACCAGATCATCTGTCAGGGCAAACTCACCCGCATTTACTACCGGAGATACAGTGTATAACTATCGCACAGTGTTTTCCCCGGATTTTTCGATATGTCCATACCGGTGCTATGTCGGGACAAATCGAACCTCATCAATCATATTATGATTAATGCGACAAAAGGGTATGATACTTCAGATTGCTCCACAAAAACCCACAAAAAAATAATACTGCTATCGTATCGACTATTTTGGTTTGTCATGAAAAAATTTTACTATATATTTTTCTTCTATCATGCTATTATGATGATACCAGGGTCAAAATAAGTGAGATAAGAAATCTCGGATTTCTGTATAAGTGAGACATAAGTGAGATAGGAAATCTCGGATTTCCGTGATCGAACTTATACAACGTAGGAAATCTTCGATTTCCGTAGTCGAACTTATGCATAGCTATCGAACTTATGCCGTGCAGCAATCCGTGGGTATCATCATTTGTAAAGGCTTTTGACCCCAACAACATTATGATAACATCAAAGGAGGAGATACAACTATGGAACGAAACGTAAAAGAACTGGTACAGCAAATGACCCTGGAAGAGAAAGCCGGCATGTGCTCCGGCTTCGATTTCTGGCACTTAAAAGGCGTGGAGCGGCTCGGCATCCCCAGCGTGATGGTCAGCGACGGCCCTCACGGACTGCGCAAACAGGACGACAAGGCCGACCACCTCGGCATCAATGACAGCATCAAAGCCGTCTGCTTCCCTCCAGCTGTTTTAAGCGCCTGCTCGTTTGACCGGGAACTCCTGACGGAGATGGGAACCGCCATCGGAAAAGAAGCTCAGGCTACAGACCTCTCCGTGGTACTCGGACCCGCCGTGAACATCAAGCGCTCCCCGCTCTGCGGCCGGAATTTTGAATATTATTTGGAGGATCCTTATCTGGCAGGAGAAATCGCGGCAGCCTTTATAAACGGCGTACAATCCCAGCATGTCGGAACCTCCATCAAGCACTTCGCCGCGAACAATCAGGAATTCAACCGCATGAGCTGTTCCTCCGAAGCCGATGAGCGCACCCTGCGTGAAATCTACCTCCCCGCTTTTGAAACCGCGGTCAAAAAGGCACAGCCTTACACAGTCATGTGCTCCTACAACCGGATAAACGGCACCTACGCCTCCGAAAATCCCTGGCTTCTGACCGACGTGCTCCGCGGGGAATGGGGATTTGGGGGCTATGTCATGTCCGACTGGGGCGCGGTAAATGACCGCGTCGCAGGCTTAAAAGCCGGCTTGGAGCTGGAGATGCCCTCTTCCGGCGGCGTCAACGATCAGGAAATCATAAAGGCCGTCCGGGACGGCTCTCTGGAGGAAGCGGTTCTGGACCGGGCAGTGGAGCGCATTCTCACGATTGTTTACCGCTATCTGGACAATCGTCAGGAAGAAACTTTGAATCTGGAAGGCGACCATAAGCTCGCACAGCATATTGCAGAAGAATCCATTGTGCTGCTGAAAAACGAGGATCATATCCTGCCGCTCTCCGGTCAGGAAAACATCTCTTTTATCGGCGGCTTTGCAAAAACACCCCGGTTCCAGGGCGGCGGCAGTTCCCACATTAACTGCTCCCGCACCGACAGCGCCCTCGATATGGCGTCCGCAGCCGGGTATACCGTCACCTACGCACCGGGGTTCCCGACTGACCGCGACGTTTATGAGGAATCCGCTGCCGCCGAAGCGCTTCGCATCGCCGCGTCAGCTGACAAGGCTGTCATCTTTGCCGGACTGCCGGACAGCTTCGAATCAGAGGGCTACGACCGCTCACACATGCGACTGCCCGACTGCCAGAACCGCCTGATCAGCGAAATCCTGCAGGTATAGCCCAACACGATTGTCGTCCTCCACAACGGTTCCCCCGTGGAAATGCCCTGGCGCAACGGAGCAAAAGGAATCCTCGAAGCCTATCTGGGCGGACAGGCTGTCGGCGGCGCCGTCATAAATATTTTATACGGAAACGTAAATCCTTCCGGAAAACTGGCGGAGACGATGCCAGTGAAACTTTCCGACAATCCGGCACACTTAAATTTCGGTGACGGGGATAAAGTTCATTATAATGAGGGTATTTTTGTCGGATACCGCTACTATGACGCAAAAGAGATGGAAGTGGCTTTCCCCTTCGGACACGGCCTGTCCTATACAACATTCACCTACTCGAATCTTCGCGCAGACAAAAACACTTTGGCGGACACCGATACACTGACCGTCTCCGTGGACATCACAAACACCGGCGATCGGGCAGGCAAAGAAACCGTCCAGTTCTATGTCAACGACCAGACCGGCTACTGCCGCCGCCCGGAAAAAGAGCTGAAAGGATTCGAAAAGGTCTCCTTACAGCCCGGCGAGACAAAAACAGTCAGCGTTACACTGGATGCCAGAAGCTTTGCCTGGTACAACACAGAGTTGCACGACTGGTTTATCGGAAGCGGCACATTCGAAATCCTCGTCGGCGCTTCCTCCCGCGACATCCGGGAATCCATCGCGGTACAGATGAACAGCGCACAGCAGCTTCCTTTGCATGTCCATATGAACACCACGTTCGGAGAACTTTTAAACCACCCGCGCACCCGCGAGTATGGGCTGGATCTGCAAAAGAAAATGACCGCATTTTTCGGCTCACCGGAAGGGGAGGAAAGATCCGAGTCATCCAGCGAGGCGATCAGCGACGAAATGAATGACGCCATGGCTGCTTCCATGCCCCTGCGCAATGCGGTTACGTTCGGGCTTTGCACGAAAGAAGAATTGACAGAAATGATAGACTCCATGAATCAGATGTAAATCCACCTGAGACTTGCATCGGTGAAAAACATGATCTTATTTCCACGCGGAGGCAGTGCCTGCATTGTCTCCGCCTCATTTTTGTTTGCTTCCGTAACAGTAATCCCAGGCTATGCCTCCGACTGTTCAAAATCATCTGCCAGCACATGAAAAAGACATCATATTAAAATCCAGAATCTTTGAATAATGCCGCTCTCACTTAACCCTGCAGTATCAACAATTTCGTTTTCCATTACTCCGCCATTTTTAATAATTGCCCTTTGCGAAGCCACATTCTCCTTATCACAGGTCAATAAAACCCTGCTTTCTCCAGATTCACGGCATAAGGATAAAACCCAATCCCAGCATCTCAGATGCATACCCTTTTCGTCTTTCTGACGGACGAACACTATATCCAATATTGCCGCCGAAATTTTTGAGGAAATCCGATAAGGGGTGTCGAAAATCAATCATACCAACAACACGGCCGGAACCAACGGTACGTCCACCCTCACGGTTCGTCCGGGGAATAATTCCAGTTATTTTCGTTGTAATTTCTGCATTTTTGTGACCATATTCTCCAAAATTACACCTTATCCACAAGGTTTTCAAAATTTTTAGAATCAAAATGGAATCACGAATATCTTATAAGATCAACAGCCATCATTCTCCTTTTGTCTGGAAGCCGTAATCCAGTCAGCAATCTCATCCTCCGTAAGAAAACCAGCTTTTTCCGCTTCACCAGCCATTTGTTGCTGAAATTTTTTCATCGCATATACCGCAGAGTTTACAACCCTTACAGAATTTCCATCTGCAATAAAGGTTACCCGATCACCTGTGGTAACACCAAGCGCAGCTCGTATGTTTTTAGGTATGGTCACCTGTCCTTTGGACATCACCCTTGCATCATTCACTAATGTCTCAGCCATACAACACCTCCATAAAAATATTAAGTAGGAAAGTAGGGTTTCCCTACTTAATATTATATTCTGATATCACCAAAACTTCAAGGGTAGTTTTTTAGCAATCAGTATCATCCGAAAAATCCGGATGCCTTATTTTACAATTACAATCTGTTCATTCTCAGTTCCCGGGCTCTTCCACATAGCCGTAAAAAACAATGTTTTACATTCAATCTCATCATCACCATATGATTTTTCATAACAAAATCTCGGAACCTGTTGAAATTGTGATGCAGCAATATAATCTATAGCATTAAAGAATCCAAATAAGAGAATAGCACAGCCAACAACACTCAATATACGGAAGCCTTTCTTAATAAAGACCTCACTTAACATGAAGTAAACACCAATCAAAAATATAATTCCTCCGAAAATCGAATAGATAGCACCCCAACTGCTATCACTTGGAATTATCGCCAACGCTGAAATGATTATGAATATTCCAAACGTTATCATTAAGATGCTTATTATGTGCTTAGCCTTAGCCTTCACTTCATGATTACTATACTCAGCCATCTTTAATGCAATTTCCTTTGTCTCCTGATTCATTTTCTCACTTTTCCTTTCACCATTGATAATTTCAGGTATACTAACCTGATAGAATTCAGAAAGTTCAACCGCCAAACTGATATCAGGCATATTACTTCCGGTTTCCCAACGGGAGATCGTCCTGCCGGATACATTCAATTTCTCAGCCAGCTGTTCCTGTGTCAGATTTTTTTCTTTGCGAAGCTCTTTCAAAAATGCTCCAATCTTTATCTGATCCATATGGGTTTCCTCCTTTCGGTGAAAGTATAATTTCGACTCTGTCTTTTAAACACGACACAAAGTGAGAAATGCCGTATATCTTCAATATAGACATTGTTGTCCTATGCACAAATTTCTATTCTTGCTCTGTATAATACATTAACAAACTGTAAATTTGCTTTTTCCGCTGCTCCTCTTATAATCACATCTAACAGCTTATTATTTCTTTGGCAGCCTGGTCTATTGTTTTCCATGTTGTATCAATTTTCGTGGTATTCAAAGTATAATAGGAAGGAATTCTCTCAATGCTTCTTTCAATAATATCTTCCTGACGGATTCCTCTCTGTACGTCGCCATGCAACCTTTTCCTGAGAACCTGCTCACTGCACACAAGAGAGATCGATTTGATATCGCAATCCGTTTTATCAAGCTCTCTGAGAATCGAATCTATAATTTCCTGTTCATGCATAACCCAGCAAAAAACGATATTTTGATATACAGAACAATGTATAAATTGGTTTAACAAAAAACAAATGTTCTTCCGCACCATCTCTTTCGTTTCTTCATTCACCTGAAACGGATTTGCATCCCAACACCAATCACCATCCAGAAAAACACAGTCAGCCAATTCTTTTTTTAATTTTTGACATACCGCCGTTTTTCCCACTCCCATAGTTCCACCAATCAAATAAACTTTTTTCATTTCCGCCTCATTTTTCGAAGTATTTCGTTTTTACGTTGTTCTCATGATACGCTCGCCAATAACCTGGAATATATACTACTCATCATATAAATAGAAAACATTATCATAGGCTCGATAGTCTGAAACAATGACTCCTACACATTTATTATCATAATAAAAATCAACTTCCCATAGGCTAACTTCTGTAACTGGATCCATCCCGCTAAATTCATCCCAGTCACTTATCAATTCCAGAAAATGATAAACCGGATAACCTTTTTTTATTTGCAGCCGGGAATGTGGGGTCCCATTTGCTGGATCACATTCAATTTCTGCCCCGATAATACTATCTGCAATATATGAAAACTTACCGTTTTTCAAAAGTGAAATATCTTCAATATCTTCGTCAAAATGAGCATATATGATATTTGAAGCTTTATAGACTGATTTCAGAAACTTCAAATACTCTTTCTGATTAAATCTATTGCTCATACCTCTTACCTCCGGCCAATTCCGATTTACCAATCAAGATATTCATACTCCCTCTCTTTGCTGTGACCTCGTTGCGCTCCGCCAGGCACATTCCGGTATCAGTCAACAGAACAACATTTACATAAGCAAGTAATCCATTTCTCCAAAGCTTCTTTATCAAATTCCTTAAGAGCAATACTGTATAGCGCGAGCAGATCCGAATGTTCCTCTTTTAACCATTTCAGACTTTTCTTCGGACCGTAATATGGCTGCCGGAAAATGTCACATGCTATTTCCAGGCTATCTATCAGAAGCCAATGCCATCTGAAATACCCTTCTGCATCTCCCCTTTGTACACGGGAAAGCATTTTTTTACACCATTGTATTTCTTCCGCAAC
>Ga0192240_10487_pt1 | contig 16273 bp, 16 predicted proteins | sample Koala_Koa27_H3_FD_131237 | JGI IMG/M metagenome (GOLD analysis project Ga0192240, IMG submission 131237) | Enriched cells from koala feces incubated with labeled cellulose particles, San Francisco Zoo, California, United States - Koala_Koa2-7_H3 ...
ATATCATTCCGCCATTGCTGTCATTGATGATCTTCTGGAGAGTGTCCTGAAGCTTTAACTGGCAGTCCTCTGTCATCTGGGAAACCTTTGCCTGGATCCCGTCTTCCACGATCTGCTCAATGGATTTTCCAAAAATATTGGTGTTCCAGATCCCGTCATCGCTCTCCCTTGCATTTTCCTTAATATATGTAATCAGATCCTGGGCCTGCTGTTCGCTGCCTACAATGGGGGCGATCTCCGTCTCAATGTGAGCTTTGATCAGGTTGATGGACGGCGCCTCAGCCTTCATTTTCACCCCGTATTTATTGCCGTGTTTGATTACCTGCGGCTCATCCAGGACAATCTCTGAGCGCTCCGGGGTTACAACACCATAGCCCTTTAACCGCACCTGGGTCAGGGCATTCTGTACCTTCTCATACTCCTTCTGCATGTTGGCCAGGCTGCTGAGTGTCTGCATCAGCTGATATTCACCCTCAATGGGCAGGCCTACATAATCGCTGAGGATCTGGTAATAGTAGCTGTCATCCATATCCACCTGCACGGCCACGCGGCCGTCCGCCATCTGCATATTTTTTACATTCATAGAGCGGATGGTATCGGTGCGCTGTTCAGCCAGTTCACCCGCAACATCCTTCATATGGCTTACCTTCTGGATCACTCCCTTGGCAGCCTGAATGACCTGGGCCTTCAGCCAATGGGTAGCCGGCAGGATTTCCAGCCACTTTGGAATATGGAAATCCATTTCCGTTACCGGAAATTCCTTCAGCACCTTTTCCAGAATATGGAATACATCATCTTTTTTCAGCTGTTCACAGTTTACCGGAAGCACCGATACGCCATAACCTTCCGACATCTCTCTGGCCAGTTTGGCTGTCTCATCGGAATATGGTTTCATGGAATTGAGAAGGACTACAAACGGTTTTCCCAGCTTTTTAAGTTCATCAATGGTCTGCTTTTCAGCCGCCATGTACCCGGGTCGTTTGATCTCGCCAATGGAGCCGTCTGTGGTCACCACGATCCCTATGGTGGAGTGGTCGTTGATGACTTTTCTGGTGCCTAATTCCGCTGCCTGTGTAAAGGGAATATCGTAGTCAAACCATGGTGTTTTCACCAGGCGTTCCTCTCCGTTCTCCACATGGCCCGCGGCACCTTCCACCATAAATCCCACACAGTCAATTAATCTCACCTTGGCTTCAATGCCGTCCGCAAGACTGATCTTAGCCGCCTCTTTGGGAATAAATTTGGGTTCCGTTGTCATGATGGTCTTTCCGGCAGCACTCTGGGGAAGTTCATCCCGGCTTAGATTACGCAGGTTATCATCCTCCATGGCAGGAAGCACCAGCAGTTCCATGAACCGCTTAATGAAGGTAGATTTACCTGTCCGGACCGGCCCTACTACGCCTATGTAAATTTCTCCGCCTGTTCTCGCTTGAATATCCTTGTATACATTAAAATTGTCCATAAATATACCCCCTTGCTATGCTTTTATAATATATGCGCTGTGAATCAGGGGTATGATAAAGAATTATTGCTTAATATTAATAAAATGGGATTACCCTCAGTGGGCAGGGGAACCTTTGAATAATTATATGAAACAACGGATAAAACCAAAAATAGAACAAAGATTAGATAGATATCTGAACTCCAGCCCGCTGTAAACTGCGGGCTGATTATGCACTTTTCTTTTCCAGGGCTTCCACCCTTCTCTCTACTTCCTGTATCATCTGCAGGAGAAGTGTCTGGTTGACATTATCCAGCTTCTTGATCCTGTAATACTCTGTCAGTTCATCCAATCTGCTGCGCATATCGTCCAACTGGGACTGCAGATTCATGTGCACCCGGTCCAATTCACCAAGGATCAGGTTCTCTGAAGCGGCAAAACGCAGATCCAAACGTATATCCCAGTCTAAAGACAGCTCCTCTATACGATTATTAAACTGCTTCTCCTGCTCTGCAAAACGTGCATCAATACGCTTCTCCTGCTCTGCAAAACGAACATCAATGCGCTTCTCCTGCTCTGCAAAACGTGCATCCATGCGTACATCCATGCGTTCCTCAGAAGCCGAAATCTCTTCCTTCATAATAATACGGATCATCTCTAAATCCCTTTTATCAAGCATCTCTTCCCTCCTTTCCGAAGAGTTTACGCTCGGAGTCTCCGAGCGTAAACAAGAATATAAAACACCCGGGTGAAAATCCAGGTGTTCTGATCGTTAAGTTACTGTCTCGATCACAGGCGGTAATCTATATATAGCATATATGGCGGTCAATTTCAATATCCGAAAACGGACTCCCCAAACTTTTTAAAAAATGGGGTAAAATAAACTTTATTCATCTGCAGTGTTTTTCCCGAAATACAAAAACAGGAACCGGTCTTGATCCGGTCCCCGTTCCCATTCCCCCGTCAGGTCCCATATCTTTACATGTTACTCGCTGAGATATGCTTTCTTTACCTGATCATTATTCATAAGTTCCCCGGCATCCCCGCTGAGGGCGATATTGCCGGTCTCCAGAACATATGCCTGGTTGGCGATGGAGAGGGCCTTCTTCGCATTCTGTTCCACTAAAAGCACAGTAGTCCCGTCCCCGTTGATCTTCTGGATGATATCAAAGATCTCGTTTACGTAAATGGGTGAGAGTCCCATGGAGGGCTCATCCATTACAATCATCCTGGGATGGCTCATAAGGGCACGCCCCATTGCAAGCATCTGCTGCTCGCCGCCGGAAAGGGTTCCGGCCAGCTGATTCTTCCGCTCCTCCAAACGTGGGAAACGGCTGTAGATCATTTTAAGGGTGCTGTCTATCTCTTCCTTGTCTTTCCTGGTGTAAGCTCCCATCTTCAGGTTCTGAAGAACCGTAAGGGTTGCAAACACTCTCCTGCCCTCCGGCACATGGGCAATGCCCATATTGACCAGTTTATATCCGGGAACCTTGGTTATATCCGTTCCCTCGTAAATGATCTTTCCTGATTTTGCGCTGATCAGACCGGTAATGGTGTGCAGGGTGGTGGTCTTTCCTGCCCCGTTGGCACCGATAAGCGCTACGATCTCTCCCTGGTTTACATCAAAGGAGATTCCCTTTATGGCCTGGATCACACCATAGTATACTTCCAGGTTTCTGACTTCAAGCATAGCCATAATAACCCCTCCTCCTATTCACCAAGATACGCTTTTACTACTTCCGGATTGTGCAGGACCATGCCGGTCTCACCCTGGCAAAGGACCTGGCCAAAGTTCAGTACGGTCAGTTCTTCACAGATTCCGCTTACCAGCTTCATATCGTGTTCAATGAGAAGGATCGTCATATCAAAATTGTCCCGCACAAAACGGATGGTTTCCATAAGCTCTGCTGTCTCGTTGGGATTCATACCTGCCGCAGGCTCGTCCAAAAGAAGCAGTTTGGGTTTTGTGGCAAGCGCCCTGGCTATCTCCAGCTTTCTCTGCTTGCCGTATGGCAGGTTGGATGCCTTGTAATCACATTCATGATCCAGCCCGAATACATGTAACAGCTCCATGGCCTTTTCATCCATCTGCTTCTCTGTCTTATAATACCTTGGCAATCTGAAGATACCTGCCGCCGTGGAGTATTTGTAGTGGTTGTGCAGTCCCGCCTTTACATTGTCCAGCACGGACAGATCCTTAAACAGACGGATATTCTGGAACGTCCTTGCAATCCCTGCCTGATTGATCTCCGTGGTCTTTCTTCCCGTTACATTGACGCCGTCCAGCTCTATGCTTCCTGCATCCGGCTTATATACGCCCGTAAGCAGATTGAAGATCGTGGTCTTTCCGGCGCCGTTAGGCCCGATCAGGCCATAGAGCTGCCCTTTATCAATACTGATCTGGAAATTGTCAACTGCCTTAAGTCCGCCAAAGGAAATGCTTAAATTCTTTACTTCAAGTAATGCCATGTTATGCCGCCTCCTTTGCCGGATTCTTATCTTTCCTGCTGAACTTCTCTGCCACACGCTCACGCATGGTCACAAACTGCGGCGCGGAGTTAAAGAGCATGGCAAGGATCAGCACCACAGCATACATGAGCATACGGTAGTTGCTGAGTCCCCTGAGCATTTCCGGAAGAAGGTAGAGGATAACGGTTGCGATCACCGATCCCCGGATACTTCCAATGCCTCCCAGAACCACATACACTAGGATCATAATGGACATGTTGTATCCAAAGTTCTTGGGCAGCGCTGTCAGGGTGGTCAGGTTGTGGGCGTACAGTACGCCCGCCACACCGGCCAGACCTGCGGAAACAGAGAAAGCCAGCAGCTTATATTTTGTGATATTGATACCAATGGACTCTGCTGCGATCCGGTTGTCGCGGATCGCCATGATGGCGCGTCCCGCTCTGGAATTCACCAGATTGATCACTATAAACAGGGTGACCAGAACCAGGATCACTCCAATGGTAAAGGTAGCGGTCTGGGGCGTTCCTGTAATTCCCTGGGCCCCCTTGATCAGCACTTCGCCGCCCTCCTCCAGGTTCAGGGACATGGAATCCTTAAAGGAAATATGAAATCCTGCCGTGTCACGTCCCAGATAAACGGCGTTTACCAGGTTCTTGATGATCTCGCCGAATGCCAGGGTTACAATGTCCAGATAATCGCCTCTCAGGCGCAGTACCGGAATACCGATCAGTATGCCGAAGGCTGCTGCTGTGACAGCCCCGATGATAATGGCGATCACCATTCCCAGGGTGGGGTCAATAACCCCCTTCATACACTTGGAAAACAGGGCGCCTGCAAATGCGCCCACGCACATAAATCCTGCATGGCCCAGGCTCAGCTCACCCAGGATACCAACAGTCAGGTTCAGGGAAACAGCCATGATCACATAGATACAGAAGGGAACTAAAAGTCCCTTCATCAGGCTGGACACATGGCCTGTACCCACCAGGATCTGCATGATGACATAGGCTGCCGCCACCATTCCGTAAGTGATCATATTATTGATAAATGTTTTACGCTTTGCGTTACTCTTCATACCGGCACCTACACTTTCTCATTAATCTTCTTGCCCAGAATACCGGTGGGCTTTACAAGCAGCACAATGATCAGCACAGAGAACACGATGGCGTCCGACATCTGTGAGGATATGTATGCTTTTGCAAGGATCTCGATTACACCCAGGAGGATCCCGCCAATAAATGCACCGGGAATAGAGCCGATGCCGCCGAACACAGCAGCAACAAAGGCTTTGATGCCCGGCATGGAACCGGTATAGGGAGTCAGGGACGGGTAAGCCGAGCACAGGAGCACGCCTGCAACGGCAGCCAGTGCGGAGCCGATCGCAAACGTAAGGGCAATGGTGCCGTTGACATTGATCCCCATCAGGGTAGCTGCCCCACGGTCCTCCGAAACAGCCAGCATGGCCTGCCCTGCCTTGGATTTGTTGATAAATGTGGTCAGACCGATCATAATAACGATACAGGAAAGAATGGTGACAATGGTCTCCCCTGTGATCGTCATCTGTCCGCCCGCCAGTTTGATGGCCGGAATAGTAACAACAGATGTAAATGACTTCGTATCCGCACCAAATATAAGCAGTGCCACATTCTGCAGCAGATAACTGACACCAATGGCCGTGATAAGTACTGCAAGAGGAGAGGCGCCGCGCAGGGGCTTATAAGCGATCCGCTCAATGGTCATACCCAGCAGCGTACAGGCCAGAACTGCCACCAGTACCCCTACCATGGGAGGAAATCCCATGGTGCTGACCGTGACAAATACCACGTAGCTGCCAATCATAATAACATCGCCATGAGCGAAGTTCAGCATTTTGGCGATCCCATAAACCATTGTATACCCAAGAGCTATAATGGCATATACACTGCCCAGGCTGACGCCGTTGATCAAATAGTTAATAAAGCCCATACCTACACCTCTTTGTCTGAAGTCTTTTTTAATTTACCACTATGAAGCGGCAGAATACTGAAATTAATATATCACAGAAACTTACTATAAACAAGAGGGTTGTCATCGAGACAACCCTCTGTTGGGTTTCGCATTATGATCTGCAATCGCTGCAATTACATTGCTGTGTAAGCTCCGTCCACAACCTTAACAGCCTTAGGTGCCTTATGAGGCTCGCCGTCCTCTGTCCAGGTCATACCCTCGCCGGTCAGTCCATCCAGCTTGATGTTCAGCATAGAGGTCTTAAGTGCATCACAGATAGCGCTTGCATCCATATCAGATGTCACGCCTGCATCTTCCATTGCTGCCTTGATGGCGTAGATCGCATCATAGGCATCGGCTGCAAACTGTACAGGAACTTCATTGTATGCATCCTTGTAGCTCTTTACAAAGTTAACGGTCAAATCATCGGAAGCATCCGCTGCAAATGGTGTAAGAAGCATCAGGCCCTCTGCCAGCTTGGTGTCAAAGTTCTGAACCTGAAGGATACCGTCCATACCATCGCATCCAAAGAACTGAGGAGCAAATCCTGTCTTGTCAGCCTGCTGTAAGATCAGGGAAGCCTCTGTATAGTAGATAGGCAGGAATACCAGCTCGGCGCCTGCATCCTTTGCCTTCTGTAACTGTGTGGAGAAATCCTTGTTGCTGTCAGCGGTAAATGCTTCTGCTGCAACGATCTCAAGACCCTGGTTTTTGGATTCTTCAGCAAACTTCTCATAGATACCGCTGGAATATACATCAGAGCTGTCATAGATAACAGCGATCTTGGAAGCCAGCTTGTTCTCACCAATGTACTTGGCGGAAGCTGCACCCTGATCCGGATCGGAGAAGCAGATACGGAATACGTTGGGGTTTGCCGCACACTCTACAGCAGAACCGGATGGTGTGATCTGGAACATGTTGTCAGAGGCCGTCTTATCAGCAACCGCAATACAGGGAGCAGAGGTAACGGTTCCCATAAGAGCCTGCATACCCCAGTCTTTTAACGTATTATAGGCATTGACAGATTTCTCTGCGTCATGCTCATCATCTTCAAATTTAAACTCAACCTGAGCACCGTTAATTCCGCCTGCGGCATTGATCTCATCCACTGCCAGCTGGGCACCGCGCTGAACAGCCAGGCCGTATACTGCAGCACCGCCGGTAGTCGGCCCAATTCCGCCGATCTTGATCACGCCGCCGGCTGCTTCTGTGGTTTCTGCCGCCTCACCTGCCGCTGTGGTTTCCCCTGCCGCACTTGACTCAGCAGCCGGTGCTGCTGTGGTTGTTTCTGCTGTCTTGGAGCCTCCGCACGCTGTCAGGGAAGCTGCCATGGCCACTGCCAGGCCAAGACTAAATAATCTCTTCTTCATAAATGTTTCCTCCTCTTGCTTTTCCTTACGTTCCACGATCCATAGCATCGCTGTATTATCATGGACTTTCTATGTAAAGCTTTCTATATTATAGGTAGTCCGGAAGAGATTGTCAACCTTTTCATGAAAATATTAAGTCGATTTTAGGGATTTGCAGAAAAATTATCCTAAAATTTACTGTATTTCCTCAAAATGAACCAATTTTTAGGGGAGGGGACCATATTCAGGCCTTCCCTCCCCTGCTATCCCAGGAAAATATGTTTGTTTTCACTCTCTGATCTTACTCTTCTTCCCATTCCAATCCGGAGTTTTCAATCCGCTTATCCCTGAGCATCAGCTCCAGCACCGCCTCCTTGGCTGGCATACCCCCAAACAGGATGGCATTGACCTGCTCCACAATGGGCATGGAAACATGGTGCTGCCGGGACAGGGCCAGGGCTGCCTTGGCGGAATATACTCCTTCCACCACCATATTCACCTCAGCCATGGCTTCCTCCATGGTGTAACCTTTGCCAATGAGGATACCGGCACGCCGGTTACGGCTGTGCATGCTGGCACAGGTAACGATCAGGTCCCCGATTCCCGTAAGACCTGCAAATGTCTCCATCCTGCCTCCCATATCCGTGCCCAGGCGTGATATCTCCGCAATCCCCCTGGTGATCAGGGCCGCCTTTGTATTATCCCCGTAGCCCAGACCGTCAGCCATGCCGGATGCCAGAGCGATCACGTTCTTTAAAGCTCCGCCCAGTTCAATTCCCAGAATGTCAGGGCTGGTATAAACGCGGAACACCTGGCTCATGAATATACCCTGCACAAACTCCGCCACATGTTTTTTGTGGGCGCCTGCGACACAGGTGGTGGGAAGACCCTTGCTGACCTCCTCCGCATGGCTGGGTCCTGAAAGCACTGTAACCTCAGCCTCCGGCAGTTCTTCCTCAATGATCTGCGACAATGTCATAAGGGTATTCTCTTCGATCCCCTTTGCCACATTTGTAATAACCTGGCCTTTCTTGATATATGGTTTCATCTTCTGCGCCGTGCCGCGCACAAAGACTGAGGGCACTGCCAGGATGAGAAGATCCCTGTCCTCCATTGCTTCCTTCAGATCTTCTGTGAATCCGATGGATTCCGGAATATGCAGATCCGGCAGATTCCTGTGAGTGTGTGTTTTCTTAAGTTCCCTCACTTCCTCCGGTATCGCCGACCAGATGATCACCTGATGTCCGTTGCCGCTCAGCAGTACAGCCAGCGCGGTTCCCCATGTACCTGCTCCAATTACACCAATTGATGCCATAACTTCACCGTCCATTTTCAGTTATTTATTTCTTTTTTGCGCCTACTTTATTCTCCTTGCCCTGCACCAGCCTTACAATATTGGCCCTGTGCCTCCAGAAGGCCATGGCGGCGATCACTGCGGAGATACCATAAAATTCCGGTCTGGCCGCAGCAGACAGTCCGTAGGCTCCCATCTGTCCCATCACCACATTCCAGACCACTAAAATGGTGGATACAATAAGAGATCCCAGGGATACATACCTGGTCACAGCCACGACCAGGACAAATGCCGCCAGGCACAGCAGCATCAGCCTCCAGTCCAGGGAGGTGACAATTCCTGCAGTTGCCGCAATTCCCTTACCGCCTTTGAAATTCAGATAAAACGGGAAGTTATGTCCCAGTATGACTCCGAATCCGGCGTATAGAATCCACACATAAAGATAATCCGGCTGGCTTCCAAACAGGATCCTTACCAGAAAACAGGGGATCACTGTCTTAAAAAAGTCTCCCAGAAATACAATGAGTCCCGCCCTCACTCCCATCACCCTCAGGGCATTGGTGCTTCCGGAGTTTCCGCTTCCGTGCTGGCGGATATCGATCCCCTTATACTTGCCATAAAGATAACCGGTCTGAAAAAGTCCAAACACATATCCCATAACTAAACATATGATACGTTCCATTCCTTTATCCCCCCTTGTCTGGCTTACTGCTCTTTTGCCTTGCGTTCCCGGGTAATAAACTTTAGGGAAGTTCCCTTGAATCCAAAGGCATTCCTGATCTGGTTCTCCAGGTATCTGGTATAGGAAAAATGCATCAGTTCCTTGTCATTCACAAAGATCACGAATGTGGGCGGTTTCACAGCCACCTGGGTCATATAGTAAATCTTAAGTCTTTTTCCCTTGTCTGACGGCGGCTGCTGCATGGCAACCGCCTCCGTCATGATCTCATTGAGTACTCCTGTAGCCACGCGCAGTGTCTGATTCTGGCGCACCGCATCAATCAGCTCAAACAGCTTTGGAAGGCGCTGTCCTGTCTGGGCGGAAACAAAAATGTATTCCGCATAGGGCATAAAGGATAATGTATTCTTTATCTTATTGGTGTACTCGTAAATGGTCTTATCCGTCTTTTCAATGGCATCCCACTTATTCACCGCCACGATCACACCCTTGCCCCGCTCGTGGGCAATCCCTGCGATCTTGGCGTCCTGCTCCGTCACGCCCTCGGTGGCATCAATGACAATCACCACAATATCAGCCCGTTCCACGGCCGTAACCGTACGGATGATGCTGTGCCGCTCCAGTTCTTCCTTGATTTTATTCTTGCGGCGCAGTCCTGCCGTATCAATAAACACATAGGGGGTGCCGTTGTGAATGATCTCCGTGTCCACCGCATCCCGGGTGGTGCCGGCAATGTCGCTTACAATCACCCGGTTTTCTCCCAGCAGCTTATTAATAATGGAAGATTTACCTACATTAGGCTTGCCCACCACCGCTATACGCGGACGGTCATCATCTTCCTCCTCCGCCTGCGTACCGTCAAAGTGCTTTGCCACCTCATCCAGCAGATCGCCGATCCCCAGGCGCGAAGCAGCCGATACCGGTACAGGGTCACCGATCCCCAGGTTATAGAATTCAAAGACATCATTGCCAAACTTGGCCACGCTGTCCACCTTGTTCACGGCCAGCACCACAGGCTTATGGGACTTGCGCAGCATGTCCGCCACCTTTGCATCGGAATCCACCAGACCCTGGCGCACATCCACGATAAAAATGATCACATCCGCAGTGGAAATGGCTATCTCCGCCTGCTCCCTCATCTGGGAAAGGATGACATCCCTGGCGTCAGGCTCGATCCCCCCTGTGTCGATCAGTGTAAAGTTCATATCCAGCCAGTTACAGTCAGCATAGATTCTGTCCCTGGTCACTCCCGGTGTGTCTTTTACAATGGAGATGGTATCTCCTGCTATCACATTAAACAACGTGGACTTGCCCACATTGGGCCTTCCCACGATTGCAACCACTGGTTTGCTCATCTTATTTCCTCTCTTTCAATCTGCCTGTATCTGCTTTTTTATCCGGCTTTCTTTTATCTGCCCTGCCTATATCTGCTTGCGCACGATCCGGTATTCATCCCCGGACTGATAATAAGGGCACTGGTACATGGTATTACTCAGAAAGCGTCCCATCTCATCCTCATCCAGATTCACTTCACAGATATAGTAGTCATTTTCCTCATCATATACGTAATTCCCACAGCACTCGCAGCTGGTCCTCACTGTCTTCCTGCCAGACTCCATCCGGTTCATACCCCTCATATCTATATTCTGCACCGGCACGCCTTCCATGCACGCCTTCTGCGCCTGCCCGTTTTCAGGATGAAACAATACCTGCGCAAAGTCATATCCGCTTGATTTTACTATACGTGCCCTTACTTGTAAAGCATTTTCTGAATCCGCACCAATCCCATCAGTATATAACTTATATAATAACAATATTGCCCTTTTTTGTAAATGGCAAGTTCTTTTTCTGAAAATATTTTGTATTTTTTGAAGAAATACCCGCAACCCCTTGACCGGGCCAAATAAAAAATGGTATAAATCATATGTGGTATTTTGACAACATACGAGTATTAGTATTTATTTACTTATTTAACAAAGGAGCACAGCTATCATGGCTAACAATTATGTATTCAACGATTCCCTTCCTGTTGCGCCGCTAAAAATCGCTGCACTGGAAAGCTGTCAGGAACTGGCATCCAAGGTAAATGACCATGTTGTACAGTTTAGACGCAATGATATGGAAGAGCTTATGCGCCGCAAGGAGGATCTGCATTACCGCGGTTATGACGTGGATTCCTACCTTCTTCCCTGCAGCTGCCCAAGATTCGGCACAGGAGAAGGAAAGGCCGTTATCGGTGAATCCGTCCGCGGTACCGATGTCTTTGTGATGGTGGATGTGATGAACTACAGCATTCCCTACATGGTCAGCGGCTATACCAACCACATGTCACCGGATGACCATTTCCAGGATTTAAAACGGGTGATCGGTGCCTGTGTATCCACAGCCCACAGGGTAAATGTGATCATGCCTTTCTTATACGAAAGCCGTCAGCACAAGCGCAGCAAGCGCGAATCCCTGGACTGCGCCATGGGGCTTGAAGAGCTGGCAGCCATGGGAGTGGAGAACATCATCACCTTTGATGCCCATGACCCACGCGTGCAGAATGCCATCCCCCTTATCGGCTTTGACAATTTCATGCCTACTTATCAGTTTGTGAAGAGTCTCTTTGCACATGACTCCAGCATCCAGATTGACAAAGAGCACCTGATGATCATCAGCCCTGACGAGGGAGCCATGAACCGGGCCGTGTACCTGGCCAACAACCTGGGCGTGGATATGGGTATGTTTTACAAGCGCCGTGATTATTCCCAGATTATTAACGGACGCAACCCTATTGTGGCCCATGAATTCCTTGGTGCCTCCGTGGAAGGAAAGACTGTCCTGATCATTGACGACATGATCTCTTCCGGTGAGAGCATGCTGGATACCTGTAAGGAATTGAAGGAGCGCAAAGCAGGCAAGGTCATTGTATGCTGTACCTTCGGCCTCTTTACCAACGGCCTTGAGAAGTTTGACGAATTCTATACCCAGGGCTACCTGGACTATGTGATTACCACCAACCTGAATTACCGCAACCAGGAACTGTTAAAGAGGGAATGGTATCTGGAAGCTGACATGAGCAAGTATATGGCGGCTATCATCAACGCCCTGAACCATGACCGCTCCATCAGCGCATCTCTCTCCCCAACGGAGAAGATCCAGAAGCTGGTGCAGAAATACCAAAACGGCGGATATGAGTATTTCCAGAAATTAGTATAAGACAGGCTTTTCTCCCTGCCTGTTAGGGCTTTCCAAAAAGAGCACAACCCGTTCCCCATGGAGTGGATTGTGCTTTTTAATATCATGGGAAATTCCTCTGGAATTCCCTATGGTATAAAAAACGGTCCGCGGGGACCGGCCCGGTATGGCCGCTCCTGAACGGCAGCCCGCACACAATGGCCCTCAACGGATCACCGGAGGCACAAAAAGGCGGCCAGGTTTCCCCGCTCCTCTCCCACCCTGCGGTGGGAAAACAGATAGTCGCTGTTGCACATGGTGCAGATATTGGTGGTATGTATTTGTTCCTTTGGAACACCGGCTTCCCTGAAAATGATCTCATTGGCCTTCCACAGATCCATCTGGTATTTGCCCGGTTTTCCGTTGAAGCAAAAGAGATCCTGCCAATGTGTTTTGTCAAAGGCAGCCTTAAACTCCTCCGCCACCTCCTCACCTACTTCAAAGCATTCCCGGCAGATGCTGGGGCCAATGCAGACCACCAGATCTTCAGCCCTTGTTCCGTATGCCTCCTTCATGGCGTCAATGGTGACCCGGCCCATCCTCTTTACAGTGCCCCTCCACCCGGAGTGGCTGAGGCCAATGGCGCGGTTTCTTGTGTCCACCAGATATAAAGGCACACAATCCGCGTAAAAGGTCACCAGGGTGATGCCCGGTATATTGGTGATCAGGCCGTCCACATCCCTGTAGTCCCGTTCCCGTATAACGCCTTTCCCCTCGTCTTCCTCCGTCACCCTGCGCACATTTACGGTATGTGTCTGATAAGAGACAACCATCCTGTCCCGCTCCACCTCCAGGGCATCGGCCATTCTTGTGAAATTCTCCAGGACATGGGAGGGATCGTCCTTTCTGCTGTAGGAAAAATTCATGGTGGCAAATTTTCCTTTGCTGGCACCCCCCAGACGGGTGGAGAACCCATTCATGACCATTTTGGTGTGTTCCAATGCCTTAAAAGAAAGAAAGGGCACACCGCCCTGCTCACAGGTAATAAATATATCATTGCTGTTTTTATAGTTCCATTTGATCGCCATCGATTATCTCCTTACAAAGCATATCTAAAATGCATCCTGGACCAGCTCGACCCGTTCTCCCAGGATCCCCACCACATCAAATCGGCAGGCACAATCCTCAGCAAAACCGTGGCTGTACATATAATGGGCGGCAGCCTGGCGGATACGCCTCTGCTTTCTCTTATCCACTGCCTCAAGAGGGCCGCCCATGCGGCCGTCTGTCCGGTACTTGACTTCCACGAATACCAGGCAGGGGCCCTGGGTACAGATCAGGTCCACCTCCCCCTGTCTGCAGCGGTAATTCCGCTCCAGGACGCGGTATCCTTTTTTCTGTAAATAAACAGCTGCCAGTTCTTCATAGCAGCTGCCTACTTCCCGTTTATTCATCTTCCTGCTCCACAAAATTCCTGATAAATGATCTTCTGTGAATGGGACATGGTCCCAGTTCCCTGATCGCCTGGATATGGGCCGCGGTCCCGTAGCCCTTGTGCTTTGCAAACCCGTAGCCCGGGAACATTTCCTCGTATTCCGCCATCATATGGTCCCTTGTAACCTTGGCCAGGACGCTGGCAGCTGCGATGGAAAGACTTTTTGCATCCCCTTTTATGATGGGCACCTGCTTCATAGGAAGGCCCGGTATGGTGACCGCGTCATTGAGAAGCACATCCGGTGTTACGCCAAGCCGGCCCACAGCATCCCTCATGGCTTCATAGGTGGCCTGTAGGATATTGATCTCATCGATCCTGGCAGGGGACACAATCCCCACGCTCCAGGCTGCCGCCTTTTCCTTGATCTCCTCAAACAACTCCTCCCTCCGCTTTTCAGAAAGCTTTTTGGAATCGTTCAGGTACAGGATCCGGCAGTCCTTTGGGAGGATCACCGCGCCTGCCGCCACCGGACCTGCCAGCGGCCCTCTTCCCGCCTCGTCAATGCCGCATACATAGGCATAAGCTTCATATTCTTTTTCATACTGGGTCATGGCTTCCAGCCTGGCCAGTTCCTTCTCCAGTCTCTCTCCCTTTAGTACTCTTGCAGCCACAGTTATCCTCTCCTTATTCCCCGGGCTGTTCCAGGGTTACACGCCCCAGTTTCCCTGCCCGGAAATCATCCAGTAAAAGGGCTGATGCCCTTGCCACATCCAGCTCCCCGCCCTTCATCAGGCATGAGCGCGCTCTTGCAATGTCCTCCAGGATGGCGGCCGGCTCCTTATCCTCTGTCTCCAGGTCAAACCGGTTTAAAAGGGTTCCGGGATACTGCTCCTTCAATATGCGGATACACTGTCCGGCCAGTTCATCCTTGTTAAGGATCTGGTCATTGATGGAGCCGATGAGAGCCAGCTTAAGCCCCACGCTCTGGTCATCAAATCTAGGCCAGAGGATACCCGGGGTGTCCAAAAGCTCCAGGGTCTTGTTCAGGCGGATCCACTGATTTCCCTTTGTCACACCGGGCTTGTTGCCTGTTTTGGCACATGCCTTGCCTGCAAAGGAATTGATGAATGTGGATTTGCCCACATTGGGGATCCCCACCACCATGGTACGGATGGGGCGGTTTAAGATGCCCCGCTTCCTGTCGCGCTCGATCTTGTCCCTGCATGCCTGCTGCACCACGCCCTGCACCTGCTTTAAGGTTCCCTTATTCCTGGCATCGATCTTTACCACATGAATACCCTTTGCCTCAAACCAGGCTGCCCACTGGGCGTTCAGGCGCTCATCCGCCAGGTCTGATTTGTTGAGAAGCACCATCCTTGCCTTGCCTGCCGCCAGACTGTCAATGTCCGGATTACGGCTGGAAAGGGGCACTCTGGCATCCACCAGTTCGATCACCAGGTCAATCAGCTTTATATCCTCTTTCATGGCCCGTTTGGCCTTGGTCATATGACCGGGATACCATTGTATATTCATACCTTGTTAACTCCTGTTCTTATATGCTTCCTGTTCCTATATGTCTCCTGCTTTTGGTTATAGCTTCTATTTTGAACGGATCAGATCCAGTTTGAGTAAGGGATAGATGCGGAACCAGACCTTACCCTGTATCTGCTCTCTTTTTACATTTCCAATGTTGGAAAAGCGGCTGTCCTCACTGCTGTCCCGGTTATCGCCCAACAGGAAGTATTCGTCCTCCTCCAGCTGGATCGGCGTGTCGGCACGGCCGGCCAGGGAGACCTGCTCCAGTCCGTCCGGGGCCTCCAGCAGCTCACCGTCAATAAATACATAGCCGCCCTTGATCTGCACGGTCTCCCCCGGAAGCCCGATGACCCGCTTTACATTCTTTTTCCGGTCCTCACGTTCAAAGACCACGATATCAAACCGTTCCGGCTTTCCCACGTCATAGGCAAGGCGGTTTACCAGCACCACGTCATCGGCTGCCAGCACCGGCTGCATGGAATTGCCCGACACAAGGACCTGGGCACAAAAGCCATATACCAGAAACCAGGCAAGGGCCAGCACGATCACCACATTTACAACCCAGTGCACAATCCGGCGCAGCCAGGCCGTATCTTCATTTACATAAAACTCCATGGACCACACCCATTTCTCCCACTGTTGCCAGCGCTGCAAAAGAATAAGAAAGGGACAATTTTCATTGTCCCTTGTTCCCGTTTCAACTACCTGATTATTTAACTGATTCTTTAACCTTGGCAGCCTTACCAACCCTGTCTCTTAAGTAGTTCAGCTTAGCACGTCTTACTTTACCCTTACGAACAACTTCTACGTTGTCAACGCTGGGAGAATGTAATGGCCAGGTTTTCTCAACGCCGATACCATTGGAATTCTTCCTTACGGTAAATGTCTCTCTTGCTCCGCCGTTCTGTCTTTTAATAACAGTTCC
>Ga0192240_10488_pt1 | contig 16266 bp, 13 predicted proteins | sample Koala_Koa27_H3_FD_131237 | JGI IMG/M metagenome (GOLD analysis project Ga0192240, IMG submission 131237) | Enriched cells from koala feces incubated with labeled cellulose particles, San Francisco Zoo, California, United States - Koala_Koa2-7_H3 ...
CTGGGGAAGATAGCCCATAGTGATGTGGTCTGTTTCTTTTCCGTTTTTATAGAATTTAATGGTACCGCTATCTATTTTCTTTAATCCCAATATGGTTTTAACCAATGTAGTTTTACCTCCTCCATTGGGACCTATCAATCCTATGAAATCACGTTCGCGCACTGTGAGAAAAACATCTTTTAAAACTGCCTTTCCACCGTAAGAAACCGATACGTTCTGTAATTCAATTATCTTGTTCATGGTGTAATGCTTTGGCTATATGAACCATCTCTTTATGCCAATCGTAATCAAGCGGATTAATGGATATCATTTGTGTTCCGGTTTCCTGAGCGATAATTTTCGCATTTTGAAAAGTAAATTCGGGCTGAATGAAAACTACTCTTACCTGGTGGGCTTTGCTTTTTTCTATCAGCTCTTTCAGGTAACCTGCAGAGGGTTCTTTTCCATCTTTCTCTATAGGAATCTGCAAAAGGCCATAGTCACGGGCAAAATAGGACAAGGCAGGATGGTAAATCATAAAAACTTTATCGGCACCTTCGGCCAGTATAGAGCTTACGATACTGTCTGTTGTATCTATTTCTTCACAGAGGGCAAGGTAGTTATCCCTGTATTGAGCCTGATTTCCCGTATCAAGTTCGCTTAAAGCTTTATAGATATTATGTGCAATAATTTTCGCATTCTTAGGGGAGTTCCAGATGTGAGGTTCTACTCCTGTGGCATGAAAATGGTCTCCGTGGTAATGGCCTTCTTCATAAATTAATTCAACTCCCTGAGAGGTATCATATACTTTCATCTGGGGTACATTCTTTGCTATTTTATCCATCCATACCTGTTCAAAGCCAATATATCCGATTTTAAAATAGGCGGTGCTTTTACCCAGGTTTACCATTTGCTGGGGAGTAGGATCGTAGGTTTCAGGACTGGAGCCTTTCGGGACCATGCTGACTACCTCGAAATTATCTCCTCCTATCTTTTCTGTAAAATAGCGCAAAGGCTCTATGGTGACGGTAAGAATGGGCGTTTCGGGGGCGGTTTTTTTTTCTTTTTTACAGCCCACCAGGATACATAGCAGAAAGAGAAGGGGTGCTATTTTTCTCATAAAGTTCTACTCAGGTTAAAGGATTATTTATACGCTCTTTAAATGGAGAAATGCAAAAATAGGAAATTTTATGAGAATATACATCATATTTGCCGGGTGGCTCTTAAAATTTCCCGTTTACCTCCGGGAGGTCCCGGTAATCTTTCTACCGTAAAGCCACAGGCCTGCAACCTGCGCCTTATCACTCCTTTGGCGCAATAGGTAGTAAGTATTCCGCCCGGCCGGAGCGTGTGATAGAGTTTATCAAACAGCGATTGCTGCCACATACCGGGTTGTTTTTCGGGAGCAAAGGCATCAAAATAAATCACATCAAAGGTATCAGCAGGTAATGGAAAGGTAGTAAAATCTGTTTTTATTTTGTGAATTTTAAAATAAGGAGTCAGGGATTGTTCTTTTTCCCATCCGGCAGCATGCAAGCTGTAAAAGTTTCCGGAATCCCCGGAGTTTACCAGTTCGGAATAGTGCAAAGAAGTGATGATTTCGTGGCTCAACGGATAGAGTTCAAGGGTGGTATATCTTATATTTACCTGTAATTGTTCCGCTGCCAGCAGGGATAAGAAAGCGTTTAATCCGGTTCCAAACCCGATTTCGAGTATAGCAAAGTCTGTGAGGTTTCTCGCTTTAAGCCCCATTTCAATAAAGATGTGTTGAGACTCTGTTAAGGCACCTTTTACCGAATGATAATGTTCGTCCATTCCGGGTAGGTAAAGGGTTTTACTCCCATCATCTGTATGTTCAATGATAAGCTTTCCTGTCATTTTGTTTTTCTTTGATTCGTCTAGTTAAAAAGTTGAGGATAGATACTCATCAGCCATTCCACTCCATAGTGGTAGGCTACAAGAATTAACGAATATCGGATTAATTTACCTGTAAACATCGAGAATAAAACCACCCAGGTATTACTCCTCATAAATCCCAAGGCTATTACAAGAATGGCTCCTATGATAGGTAGAAAGGCAAAGAATGCCATCATGCCTCCCCGCCCTTGCAACCTGGCTTGCATTTTATCGACTTTCTCTTTCTTTACCCGGAAATATTTTTCTATCCACTCTACCTTCCCTAATCTTCCCATCCAGAAGCAGGTCATTCCTCCCAATGTATTTCCCACGGTGGCTGTACACAAACAGATTACCGGGCTTAAGCCAAGTTGTAGTAATATGAACATAACCAGTTCGGAACTGAAAGGAATTACACTCCCTGCTACAAACGCAGAGAGAAACAGGCCTACATATCCCCATTCCACCAGAAATTCTATTAAGGCTGCCATACATTAAAACCGGCTATAAGTAGTAATAAAAACAACGTCAGCATAAAAAAGATAGTCGAAGTTTTTGAATGTGAAGCGGTATATACCCGTACACTTAATAAGGAGGTTAACGGGAGTAGTAATTGCAGGGCAGGATTATAACAAGAGGGTTGCAAAATGATGTAAAGGATTAAAAAACCTCCGAGAGTAACCAGGAAATTCATAAATATACGGGTACGTATTTTATCATTGTAACCTAATGAGAAATGATAAAACGTACCTACCAGAAACAACCACACCACCATTCCGAAAGAAATATATTGGGCAATAGTTATGGAAGAATAATCCATAAACCTTGCATTTACCAAAGTTAAAAAGGGTTGGTAAAGAAGGTCCATATCATTGTAGAAAAAGGCATGACCCGCCAGAAACCAATAAGGGAATGCCAAGCCTACTACGCCTGCAAAAAAAGTACGCCAGGATAGGGCGTTGAATTGAAATAAACCTATGTAAAAAAGTGGAATGAAATAGATGATTTGAGGAAACAGGAGACTGATAAGGCCTATTCCCGCCATTGCATAGAAAACCAGCGATACGGGATTTACCCGCTGATAGGCCCTGAATAAAAAGAATAGGGAGATGTAAAAAAGAGGGGCAATAAAATTGCTTATAGAGAAAGCATATAAAGCCGGAAAACATATTACCAACAGGAAATAAAAGGAGACCTGAAATGTGGTTCTGGAACGAATCAATGAATAGGCCAGTGTGATTTCCCTCAGTAAATATCCGGTGAAACCGAAAATAAGGTAAGCAAAGATAATACGTAGATTGGTGCTTTTAACTATCCCTCCTACCCATCCTTCAAAGGGGGAAGTATAGGAAGGAGAAAGAGGTGGATATAACCAACAGGCAACCGCGTAAAACAACGTACAGATTATAGCAATGAAAGGAAGAGTTACAGGACTCGTTATTACTTTATGCTGAAATCGTTGTCTTACCATGATACAGTTTTTTTGCTATTTTGTGGGTTTCGCACAGGTTATAGGGAAATTCCATTTCCATATAACCTATTATAGAATCTCTTTTCTTTTATAAATCAAAACCTATATCGCCACGGAAATATTTTTTATCAAAGTCAATGTGGTTGGCATTTTCAAAACTCTTTGCCAAGGCTTCTTCCCGGTTTTTACCGTATGAACTTACGGCAATAACACGTCCTCCGTTTGTTACGATTTCCCCGTCTTTTAAGGCAGTACCGGCATGAAAAACAATACTGTCTTTTACTTTATCCAAACCACTGATTATATATCCTTTATCATAAGCTTCGGGATAACCTCCTGATACAAGCATTACACATACGGCTGTGCGTGGGTCAAATTTCAACTCTTTTTCGTTAAGATTTCCCTGTGCCACACCTTCCAGTAATTCTACCAAATCACTTTGGATACGTAGCATAACCGATTCGGTCTCCGGGTCTCCCATTCTTACATTATATTCTATGACCATGGGTTCTCCTTTTACATTGATAAGACCAAAGAAAATAAAACCTTTATAGTCAATTCCTTCCTGTGAGAGTCCTTCCACAGTGGGTTTAATAATTCTTTCTTCTACTTTAGCCATCCAGGCGCTATCTGCAAAGGGAACCGGAGAAATACTTCCCATTCCACCGGTATTTAATCCTTTATCTCCTTCACCAATGCGTTTATAATCTTTGGCTTCGGGCAGGATTTTATAGTTTTTCCCATCGGTCAGTACAAATACGGAGCATTCTATTCCGCTCAAAAATTCCTCAATGACCACAGTAGCAGAGGCATCTCCAAACATGCCGTCCAGCATATTCTTTAATTCCTGTTGGGCTTCTTCCAGTGTAGGCAGAATTAATACGCCTTTTCCCGCACAAAGTCCGTCTGCTTTCAATACATAGGGTGCTTCCAGTTCCGCCAGAAACTGAAGGCCTTCCTGAAGATTATCCCGGGTAATGCTTTTATAGCGCGCGGTAGGGATGTTATGCCTTTGCATAAAGGCTTTGGCAAACTCTTTACTACCTTCTAAAGTGGCTCCCTGACGGGAGGGCCCGATTACAGGAATCGTTTTCAGCTCTTCGTCTGTTTTAAAATAATCGTATATACCTTTTACCAAAGGGTCTTCGGGTCCCACTACCACCATATCTATGTTATGGGCCAATACAAATTCTTTAATGGCAGGGAAGTCATCACTTTGTATAGTTACATTTTCGCCAACCCCGGCTGTTCCGGCATTGCCGGGGGCAATGTAAAGTTTCTCAATCCTGGGACTTTGTGCTATTTTCCATGCCAACGCATGTTCACGGCCTCCGGAGCCCAATAATAGTAGTTTCATATATGTTGTTTTTTTAATTTATTCTCTCTTTTAATATATTAAAACTCATCTTCACTCAGCGCTTTTTAAATTTTAGTACCTGTGGGTTCCCTACAAAATATGTATGAACCTGCTATTTAGCCAGTAAGGTTGACCGTTATATAAGTTACACTTATTTTCTATCCAATTTATCCACCGCCGGTTTTACAAACAGTTTATTATAAGTTTTGGCTGCGTCAGCCGTTGGTTTATTTTTTCTTTTGCCTTCTAAAGGTTATCAAAGAAATACCTGCTTACTTTTTCATAGAGATGTACCCGATCGTGTCCAACGACGTTATGTTTATGTCCGGGATAAATGAACAGGTCGGGAAATGTAAAGGCATCTACACAGGCTTTCATAAAAGACAGGGTATGTTGTAACACACAGGTATCATCGCTATCATCGTGAATGAGTAGTAATTTATCTTGCAGATTGCCTGCCAGGTTATTTAAATTACACTCCTCGTATCCTTCGGGATTATCTTGTGGTTTATCCATGTAGCGTTCACCATACATAATTTCATAGTAAGCCCAATCTATTACAGGCCCCCCGGCAACACCCGCCTTGAACACACCCGGATAGCGGAGCAATAAAGCGGTTGACATATGTCCGCCGAAACTCCACCCATGCACGCCAATACGGTTTTCATCTACATAGGGAAGACTTTTCAGAAATTCTACTCCTTGCATCTGGTCTTTCCCCTCTTCAACGCCCAGGTGCCTGAAGGTGACATTCTCAAATTCTAATCCACGGTTCATACTACCACGGTTATCTACTGTAAGCATCATATAGCCCTGTTGGGCCATGTAGATATCCCATCCACGCGTAATCCAGTTAAATCCATTGCGAATCATCTGGTTGTGAGGACCTCCATAGACATAGATAATAACCGGATATTTCCGGGTCGCATCAAAGTCTATAGGCTTAAGCAACCGGTAATAGAGGTCGGTTACTCCATCGGCTGCTTTCAGGGTTCCTACTTCTATTTCGGGCATTTTATAGTCTGCATACGGGTTCGCTGCTTCCAAGAGTCTTTCTACCCTTTTTTGTTTATTGACATCAACTATTTCTATGATGCGGGGAATATCTGCAGCGCTATAATTATCAATTACATAGTTACCGCAACTACTTAACTGAACCTGGTGAATACCGGGAGCAGTAGTTAACAGGGTACGTTTACCGGTAGCAAGGTTCACTTTATATAGCCTTGACTCCAAGGGGCTCTCTTCGGTAGAGAGGTAGAACAGATTTTTGCCGTTTTCATCGAATCCCAATACCTGCTGAACCAACCAATTTCCCTGCGTGAGTTGTTTAATAAGTTTTCCACCGGTATCATAAAGATACAGGTGATTAAATCCGTCTTTCTGACTTTGATAAATAAATTGATTAGCTGTACCTTTTACAAAAAGAACAGGGTGTTGAGGTTCCACATATTTAGGGTGTGTCTCTTCTAAAACTATCTCTTTTTTATCTCCTGTCTGGGCATCGTACTTGATTAATTGGGCATGATTCTGGTCACGATTCAACTCTATTACATAGATATCTTTTTCGTCGGGACTCCAACTGATGTTTGTAAAATAACGATCCACAGGGTCTTGCGTCTTAAGATAAGTGGTTTCTCTGGTTTCCGTATTATAAATTCCTATGGTAACAACATGGCTGGTCATGCCTGCCATCGGGTATTTAATGGGATTTAGGGAGGCGATGCGTGTAGAGATATCTACCAGTGGATAGTCTGTTACCATTCGTTCGTCCATCCGGTAGAAAGCGAGATATTTTCCCCCGGGACTCCAGAAGGTGCCTTTATAAATGCCAAACTCATTGCGGTGCACACTTTGTCCGCATACCACGCCTTCGGGTTCATGGGTAATCTGATGTGTATTTTCCTCGTTGGCTATCCAAAGATTATTGTCGATTGTATAGGCGAGTGTCCGGTTCGGATAACAGAAATCGGGATGGGCAGGGATAGTTTCCAGATTCATTTTCCAGGTGATACTTCCTTTGTTATACAAGGCATAATAATCCGGAGCGGTAATCAGCATGTGATCTTTATCGGGAAAGGTAACACGCTGAAGGGTATGTAACTTTTTCAGTTGTGCCTTTTCCAGTGCCTGATTTATCTTTTCTAATTCCAATTCCTCTTTTGCATGGGGTTTACGGGCGGGAATAAGAATTAACTTTTCCTGTTCTATATCATAATAAGCCACTTTATCTCCCCACCACTTTAACGCGCTGAGATTTTCGGGAATAAACTTATGGTGTGTTACTCCCCCCGGAATCATATCTTCGAGTGTGAAAAGTTTTTTCTCCTGTGCCATACTAATGAGAGAGAGACTGATAAATACTACCCAGCCTGTCAGCGCTTTTTTAACGTTCCCATTTCTTTTTCCTACCGTAATCTTCTTTCTTAAAATCTTTATATTTTCCTCCAAAAATCTCGTACATACGATATTCACACTCTAAGGCTCCATTATACAGGGGATATTTACGGGTAGGTTTGAGGGCTATTTGCTCAAAACATTCTTCCCGGTAACTAAGTACCCAGGCTGTATTGCCTTGAAAAGCATGTTTTAACCGTTCTCCAATCATTTGGTAAAGTCCTAATAGATCACGAGTCGAAATGCGTTCTCCATAAGGCGGGTTGGTAATCATAATTGATTTCCGGGCAGGCGACTGAAATTGCTGAAAGGGTTGTACTTTAAGTTCTATATCTTTGTTAACTCCGGCAGCCTTGCAATTATTTACAGCGATTTCGTAGGCTTGGGGATTGTTGTCATATCCGTATATTTTATGTGTAAATTCCCTTTCCTGGGAATCATCATTATATATACGGTCAAACATATCCTGATTAAAATCATTCCACTTTTCAAAAGCGAACTCTTTGCGAAATACACCGGGGGCAATGTTGCGCGCAATCAGGGCAGCTTCAATCGGAATGGTTCCGGAACCACACATGGGGTCTATGAGGTCACATTCGCCTTTCCATCCGGTCATGAGAATCATACCGGCAGCCAGTACTTCATTTAAAGGGGCTTCTACCGCTTCCTGACGATAACCTCTGCGGTGCAGGGATTCGCCCGAGCTATCCAGCGATATGGTACATTTATCCTGTGCGATATGAATATTTAGTAAGATATCGGGTTTGTTAATGCGCACGGAGGGCCTTTCGCCTGTTTTTTCCTTGAAATAGTCTACAATGGCATCTTTCACACGATAGGCCACAAATTTAGAGTGCCTGAATTCACTGGAAAAGACTACTGCGTCTACTGCGAAAGATTTATCGTTGGAAAGATAATTCTCCCAGGGAATTAACTTTATCTTTTCGTATACTTCATCCGCGTTTTTGGCGGTAAAGTATTTAATGGGTTTAAGAATGCGGATGGCAGTTCGCAAGCAAAAGTTGGCTTTGTACATCATCTCTTTATTTCCAGTAAAGGAAACCATGCGTCTGCCTTTCTGTACGTCATTTGCTCCTAAATTAATTAATTCCTCGGCTAATACATCTTCCAATCCCTGAAAGGTCTTGGCTATGAGGTCAAAAGTCTCTTTCTCCACGTGTGTATGTCTGTTTTAAATTGTTGTTTATTGTTGTATGCAGCAGGTTTGCGTTATCTTTTCGCCGGGTGCTACATCTTGTGTTACCCATACGTTTCCTCCGATAATGGCTCCTTTGCCCACGGTTATCCGTCCTAAAATGGTTGCATTGGCATATACAATGACATCATCTTCCAGAATGGGATGCCTGGGAATACCTTTCACCGGTCTTCCCGCCTCATCTAACGGAAAACTTTTTGCTCCTAAGGTAACTCCCTGATAGAGTTTTACATTGTTTCCTAAAATGCTGGTTCCTCCTATCACTACTCCTGTACCATGGTCTATGGTAAAATAGGAACCAATTTGTGCTGCCGGATGAATGTCAATGCCCGTTTCCGAATTTGCCATTTCGGTAATGATACGGGGAATGAGCGGAACCTCCAGCTTTAAAAGTTCATGGGCAATGCGGTAACTGCTGATTGCTTTAATGGCAGGGTAGCAGAAAATCACTTCTCCCTGACTGGTAGCCGCGGGGTCTCCATAATAGGCAGCTTCAACATCGGTTGCCAGCACACGGCGTAACTCCGGTAAGCGGGTGATAAATTGTGCTGCTATGTCGGCAGCTTCTTCTTTTAAAGCTGTAGAACAGTCCCGGCACTCTTCATTCAACTGAAAGCAAAGTCCGGCAGTAATCTGTTTTCTAAGTAGTTCAAACAGGGTTTCTACATTCACTCCGATATGATAGCCGATTGTATTACTATCTACGGTGGACTTGCCGTAATAACCCGGAAATATAACAGCACGGGTTAACTCCACTATTTTACTCAATATCTTAGCAGAAGGCAACGGATCACCATCTCCATGATTATGAAATAATCCACTATATGAACTGCTTTCTGAAAGCTCATCTACAACTTTGGTCAGAATCTGTGTAAAATTACGTGCACCCATTTGTTTAAAGGAGTTAGATACTCTAAAACGGACAAAGTTAATAATTTCCCCCTGTAGTTCAAGTATTAGAGTCCGTTTTTTGAATCACAGTTGAAAGGTTAATCCATTTCATCCGGGCATTTTATTTCAAAGACAGCTCTCTCTTTTCCGGAATATTTAATTTATCCCTATATGTATTTATCCATTTCAGAATTATTAATAAATAAGTTTTGTCCCCTACAATATTCAAATTGCTTTTGGATTAGTAACTAAATAAAAAAGTTAAGAGTTCTGAGAGTTAACATAAAATCAGAGAGAAAAAGGTTTTTTCTCTCTTGCCTGTATCTAACAGCAAATTTACCCACAAATAAAAGATTAATATAGAATCATCAGAATCTACCGGAATCGTTTTATTATTTCTTTATCAGGGTATAGCAGTAGTATACTTCTTCAACTCCCTTCGTAAACTCAATGCCTGATTATTGGTGTAACGATTTACCAGTTTCCAGAATTCATCACTATGATTCATTTCCCGGGTATGACATAACTCGTGAATGAGGACATAATCTATCAGGTGTGCAGGTAGTAAAATAAGATAATAAGAGAGATTAATATGTTTTTTACCGGAGCAGCTACCCCAACGCCCTTTGCTGGAATTAATACGAACCTGTGTATAAGGAAGGTTGAGTTTAGCAGACCACGCTTCCAAAAGACGAGGCAACAGGGCGCGGGCTTTTTTCTCAATGCCTCTTCTATTACTTTTCTTAACCAACTTTGAAGTTTTTCATCCTGAAAGTTCACCTTAGAAGGACATACCAATTCCAGGAATTCTGTTTGTGTCCTGAGTAAAAATCTCTCATGTACGCCTTCAACAAGCCTGAGTTTAAAAAACGGAGTATTTATCTGGTAATTCAAATCTATGGAAGCACCACCTTCATTCCTTCTTTTTTCCAGCAACTTCTGCCGATACTTTTCTAAAATCGCACGCACTTCCTGTTCACCGGTTCCCGGAGGAACCGTAATATGCAACCCATCCGGTTTATTATAAAATATAATGTGACGTGCCCGTTTATTGGTTTTAATAATCAACCGTTTAAAATCGGGATCATAAATCTCTCTCAAATTAACCTCCTGTAGTTTTCCATACAAAGATAAAAACTAATGGATTAATCTTGTCTCCTAAAAAGAAGTTTTACTTTCAATTATTTTATTTTAGGGATTGTTTATGGCTATTTATTACGAAAGGGAACGAATAGTCTTTGACAAAACCGGACATTGTGTTCATTTCCGAACATTCCAATTTAAATTCAATAAGCTATTAATCAATATATTATATTATTGGCATGTATTTTGTCTGGTATCAACCAGGGTATTATCCTGTATTACCCAAAAAGAAAAAATGAGTGAGTTTAATCTCTGAAACATATAAACCCTATTTAAAACATAGTTTAATATTTACTAGTTATGAAAAAGATTTTATTCCTGTTTATTTCACTTCTATGTATAACCTATCCTTCAATGGGACAAGATGCTGAAGTAGATTTATACGATTTACAAAGTAATTTCCAGGATTCTGTTTACCAATTTATTGAAAATAACAAGCTAAAGGAAGCAGAGAAGTTAGCATTAGAGACTATTACTCTTTTTTCGGGTTTTACCAGTGAAGAATATCCGGACTATGATGATGAAGAATTACAGGATTTTCAAGTAGCAAACTATTATGACCTGGCTTGTATTTACTCCTTAATGAACAAGAAATCAAAAGCACTTGACGCACTTGATACAGCACTTGAACTGGGTTACAGCAATTATTATCATTTCCTGGAAGATTCTGATTTAGACAATCTACGCAAAGAAAAACGATTTGCTAAGATTCAGGATGAATTGAAAGAAAGAGGAGACTATCTTTACATTCTGAAAAAAGACCATGCTTACCTGGAAGATGAAAACGCTGGTGAAGAGTTTATTTACGAAGGGGTAGGAAACTGGAGGATAAGAAACGTAAGGGAATACTTAAAATTAGACAGTGTGGCCGGAGATGGAGACGAAATCTCTAAAATTCTTAATATCATGACTTATATACATAATGAAATTCCTCATGACGGAGGTCATTGGCCAAACTGTGAAATTGATGCGGTAGATATTTACAATTACTCCAAAGCCAATAATAAACGTGGCGTAAATTGTAGGGCACTGGCTATTGTGCTCAATGAGTGTTATCTTTCTATGGGATTTCCGTCACGTTTTGTGACTTGTTTACCTAAAGCCAAGAACGACCCGGACTGCCATGTAATCAACAGTGTATGGGTAGCTGGCTTAAATAAATGGATATGGATAGACCCGAGTTTTAATGCTTATGTAACCGATGAGAACGGTACGTTACTAAGTATTGAAGAAGTACGAAACCGCATGATAAATGATGAGCCATTATTTCTCAATGAAGATGCGAACCGCAATGGAAGACCGACTTACAAACCCTGGTATCTGGAAACCTATATGGCTAAAAACCTGTATTGGTTTCAATGTCCCTTACGGAATATTTTCAATGTAGAAACAAGGTATAGAAATACAAACGAGAAATATGTATCTTTAGTTCCTACCGGATATAGTCCTACTAATTATGGAACTGAAGTAATAAAAACAAATAACCCGGATTATTTCTGGAAAGCACCACTCATACCGGAAGATTAACAGGAGGGAGAAGAAAGAAGAATAATTATTTTCATAAACCTGCAACTATCCGGCAGGCGAATACGTCTACTTATAAAACAACATAATATTCAGAAAAATGAGAACACAATTAAAATCAGTATTAGCAGGAACTTTAATTTTTTTATTCTGCACTAATTGCATGAGTGGGACCAATGAAGACCGTATTACGCCCAGTAAGAATAACATTACCGAAGAAATTTCGATAGAACCCTTTTCCGAAATTATAAACGGAGTTGTAGCCGACATTTATTACACACAGTCCGACGTCACTTCCGCAAAGATTTATGGTCCCGATAACATTGTTCCTTTCGTAAAACTTGAAACCAAAGGAAATACACTCCACATTGGTACGAAAAAGAAGATTAAAACAAAGAAAGGTTACAAGATGAAAATTTACATAAGCAGTCCTGAGTTAAGTAAGCTGGAATCTAAAGGGGTAGGAGATGTAAGGCTGGAAAATAAGATTAATACCAAAGAGCTTACCATCATAAACTCAGGGGTAGGTGATATAAAAGCAGACGACTTAACCTGCGAATCCCTGAAACTTACCAGTAAAGGTGTAGGAGATATCAAAATAAAAGGAAGTAGTAAAACAGGAGAATTACATTCTTCGGGTGTAGGAGATGTGTTAGCCGAGAATTTTGAAGTTGAAGACCTGAAAGTGTTCTCCAAAGGAGTAGGAAACGTAAAATGTCATGCAACCAACACCTTAGAGCTTTCCTCTTCAGGTGTGGGAGATATCTATTACAAAGGAAATCCATGTATGCAATCCATTAAAAAAGGAATCGGAAAAATAAAACCCATGAAATAACTCATAAATAATACGTATTATGAAAACAATTACTAAAAGCATTCTTCTGGTTTTAACCTGTTTTTTATTCATGAATGCAAATACATGGGCGGGTGCCAGCAAAGAAAGAATAAAAGCAAGCGGTAACTACATTACCAAAGAGGTAAAAGTAGATGCTTTTAGTGGAATCCATTTAATAGGAAGCTTAGATGTGATTTACAGTCAAAGCACCAACGGAAAAACAACCGTAGAAATCTATGGTTCGGATAACATCGTAGAGTATGTAGATACATCAGTCAGGAACGGCATACTTACCGTTAAATTAAAAGATGAAGTAGATATATCGTATGGTAAGAATGGAAGGTTAGACATTCTCGTAAGTAGTCCTACACTGGAAAATACTACCCTGAGCGGGTCGGGAGATATTGTTCTTAATACACGCCTGACTACCAATGATTTGGTTATTAAACTAAGCGGGTCGGGAGATGTAATAGCAAAACACGACATCCATAGTAAAAATTCTTTCATAGCTGAGTTACACGGGTCGGGAGATATAGAACTGAAAGGAAAAGTAACGGCTCCGAGCAGCAAACTAGCCATAAACGGGTCAGGAGATATCGTGGCTACTTCTTTAAACTCAGCCAGAGAGGGAGTGATACAACTGAATGGATCGGGAGACATCGAAGTTAAAAAAGAATATAAGGCACAAGAACTGGAAATTAAACTAAACGGATCAGGAGATATCAAAGTAGCCGGCATTCAAAGTGCCTCGGTAGAAGCTTCTTTAAACGGGTCGGGAGATATGGATTTAAGTGGAAATACACAAACAGCAAATCTTTTTGTGGAAAACTCAGGTTCCCTTAACTGTAAAAAATTAATCTCCCAACAGGTAGAAGCAACTGTAAGAGGTTCCGGCGATATCAAATGTCACGCGGAAAAACACCTCAAAACGTCTGTTACAGGAAGTGGTGAAATAGGCTATAAGGGTAACCCTACTGTAGAGTCCTCTACCAAAGAGAAAAACGTCAGACGACTATAAGTAAACTTTATTCATAATTTGGTTACTAAAAAAGGAGTAGTTATCTTTTGTGTGTCAGATAGCTACTCCTTAATTTTTATATCCGCTGTAAATTCCCTCAAAAACCTTTCTCCTATCCAAAAAGTAGTAGGAGAATTAAGGCATCTCTTAATAAATCACGGTTCCCTGGTCTTTTCCGATAGAAGAAGCTGCCGTAATCACCACTTTACTTACTCCACTCTCTATAGCAGCAAAAGCATTCTCCAATTTCGGAATCATACCACCCTGTATAACTCCCTGTTCTACATATGCCTGAAATTCTTTCCTGTTGATTTCAGGAATTACACTTTCATCGTCATTTTCATCTTCCAGTACACCTTTCTTTTCAAAACAGTAAGTTAATGTTACCTCAAAATAGGGTGCCAGTGCTTTGGCGGTTTCGCCGGCAATGGTATCGGCATTGGTATTCAATATATTTCCCTTTCCGTCATGCGTAAGCGGCGCTAAAACAGGAACTACATTTTTATGGATTAAATCCACCAATAATTCCGCATTTACCTTTTCCACATCTCCCACAAAACCATAGTCTATCTCTTTTACCGGACGTTTTACAGAACGGATAATATCCATATCCACTCCGGTAAGACCCAGTGCATTTACTTTTTTCGCCTGCAAACCGGCAACGATATTTTTATTCACCAGACCGCCATATACCATTGTTACAACGTTCAACGTTTCTGCATCTGTAATACGGCGACCATTTACCATTTTGCTCTCAATTCCTAACTGGGCTGCAAGCTTTGTTGCAGAACGTCCACCTCCGTGTACCAGAATCTTATAGCCCGGTAAATCAGAAAAATCATTTAACAGCTGATTCAGGCTATCCGCTTCCTCAACAATCTTTCCACCTACTTTTATAAGGGTAAGTTTCTCTTTCATCATTTAATTTTTTAAACGCAGTCCCAACCCTACTTCCTGCTATTCAAGATAAGTATATCCATACAGACCGGAACGATAATTGGAAAGGAATTCTTTTCCTTCTTCCACAGATATTCTTCCCTCTTTGACCGATTTCGTTACCCACGTCTCAAGTGTTCTAACCAGTTTTTTGGGACTATACTGCACGTAATCCAATACTTCAGCAACGGTTTCCCCGTCAATAATCTGCTCAATATTATAACCTTTATCATTCACAGACACATGCACCGCGTTGGTATCTCCAAACAAGTTGTGCATATCACCTAATATTTCCTGATAAGCCCCTACCAGGAATACCCCGATATAGTAGGCATCTTTTCCTTTCAGCGCATGTACAGGAAGATAATGAGAGGTATTACGGATAGAAATAAAGTTTGCTATCTTACCGTCAGAGTCACAGGTAATATCCTGAAGCGTAGCATTGCGGTCGGGTTTCTCGTCCAATCTATGAATGGGTATAATTGGAAATATCTGGTCTATTGCCCAGGAGTCCGGTAAGGACTGGAACAAAGAGAAGTTACAGAAATATTTATCTGCCAGCAGTTTTCCTAACTGGCGGAATTCATCGGGAATGTGTTTTAATCCGGAAGCAATGCGGTTAATTTCGCGGGTAATAGACCAATATAAACGTTCAATCTGCGCACGTGTTTTTAAATCTACAATTCCGTGACTGAACAAATCCAATCCCTCTTCCCGAATCTGCTGTGCATCGTGCCAGGCCTCTAACATCCGGTTCTGGTTCAGCTTATCCCAAATCTCATATAATTCACGCACCAATTCGTGGTCCTCTTCGGAAACCTCCACATCTTCGTCCCATTCGGGTAAAGTGGCCGTTTCCAACACTTCGAAAATCAAAACGGAATGATGAGCAGTGAGCGAACGTCCACTTTCGGTAATAATATTAGGGTGAGGAATACCGTTTTTATCACTCGCATCTACCAAGGTAGCGATTGAGTCGTTTACATACTCCTGAATGGAATAGTTTACACTGCTTCCGCTACTGGAAGAGCGTGTTCCGTCATAATCCACTCCCAGGCCTCCGCCAATATCCACAAACTCCACATTGAAACCCATGGAGTAAAGCTGTACATAAAATTGGGAAGCCTCACGTAAAGCCGTTTTAATACGTCGGATTTTTGTGACCTGACTGCCAATGTGGAAATGAATCAATTTCAGGCAATCCTTCAGGTCCCTCTTTTCCAGAAAGTCCAGTGCTTCCAACAGTTCACTGGAGGTAAGCCCGAATTTACTTGCATCTCCCCCACTTTCTTCCCACTTTCCACTACCGGATGAAGCCAGCTTAATACGTATGCCCAGGTTCGGTCTTACGTTTAATTGTTTGGCCATGCGGGTAATGAGTTTCAACTCATTCATTTTCTCAACCACAAGGAAAATGCGTTTACCCATTTTCTGGGCAAGCAAAGCAAGTTCTATATAGCTTTCATCTTTATATCCATTGCAAATAATTAAAGAATCCGAGTCTGTATTAATTGCGATAACCGCGTGTAATTCCGGTTTAGAACCGGCTTCCAGACCCAGGTTAAACTTCTTTCCATGTCCTATAATCTCCTCAACCACAGGA
>Ga0192240_10425_pt1 | contig 16232 bp, 30 predicted proteins | sample Koala_Koa27_H3_FD_131237 | JGI IMG/M metagenome (GOLD analysis project Ga0192240, IMG submission 131237) | Enriched cells from koala feces incubated with labeled cellulose particles, San Francisco Zoo, California, United States - Koala_Koa2-7_H3 ...
GCTTACCTGGCACACCTTCCCTCGGTCCGAATAGTGCACGGCAAGGGCACCGGCGCTCTGTGAAAAGCGGTTCAGGAACATCTGCGGCGGCAAAAATACATTAAAGAATACCACCTGGGTGAGTTTGGCGAGGGCGACAGCGGCGTGACGATCGCGACGTTCCGTTAAGACTTATTGTGCCTTCTTTCAATCGTTACTGACACAAGAAAACATGCTGTAATCCCTTTTTATGGCCTTGAACATTACATCGCACAACAAACCGATTTTTGATGGGTTAAGCAGGACGCTATCCACAATTTTCTACTGAACCGGCAACGAACAGTGATTACAGATTCTTACATTAATAATAAGTTTTACAATCATATCAGGTTTTAACAGGAGGATCCTCATGGGAGCAAAACAGAAAATTTTAATCGTAGACGACGACGCCAATATCGCGGAACTGATTTCCCTCTACCTCATAAAAGAGTGTTACGACACCCTGATCGTCTCTGACGGCGAGTCCGCTCTGCGCGAATTCAAAAATTACCAGCCGAACCTGATTCTTCTGGATCTGATGCTCCCGGGCATCGACGGATATCAGGTATGCCGGGAAATCCGCACGCAATCCAATGTTCCCATCATCATGCTCTCCGCCAAGGGCGAAGTCTTTGACAAGGTGCTTGGGCTGGAGCTGGGCGCCGACGACTATATTATGAAACCGTTCGATTCCAAGGAAATGGTTGCGCGCGTCAAAGCTGTCCTGCGCCGTTTCCAGCCGGCCGGCTCCGCAAAGCCGGAGAATGAGATTAAATGCGTCGAGTACCCTGATCTCGTCGTCAACCTGACAAATTACTCTGTTCTCTACAAGAACCAGATCGTTGATATGCCGCCAAAAGAACTGGAGCTTCTATACTTTCTGGCTTCCTCACCCAACCAGGTCTTTACCCGGGAACAGCTTCTGGACAATATCTGGGGGTATGAATACCTGGGGGATACCCGCACCGTTGATGTGCATGTCAAGCGGCTCCGGGAAAAAATCAACGACCACGAAGACTGGGGCATCGCTACCGTCTGGGGCATCGGCTATAAATTTGAAACCAGATAAACATACCCATTTTCGCGGAATACGACCGAAATAGAAACCTGTGATAGCTCCGGAGGAATGATATATGGCAGGAAAAGACAGAATCAATAACAGGCAAAAAAAGGGGAAGCACCGCTTCCGCAGACTGTCTCAGCCTCAGGCAACCGGCACATTAAATAAATCCTCACATCAACTGCACGTCAGCAGAAGAGTTTTGCTGCTTCGTGTTCTATTGACGTATATTCTATTCTGCATACTTGGATTCATTGCTACAGCTTTTCTGTCATCAAATGAAGAGCTGCGCTTTTTACAGCTGACTTTTACCGGCTCAGACCTGCGCGAATTTTTCTGTACGGGATATTTCCTTATCTACATTATCATCACCCTGGCTGCTCTGATCATCCTGTTTGTGTACATATTTTCCATCTATCGCCCAATGCGGCGCATTGCGCATGCAGCCATCTCCTATGCGGACGGCAATTACGAGCAGCCCATTCCCTACCACGCTCACAATGAGCTAGGTTTCATCACAGACGTGATGAACTGCATGGCCAGTGAGTTAAACTCGCTGGAGGATGACCAGCGCAAATTTGTTTCCAATGTTTCACACGACTTCCGCTCGCCTCTGACATCCATCAAAGGCTACGCGGAAGCTATTGCAGACGGAACCATTCCTCCGGATTTACAGGAAAAGTACCTCCATGTCATTATTTCAGAGACAGAGCGTCTGGAAAAACTGACACACAGCCTGATGGAGCTGAACAAATACAGTACCAAGGGGATACTCCTGAATATAACTGCTTTCGATATCAATGATCTGATTCGAAAAACCGTGCTTACTTTTGAAGGTCGGGGAACAGAAAAAAATCTGTCGTTTCATCTTGCTCTCACCGACAAGCCCCTCTATGTCAAAGCCGACCCCGATAAGATTGCACAGGTACTTCATAATCTGATCGACAACGCAATAAAATTCAGCAATGCCGGTTCCGAAATTGACATCGAAACTACCATCCGCAATGAAAAAGCATTTATATCTGTAAAAGATTTCGGCATCGGCATCCCCAGAGACAGCCTGAACAAAATATGGGAGCGTTTTTACAAGACGGATTTATCCCGGGGTAAAGATAAAACTGGTACCGGTCTCGGCCTCGCAATCGTAAAAGAGATCATCCATGCCCACCACGAAAATATTAACGTGATCAGCACGGAAGGCGTCGCGACAGAATTCATTTTTTCACTCTGTCTCACAAATCCTCCTTCTGCCTGATCCGTGTCCTGATGAACAAAATGATAGATTCGTCTGTAATGACACCTAATCGCAGTGCCTCTCTGGGACGTCACGATACAAAAGGGAATCCCTATGCGGATAAAAAAATAAAGGAGATCGACAATTCACTCAGCACACTCATGCTGACAGGAACTGCCGATCTCCGATCTCTTTTTGATTACAATTGTCTGAATCTTAACTGCTGTTATACCAGCTCCAGCACCACCATCATAGCCGCATCGCCTTTCCGCGGTCCGATCTTGACAATTCTGGTGTAACCGCCGTTGCGGTTCTTGTATTTCGGTGCAATCTCAGTAAAGAGCTTATCCACCATATCTACTTTCTTGCGGTCTTTCTTCTTATCGCCTGTCTCCACAACCGGATACAGCACTTTCAGCATCTGTCTTCTCGCATGCAGACGGGAAGGAAGATCTTTCTTGATGGTCTTGTCAACCTCATCGTAAACCGTTACTTTCTTGCCGTCTACAACCTGCTTCACTCTCTTGCCGTCTTTGTCCTTGCGAGCAACTTTTGCCTTTACGGTGACCTCCTCGTAATTATCGGCTTCTTTTATTGCCAGTGCAATCATCTTTTCAGCAAACTTACGAATCTCTTTTGCCTTTGCCTCTGTTGTGACAATTTTACCATGGTACAATAATGATGTAACCTGGCTTCTGATCAGCGCCTTTCTCTGATCAGATGTTCTTCCTAATTTGCGATATTTCGCCATAATCTAAGTCCTCCACTTTGTGAATGAACCGGATAGCGCTCTTCGGGCTTACCTATCCTTTCTCGTTGTTACTTCTTTCTTACTCTTCGCTTTGATTTAGCTGCAAGCCAAGCTCTTTTAATTTCGCCAGAACTTCCTCGAGCGACTTCCGTCCCAGGTTACGAACTTTCATCATATCCTCCGGCGTGCGGTTGGTCAGCTCCTCTACCGTGTTGATTCCCGCCCGCTTTAAGCAGTTGTAGGAACGTACGGAGAGCTCCAGTTCATCAATGCTCATCTCCAGAACTTTTTCTTTTGCATTATCTTCTTTCTCAATCATAACCTCAGCGGTCTTGGCGTTTTCGGAAAGATCAATAAAAAGATTCAGATGCTCACTGAAGACCTTTGCAGCAAGGCTGACAGCCTCATCCGGATCCAGCGTCCCGTTGGTATAGACATCCAGCGTCAGCTTGTCATAATCCGTGATCTGACCCACACGGGTATTCTCCACAGAAAGATTCACACGCTCCACCGGCGTATAGATGGAATCTACCGCAATCACACCGATCGGTGTATCTTCTGTCTTATTCTTTTCCGAGCTGACATAGCCGCGGCCTTTGGTAATCGTGAGTTCCATATATAATCTGGAATCTGTGCCGCCGTTCAAATGAGCGATCACAAGATCCGGATTCATGATCTGGATATCAGAATCCACCTGAATATCCGCGGCCGTTACGACTCCCTCACCTTCAAACTCAACATAAGCCACTTTCGGCTCATTGGTCGAGCTGGTATTCTTCAGAGCCAGATTCTTGATATTCATAATGATCTCAGTCACATCCTCCTTGACTCCCGGGATGGAGCTGAATTCATGTAAGACACCGTCAATCTTAACCTGACTGACTGCGGCGCCGGGCAGGGAAGAAAGCATGATTCTTCTTAAAGAGTTGCCAAGTGTAGTGCCATATCCTCTTTCGAGCGGTTCTACGACAAATCTGCCGTATTTTTTGTCTTCTGAAACTTCAGCAATCTCAATGTTGGGTTTTTCGAAATCGAACACTGCGCAATCCTCCTTTATATTGCAATCACACAAAATCCGGTGACAAACATCAAAATCCGCCGCCAGATTCTGTATGAAACTGCCTGATTCTGAATCATTGTCGGATTATTTAGAATACAACTCGACGATCAGCATCTCATCTACCGGTACATCGATCATCTCTCTGGTCGGAAGTTCTTTGATAACACCGCTTAAAGTCTCCTGATTCACATCGAGCCATTCAGGAACCAGCCGGCCTGCGGTAGCCTCAAGAATGTCTTTGTATCGCTGGGAACCTTTGGATTTCTCTCTGATCTCAACGGTATCTCCTGCTTTCACCAGGTAAGAAGGAATATTCACGCACTTTCCGTTCACCAGGACATGCTTGTGGTCCACGATCTGGCGCGCTTCCTTTCTGGTTCTGGCCAGTCCAAGACGGAAGATTACATTATCCAGTCTGGACTCCAGCATAACCATCAGGTTCTCACCAGTCATACCTTTCATCTTATCCGCTTTCTCGTAATAATTATGGAAAGGCTTCTCCAGAACACCGTAAATGAATTTTGCTTTCTGCTTTTCCCGCAGCTGAAGGCCATACTCGGACACTTTCCGGTTGGATCTCTTCAACTGTCTTTTTGACTTCTTATCTATTCCTAAATATGTTGGTTCCAAACCAAGTGATCTGCATCTTTTAAGAACAGGTACTCTGTTTACTGCCATGTTAGATTAACCTCCTGATTAGACTCTTCTGCGTTTGGGTGGACGGCATCCATTATGCGGCACCGGCGTTACATCTGTGATACTTGTTACCTCAAGACCTGCTGCGGAAAGCGCGCGGATCGCCGCCTCTCTGCCTGAACCCGGTCCCTTCACAAAAACGTCTACTGTTTTTAATCCGTGTACAAGAGCTGCCTTAGTGGCAGTCTCCGCTGCCATCTGTGCAGCATAGGGAGTAGATTTCCTTGAACCTCTGAAACCAAGACCGCCGGCGCTCGCCCATGATAAAGCGTTGCCCTGGGCATCTGTCAACGTCACGATGGTATTGTTGAAAGAAGCCTGAATATGTGCCTGTCCACGTTCAACGTTTTTCTTTACACGCTTTTTCGTTACTTTTTTTGCAACTTTTTTAGCCATAATTAAACTAACCTACTTTCTTGCAATCCTTCCTGCATTATTTCTTCTTGCCTGCTACTGTCTTCTTCGGGCCCTTTCTGGTTCTCGCGTTTGTCTTGGTCTTCTGACCGCGAACCGGCAGACCCTTTCTGTGACGGATACCGCGATAGCATCCGATCTCCTGGAGACGCTTGATATTCATAGCAGTGTCTCTTCTCAGATCACCCTCTACCATAATGCCTTCCGTCTCAATTGCCTCGCTGATCGCCTTGACCTCCTCGTCGGTCAGATCCTTGCAGCGGGTATCCGGGTTGACCTTTGCTTCCGCGAGCAGACGTCTGGACGTCGCAACGCCAATGCCGTAAATATAAGTCAGCCCAATCTCTACACGTTTTTCTCTTGGTAAATCTACACCTGCGATACGAGCCATGTGTGTTTACACCTCCATAATGATGTTCCGGACTAATGTCCCGTCTGAGAAACTATCAAAGAATGAATCTTTACAGTTCCTAAAGTTTCCTGCAGTGCTTTTATCCGTTCTGTGAACAGTGAAATCAGAGGGGATTTCACTGCAGCCGCACACTTCGGGATTTCAGGCTCACTGCCGCCCTTTCGATTCAAACAGATCCTGTTCCAAGTCGGTGCTCTGTGGCAGAGTCATCCGGGGAGGAACGGATTATGCAGTAAATGCGCACCGAATAAAGTCTTTCTTATAATATAAAAAACAGCCGATGCTCCAACCTGCTCTCATCATCTATAAAAAATGATAATTAACCCTGTCTCTGTTTGTGTTTCGGGTTTTCACAGATGATCATAACCCGACCTTTCCGCTTGATTACTTTGCACTTTTCGCACATCGGTTTCACTGATGCTCTTACTTTCACAGCAAATCCTCCTTTCTCAGTAACCTGGCTTTCCTCATTGTTACATGTATGCATTAAAGCCCGGATTTCCAGGCTTTTCGCCAATTTAAACCGCCCCGATTACGATAAAAATCTGCACTGTAAATGCGCAGAAAAATCCCTTGTTTTCTCAGAGCGTCGGCTTTCATTCTAACATATAATATTAGCCATTGCAAACATTTTTTTAATTTATGCAAAAATATTTTTACTATTTATCTCTCCAGATAATTCTGCCCTTTGTCAGATCATAGGGGGAGAGTTCCAGTGTCACCTTATCTCCCGGCAGGATGCGGATAAAATTCATACGAAGCTTTCCGCTGATCGTCGCCATAATCTGGTGTCCGTTCTCCAGTTCCACCTTAAAGAATGCGTTGGGGAGTTTTTCTACCACTACGCCTTCTACCTCAATTACATCTGCCTTTGACATATTGTTCCTCCTGATGTCCTTGCCTTTTTCAATCCTCTGATCGGGAATTTTCCCTCATCTGATACAATTTTAACGCCCGCTTTATCTCAGGATCGCCGGGAACTGCTTTTTGCTCCAGCAGCTCCGCTGCTTCTTTCGGTATATGCCGGATCATCTGTATATGCTTTTTGTTCTTCCGCTTCGGATTCCCGACCGAGCGGTACTTTCCGTCCGCCAGGTAAACATATTCCCGATCCTCTTTTATAATGACATAGATCTGATCCTTATCATGACCGGCTTTTGACTTTGCCATTCTTACATCCATAGGCTCAACTCCACCAGATCTCATTCGACATTTCCGCCATCTGCGCGTGTTCTTCCTCTGTAAGCGTCAGAACTTCCGGCTTCCCGTCGGTGATCAGAACCGTGTTTTCATAGTGAGCGGAGAGAGAACCGTCGCGCGTGACGACCGTCCAGTTGTTATCCATCCACTCCACTTTCCAGGTTCCGATATTGACCATAGGCTCGATGGCCAACGTCATGCCCTCTTTCAGGCGGATTCCCCGGCTTTTCTGGCGGAAGTTCGGAACCTGCGGATCCTCGTGAAGAGCTGCCCCCACGCCATGACCGACCAGATCCCGCACCACGCCATATCCAAAACTTTCACAGTAATCGCTGATCGCGTTGGATATTTCATGGAGATGACGTCCGCTTCGTGCATACCGGATTCCTTCGAAAAAGCTCCGCCGGGTACGCTCAATCAAAAGCGAGGCGTCCTCCGAGACCTCGCCGACCGCATGGGTTCTGGCCGCGTCAGAATGGTATCCTTTATAAATGCATCCCATATCCAGGCTGACGATATCGCCTTCCCGGATAATGTGTTTTTTATCCGGGATACCGTGAACAACCTCATCGTTGATCGACACACACACGGATCCCGGGAATCCGTTATAATTCTTAAAATTCGGGACACAGCCGTAGCTTCGGATCATCTCCTCCGCTTTGCGGTCTACATCCAGCGTGGACATACCCGGCTTTAATTCCCTGCCGAGTTCCTCATGAACCTTTGCTATAACCCTGCAAGCCTCGCGCATCAACGCGATCTCGCGATCTGATTTCACTGAAACTGACATCCTTATGCCTCCAGCAATGCAACAATCTCATCAAACACTGCAGTCATCGGCTGCGTCCCGTCCACAGTCTTCAAAATTCCCTGATCTTTATAGTAATCAATCAAAGGCTGTGTCTGGGCATGGTAAACATCCAGGCGTTTTTTTACCGTCTCCGGCTGATCATCGGCCCGCAGGACGACCTCGCTGCCGCAGCGATCACAGATTCCTTCCACCTTCGGCGGAATATTGACGATGTGATAAGTCGCACCGCAGTTTAAGCAGGCTCTTCTTCCGGACATTCTGTTGATAATATTCTCATCCGGGACATCCACATCCACTGTATAATCCATGCGCTCTCCGCGCTCCTCTAACGCAGCGGTCAGGCACTCTGCCTGCGGAATCGTACGGGGAAATCCATCCAGGATAAATCCGTTTTTGCAATCCTCATTTGAAATCCGATCCACCACAAGATCGCAGGTCAGCTCATCCGGAACCAGAAGTCCCTGGTCCATATAGACTTTTGCCTTTTTACCGAGTTCTGTCCCTGCTTTGAGATTCGCACGGAAAATATCTCCGGTTGAAATGTGCGGGATACCGTATTTATCTGCAATCATCTTCGCCTGTGTGCCTTTGCCGGCACCGGGCGCCCCTAACATAATTATCTTCATGATTTCCCTCCTACACAATCGGGCAGGAGGCAGCTTCAGCCTCATACCCGCCGCGCGGAATGCGGACAGCGTAGCTGTCATATACCTCCCGCATCCCTGCGCATATTACAGACACAGAAAGCGGAGATACCGGTTTTCCGAATATCTCCCACTATCTTTATTTAATCATTTAAAAATCCTTTGTAATTCCGTACCAGCATCTGCGACTCAATCTGCTTTAATGTCTCAATGATAACGCCTACGATAATGATAAGCGAGGTTCCTCCAAAGGAGACATCCGCATTGAACACTCCCTCGAAAAAGATAGGAATGATCGCTACGATCACCAGGCCCACAGCGCCGATAAAGATAATATAATTCAGCATTCTGGTCAGATAATCACTGGTCGGCTTACCGGGACGGATACCCGGGATAAATCCCCCCTGTTTTTTCAGGTTATCCGCCACTTCAAGCGGATTGAACGTGATAGAGGTATAGAAATACGCAAACGCGATCACCAGCAGAATATAAACTGCCAATCCGATATTATTGATCGGTGTGTTAAAATCAAACCAGTTAGACTGCGAAAGCATGGTCAGGATCTTACCCCACACGGATGTGCCGCCTGTCTTGCCGAGCATCTGGCAGATGATCACGGGAAACATCATCAACGACTGCGCAAAAATGATAGGAATAACGCCGGCTGTATTTACTTTCAGTGGAATCTGGGAGGACTGGCCTCCTACCTGCTTCCGCCCCATCACCTTCCGCGAATACTGCACCGGAATCCTGCGCTCAGCACCCTGAAGCAGTACTACCAGGACAACCACCAGAACGATAATCGCCACAATGATCGCCGCGTTCAATACCGCCGTGGCAATCTCTTTTCCCTTTACAAACTGCTCAAACAAAGTAGACAGATCCGACGGTATTCTGGAGATAATATTGATCGTCAGCACAATAGAGATGCCGTTTCCGACACCGCGCTCCGTAATTCTCTCACCGATCCACATGATAACCGCAGATCCGGCGGTCAGTGTGACCACCATCATGATCACATTCAGTGCATTAAAATCAGTGAGCAGACCCTGTCTGCCAAAGGCAATGCCCATAGCCAGGGATTCCATAACCGAAAGGCCGACCGTAAGGTATCTCGTGATCGCCGTCAGCTTCTTGCGGCCATCCTCGCCATCTTTCTGCCACTCCTCAAACTTCGGAATCGCTATCGTAAGCAGCTGAATGATAATGGAAGATGTAATATAAGGCGTAATACTCAGCGCAAACACCGACATATTCTCAAAAGAACCACCGGTAACCGCATCAAAGAAGCCAAAAGCATTTCCGGAGTTCTCTGAAAACCACGAGGAAAAATACTCACCATTGATGCCGGGTGCCGGAATCTGGGATCCGAGACGCACCACGATCAGCATCAGGAAAGTAAAGATAATCCTGTTCCTGATCTCCTTGATTCTAAATGCATTGCGAACTGTCTGAAGCATTAGATCACCTCTGCTTTTCCGCCCAGTGCCTCGATTTTTTCCTTTGCAGAACCACTGAAAGCATTAGCCTGAACAGTGAGTTTCTTTGTAAGCTCTCCGTTGCCGAGAATCTTCACGCCATCTTTCGGATTTCTTACAATACCGGTCTCCACCAATGTATCGACGGTCACCACTGCGTCATTATCAAACACTTCCAGGGAAGAAATATTCACGGCAACGATATCCTTCGTGTTTCTGTTGGTGAAACCTCTCTTCGGGATACGTCTGTACAAAGGCATCTGGCCGCCCTCAAAACCGGGTCTCGGTGCTCCGGAACGTGCTTTCTGTCCCTTATGACCGTAACCTGCCGTCTTACCGTTTCCTGATCCGTGTCCGCGGCCTCTGCGAAAACGATCACCATGCGTTGAGCCTGCTGCCGGCTGTAAATTCGATAATTCCATCATGACACCTCCTTACCTGTTATACTTCCTCTACTTTTACCAAATGTCTGACCTGCTGGATCATGCCACGGGTTGCCGCATTATCCGGAAGTTCCACAGTCTTATTCAGTTTCTTTAAGCCCAGGGCTGCAACTGTCTTTCTGTGCTTCGGAATTGCACCGATGGTTGATTTTACAAGTGTAATTCTTAATTTATCTGCCATTGTCCTATCCTCCTTATCCCAGAACCTCTTCTACAGATTTGCCGCGAAGTCTGGCTACTTCTTCCGGGGATTTCAACTGGCTGAGTGCATCAATTGTCGCAAGGACAACATTCTGCTTGTTGTTGGAACCCAGGGACTTTGTACGGATATTTTTGATGCCGGCCAGCTCACACACATTACGAGCCGGACCGCCTGCGATTACACCGGTACCTTCCGGGGATCTCTTCAGCAGAACGGAAGCTCCCGTATGTTTGCCGGTGATATCATGCGTAATACTGTTATTCTCATCGAGTTTCACCTCGATAAGATTCTTCATGGCATCCTCTTTTCCCTTGCGGATCGCCTCGGGAATCTCCAGAGCCTTGCCTAAGCCTGCGCCAACATGGCCGTTGTGGTCACCAACAACAACTAAAGCTGTAAAACGCATGTTGCGTCCACCTTTAACAACTTTCGTTACACGCTTGATGGCTACAACTTTTTCTTCTAATTCAAACTGACTTGGGTCAATAATGGTCCGTTTCATCGTCGCTCTACCTCCTTGTTAAAAGTTTAATCCAGCTTCACGTGCTGCATCCGCCAGAGCCTGAACCTTGCCCTGATAGATATAACCGCCTCGGTCAAATACAACTGTGGTGATACCCTTCTCCAGCGCCTTTTTCGCAACAGCAGTACCTACTGCTTTCGCCGCCTCGACATCGTCTGTGTACTTCAGTCCGGCCTTGATCTCTTTTTCCATGGTGGAAGCTGCGCAGAGAGTGGTCTGAGCATCGTCGTCAATAATCTGGGCGTACATATGCTTGTTGCTCCGGAAGACAGCCAGGCGCGGTCTCTCGGCAGTTCCTGCTAAATGATTACGCATTCTTCTGTGCTTTTTCGCACGAACTTCTGCTCTTGATTTCTTATTGATCATTACCTGTCACACCTCCCATTATTTCTTACCGGTCTTACCAACTTTGCGGCGGATCACCTCATCAGCATACTTGATACCCTTGCCCTTATAAGGCTCCGGCGCTCTCTTGCTTCTGATCTCTGCTGCATACTGGCCGACTTTCTCTTTGTCGATACCTTTTACTGTAATCTTGTTACCGTCTACCACAGCCTCCAGTCCTTCCGAATCTGTCATTTCTACCGGATGGGAATAACCGAGGTTCAATGTAAGCTTCTTCCCGGATTTGGATGCTCTGTAGCCGACACCGTTGATCTCCAGCACTTTGGTATAACCTTCCGTCACACCGATCACCATGTTGTTGATCAGGGTTCTGGTCAGTCCATGGAGTGATTTCATTTTTTTCAGATCGTTCGGTCTGGAAACGATGATCTCGTCGCCTTCCTGTTTGATCTCCATCTCTGCCGGGAGCACTCTCTCCAGAGTACCTTTCGGCCCTTTTACAGTCACTTGATTATTTTCTGCGATTGTTACCGTCACACCGGCGGGAACCGCGATTGGCATTCTTCCTATACGTGACATGCCCGTACCTCCTATATTTAATATTACCAGACGAAGGCTAACACTTCGCCGCCGACCTGAAGCTTTCTCGCTTCCTTATCAGTGATCACGCCCTGGTTGGTAGAAAGGATTGCGATGCCCATACCGCCCAGAACTTTCGGAATCTCAGTTTTACCCGCATACACGCGAAGACCCGGCTTGGAAATTCTCCTGAGACCGGAAATGACTTTCTCATTCTTATCAGCGCCGTACTTTAAGGTAACACGAATCGCCTCAAAATTTCCGTCGGGAATGATCTCATATTTTGCGATGTAACCTTCATTATATAAAATCTCAGCGATTGCGAGCTTCATTTTGGATGAAGGAATATCTACTGTATCATGCTTTGCAATATTCGCATTGCGGATTCTTGTAAGCATATCTGCGATTGGATCGTTTGTCGTTCTCATGTTCTGCCTCCTCCTTACCAACTAGACTTTTTCACGCCCGGGATCTCGCCTTTGTAGGCCAGCTCACGGAAGCAGATTCTGCAGATGCCGTACTTTTTCAATACAGAATGCGGACGACCGCAAATTCTGCAGCGGGTATATTCTCTGGTAGAGAATTTCTGTTTGCGCTGCTGTTTTACTTTTAAAGATGTCTTAGCCATAAAAAAATTCCCTCCTGTTATTTCGCAAACGGCATATTGAACTGTTTCAGCAGTTCGCGTGCCTCTTCATCTGTCTGTGCCGTCGTGACAAAGATGATATCCATGCCGCGCACCTTATCAATCTTGTCATATTCGATTTCCGGGAAAATCAGCTGCTCTTTGATTCCGAGCGCATAATTGCCTCTGCCGTCAAAAGAGTTCGGATTTACACCGCGGAAGTCACGTACACGCGGAAGCGCAAGGTTGATCAGACGATCTACGAACTCATACATCTTCTCGCCGCGCAGGGTTACTTTGCAGCCGATTGCCATGCCTTCTCTGAGTTTGAAGTTGGCGACAGACTTCTTGGCAATAGTCTTGATCGGCTTCTGTCCGGAAATAGTCTCCAGATCTTTCATGGCAGATTCCAGGATCTTGGCATTCTCTTTTGCCTCTCCGACGCCCATGTTGATGACAACTTTTTCGAGCTTCGGCACCTGCATGATATTCTTATAACCAAATTTTTTGATCATAGCGTCTACGATCTCATTTTGATAGGCTTCTTTCAATCTACTCAACTTGATGGACCTCCTTTACCCCTTAATCAATGATCTTGCCCGTCTTCTTGGCGACGCGTTTCTTGATCGGCTTGCCTTTCTCATCAACACCATCAAAGACGAATCCGATTCTGGAGGGCTTTCCATCTGCAAGATACATGACATTTGAAATATCGATCGGCGCTTCCTGCTGGACAATGCCGCCGGCCTGGTTTGCCATGCTCGGTTTTGTATGCTTTGTGATCATGTTGATGCCCTCAACGGTCACTCTGTTTGTCTTTGCGTCAACAGCGATCACTTTGCCTTCTTTATCTTTATCTTTACCGGCAATCACTCTGACTGTATCACCTTTTTTAATTTTAAGCATGAATCGCTACCTCCTATAATACTTCCGGAGCAAGAGAAACGATACGCATGAACTGTTTCTCACGAAGCTCTCTGGCAACCGGTCCAAAAATACGTGTTCCTCTCGGAGTCTTATCGTCCTTGATAATCACGGCAGCGTTTTCGTCAAAACGGATATAGGAACCGTCTTTTCTGCGGATCTCCCGTTTGGTACGAACAACAACCGCTTTTACAATATCACCTTTTTTGACAACCCCGCCTGGTGTTGCATCTTTAACCGTTGCAACAATAATATCACCAACGTGCGCATATCTTCTTGTAGAACCGCCCATAACACGAATGCAAAGGATCTCTTTTGCGCCTGTGTTATCAGCTACTCTAAGTCTGCTTTCCTGCTGAATCATACTGGCAGCCTCCTTTTTCTTATTTCGCTTTTTCCATTATCTCGACCAGTCTCCATCTCTTCTCCTTGGAGAGAGGCCTTGTCTCCATGACTCTGACGGTATCGCCGATGCCGCACTCGTTTTTCTCGTCATGAGCTTTCAGTTTATACGTTTTCTTTACAATCTTGCCGTAAAGCGGATGTCTGACGTTGTCCTCAACAGCAACAACAATGGTCTTATCCATCTTATCGCTGACCACTTTGCCGACACGGGTTTTTCTAAGATTTCTTTCTTCCACGAGAATTCTCCTTTCAATGACTCAGCCGGGGCTTACTCCGCCTTCTCAGCGATTACAGTCTTGATTCTGGCAATATTCTTTTTCACTTCTTTCAGTCTTGCAGTATTCTCCAACTGATTGGTAGCGTTCTGGAACCGGAGATTGAAAAGCTCTTTTTTCGCAGCTACTAACTGGTTGTTTAACTCGGCAGGACTCTGTGCTCTCAACTCTTCTAAATATTTAACCGATTTCATTCTATTCACCGCCTTCTAAATCTTCACGTGAAACAATCTTGCACTTGCACGGCAGTTTATGCACGGCAAGGCGAAGCGCCTCACGGGCAACCTCTTCGGGTACTCCGGCAACCTCAAACATCACGCGGCCGGGCTTTACTACTGCTACCCAGTACTCCAGTGCACCTTTACCTTTACCCATTCGAGTCTCAGCCGGGGTGGCCGTTACCGGTTTGTCAGGGAAGATCTTGATCCATACTTTACCGCCACGCTTCATATGACGGGTCATGGCGACACGGGCAGCTTCGATCTGGTTGGACTTGATCCAGCAGGGCTCCATAGCGACGATACCGTAATCACCGTAAGTGATTGTGTTGCCTCTCATGGCCTTTCCTCTCATCGTACCGCGGAACTGTTTCCGATGTTTTACTCTCTTCGGCATTAACATTATTTATCTCTCCCTTCCACTGCTTTTTTCGGAAGAACTTCGCCATTGTAAATCCAGACTTTCACACCCACTTTGCCATAGGTGGTGTCTGCCTCTGCGAAGCCGTAGTCAATATCAGCACGTAAGGTCTGCAGCGGGATGGTCCCCTCGCTGTAGAACTCGCTGCGGGCGATATCCGCTCCGCCAAGACGTCCGGAAACGGCTGCCTTGATTCCTTTCGCGCCTGTCTTCATGGTTCTGCTCATGCAGGATTTTACGGCACGGCGGAAAGAAATACGATTCTCAAGCTGTGCGGCAATATTCTCCGCCACAAGCTGCGCGTCGCGGTCGGGTCTCTTTACCTCTTTGATATCGACGATCAGTTTCTTGTCTGTCAGCTTCTGAAGTTCTTTTTTCACCTTTTCGATCTCAGCGCCGCCTTTACCGATGACAACACCCGGCTTTGCCGTGTAAACAGTAACCTTTACACGATCCGCCGCCCTCTCGATATCGATATGGGAGATGCCGGCACTGTATAATTTTTTCTTTAAGAACTTTCTGATATTGTAATCTTCAACCAGGTAATCCGCAAAGTCTTTCTCTGCATACCATTTGGAGCTCCAGTCTTTGATCACACCAACTCTCAATCCATGAGGATTTACTTTCTGTCCCATGCTTTAACCTCCTACCTTTCATTCAGCACGATGGTGATATGGCTCATTCTCTTCTCGATCCTGTAAGCTCTGCCCTGTGCCCTCGGGCGAATCCGTTTCATTGTGGGGCCTTTATTCGCATAGCACTCCTCAATATAAAGGTCGTCGATATTCATCCCGTTATTGTTCTCAGCGTTTGCGATCGCTGACCGTAATAATTTCTCAATGATGCTCGAAGCGTATCTCGGATTGTACATCAGGATCGCGAGGGCAGTCTTAACATCCTTGCCGCGGATCGCGTCCAGTACAAAACAAGCTTTCTGCACCGAAACCCTTGCGTAAGACAATTTCGCGGAAGGTCTGGTATCTTTCTGTGCATTTCTCTCACGTTTGATCTGTGATCTGTGTCCCTTTGCCATGGATATAACCTCCTTCTTCTTATCTTACTCTGGACTTCTTTTCATCCTTGCCATGTCCCCTGTAGGTTCTGGTGGGAACAAACTCACCGAGCTTGTGGCCTACCATATCTTCCGTCACATATACGGGTACATGTTTTCTTCCATCATGAACTGCTATTGTATGTCCAACCATCTGCGGGAAGATTGTGGAACGGCGGGACCAGGTCTTGATCACAGCCTTGTCACCGGAAGCGTTCATCGCGTCAATCTTCTTGAGTAAACTCTCATCAGCAAACGGTCCTTTTTTTAATGAACGTGCCATTCTTTTCCCTCCTATTTGATCGCTCTACCGTCGCGTCTTCTAACGATCATCTTATTCGACTGTTTGTGTTTCTTTCTGGTCTTTAAGCCAAGAGCAGGTTTGCCCCACGGTGTGCTCGGACCGGGACGTCCGACAGGAGCTCTGCCCTCGCCGCCGCCGT
>Ga0192240_10489_pt1 | contig 16230 bp, 19 predicted proteins | sample Koala_Koa27_H3_FD_131237 | JGI IMG/M metagenome (GOLD analysis project Ga0192240, IMG submission 131237) | Enriched cells from koala feces incubated with labeled cellulose particles, San Francisco Zoo, California, United States - Koala_Koa2-7_H3 ...
AGAAATAATAATATCTATTGTTTAACAACTAAAATTTCAATAAAATGGCAAAAGCGTATTTAGAAATCACCATGTTTGTTAGTAATACAAACAGACCTGCCGCAGCAGGCGTTTACAACAAGTATAAACAACCGTTCCTCGATACTGTAAAAGGAGCAACATCCAAAGAGTTGCTTATCCGTGATGAAGATGTACAGGTGCTTCACGGATTTGAAAGTGTAGAAGATGCAAACGCATATCTGAAAACGGACTTGTTCAACAACGATGTAGTGAAAGAACTATCTCCATTGTTCGACAAAGCGCCGGAAATCAAAATTTATGCCATTGCGTAACGGTTGATTAAATCTTGAAATAAACAGAGAGCTGCTTATTACAGGCAGCTCTCTTAGTTATATACTCTATCTCTCTTTGAATAAAAGCAATGAAATCAGAAACATTAAATAAAGCGTTCGATGCGAAGGACTTTCAGGAAACGGGAAAATCCCTGATTGATTTTTTAACCCAAACATTTGAGAACGCGGACAAACGGGTGGTAATACCCTATCAAACACCGGAAGAACAATACACATATTGGAAACAGGATTTTCAGAAAAGAGGATTGCCCATCGACTTATTCAAAGATGTGGTAGATAAGTCTATCCTATATCATCATCCGCACTACATGGGGCATCAAACAACTGGTCCCGCATTATCCACAGTCCTGGCATCGTTGATTATCGACTTTTTGAGCAACGGCATGGGAGTCTACGAAGTAGGTATGGTGGGAAACACTATGGAAAGAGTTGTTTGCGAACATCTATGCGAAAAGTTTGGTATAGGCGAAAATGCCGGCGGCTTTATTACTTCCGGCGGAACATTAGCTACCTTAACAGCTATTCTGACAGCTAAGGCGCATTATAGTACCATCAGTCAAAAGATGCGGATGACAAAGACTGGTTATGTATTATTACTTCCGAGCAATCGCATTATTGTGTCGAACGTGCAGCCGTGACAATGGGCATCACTAAAGACCGGGTTTTGAAAATACCTGTGGACGAAAACTTCCGGGTAAGAGTGGATTTACTGAAAGAATCTTACCGGAAAGCCGAACGTGAAGGTAAAAAGGTTTTTTGCATTATCGCTTCCGCTCCCTCTACATCAACCGGAACATATGATAACCTTGAAGAAATCGGTAAATTCTGTCATGCCGAAGGAGTTTGGTTTCATGCCGATGGCGCACACGGCGTACCGGCTATCTTCTCGAAAAAGTACAAACATCTGGTAAAAGGGATAGAATATGCTGATTCTATTGTGATGGACTTTCACAAAATGATGCTTACGCCGGGTATTTCAACGGCTCTTTTACTGAAAACAGGTCGTATGCGTTCGATACTTTCCGTCAGGAAGCCGAATACCTGTGGGAAAAGCAGGATTTTGAATGGCAGCATGGAGGTAAAAGCACTTTTGAATGTTCCAAGAGTATGACTATACTGAAAGTATATACGCTTTTTAAACAGTTCGGAGATAAAATTTTCGAGGAGTTTGTCGATTATCAGTACGACCTGACACGGGAATTTGCAAGGCTGATAAAAATCAATCCTAACTTTGAAGTAGCACATAAGCCTGATTCAAATATCCTGTGTTTCCGTTATACGGATTTCGAAAACCCGAATGAAATTAATGCTGAAATAAGAAAGCGATTAACTGCCGAAGGCAGGTTTTATATTGTACAGACTTCACTGGGTGGGAATGTTTATTTAAGAGTAACATTGCTCAATCCAAAAACAACAATTATACATATCGAAAATTTATTGGAAGCAATAATAAAAATTGCAAAGTGCTGCGCATAAATGGAAAAGTTTTAATGATAAAGTAAAAATAAATAATGCCTTGAAATATGAAGAAAATTGGTATCATTCGTTGTCAACAGACAGAGGATATGTGTCCGGGATCAACTTGTTTTAAGGTTGCGACAGGTGGTAAACTTGCATTTGCCGAATATGGAGAATGTGAGATCGTTGGTTTCGTTACTTGCGGAGGTTGTCCCGGTAAACGTTCTGTCCTTCGTGCAAAGATGCTGGTAGAACGTGGTGCAGAGATAATAGCTTTTGCATCATGTATTTTTAAAGGAACTCCAATAGGTTTTCCATGTCCCAATGCGGAAATGATGAAAAAAAGTATTCAGAAAAAAGTCGGTGAAGATATTATAATTTTGGATTATACGCATTAACTCAACTGAAATCAATAAGCGAAGATGCTACTGAAGAAAGATGTAAAATTAAATATTAACTGAACCATTTAATTCAACCTGTACAAAATATTTTTATTTTCACTTAAAATAATTTGCATATCTCATAAGAATACCTTACCTTCTGTTGCCGTGCCTTTGTACTTTTCAATAATCCAGATGGCAATGTCCATCAGCATAACATTCTCTGCTGTCCCGGTCTTTTTACGACTGATTTCTATCCAGAAATTTCCATCGTTGTCTTTTACAATGTCATTGTAAGTTAGTTTACAGAGGTCGCAATATTAGAGCCCGGTAAACGATGCAAATAAAAACATATCCCGTGTGAAATTGCGGTTGGGAGTATCAAAAGTTGTATTCATCAATTTTGAGAACTCATCCGAGGTGAGGTGTAGTTGCTTCCGTTCGGGCTGTTCCGGCTTAAATCCTTCAAATGGATTTACAGAAATTATTCCCCCGTATATAGCCGTAAAGGTGATGCTTTTCAGGCGGTTGATATGTCCGAGAATGGTAACAGGCTTTTGTTTTTCTATAAAACGCAACCAGTTATTAAAATCTTCAATAAAAGCATAATCTAACGACTTCACCGCCACATCGGTTACCCTGTATTTGTATTGGATAAACAAGGAAAGTAAACGATAGGTATTTTTATATTGGTAGTAAGTCGTGGCTACACGGTTTACTCCGACACGTAGGGCGTATTCATCATTATGTTCCTGGAATATTTTCAGCAGAGTTGTCTATGCAGCGGTGATTCCCTGAAATGCGTTTTTAACATCGGTCGCCGTTACAATGTTGTTATAATCAATCACCTCATTAAAACGGGAACGAATAAGTAATAACAGAGACTCTATTTCACGATTAATCTTTACCGATGCCCGGCTTTTCCCGGTACATCTTTGCGAGGTAGCATTCCACAAATCAGGATTAACCTTGATTTTGGATGCAAACTGTACAAATGTATTTTTATCACCCCTTACCGTAATCTTACCCATCACCGGACAAAGATTATCGGCATCCTTCTCACTTTTTTTAAGGTAGAGTAGCACCTTCATTTCTGTTTTCATACCTTCTAACTATTAATTACAAAATTACATGCTTTATAGTTATTTTGTGATATGAAAATCAGCACATTACACAACATAAAAACCGGATATTGCCAGTCCTTCACCTTTATTTTGGTTTAACGGTTATCTTCGCTCCACAGAATATTGGTTTTAAGCGTGTTTGGAGTATATTTTGAGCATCCAAATAGGTAATGATTTAGAAGTGTTCCTATTTCAATAAACCTCAAAATTCGCTTTTTTGAGTGTGAAGAAAAATATACTAAAACCACTCATTTACAACATTGTAAAGTTGAATTTCCGTCTCATTAAATGTTCTTCTTCGATGCTGGTTTGTCGTTTCAGTGGGTTGGCATTTGTAGATGTGAAAGGTCTTCGGCAGGAACATATTATAAAGGCTCCTAACGGGCGTATGTGGATACGTAAGCCCCGTGAAAAGACAAACAATATGTGTAATATCCCGCTATTGAATATTCCTCAAATACTATGAGAGAAATACAACGATGATAAGGAATGCCAGCTACGTAGCCAATTATTACCCGTTCCCACGAATCAAAAAATGAATGCATATCTCAAAAAAATCGCTGATTTGTGCGAAATTAACAAGCGGCTTACAACACACTGCGCCCGGCATACAGCGGCAACCTTGGTATTTTTAGCAAACAAAGTCTCAATGGAAAATGTGGCTAAAATGCTTGGTCATTCTTCTACCCGTATGACACAACATTATGCACGGGTACTCGACCAAAGCATTGCAGAAGACATAGCAAATGTAGATGCTGCATTATCCAAAATGGGAATAAATAGTGCCATCTAAAATTAATCATATGAGAATAAGTATATTTGTAAAAATGACATAAAAACTCTAAGAAAATGAATAAAGGAGAAGTCCTTATATATCAAACATCCGACGGAGAAACAAGTTTGGATGTACAGCTTGAGAAGGAAACTGTTTGGTTAACTCAAAAGCAAATAGCATAACTGTTTGGAACTAAACGACCTGCCATAACAAAGCACCTCAGTAATATTTATAGCACAGGGGAATTAAAAGAAAATAGCACATGTTCCATTTTGGAACATATGGGTAATGACGGCAAGCAAACGTACCAAACTAAATTTTATAATCTTGATGCTATTATATCTGTTGGATATCGGGTGAATTCACACAATGCAACTCAATTCCGTATCTGGGCAAATAAAATCCTTAAAGACTATCTGATAAAAGGATATGCGATAAATGATAAAATCAAACTACAACAATACGATGATTTGAAACAAACCGTCAAATTATTGTCAAATATGATTGAGCAAAAAGAATTATCCGCTGATGAAGCCATCGGATTATTACAGGTCATCACGGATTACACCTATGCCCTCGACACATTAGACAAGTACGATTATCAATCTCTTGAAATTAATAATACGACAACAGAAGAGCCTTTTTCGGGCGACTTATGACAATGCCATGCAGGCAATAGGTATACTTCGTAAGAAATTTGGCAGTGTTGGACTATTCGGGAATGAGAAAGATGAATCTTTCCAAAGCCCCATAAGTACGATATATCAAACTTTTGACGGAAAAGACTTATATCCCAGTGTGGAAGAAAAGGCCGCCATGTTATTGTATTTGGTTGTGAAAAACCATTCGTTCAGCGATGGGAACAAGCGGATTGCAGCTTTTCTTTTTCTTTGGTTTTATAGAGCAATGGTATTCTCTATAAAAATGACGGTTCAAGACTCATTGAAAACAATACGTTGGTCGCACTAACACTAATGATTGCTGAAAACCGTACAGAAGAAAAGGATGTAATTGTTAAAGTAATCGTTAATCTGATAAACAGGAATAATTAATATTCTCTCACTATTAAAAAAGTAACTGATGAAAAAAGAATTGAAAATCAGCAATAGCCTGAGAATAATTAATAATGACTATATATCCATTCCTGAAACTGGTGAAGTTTGAATGATACAACATGAAATCTCCCAATTATTTGATTGCTTTGCCGCTAAAATAAACGCAAATATCCGGGCTATTTTAAAAACACATGTGTTATATGAGTCGGATGTTTATAAAATTCACCATTACAAGAATGGTAACTCTGTAGAATTATATAATCTGGAAATGATTACCGCTTTATCTTTTCGGGTTAAATCAAGAAATGCAGAAATATTTAGAAATTGGCTAATAAAAAAAGCGATGACAGATGCACCTCAGAACTCAGTTAATATGAATGAAACCCTATATACTTGCGGTTTTTCACTTAATTAATTTCTATTAATAAGTATAGTAGCGGCAGATTATTCAAACAGATAATTTATTATCATCTGCTTTTATACTTCGTCTATTTTCTTCTCCCATCCAGACTTTAACTGTCGGTTCCGGAATTACACCGGATCAGTCCTTTTTAAAAAGGAGTCGCGGACTTTCACCACCGGTAGGGAATCACACCCTGCCGAAGAATATGTAGTACAAATGTAGAAAATATTTTATTTGACATTGAATGGAAAATTTAAGAGTAAGCGAATACTACACTTTCGATTAGCACATTTATTATCTTACCCTCATTTATATTAAGCCATTCTGTTTACCTTTGGAATGGATTATAAAAACAATTATTTCCCAGAAGAAGAATTTAACCCGGTAAACAACATTTATATTTATGAAACAAGTCATAAAATCCCTACCCTTCCAATAGATTCAACCCGAAATGGATTATATCAACCTGCTCCATCTTCCCATTTTTTTCGTAACTTTGTATTTCAAGATTCTACCCGTCAGCACATGAAAAATTGAATCACCTGTCTGCCGGAAGACAACCAGCTTTTTCCTTATCAAAGCTGCCTATGTGGATATGTGATATATAGGGAAAGGATAGAACAACAGGAAAACAAAAAATAAATCATTATTATAATATTATTATGCAACTCAATGAAGCAATATTAAAAAGTTTAGAAGATATTGGCAAGTTAACCAATTACTTAGAGGTCTATAATAATATCAAAAAAAATAACTACTATGATTTTGGAGATGCTAAAACACCCAGTGCTACCGTATCTGCTTTATTAGGCAATTTTATTAGAAATGGAGATACCCGGGTAAAGCGAATCAAACAAAGTGGTGAAACCTATTTATATTATCTGGCAAAAAACGAACAAGCCATTGGAATTGATACCCTAACCACTGTTTCGGAAACGAAAACCGGGAAAAAAAATAATAAAACGAAAACGTATTCGGAGAGGAGTCTGCATAAATTATTATGTAGTTATTTAAAAAATGCAGGCATTTATTCGAAAACAATCTTTCATGAACAATCAACATATAATGCCGACAACAACCAAACCTGGACACATCCCGATATGGTAGGCATTAAATTTCTGAATCTACAATCCAGAGCCAGTCAGAATTTCCTGAAATCCATTAACAAAGTAGATGCGTTCAAAATAAGTTCTTACGAATTAAAAAGAGAAGTAAACAGCGATAGTGAATTGAAAAAAGCCTTTTTTCAGGCCGTTTCAAATTCAAGTTGGGCAAATTATGGATACCTGGTTGCTTTTGAATTCAGCGATAGTCTGAATGATGAAATGGCCCGCCTCAACCAATCGTTTGGTATTGGTATAATAGAATTAAACGGAAATCCATATCAAAGTAGAGAATTATTTCCTGCCCGGTACAAAGACCTGGATTTCAAAACGATTGACAAGCTGTGTAAAATCAATAGGGATTTTGAATCCTTTATAGAACAAGCAGAAAAATTATTGACAGCAGCAGACCGTTACTATAAATCCACAGAAAAAGAATTCGAAGAATTCTGTGATGACTATTTTAACAACGATTCAGAATTTGAAGATTACTGCAATGAAATGCATATTCCATTAGAAATACAAAACATACCCGAACTCAATTAAAATATGGACAATATAAAAGACATAGAAAAATACTTCTGGAAAGCTATCGAGCGGATACGAGGAGGAATAGAACCTACAAACTATCAATACAAGATATTAGGACTTATCTTTTTGAGATATTTGTCAGACAGATTTGATGAAATATATAAAAAATTATCATTGGCATCTGACCAGGGAGCTAACCCGGAAGATCCCGATGAATATATAGCTTTAGGTGCCTTGTATCTTCCGGAAAAAACACGCTGGAGTTTTTTTAAGAAAAATATCACCAACCCGGAGATAGGTTTTATCATTGATAAAGCAATGATAGAGATTCAAAATTTAAAATCCGATTGGAGAGGCTGTTTACCGGATGGATATGGAGCACCGGATATCAACCCCAGACAAATTAGTGAACTTATTGAAATCATCAGTACTATTAATGCAGTCGGAAATAGTAGTGATATATGGATAGATTTATTTGAATTCGTTCTCAGCATATTTCCTGAAGAAAGAGGAAAAAGTACCGGAGAATTTTACAGTCCACAGAGCATCGTAGAATTAACAATTAAAACATTGGCCCCCGAAAAAGGAAGAATATACGACCCTTGCTGTGGCAGTGGCGGTATGTTCACAGAAGTAAACAGATATATGCACACAAATCACGGGGATATAAACAGAGTAAGTTTTTATGGACAGGAACAGAATCCCAATACAGTCAAACTTACTACCATGAATTTAGCCATGCAGGATATTGATGCCATTATTGGTACCGGAAACATATTTGAAAATGATAATTTTCCGGAACTTAAAGCCGATTATATAGTAGCAAATCCCCCTTTTAATTGTAGCTGGAATCCGGAAAATTTATGGAATGATAAACGATGGATATACGGCATCCCACCTGCCCGGAATGCCAATTACGCGTGGCTGCAACATTGTCTGTCTAAACTATCTCCGGAGGGAACAACAGCTGTCATACTACCAAATGGTAGTCTGAATAGTGGTTCGGGAAGTGAAAGTGAGATTCGAAGAAGAATGATTGAAAATGGAAATATTGAATGTATTGCAGCACTGCCATCCAATTTATTTTTCAATACATCCATACCTGTATCTCTATGGATACTCTCTAAAAACAACCGGAAGAAGGAAATTCTGTTTATCAACGCGGCAAAATTAGGAGAAATGGCTACCAGACGTATCCGTAAACTAACCCCTGACGATATTTCATTAATCAGCCATACATATCAGACATGGAAAAATGAAGATAACAACTACAAAGATGTGAATGGTTTTTGTAAATCCATATCTGTGGATGAAGTAATAGCCAACTCCTGTTCTTTGCTTCCCTCCATTTATGTAGATATAGAAGAGGAAGATAAAGACACTATTTCATTTGATGAAAAAATGAATCATCTGACTCAAAAACTTTCAGAACAGTTTGCACGCAATAATGAACTGGAAAAAAATATACGTCAGGAACTCAAACAATTAGGCTATGAGTTATAAAGATTGGGTAAAATATAAACTGGAAGATTTGTATGATATAAATCCGGAAACATCCTCAGGGAAGCCAATTCCCGGAACAGAATATATTTATCTTACTCCCAAAAAGATAACCGGAAATTTATTCTTACCACAGGAGAGAACAACCTTTTCGGATGAAACAGATAAAAATTTAATTTTCTCTTCAGTAAAAAAGGGAGATATCTTTTGGGCCGTACAACAGGAAAAGGATATGGCACTGGTAGCGTTAAACGATTTTCCTCTTATTGCCTTTAGCCGGTCTGTCAAACAATTAAGACTAAAAAAGAATCCGGACGTAGCTCTACATCCTGAATTTATAACCTACTATTTAAGAAGTCCCCTTGTTTACAGGCAAATGGCGAAATACTCCTCATCATCTATACGTTTTAGTATTATAAATAACATTATCAATAACCTGGAAATCGTTCTTCCATCCGAAGAAAATCAAATCAGGATTGGACGGGTTTTGAAAACATTAGATGATAAAATCAAAAACAATAGTGAAATGAACAGGACCCTGACTGAAATGGCACACACACTCTTTAGTGATTGGTTCCTACATTTCAGATCTCCTTCGGTATCTAAAAAGAAAAAATATTCTGAATTGGGATTCATCCCGGAAGATTGGGAAGTAATATCTTTGGAAGAATTTTGCGAGATACAAACCGGTTACCCTTTCAAAAGTGAGAACTATACAGAAAAAGGAGAAGTCGGAATTGTCAAAATAAAAAACATACGTGAAAACTTCATAGATATTCTAGCTACCGATTTTGTGGAAACCCAGGTAGTAGCATCCATAGACAACAAATACAAACTGGAAAGTAATGCATTACTCATAGCACTGAGTGGTTCTGATATGGGAAAAGTCGGATTAGTTCCACCGTTAAAAAAAAATCAGCAACTCTGGCTAAATCAGAGAATAGCCATGTGTAAAGAAAAAAGCCGGTTTGGTAACTTCTTTCTTTATCTTTTATTATCAACAGATACTTACCAGTCAAAACTGCGCAACCTTGCAATGGGTACGGCACAACCAAATATAAGCATTACAGCCATAGAGAAAATCCGTGCGATTATTCCACCGGCCAATCTCATCAAACAATTTGGCGAAAAAGTATATCCGATGTTTGAGCGAATTCTTGCCAATCATGCAGAAAACGAAAACTTAGAGTTAACCCGTAATAACTTGTTAAATCAATTAATATCCGCAAGATAAAGAGATGATGGAAGACCAGCTACCATACGAAAACGAAGAATATCTGCGATTTAATGAGTCGTTAGATAGAGAAGGGCCTATACGTATCGCTAAAACCGATTTTGACCCAAGTTTTTTGTTGTACAAGTCAGACTACACACTTTACAAACAAGCCTATCAGGAATTTCTTGAAGAAGAATTTGAAAAACTTAAATTCCGGATTTACAATGAATATCCGTCCTGTATAGCTTATCATTACAGGCGTTCAGAAAAGGGAGAAGGAGCCTCTGACCCCGTAAAAAAATTATTCTATTTAAAAGATACCTGGGAATCTATTATATTTATTTTATATGCCATCGTTTTAGGAGAAATAAGACGTAAGGCTATAAAATTAAACGCTATTCAAATAATAAACACTATTTCACCAAACGGAAATCCTATCTACAAAAAATTAAATAGCAGACTATTACTAACTGATGCACTGAAAGAAAAAATTAAAATTGTAAAAGCAATTATCAAACATTCCATATCTAATAATTTAGGTTTGAAATGTGAACTTATTAATGAGGGCTTATTAAATGACTTGTTAACTCTGCAAGATATAAGAAATGATATCTCTCACCACACTACCCTTTCTGATGATGAGGCAAAACAAGAATTGAAAAAAATCATTCCATTGTTCAACGAGATGCTTAATAAAACAAAATTTTTGGCAGATTGCCAGATACTATGTTTTAAATCATTTTCAGAAAAAATTAATTGCCGGGAATTTTGTGGCTATTCTCTCAATACGGAATATAAAAATATTGATATTGATAATCACGTACAATATATATTGGGTTTAGGTCAAGAGCACCTTTTTGTAAAATGGGGGAATGATGTTTTTAGTGTTTCCCCGTTTTTACATTTTAAGATAGAAAAAACACAGGCTTTCCTTTGCTTTTATAAACAAATGAAAGATGATAAATTTCTATTTGAGCCAACCATATTACGTGAAAAATTATATTTTGATGACCTACAATCTCGCTTTGAAACAGAAAAAAATGAGATTCTCCAATTATTACTACCATGAATCATACATTTACAGGTCAACATACAAAACAAACTATCCTGCAATTATTACAACAGCAGGGGTATGAGTTTATAAAGGATACCATTACCGGAAAGTATTCCGGAGAAATACTATTGGCAGATTATCTGCAGGCAGCACTGAACCGGATTAATGGAGAACTCCCTGTCAAAGTTTACAAAGAAGCAATAAGACAAATCATAAGTGTACAGGCTGAAACTTTACCGGAAGCAAATGAACACTTTCATAAATTTCTCACTGAAGGTATAATTGTGGAAGATGTAGAACGGGAAAAAGTCTATAAAGTTAAATTAATTGATTACGATAACCCCCAAAATAACAGTTTTACGATTGGAAATGAGTGGAAGATAGAAGATGCCTATCAAACCATACAACCTGATACAATCCTTTTTATCAATGGATTGCCGTTAGTACTAATTGAAATAAATAGATATATAGAGAGCGCTTTTTTACAATTACAATACTATCAAACAGCCGCGCCCCGCTTATTTAGTTACAACAGTATATTGATTGTTACAGATGGTCAGTATGCAAAGGTGGGTACCCTTACCAGTGACAAACATCAGTTCAAAAAGTGGAGAATAGCCGGAAACAATCCGGATTATAATCCGGACTACTCTTCCGAAATGCAGGGCGTTTTTGCCGGAGTGCTTGAAAAAAACACATTTCTCGACTTACTGAAACACTTCATTGTTTTTAGCAACCAAAGAAACAAACATAAAATTTTAGCAGCACAACATCAATTCAATGCAGTAAATGCTGCGGTAAAATCGACTTTAAACAGTTATATTTCCGGAAATACAAATGCAGGAGTAATATGGCATACACAAGGAAGCGGGAAAACCATGACAATGGTTTTTTACGCCGGAAAAGTTCTTGCCACTCCTTCATTAGATTCTCCGACAATCCTTATACTAACAGACCGGACCGTACTGGAACACCAGTTAAGAAGCACATTCTGCGAATTTCAGGAATTAATAAATCAGGCTCCTGTATGGATAGAAAATAGAAATCATTTAAAAAGTGTTCTTGCCGGATATTCCGGTGAGTTAATAATCTCTACTATACAAAAGTTCATTTCACCGAAAGATGTAAATGACCCCATGCTTTCCGACAGAAAAAACATCCTCGTAATTGTAGATGAAGCATCCAGGAGCCAGCAGGGTGAAATGGGATTGTATGTCAGAAAGGCATTACCCAACGCCCTGTTTATCGGTTTTACACAAATGCCTTTTGAAAAAAGAGACAAAAATATACAAGCCTTATTCGGCAACTATATCGACGTTTACGATATCAAACAGGCAATTGAAGATGAATTAGTCGTTCCCATCCGTTATGAAAGCCGTTTAACTGATTTTACACCGGAAAATAAAAAGCAAAAGTATACCCGGTTGATAGAAATAACAGAAGAAGATGAACTTAGCGAAGTACAGCAAATAAATGAAGAATGGATAAGAAAAGAAGCTTTTTGGGGACACCCCCTACGCTTAAAGTCCGTTGCAGAAGATATTATAAATCATTTCGAACAAAGAAATGAGCAAGTAACCAATAAAGCAATGATTGTCTGTATCAGCAGACAGGTATGTATCGAACTATTCAATCAAATAATTAAAATACGTCCTCAATGGTACAACCCGGAAGACGAAAAAGGAGTGATTAAAATCGTAATGACAGGTTCATCATCAGACCCGTATGAATGGCAGGAACACATTGGAAATCCATACCGGACAAATATCCTTGCAAAAAGATTCAAAGACCCGCAGGACGAATTAAAGCTGATAATTGTACGCGATATGTGGCTTACCGGATTTGACATGCCTTGTTTAAACACCATATATCTGGATAGACCCATGGAAGGTACGCAGCTTTTACAACTTCTATCGAGAGTAAACCGTGTGTACGGAGATAAAACAAACGGGTTGATTGTGGATTATGCCGGTAATAAGAAACAATTATATGAAGCTTTAAATTCCTATTTTTCCATCAGAGAAAAATATAAGGATGAAAGGCAGGAAAACGAAAACATCCGGGAGATAAAAAACACAATCATACAAAAAAAGAAAGAAATCTTAAACAGTCAAAAAGAGACGCTGAAAGAATTGACGCAACTGGCAAAAGAGGTGGAAAAGGTTGATAAAGAGAGAGAAAAATTAAACCTTAGTCCGGAAGAAATGCTCTTTTATAGCGCTTTGAATACAGAAAATGAAGAGATGAACGCATTAGGAACAGATACATTGATTCAGATTGTAAAAGAATCAATGAAAAGCATTCAGGAACTGATGACATTTGACTGGGTATATAAAGCGTCTGTTCAGGCTAAAATGAAAATAGCAATAAAACGCATTCTGTTAAAACACCAATATCCGCTTAATGAACAGGCTCAGGCTATTGAGCAGATAATGGAGGTTGCTAAAAGGTTAGATATACCTACGAATAACTAACAAAATAAGCAGAGATGTATATACGCCGGCAAAAACAAGCCTTATATAACAGGGCAAAATAGTAGCCGGAACGATGTTTTCCGGACGATAAACATCTCCGAAAGCTCCCGCAAGTTTGCGGCGTCCAATCGGAAACCTTTTTTTCTTCCAGCGAGCCGGCGGGATGCATTCGGAACTCTCCGACAGGCCCCCGCAGAATCGCGGCATACTATCGGAGTATTACCTTTACATCCGCAAGCATTCAATCAAAAAAGAAAATAAATAATTATCCGCATCCCTACAAAATTCCTATCTTTGAAGACAAATCCCCCAGGTTAATAACCCAATGACTCATAATTACAGGAAACAAAAGAAATGGCAAAAAAAGCAAAAGAAAAACAAGAGAAACCGATAGAAGTCAGTTTGTGGGAATCAGCCAACAAACTGCGCGGAAGCGTAGAACCATCGGAATATAAACATGTAGTACTGGGCTTGATCTTCCTCAAATTTGTCAGTGACAAATTCGAAGAACACCGGGCCCGGCTGATAGCAGGAGGAAAAGAAAAATATGCAGATAAGCCTGAGTTCTACAACATGAGCAATGTCTTTTTTCTGGAAGAAATCTCCCGTTGGAGCTATATACAGGAAAAGGCCAAACAGGACAACCTCGCATTGGTAATTGATACCGCACTGCATACCATTGAGAAAGATAATCAAAGTCTCAAAGGAGCCTTACCCGACAACTATTTCTCCCGGTTAGGATTGGAACCGGCCAAACTGGCTTCACTGATTGACGAAATCAGTGATATAAACACCCTGAAAGACAAAGAGCAGGATATCGTAGGGCGTGTGTATGAATATTTCCTCTCCAGATTTGCCCTGGCGGAAGGAAAAGGAAAAGGCGAGTTCTATACTCCCAAAAGCATTGTAAATCTGATTGCCGAAATGATCGAACCTTACAAAGGCATCATCTACGACCCGGCCTGCGGTTCCGGGGGTATGTTTGTACAGTCTATCAAATTTATCGAAAACCACCACGGCAACAAAAAAGAGGTTTCGATCTACGGACAGGAATATACCAACACCACCTACAAACTGGCAAAAATGAACTTAGCCATCCGGGGCATCTCCGCCAACCTCGGAGCAAAAGCCGCCAACACCTTTTCGGACGACCAGCACAAAGACCTGAAAGCCGATTATATCATGGCGAACCCGCCCTTCAACCAAAAAGACTGGCGGGCAGACAACGAATTGTTAAACGACCCCCGCTGGCGTGGCTACGACGTTCCCCCGAAGAGCAATGCCAACTACGGCTGGATTCTCAACATGGCAAGTAAGCTATCCGAAAACGGTGTCGCCGGCTTTATCCTTGCTAACGGAGCCCTGAGCGGCGGAGGTGAAGAATACAAAATACGCCGCAAACTGATTGAGAATGATTTGGTAGAAGCTATTCTAATCCTGCCTGGCAGTATGTTTTATACCACCGATATCAGTGTAAGTATCTGGATTTTGAATCGTAACAAGTCAGAACGGAAAGTAGAAGTAGCCGGAAAGATACGCCATTATCGTAATCGTAAAGGAGAAATACTATTTATGGATTTACGAAAAATAGGTGAACCTTATGAAAAAAAATTTATTCAATTCTCAAAAGAGGATATTCAATACATTGCTGCTACTTACCATGGCTGGCAGACCGCTACGATAGAAAATATTGCGGAAATATATAATCAGCCTGAATTTTGTTACAGCGCTTCAAAGGAAGAAGTAGCAGCCAAAGATTTTTCATTGGTCCCCAGTAAATACATCGCATTTCGGAACCGGGATGAGAATATTAACTTCCATGAAAAAATGCAGGCTCTACAAATTGAGTTTAAAGAGTTGTTGCAAGCCGAAGAACAATCCAAGCAGGAACTACTCCATGTGTTTAAAAATTTAGGATATGAGATCAAATTATAAACGATTGGGGAATTATATTGAATTTGTAGACCAATTCAATGAGAACAATACCATCAAGTTGATTCTGGGAATTAGTAATAACAAATATTTTCAGAAATCACAAACAAATACAATAGGAATAGATCTGTCTAAATACAGGGTTGTACGAAATAACCAATTCGCTTATAACAGAGCGACTACTCGTAATGGAGAGAAAATATCTATCGCATTGAGGCAAGGAGAGGATTGCATTGTCTCTCCTTCCTATCGTATTTTTAAAGTTAAAGACGAAAATCTACTAAACTCAGAATATCTTATGATGTGGTTTCGCCGTCCGGAGTTTGACCGCTATGCTCGTTTTAAAAGTCACGGAAGTGCACATGAGTTTTTCGAAATGGAACAAATGAATGAGGTAGAACTCCCTATTCCCTCTCCCGAAAAACAACGCAAAATCGTAGCTGAATACAATGCCGTACAAAAACGCATTGACCTCAATAACCAACTCATACAGAAACTCGAAGAAACCGCCCAAACCATTTACAAACAATGGTTCGTTGATTTTGAATTCCCCAACGAAGAAGGAAAACCTTACAAAAGCTCCAGCGGTGAGATGATTGATAGCGAATTGGGTGAGATTCCGAAAGGGTGGAGAGTAGGAACACTTCAAGAAGTTTGTGAAATAATTAGTGCAGGCACAATTCCTCAATATGCTGTAAATGGGGGAAATTATGTATTAGGACAAAAATGTGTACATGACAATTATATTGATTTGAAATTTGCTCGAATTCACAGACCAAAAGAAAATTGTTTGTTGACAAAATTTGGTGATATATTAATTAATTCAACTGGTGCAGGAACATTAGGACGTGTAGGGCAAATATATTTTAAAC